>ERZ1673738.65-NODE-65-length-189557-cov-7.170420_pt1 | contig 189557 bp, 171 predicted proteins | sample MGYA00580198_ERZ1673738 | MGnify/ENA primary metagenome ERZ1673738 (study PRJEB41218, sample SAMN15661784) | gut metagenome | host: Homo sapiens | place: Canada: London | collected 2015-08-20/2019-03-30 | study: EMG produced TPA metagenomics assembly of... | reverse complement strand
AATGACTTGATTGTATCAATTAATATATCTTCATCTTCTTTTTTTATACCTTTCAAAATCATCTGTTTCATGTAAACTATTTGATTATTATTTAATTCTATTTTTTTTGTTATATTTTCATATGATGTTTTGATATTATCTTTATCAATATTTTTATAATATTCAATGATAAAAGGATTGTTCATATTATATGTACCACCTAAATTTAAAATATATAAGCACTCCTCATAATAAATATCTAAGTATCGACATATTGCTTTTAATGTTTTTAAATTAGGAAATATTCTTTCACCTGATTCTATTCTTGATATTTCACTATTTGATATTCCAGATAAATAAGCAAGTTGACGCATAGATATATTTTTCTTTTTTCTTGCAGTTGAAATTAATTATGCTATACTTTGTTTCATATTTTTCCTCCATTTCTATAAAAAATCTTTATCAAGGAATTTCTATTTTTTTTGTTAATCTCTTTCTTGCCTGATATAGCATTATAACTAAAACACAATTCATTGCTTAATTCTTCTAATTTTTTTAAATCATTCAATGATAAAGGTGGTGCTAGATATAACTCTGCTATTACATCATCATCTTCAACTAAATATTCTACCTCTTTGTCAACATTACCAAAGATTGGGATTATTTTATTAATTATACTAATCAACTTTGTTCTTTTTTGCTCTACTACACCATTCACTCTTGGTTCTTCATTATTTCCAATTTTAAATTTTAGTTGTTCTACTGTATAATAAGTATTTTCAAATCTTCCAAGAGGTCTTGCTTTTCTATTAATAGAACCTTCTTTATAACAACTAAATTTTTGATATACAACCGTATCTCTAAAAATGGGATAACCAATTGTTGGAAAAATAATCGTCTTAAAATGAAGTTGTTTTATTTCATCTGCTGTCATAAGGTTTCTTGCAATAAGACTTGTTCCTTTACTACCATTATTATTTGTAAAACTTAATGAATAATTCAATGATGTGGTTTCAATAGTTTTATTTCCTAATCTTTTAGATATTGATTCTGCAGTTTCTTGTGTATTTGTTTTAAGGTAAGCAAGTCCACAGTTATCTTGAATTATCTGACTTACTTCTTTACCATACAAATTATCAAGTTGAGCAAAACTTTGTAAAAAAAACTGAAAATACATTCCCCTTGATCTTGCAACAGATACGATTGTTTCTATATCAGACAAAGGTGGGGTATTTGCAAATTCATCCAATAAAAAAACAAGATCATAAGCTAATCTCTTGTTTGGTTGTGAATTACTTAACAATACTAATGTCTTATAAATCAATGAAACAATAATAGATACTAAAGAATAATATATTTTTGATTCATCTGGAATACAACAATATAATACTGTTGGTTGTTTTCCTAAAATATCAAATTCAAAATCTGAATCTGATGTGATATTCTCAACATTAATATCATCAAACAAAGTCATTCGTTCATTAAATATACTTGTAATACTCTTATAGGTATTTTCAGAAGTTGTTATTATTGGTATTAACTTATCTTTACTTTTTAATCCATACGGTTTTGCCTCTACATACTTTATAAGTATTTTTAAATTTTTAACTGTCATTGAACTATTTTGAAATTTTTTTATTGATGACAATGTAATTTGTTCTCTTTTAATTTTACCATCTGCATAATCTTCTAAAAATAACGATATAATTCCATATAACAAATCACTCGCACTATTATTCCAAAATGCTTCTTTTGCAGTTTTATCTTCCATAATCATAGTTGATAATGACCCTATCAGTTGATTACATTCTGCTAAATGTTCTATCGATAAATTTTGATATCTAATATTCTTGTTTTTACTTGTTGTTTGGTTTGCAAGTTTTTTATTTTTTATATAAGCTTCATATTCTTTTATTATAGGTTCTAAAATGTTTAAATGATTTGATAAGCTTGGATTTCTAAAATCTAAAGTTAATATTTTATATCCTTGTTCAGAAAACATTTTACTTGTTGTTTGAAAAATCTCACCTTTTGGATCCGTTATAAAAACGCTTTTTTTATTTTTAGCAGTTGCTATAAAACTACATTGTGGTATAACTGCAGTAACTGATTTTCCACTTCCTGTGCTACCTAAATAAATCCAATGTGGAGTATTTGTATCAAACCAAACATATTTATTATTTTTCGAATAATAAATAGGAAACCCACTTTCATTAATATTACTTACCTTTTCTTTTGTAAAATTCTTATATATTTCCTGCTTAGTTGACCACCTAGCACTACCATGTTCATTATTATTTATAATTTTTTGTTTAGTTAAGAATGGTTCTATTAAATATAAAAAAATTAGCATTAATGAAACTATAATTAAAATAAAAATATAAGAAGGTTGCATTATTATCTTTCCTTTTCATTATCAATTTTTAATTCATCATACATATCTTCATCAACAATCTTATACTTTTTAACTTTTGCTCCTCCCATCATTAAGTTTTCTAACCTATCTATAATATCCTTTCTTACTTCAGAATCACAATAGTCTAAAAAATAACCTGTTGTTGTTAATAGTGGATAAGAAAAGTCAGAATTATCATAATCGTATACTTTCAAATCTACAAATCCTAATTTATCATTCAAACTTACAATGACATCAGGTATATCTTTGTATTTCACTATTAATTCATCATTTTCACACTCAACATAAACTAATCTTTCTTTATCATTTATTATTTCTTTTAACTCATCTTTAGTATAATATTTTCCATTCTTTTTTTTATTTTTTGTTTTTATGTGATCCTTTAAATACTCTTCTACTCCTTTTTCATCATATTTTTTTAATTCATCAAAATTAACATTTACTAAATCATAAGTTCCCATATTATATTGCTTTTTCTTAATCGGTTTACTAATAATATCTAATTTTACTAATTTGTCAATTGTTTCTTTAGACAAAAACTCACATAAAAAAATCTGATCATATTTTATATTATCAATCAAATTTATTGATAACCCTTGGACAACATTACCATTCTTATCTTCAACCTCCAAACACAAGTTGTTATTTACCGCATATTTGTAAACTTTTAAATAATTCTTTTTACCATATAAATTAATTGTTTTTTCCATCTTTGTCTTCCTCTTTAATTAAATTATTTAAAAAAACTATCTCATCTTTTAATGAAATAGTCATCATATTATAATATTCCTTCTCAATATTGTTTTTTGTATTTTTAAATTTAGTTTCCAATCGCAATAATTCTTTATTATTTTTTTTAATTTTGTTTTTTATGTTTTCTAATAAAACATTATATTTATTTACAATATTTTGCATATTTGAAAATTCCAAATTTAATTTTGTAAAATCCATTTTATCTCCTACCTTTCCATTTTATTTTCTAATAAAAAGTCATAATTATCATTATCTATTCCTATATATATATCAGATTTGTCTGATTCTACTAATTTTTCAAGTGGAATATTTTTTTCTAAATAACCGATTGTAATAAAATCTGCGATTCTATTTTCTGAAAAATTGTAATATTGATCCTTTAAATATAAGTAATATGTTAATTTTTCTATTCTATCTACCTCTTCATCAGTTAGTGCTTTATTGTAATTATTTGCGTTAATATATATTGAATTGTAAATAGAATATTCAGTTAAATTTAGTTTATCTTCTTTTGATAAATTTTTATACATTTCTAATTTATTCATAATTTTTACCTCCTTTGTAGCATAAAAAAAGATAGCATTCACTATCTTAAACTAAATTAATAATAGGCTATCAATTCGCTAGATTTACATAAACCTTTGTAATTAACTATTTTTTTAATGTACTGAATAGTAATTATAATATCTTTCAATTATATCATCAGCAAACTTTAGTTGCTCTTCATCTTCAAAATCATCATTAATATCAATTAAATCTTTTTCATCAATTATTTTTTCAAGAGGATGATTCCCCATATTTGGTTGAAATTCTGCCAAAAATTCGTTATAATCTGTTGTTGCGCCTCTGACATCAATATATAATTTTTTTCCTTTATAATCGGAAACACAACACCAGTGTGTCATACCACCAGACTTGTTTTTTAATTCTAATATATCATATCCAAATTTTCGATGTAAGTCATAAGCAAATATATGGCATATACCATGTAAAAAAAATTCAGCAGAATAATAAGTTTTAAGTTCCATATCTTGATTATTACTTCTAATATTTAATAATTGTTTCATATAGTTTTCTTTACAACTCTCATAAAAACCATTATGAAAGTTACCATTACTTGTTTTAATCATTTTATTACACATATTTCCTTCTTCACTCCAAATTATTATTTATCGGTTACTTTTATTCAGATATTATATCATAAATATAAATTTTTTATATTAAAAACTACTTAATTCTAACAAATTTTAATCTTTTAAAATCATCTGCCAATATATTTATTTTGAATTCAAAATCACTTATTGTATTAACATATAAACAATTTTTAACATGATTTCTTAATATTATCAATTCTTTTGGAATTTTATTTAAGAATGCTTCTAAAATTTTCTTTTTAGCATTTAAATCTAATTTATAATTTTTTATGATAACATCGATATTTCTATTGTAAAAATCAAGCATTTTATTAATAAATAAAATTGTTTCATTCGTAAACTTTAATTTGCTAACATTTTCTTCTATACTACTATTAATAGAAAAAATATAATTAATTTTTTTATATTCAACTTTATTCATATTCTCACCATAATCATTATATCATCAATCTATAATTTTTTTTCATTATCATAATTAAATAATTTACTAAATTCTTGAGATGCTTTCTCCATTTCATAATTTATATTTTTTAATGCTTTCTCCATCTGATATTTACTTGGAAATTTTAAGTTATTAGTTGTTTCCTTGAAATAATTATCCAATACTATTTTTCTTCTTTCTTTATCATTAGTATATTGATACTTATTATTTTGATACGCAATTTCTTGTATTAAGTCTTCAAATGTTATATTATCTTCACTCTTTTTATTTTTAACAATCATTGAAATATGATTATATTTATATAATGAGTGATTCACTATTGAGTTTAAAATGTAGTTATCAATGTATTCTTCTTTTTTATTAATAATACTATTATTATATATAAATTCTTTAACATTATTATTTTCATTTAACAAATTAAAATAATTATTTAGTTTTTTTAAATCTTCTTCTATATTATCTTTATAATCACATATCATTGAAGTTTCATCATTTAATAGATATTTTTTTATCTCATTTGTTAACTTTTTAATTTCTTTACCAAGTTCATTATTTTTAATTGAATTATATTTTATTTTTTTAGAATTTTGATTATTATTCTCTCTATATTCTTTCAATAATTTTCCTAATTTCAATATTTTTTCTTCTACAAAAATTTCACTTATATTATTCAATGCAAAATTTTTTTCATTTTGATCAAAGTATGTTTTTAGGTAGTCAATATCTTCATTCGTTTTTTTTAATAACGGTGTATAATATTTTTCTCTTTCAATAACAAGTTCCACAAGTCTTTTTAAATATCTTTGTTCGTCAATTGAAATTTTACCTTTTCTTCTATAACTTACTTTATTATCACTACAAACATAATTAGGTTTCTTTTCAATAAATGCTAAATGTATATGAGGATGTTTTTTATTCGTATGAATTGAAAAAACATAACTCATATTTTTTATATCTTTAAATCCACAATATTTTAAAAATTGTGGCATTACTTCTTTTGCAATTTTTTGTTCTAATTCTTTAATTGAGATATTACTATTAAGATACTCAGGATTAAAACTTAAAATTCCTTTCCATAAATTAGATTTTTCTATATATTTTTTATAATCAGTTTTTAATTTTTTTAAATCTTTTTTTGATGCATAACTTCCATCTTTCAAAACTAGATTAATATTTTCTTTTCTAGTATGTCCCATATAATACTCAAACATACCAACTAATTTTTTCTTTTCATTTGAAAAATAATCTAACATTTCATCAACATCTTTAAATCGATTATCTTTATAATTTAACGAATTATTTTTATTGTCAACTGAATTTAAAGCCAAATAATATTTACTTTTAAAAACAACATTAGGACTTTTTTTACTCATTAAATTTATCCTTACCTAAAGTTTCTTTTAAACATTTATCTTCATTTATATCTGCATTTGATAAATACCCAAAATTAGCGAAATGTTGTTGTGACAATTTAAAATGTTTATATTGTCTTTTTGATATTTTTTCGATTTTTTCATCTATTATTTTTAATTTCTTATCAATTTCATCAAGATAATTTATCTCTTTAGGATTATCAATATACTCTTTTAAGATAATTCCCACAGTTTTATTAATAGATGTTTTATTATCTTTTGATACAAGGTTTAATCTGTCATGAATATAATCTTCTAATCTTATTGTTAATTTTTTCATAATATAATTCCAACTTATAATTTTATGAAAATGTTATTATCTTCATCTATAAAAAATGAAATGTTATTATCATTATTAATAACTTTTTTATTAATAATTTTTGATTTATATGTATATTTATTATTTGTATCAAAATAATCTTTTCCAAACATTTTATACTTTTTTACCCATGAGCATATCCTTTTTTGTGGTGTTCTTTCATCAATTATATTCATATCAAAACCTGCTTCTGAAAATATTTGTTTCGCAGTTTTACAAGTATTTAATCTTTGCATTACAGCCCATAATTTAAAAGAATTATTATAAATTATCTGACTATTATTTTTTATTCCATCTACATTATGATTATTTAATAATATACTCATCTCATAATCATTGTATACTCTAATTTTATTCATAAAAATCTTTATTCCTTTCTAACAATTTATTTTGCTCTTCATAATAATTATCAAATCTTTTTATATAAGATTGATAACCTAATTCAGCAATATAATTTAACATTTTAGTAAAATTTAAATTATTTTTTTTTGCTAATAATTCTATTCTGGTTTTCAAATTATTATCCATTCTAATTGAAAACTTCACTAATCTCTTTGACATATTTCCTCCCCTATTAAAAATTAATTTAGCCACTTCAATACTTTTTCAATGTAACTTTATAATAAAAATATTACATATTTTTAATGAGCATAAGGAGAATGCCACCCAAATTTATTTAAAACTATATAAAATAAAGAATTAAATGGGTGGCAAACTATTTTTGCACTTGCAAAAATGACCACTTTCTAAATTTGAAGTGGCTACACAATTATTTTTTTTCTTATTTTATTTATATTTAAAGTGGCTACATCTTCATCTAAATGTGACTTTTCTGTTAAAAACTATACTTTCTATGTAATTCTTATCATAGTTTTAAAGATGAATCTTTTGTCAAATTAAAGTCTATCAATTGCATTCCATCAATTAACTCCCATTTTGAATTATAAACTTGATAATGTAAATGATTCCCAGTAGAGTGACCTGTAGTCCCTACTGAAGCAACTTCTGTCCAATGATTAACTTTATCTCCAACTTTTACCTTTGAACTATTTGGATAAAGATGAGCGTATAAAACATAATATGTATCATTATAATCTTCATTACATTTTATGGTAATCATATTCCCAACATTATTTCCACTTTGATCGTATGGAATATTTTCACTCTGTGTATAATTAACTTTCTCAACTACACCACTGCATACTGAATATACAGGAGTTTGTGCAGGTACTGCTAAATCCCATCCACTATGAATATTACTTTGACCATAAATAGTCCTTTGTTCATTAAAAAAACTTGTTACTATATAATTTTTATCTAATGGAAAATTAAAATGACCTGTACTAACAACTAAATAATCTTCATTTTCTTTTAAACTAGATTCAGAACAAGCAACCATATTTTTTAATCTCTGATCCTCACATACAGACGAAATTTCCTTTGCTTTTTTCTCTTCCCTATTTTGATTTATTGTATATAATGTTTCTATTGTTAGATTAGTATCTTCCAAATGAAAATATAAAATTCTTTGAAGTGGAACATATCCATTTTTCAAATTATTATTAACCACTTCTTTATAAGCTTCTGCATAATCCGAATTATTTTGAACTTTTTCTTTTGTAAGTTTTGTTCCAAAAAAATCAAATAGCATTAATATGCATATCAAAATAACCATAACAAAAACTATAGTTAATATTGAACTACCACCTATAATTGCAAGAATTATATTTTTCTTCTTCTTTTTCATTATTTATATTTTTTTAATTGAGAATAATAATAACTATCCCCAATTTTTAAAATCTCAATCAACTTTTCTTTTGAAATTAAATCTAACAAAAAATCCATAAATGATTCATTTGGATCATCAAACTCCTCACAAAATATTTTTTTAAATCTTTCTTTTAACTCTTCAATAGTCAAATTTTTAATCATAAATTTTTTTCTCCCATTAAATCGACCTCAAGAGGAGTTGCTTGTATTTTTACTCTAATTCTTTTTTTTGAATTAATTGTTAATAAAAATTCTCCCATTACTGCTTGTGTTAAAAATTCCTTTTGTGTATCAGTAAGTGGATTTTGATAAAATAGTTTTATATAAGTTGCTAAATCATCTTCTTTCAACATACCTACAAGTTGATATTGACAATTGTTGAATATAGCCGTTGCACTTCTTACACTATCATCATCACCAAGAAAGTCATGAATACTTTGTGTTGCTGGAATAAATCCACCACTATATTTGCGAATTCTTCTACATATTTGTTCAAATGTTAAAATAACTTCACTATCAGTATTTTTTAAATATAGATGAAATTCATCAACAACCACTGCTATATTTTGTATCTTTTCTTTATCTTTTAATTTATCATTTACTATTTTATTTTTAACAATTATATTATTTAAATAAGTCAACAAATTAACTAATTGAGTAGTTATTATTCTTTTATTTTTACTATACAATAAATCTTTAACATTAAATGCTATTAAGTTTGAATCAAGGTTAACAGATGTGTAACCATTAAAAAGCATTGCATCTGTTCCTACTTTAAACCTATCTAACAATATTTCTAGTTTATCAACAATTTTTAATTGTTCTGGATTCGTAACCATATTTCTATAATCAGGTAAAAAGTCAATTAAATCAGAAAATATAGGATAATCAGTATTCTCTAATTTTTCTAATCTTGATATTTTTGTGTTTTGTGTTATTCCAAATCTTTTATATAATTTTTCAATCATATCAAGAAGTACAACAACTTCACTTTCTTTTATTTCTTCAAAAGCACATTTTATAAATGTTTCAAGTGATCCAAGATGTTTTGCTAAGGGACAATCCTCATAATTAACTTTATCTACATCTGAATCTTGCTTTTCTTCTACATTACTTGGTAAAAATCTTACTTGTAATGGGTTTATTATTCCACAACTAGATGAATACATATCAATGTATTCTCCATTGTTTTTCATTACTAAGTTTTTATATTCTTCTTCTGCATCAAATATAAAAACCCTATTACCTCTATTGATTTCATTTACTATTATCTTCTTTAATGTAAAACTTTTTCCTCCACCTGTTGATGCAATTACTGCAAAATTACTAGATGGTCTTGTTGAATCCTTATGGAACATATCAAATATACAAGGAAGTGCTGTATGAATATCTGTACCTATCATATAACCTGTTTCATCGTTAAAATGAGTTATCGTCAATGGAAATGATGCAGACAAAGTTAATGATGGTAAATAATTATGATAATCATCAAAACCAGCACATTTAATGTCAAACGCTTGCCAACCTTCCATTTGTCTCATTCTTGGAGCATCTAGTTTAATATGAAAAACATCAGCAATCTTTTTTAATTCATTTAATTTTTCTTCTCTTTCTTTTTTATTACCTTTTATAACAATAATAAAATCTACTTCTTTAATTTTTTCATCTCCACTCTTAATTTGAGTCATTAATGCTTGAAAATTTTCCTTATCAGTATCCATTTGAGTAGCATCAGATAATTTTCTTGTTGTATTTCTTTCTGATAATAAAAATTCATAATTACTATCTAATCTTTTAACCAACTCATCAGTTGGAATTGTATCCTTTATGTGAATACAACTTCTAGTATCTGGTACATTAAATAATTCTTCAAAGAATAATTCGTCAATAAATGGTGGTATCTTTTTTATTGTTATTACCTGGATATCTTCTTCATCAACTTTTATATATCCCATATTTTCTTGAACAAAAAAAGGAGCAATTAATTCTGTTAAATCACTCCACATTATCTGTTCAATACTTGCATTTGATAAATAAAGATTAATGAGAAATTGATAAATCTCTAATTTATTTGTTATTTTTTTAACATTTAATTTTGGAGTCATATTATAACATTGCATTTCCACTTCTTCGGAAATATGTTCTAATGCTTTATCATTATCACTTGTTAGGACAAAATAATATCTACTTGTTGTAGTTAAATTTTTTTGTTCCAAAATTTCTAATCTCTCTAATCTTTCATTTAAAAATTCAACCCTACTTTCATCATCGTGAAATTTTTCTATTAATTTTCTATAATAATCTTTATTTGAATTTAAATCAATCTTATCATCAAGTTTATATATTCTTAAATTTAAATCTTTGATTTGATACAAATATTTTAATTGTTGAAAAAAATTATTTTTTTGATTGTTAGAGGTTAAAGATAAATCAATAGCATCTACTGAATATACATTTGCATAATGACCATCTCTTAATCTAATTATTCCATTTTCCATTACATAATCGGAATTAGTAAATGAAATAGCATTTTTAAATTTTTTCTTTAAAACACTCTTATTTATATAATTTATTTTAACTTTTTTCTTATTGTTTTTAAAATTATCTACAACTTTTATTTCTTTTGTTTTTCTTTTTTCATCTTTACTAATTTTATTCAACTATATTCACCTTTCTTTCTTTTTGATATACATAAATCTTGTTTCGAGTAATATATTTAAAAATAAGTAATAACACCTTATACATCCTATTTTTTTTGCTTACACTTATTGGTAACAAACAAAAAATACCTAGCATCAAAAAGATAATTGCAGGTATTTTAAATCGTGTAAAACAAAATATTATTATAAAAAGAATTACTAAAGGAAAAGCAATAATAATATCTGATATTTCTATTCCTTTGAATCCTAAATCTCTTTTAATTGTTTTTAATGTTATATACATTTTTCCCCTCCTTGATTAAATTATGTTATTTCTTCTTTTGTAATATGAAGTGTTATAACTTGCTCGTGGCATTACTTTTCTAACAGAATTATTTATGCTACTGGCTCCAGCATTCATTAATGCATCACTAGCACTATTAAATTTACTCTTAGAATTTCCATTTCTCATCATTTGACTTTTAGTATACATTTTTGTTCCCATTGCATTTGCCATTTTTTGCATTCTAGTAGTTTCCTCTCCTCCAGATGAATTCATTGGTCCCATTGTTCCAAGTGCTATTCCAATTTTTTCCATTGCTGAAGTACCCGCACTTTTTCCAACTTTCATTGCTCCACCAGTTGCAAGTAAAGATCCCCCAACAATAGCACCTGCAGTTGCAGTTGCACCTATTCCAGCCATTTTTCCATAACCCATTAATGACATTAATTGTTCTCTTCCACTTGCTGCACTTACATTTGAACCGATAAACCTATTAATTACTTGGCTTCCTGTTAAAATGAATGTAGCACAACCCATGTACAATAACGATTTTGTTGTTATATTCATAAATGTATTTGTAAAAAATGTTGTTAAATTGACTTCTTTCATAACCATTACGCTTAAGCCAACTATTACCATTACTACTGCACTTTGAAGTGCTAATGAAACTAATTGTTCTATTACCGCTCCTCTTCTTTGCTTATTACATACACTTGTTGCAAATACTATTGGTGCAATTGAAAATAAAAATAAAAATTCTATTTGTCTTCTACCTAACATGATACTTGCAAAAAATAAACTATACAAAAAGAAACCTCCACATAAAATAGCCATTATCCAGTTAACATTATATTTATAATCTTTATCATCTGAAAAAATTATTTTAGATTTTGTTACATATTTTGATAAATATAATTCATCATTATCAAATGAGCCATTTTTCACTACTTCTTCAATACTTTTTGATTCATTAAATTTATCACTATTTTTATACGAATCTTTATAGGAAATAAACATTGTCAACATCGTATTGCTCATTGAAGCATTTGAACTACTTTCAAACAAATTACCAGTATAATTTGAAAGGGTGATTGAAAAGTTTGATACTTGCACAAATAAAAAAGTTGATAGCATTATTAGTGTTCCACATTTTACTACTTCATTAATTATGTTTTTAAAAGTTATCTCTTCATCAGGATCTAACAATTTATTTACAAACTTCCATATTATAACCAGAGCAAATAATGTTACCGATATTGCCATTACACCTGAATAAAAACTTCTAAATGTTTTGTTACTTGATAATGTATTGATTATATCAAACGCATTTAACTTATTTATTATTTTAAGAAGAGCATCTATTAAATCATAAAAAAATTTTACTACATACCAGCCTAAACTTCTTAATAAGTCGAAAACTTTTAACATCATAAAGCATCACCTATGTGAACAATCTAATGATAATATTTACTAATGATATTGCTAAAATAATTCCAAAAATTCCAAGTAATGTTTGCACTATTCTCGTTTTAACTCTTGGTTTTTGGTCTACATCAACGACTGCATACATAATAAAACTGACAACAAGTGCAATTCCTGCAAGAGATAAACCAACTGCTAATGCCCAATCAGTAATTTGTTTAATTACCTTAAGAATTGTATCAACAGTATATGTTCCTCCTTCTAGTTGTTGAATTGCCAATACATTAATTATATTTTTCATTATAATCACCCTTTCTTTTATTTACACATATTCTTATTATCCCTTTCTAATCTTTCAGATAAATCATCAGTCATATATGAATTAACTAAGTCTTTATTTGCAATAATATCAATAATATCAACTTTATCATCATTACCCGCCAGAAAATGTCTTCCGTTAAAAGAATTATCATTTTCACCGAAATTTCTTTCAAATATTAATGGGACACTATTTTCACAATTAGAATGATATATCGAAAAGAAGCCTTTTTGCCTTGCTTTTAAAGCATCTTCAAAATATATATTATTGTCAACTATAAATCCTATTACTTCATAAAATTGATTATATTCTTTACTATATGCTTGTCCTCTCACTAATGGACCTATTTCCGTTGGTCTTAATTCTAAATCATTTGTGTTAGAATTTTTAATTATATCAAGACATCTTTTAATTTTTTCTTCCATTAATGAATTATCTAATTCCCTTAACGATTGATAATACCAAGTACTATCTTCTATTATCTTTGATTTTTCTTCTAATATTTCTTTAATAAAAATATTGCTTTTAGTAATATAACTTTGTTCCTTATCAATCCATAATTCTAATGTAGTAAAAAGGATTTGATTATCAAAATCAAATCCTAAAAAATAATATTTATTATCATCCACGCCTATAAATGCTTGTCCTTTTTTTATTTCATTTTTCAAGTTCATCACACCTTTCCCTATCATCATTAAATGATGTCTGTAAACATCCATATCCACATATTTTATATCCATCTAAGTCTATTGTTATCAAATCATTTAAATTATATTTTTTTATTTCATCTTCAAGAATTTTAATATCATTTTCTTCAAAATTATAATCTTCTTTCATTGTATTCCAATCATCATAATCTATATGACACATATTAGAGTCACTATTGCAAACAGAATCATAGATATATTTAAGCAACTTACTTAAATTACTAACCTTTGGATATTTAAATTCTATTCCATTATTTTGTTCTATATTTTCCAATAAACTCTCTTCAATTTCTGCGTTAGTTGATGAATTGTAATTATACCCTATATCAGATATATTGTAGTAATCTATACAATCTGCTTTTCTCTTATTTTTATTATCGAAAACTAAATAATGAACATATAAGTCATCGGAATCATTCCAATAATTTAGTACTTCATATTCATATCTTTTCATAATTATCTTTCTATCTCATCATCGTTTGATAATTCCTGTACTTGTCCATCTGATTTATATACCTTATTATTAGTCTTATCAACTATTTCTAAACCAAACATTATTATAACTTCTTCATATTCATCGAACTTTTTTCCATTTCTCATTATTTGTCTTTCGTAAGTTATTATTTTTCCTTTAACAGAAATCCAATCACCTTTTTGTATCTTATTACCATAAGTGTCTACTAATGAGCCTTTTAATACAATAGGAACAACTTGAGGATTTCCATAAATATTTTGTCTTAAACAAAATCTTAAACTTCCTATACCAATACGATTTCTATATATTTTATCTATTTGAACAACTTCTCCTCCCAATTCAAATTTATTTATTGAATTCTTTAATTCCTTTTCTATATTATAATTCATTATTTATCCCTCCTTAATTAATTATACTAAATTTTTTCTTATATTATTAATTTTATTTAAGATTTTATAATTTATCTCTGAATCATCAATGCACTCAATTAGACAATTATTGTCTTTTAAAAAATTAATAAAATCTAAACAAAATGCTACATCACGAGATAAGTTTCCTATATTTTTTACTATAACTTTATTGTAATCTTTATTTTTTATATGCTTTTTTAACCTATTGAAATCATTTCTATGAAATAAATCAACATTATTTTCAACAATATCGACAAATAAATCATAGTCATAATTTTTATTTATACAATATTCGTTAATTATATTTTTTTGTATATTTTTAAATCGGTTATCTTTATTTTGCTTTTTCTTATATGTTAAATATACTGCTACACTTTCCATTTTATTTTCCTCTCATCAATAGTTTTCTTGATTAACTAATATTGCCTTATATACATATTGTTTATTTGTTCCAGACTTACATGTTATAATGGTTATATCCGATTTTTCAGACAAATTCAGATTCATTTTACCTGTTTTTTCAATTTCATAATAATTATTAATTTGATAAATATATTTAATATTATTGTAATAAAAATATATTTGATCATTATTTCTTAATCTATATAAATTTTTAAAAAAGGATACACTACTATTACCAGAATGTCCCGCTAAAACAATATGACTTATATCATCGTTAGGATAAATTGTTTCTTTTAATGTATATATATTTCTATTAACATTATTTAGATAACTATTTTTATCTACTAATCCCTTTTTTAAATTTATTTTAGGTATTTCTAAAATTGCAACATAGTTAATTTTTATTTCTTCGTGAACTTCACTTTTTGGTTCTTCAGTAATTATTTCTTTCACATCAGATGTGTCATCTTCAAAAAACTCTTCAATACTTTTTTCTTCTATCTTTTGTATATTCTTTTTTTCATTATAATCATAAATTAACACTGAACTACCAATTATAATAAAAGAGATTCCTATTATAACTAATAAGAATTCTTTTTTATTTTTTCCTTTTTTTTGACTTGATTGTACCATAAATTGCACATCCTAATCCTAAACTAATTAAAGATATCATTCCTAACACTAAATTATCATTTTTATTTGTATTAGGAACTTCAACTACCATCTTTTCATCTGTCATTGTTGATTTTACTACTTTTCCATCTTCTAAAATTTCAAACCACATTTTATTGGGATTCAAGTTATAACCTTCTGGTGCTTCTTTTTCAGCAATATAATATTTACCATATCTTAAACCTGGAATGATTATTTTACCATTTTCGTTTGTTCTTCCACTGAAAATTAATTCATCATTTTCATTGTATATTTCAATTAAAGTATTTGGTAATGCTTCAGAAGTTGATACATCAGTCTTTGTAAATTCTAATATTCCCGTTATAGGTTTATCTTTCATATTTGCTTTTACAATTTCTTTATTTTTCTTTATTTCAAAATATACTTTTTCTGTTGTTATTGTATAACCAGTTGCTGGTTCTTTTTCAACGATATAATATTTACCTAATTTTAAATCATCAATAATAATTTTACCATTTTCATCTGTTTTACCAGTAAATATCAATTCATCATTTTCATTATAAATTTCAACGATTGTATTTGGAATAACCTCACCATTTACTAAATCAGTTTTTGTAAATTCTAAAGTTCCTTTTTCTAAATAATTTTTTAAATTAATATTGCTTGTTACTATACTTGTATATTGATCTTTATAAGTTAATTCGATTTTATATTCTTTATTATCTAATATATAACCTTTTGATGTTTCTAATTCTTTTATATAATAAACACCTAACTTTAAATTTGTTATTTCTGCATAACCATTTTTATCTGTATATATTTTTTTAATTAAATTTTTATTTTCATCATATACCCCAAATAAAACATTTTCTAATTTTTTAGTTGTATATGAATATTTGTTTTTTTCTATCGTAAATTTTTCTCCAACTTTATTGATAGTAATTTTACCTTTAACTTCAGTATTTTTAAATCTTAATTCAATTATAGAATCATCTCCATTTTTTACAATAGTTGAATTTTCATTTATGCTAAATTTTAAAGGTGTCTTATTCCACAAATAACCAGTTATTTTTTGATTGATTTCTTCAATTTGATAATTTCCATAATTTAAGGGATATGGTGTTATTAATGTTCCATCTGATGTTGTTTCATATTCGCAAATTGTTTTTTCATTTGGATAAGTTATTTTTTGACAAACATATTTATTAGTATCAATATTTTTTATTTTAAATTTGATTCCTGATTTTTTTACTCTATTGCCATTTTCATCAACTTTAATTATCTTTATTTTAGATGTTATTTCTGCGTTAGAAAATATTTTATTTACTTTCTCTCCTACATCTTTTATTTCAAAATTATAATCTTTGATTTTTTCATAACCTGGTGTCGTTGTTAATTGTCTTAGTGTATATCTGCCATATGGTAAAGTAAAATAAATTTTACCATCTTTATCTGTTGTTTTCTTTAAAATTAATTTATTGTTTTTGTCATATATTCCAAACTCAACATTTCGTTCTGGAGTCATTATTCCAGTTTTATTACTTGCATAAACCTTTCTTATATCATAACTTTTACTTATTACCTTTTCATAAACATTTATATTTTGATTTAAATTTTCTTTTGTCATATTAAAATAATATTTTGTATTATCAACTAAATATCCTATACTTGCTGATTTTTCTTTTATATAATATCTTCCAAGATTTGGTAAATTTACACTTATAGCTTTTCCTAACTCATCAGTTGTTAATGAAGTAATATATTCATCATTCTCATTAAAAATATCATATACAGCACCTTTTAGGCTTCCCTCTCCTTGTGCTTTATTTTTATTAGTATCTTTATCTAATTTATTGATTTTAACTGTTCCCGCAACTGATTTGATTTTTAAATTTGCAACCATTGGTTCACTAAACCTCGTATGAGCAAGTTTTTGTGAATTAGAATTATAGTAAATTAAATTGATATCATTATCGTAACTTTTTCTTATAAATCTAATTTCAATATTTCCTGTGCTATTTACTTTTACATTTAGTGTATTATTATCAATACTAACATCTTGATTATCGTTTGAATATACTTCATATTCTGATAAAACATTGTTTGAGTCATTTAATGAAAAACTATTACCAATAACAGAGTTAATAGTACTATCGTTAAATGATGGTTTTTTATAGTGATTATTAATCAAATTTAATATTTCATTTTTTTCTGCTTCAAGACTAATAATTTGACCTCCACCTCTTTTTTCAGTACTCCAAGTAGCATTTAAAGGTTTTACAACTTTCCAAATTAATTCCTGAGCGGCCATATAATATTTAACATTACCTTGATGTCCAGGATATTCATACCCATAATATCCTATCAATTCAATTTTTCTCCTTTGATCTGAATTTAAAGAAGTTATATTCCAATCACCAGTACTATATTTTGTTGAATAAATTGCTAATCCAGGTTCAATGCAATAAGCCAATTTTCCATCGACATAAAACATTGCAAGTTGGTAAGATGAATATTCACTTCCATCATCGTTTACATGAACATAATAAATATTATCTTGATATCTCATCTCTAGTGTTTCAGCATGAACAACATTTGTTGTAATTATACTTGATAATACAATTGCAAACAAAAGTGTTATAAATTTATATATTTTTTTCATTTTTCCTCCTCTTTTACTAAAAAAAAATAGCTTAATTCATAAGTTATTCATTAATTTAAATTATTTATTTCTTCATTCTTATTTCAATTATTTCTTTACCATTACTTTTTAAAACGCACGAAGCATTTATTATATTACTTGTATCAGAAAACAAATATTCAATTTCCTTTTTTTGACATTCGTCATGACTGTTAAATTCTTTTATAATTCCATTTTCTCTATAATAATCTATTCGATAACCCTCATCTGTTGTTGTTTGTGAATTATTATCATTTACAATGTTTTGTGCTGGACCAACTTCGGTTGTTTGTGAATTGTTTTTGTTTTCTGGTTGGGATACATTTGTACTACTTGATTGATTTTTTTGTGAATCATTAACATCTTTATTATTGCTTACGCTTGATATTGAATTACTTGAACTTGATTTTTTTTCTGAATTTGTTGAATTGTTTGATTCTACCTTTTTATTTGTAGTTTCTATTTCTTCAGTTTTTTCAGTATTTTCATCTTGTACTTTAATGTTTTTTTCATCCTTATTACTATTTTCTCCCTGCACTTTATCATTTTTTTTATTTTTATCAAAATTTATTTTTTGATTTATTTTATTATTCGTTTTATTTACATCATTACTTTTTATTGAATTACTTTTAAAAAAATTTAATAATACAACTAAAGCAACTATAAATATTATTACAATCACTATAATAAATGCTTTTTTTCTCCCTTTTAACATCCTTTTAAATTTTCCTCTCATAACTATCCATCTCCACTCCTTAAATTTCTTATATTGGATTTAAATTTATTTATATTAAAAATTTACTTTATAATATATATCACTCAAAAAAAGAAATTTTGCAAGTGTTTTTACAAATTTTTTTATTTTTTTACAATCATATTCCAACCTTCTTTCTAATATTTTTTTACTATTAACTCAATTTTTATAATTCTTTTTCATATTCGTTAATTCTATTTATTTGTAGCATACACATTAATGTAACTCCTACCAAACCACCAATCATTAAACCTAATAAAAAAAACAATAATTTAGACATAATTTACTCTCCTTTCAATCCTCAAAAAAAATCGTATTTCTACGATTCTTTGTGGTTTTATTTTTTAATATCTTCCCATTGTAATCCAATTGCTAATTTAACAAGTAAACTTTTCTTTATTTGATATAATTTATCACTTCCGATGCATAACATTTGTTTTGTTGCATCTTTTGTCCTTTTTAGTAAAAGCATTTCAACAAAAACAACTTTTTCATAATAACAAAATAAATTATTGAAAATAAAATTAAACCTATTATATGCAGTTTGTAAATCTTCTGCAGTTTGAATTCTTTTTAATGCTGTATTACAAGTTGAATCACTTTTTTTCGTTGTAAACATTTCTGGTTTTAATTCATAATTTACGGTTATATTTGAAATAATAAAATCTAAATACTTACATTCCATTTCTTGAACATTACTAATCAAGTGTTTTATTCTATCTTCAATCGCTTTATTATCATATGCACTAATAGATTGATTATCTAACAATTTGTAATCATCTTCAGCATATACAATTTTTTCTTTAGTGAACATATCAAAAAACATTAAACCACCACCTTTTATTTCACTAAAAAAGGAGAAGCAACCCCGTTTAAGGTCATTTCTCCTTTAAATTTATTATTAACTTTATTAGAATTTGAAGAGTCAGAAAAACTAAAATGTTTACCACAAGTTTGTTTATAATGAATAATATTATAGACATTTAATCTTTCTTTTCTTCGTTTCATATCTTTTTTCACCTTTATGGATAAGACATCCATTACTTGTAAAGATATTCTACACCAATTTTTTATAAAGTCAATATAAATTAATAAAAAAATGAAATATTCATCCTTTTCGATAATTATTTCATTTTACTACATTATACCACTTGACAAAACTTATTCAAGTACCAAAATAGTCCTGATTAGTACCTGAAAAGTACCTGAACTTAAAATCTTTCATATAATTCATCCAATGATAAATCATTATATTCATTTATTAAAACTTTAAAATATTCTTTAGCACTTTCTAAATTTTTAAAATTTCTATACAAAAGACTAGATGCTATTACATCTTCTTTATCTGATAAAACAAACATATATACTTCATATTCATCATTAATTTTGTTAATAACAAAACCATAACTATATTCATCTTTAACATATTTATTTATATCAATCAAATTTCTTTTTAAATTTTCTTCATATTCACAAGAATATTCTTTTAATTTTTTTATTATTTGTACTGCTTTCATTTCTACTACACCTCTAATTTATATTTTACACTAAATTAAATATAAATACCTTTCCAATTTTTGGTATTAACCTTATTAAAATCATATAAATCAGATGTTAAAATAACAAGGTTCATACTGCTCACCTCTTTATTAACAATATTATTATAACATGATATTAAAAATAATAAAAACTTTATAACATAATTTTTTTATTATTTAATTTTTTAATAATTTCCATAACACTGTATCAACATAATCCAAAATAAAATATATTTTTTCCGAAACTACTAATTCTAGCGTTGTTATAGAAAAAAATAATAAAATTGTTATATCATTTGCAAATCCTGCACCCATTATTGTAACAGATAAGTTTGGATTTATTCCACACAAATTAGAAAAATCAATACCTATTTTATGAAAAAAAATTAATATATTCGTATTAAAAACAATTATTGATGTAAATAATAATGAATATATAACTATCATTATAATTTTTCTTAAACTCATTGTACCTCCTTAATAATTACTACCTAATTTTTTTACTGCAAATATAGTATATCACACAATATCGTTATTGTGGGGCATTTTCGTTATTTTTTTATTTTATTTGAGAAAATTACATATAGGTGATACATAATGAATTATGAACATTTGATTTTTATAAGAGAAAATTTAGATTTAAGTCAAAGAGAATTAGCGAATAAATTAAAAGTTTCTAAGTCAACTTATGCAAGATGGGAAACTGCAGAGAAAATAATACCTCTAATTCACTTAATAAACTTGTGCAATCTATCTAATACTTCATTAGACTATATTCTTGGTTTATCTGATAGAAAAGATAAGGTTAATAAACCAATAAAACTGAATAAAATAAAAATAGGAAATAATTTAAAGAAAATAAGAACAAGTAATAATCTAACTCAAAAACAATTTGCAGATTCAATCAATACTACACAATCAGTTATTTCTTCTTATGAAAGTGGAAATACATTAATTCAAACTTCATTTTTATATGATATATGTTTAAAGTATGATGTTTCAGCAAATGATATTATAAAGTAAAAAGATATGGTGATTTTTCTAACTCCATATCTTTTTATAAATTTGTAAAAATAAAATATAACAATTTATTTACAATCTTTAATTTTTTCAAAATATTTATTGAACTTTAATTTAATTCCTAACTCACCAAAATTTTCATATACAGAAATTCCTTCTGTAGTAATACAGACTAATGCACTACCTATTAAAAATATATTAACTTTTACAAAATAATCTATCGCAAATCCTAAAACTAATGCAAAGATCCAAGATATTTTTTTAATAAAACCATCTCTACTGATTGATGAATTTACCTTTTTAAACTTAAATGCTTTTATATAACCTGTTATTACATCAGAAAATATTAATATTCCACATAACATAAATAAAGTTTTTGGCTCATTTATTGACATAACTTTTGCTACAAATTCTTCCATACTATCACCCCTTTTACTCAATATCAATATGAACCGCTCCACGCATATTTGAACTATTTGTATATGCATATCTAATTATTCCTTTTTTACATAATTCTTTTGCCCAAGATAAAACAATATTTACATCTACACCTTTAACATAAAAGTCAACACCTTTACCCTGCACATGTTTTGACCATTTTACCGATCCTTTTAAACTATCATTATACTTTTGACATCTACATCCTGATGTAACATAAGTAGGTGCATTAAAATGACTTCTAAAATAATAATCTAAAATTTTTACTATTCTTAAATCTATATTGTTAAAACCACATCCACATGCACAATCAAATTCACTTTTTTTAAAATTTTTAATGTCATTCCAACTTAATATATTTGAATTTGAACTTGAACTAGAATTTTTCAATTTATTCATTGTTTGAGTACCTGCTATTCCATCAACTACTAATCCATTTTTCTTCTGAAAATCCTTTATTGCAAATATTGTTTTATTTCCTACAAGTCCATCGATAACCAAATCATAACCATGTTTATTTAATAAACTCTGTAATTCTTTGATGCATAATAACAATTTATTTTCTGTATTATTTCCATATATTTTGTCGACGACTAATCCATTATCTCGTTGAAAGTTTCCATATGCAGTCTTTAATTGGGTTCCTTCAATTCCATCGATATCTCCCTTATAATAATAGTAATATGTTTTTAAATTCAACTCTCTTTGACTTATTGATAACATTATAATCATATCCTTTCTTTTTATTTTCAATATGATTGTAATGAAATATTTACTAGATTTTCACTAGACTTATTCAATTCTTTCATATAATCTATAAAATATCTATTATTCTTGATTATTTTGAAAAAAATAAAAAGACATTGAAACAGATATAAACCCCCATTTCTATTTATCAAAGAAATGTGATTCAATTTAAACTGTCTAATGTCTTATTATAATATCATAAACCGTTAGTAATCTAATTTTTTGCTTTCTATTTAATAATACCGAAGCATTAATTATTCGTTTCTATTTTACTATTGAAGAAATCAAAAGGTTTAATAATATCATCATTAATATATATACGATATTTTTCTTCATTTTTAATATCTGCTATAATTATATGTGTGATATAATTATCATTTAAAACATTATATTTCAAAGTGAATATTTTAGAATTCAATGAATCGTACACTTTGTGACTTCTGTTATTGTCTTCATATTCAAGTTCAATTATTTTCGTTTCTTTATTTGGGCCATTTTTTATAGACAACTCATAATCATAATAGCTTTTAGTGCTCCAATCATGTAATGAATAAAATGTATTCCAAATATAAAAATTCCATTTATTATTTTCTTTTTTAAAACAATAAACATCAATACTATACAATTCTTTATAAATTACATATGTATAATTTTCAACAGTATATTGTTGTAAAATATCGTTGTTTGGTTTATAAAATTTGAAGGCATCTTCTAAAGAATTAAATTTTATAAAACTTACATAAAATGGACATAAATACACTAATGCTATAAAAATAAACTCAAACAATAAAACTTTTTTATTTATACTTGATTTTTTCTTGTAAATAAATTTATCTATTAGAACAAACAACAAAACCAAAATTATTTGTATAATCCATTTTAATATTCTATAATTCATAATAATTCTCCTTTAAATATATTCTAACCCATTGGAATAGCTTTTTGTAATTCTTTTAATGGAAATGGTGACGCAAGAGCTTTTAATAACTTTTGATAACTATTTACAATTTTTGTGGCTGATATTCCATGTACATGTACATATTCAAGTGCTAATATCAACATTGCACTCAACCCGAATTTATAAGATCCACCCAATGTAATATCATCCGTATATTTATTCTCACCAGAAATTTTATATATACCGCCATATAAATCACCACCAGCTCCAACGGACCATTGCCAATCTTTATATTTTATATCTATATTTAATGTTCTATCACTTAATCCATGTGTATAAGATACAATTCCTCCATATAGATTTATTTCTGATTCTAACATATTATATTTATCTATATTAATATCTAGCCCTGTTGGAGTGTCCTTTCCACCAGAGGATGAATATATTTTTTCTTTTTCAGTAGCTGTCGCACTATCATAAATAAATGCCTTATTACCTCGATCCATTACGCTCTCATTTGATGTAGAATTTATAGTAACTCCAAAATATGATTTAAAAAATTTTTTTATTGTATTTTTTATTTTGTTAATTTTTTTGTTAAACCACTTTCCTATAATTCCCTTTCCAGTTAAATCAATATTGTTAATTGGATCATTGCAACAATAAGCATATAAATTACTTTTTAAAACATCATCTTGAGCTATAACACCATCTGCATTTATAAATCTAGCCCATTTTGGATTATAATATCTATAATTCAAGTAATATAGTCTTGTTTCTTTATCATAATAGTAACTTCTATATCTATATGGATTTATATTTGCTATATGTTCATTATCGTTTGATACATCATTATCATTTTCATCTGTTATCGATATTATATTACCCCATGAATCATAATTATATTTTGCAACTATTTTATAACTGCTATTTAATATTTTTACTATATCATCTTGATTATTTTTAACATAATAATATACATCATTATTATATTTAAATCCTACTAATCCATTTGCATTATTACGAATATAGTATATCACATTTTCGCCAGTTCTTTCAAGTATTATATTTTTTCCTTCTAAATAATATTTTGTTTCTACATTATTTACAAACTTATAATTTCTTACTCCATCAATATTATATTTATAATCAATAATATTATCTTGATCAATGTATTTACTTAATTGCCTTCCATTTTTCCAATTTAAAGTAATATCATTCCCAATCGTCAATGGATTTCCTAAATCATCATATGTTATAAGATCATTATCATATTTTGTTAGTTGGTCATTCCAATTTTCATTATTGTATTCATATACTATTTCTGATAATTGATTGTCTGTTTTTAATTCATATTCCTTTTTGTATATTATATTGCCTAATAAATCATAAGAATATTTAAACGACTTATTAATTATATAATTGTCTTCTTTTACGAGTTCATTGTAATCATCATAATAATACTCATTTTCTAATTTATCATTATGGTGTATTTTTATTATATTGCCTAATTCATCATACTCATAACAATATGTATCATTATTATTTGAAATACTTTCCACTATATTAGATGACCTGTTACCCATCTTTTTATATTTGTAATCAGTTATAATATTTCCGTTAGTATTACATCTTACTAACCTACCTAACCCATCATATTCATAATTAAATTTTTCAGAACCTATAACAAAACTTGTTAGATTATCATCAGCATTTAATATATTATTAACAATATATTTTTTATCATCTAACTTATATTCTTTTTCAATAATATTACTAGAATTATCATAAATATATTTTATTATAAATTTATCTTCAGTGTATTTACATAATCTGTTTGATAAATCATAAGAATAATTAATGCATCCATTTGGAGAAACTATTTTCTTTAAATTTCCATTATTATCATATTTATAATCATAAGTATTATCTTCTTTTATTAATTGTTTTATCCTATTAAATTCATCATATTCATAACTTACACTTTGACCATTACCATATTTTATCTTTTGAATATTACCGTTATTTGATGCATATATATTTTCCATTAAAATAATATTATCTCCTATTTTAATTTTTTTAACATTAAGAAAACTGTCATATTCAAAATTATAAATTCTATTATTTTGAATTATCTTAGATAAAGTATTATCAGCATTGTACTCATAGTTAACAATTTTATCTTTTTTTATAATTGATTCTAATTTTTTCTTCTCGTTGTAATTATAAGATGTCTTTTGATTTTTGGAGTTTGTAGTACTTTTAATTAAATTAGTATTAAAATCAACATCAAAAATTATTTCATTAAGATTATTATCTATTATTTTTGTTATATATTTTCCATCTTCAGTATACTCAGCACTATTTTCTATAAAACTAGGATTTTCATTAGATTCAAAATAAAATTGAAAATTATAATCATCTTCTATTAAATCAGCTAATATAAAATTATTATTTTCTAATTTTATATACTTTGATGTTGATTTACTTTTTAATAAATAACTACCATTATCTTGAATAATCAATTCAAATAATGAATTATCATTCTGATAACTTGCTAGAATAATATTATTATTAGAAACTGTTAAATATTTTTCATTAATTAAGCTATGATAAATTTTATAATAATCTTTACTATCAATAGTTACTTTTTCAAGTTTCCATTTATCATGTGAATGATAATCATCTGATACTTCAATTAAACTATTTATAAGTCTAATAATTTTAGATGTACCTTTTAATCTTATAATATATTCCCCATTGTTTGGTTTTAACATTATGCCTCTATCAACAATTCTTGTTATTATTGGATTTCCATATAAATCATAAATAATTTCATTTGAAATACCTGTTTCAGAAATTCCTCTTAAAACTCTATCAGTAACTAAATTATCATATTCATAACAAAATATTTTCCCTTTCACATCAGTCATTTTTATAAGTTCATTATTTTTATCATATTTATAATTAGTATTTTTTTCATCTAGATTTTTTTCGGAAATAATATTACCATTTTCATCATAAGAATATCTAACACTCCTTATATCTCTAAATAAATTTATATTTGTTATATAAAATTCATTTCCGTTTAACTCTTGATCAATAGATAATTTAAATTTACTAAAATCGTAATCAGAAGTAAAATTACAAATAAAATATTGCCAATCATTTTCATTTGAATTTAATATATAATTTTCTATTAAATCGCTTCCATACTCATTATCTGTAGGATAAAATATCATACTAACAACATTTTTTGGCCCATCATCAAATATTCCTTTTCCTATTAATCCAGTATTTTTATACCAGAAAGACAATGTAAAATTATCACCCTTTTTACCTTTTACATTAAATACTTTTTCAATCGCACTATTATTATCAGTTAACATATTAATCTTTAAAGCCTTTTGATTTTTAACATCCACAACTTTAAATATATCAGATGCATTATACTTACTCGAATATAAAGTCCAATCTTCTATACCATCTGAAAAATCAGAATTTTCTATCATATTATAATTATTAACTACTTCTCCTTCTTCTAGTTGAACATCATCAATATACATAAATCCTCTTCCATCCAAACATACTTCAAGATTTAACTTACCTTTTGCATCACTTGGATAGAATATTGTAACATCAAGTCTTTCAAAATCTTCATCAGGTACAATAGAGTTACTTATTGCTTCCTTATATCTTCCTTCTGAATCCTCATAATGCATTCTAAGGAAAGCATTTGATGTAACATAACCTCTCTTTATATATGCACTAAAAGTATAATATTTTCCTTTTTCAACATCAACTTCTTGATTTACTCCTGCTTCTATTAATGCATATAAAGCTTCAAATTTTAAACTTTTTAATCCACTATGAGAATACTCATCTGATATTGAACTTACGCCATTCTGACCTGATTTAAATGAGGATTGTCCGTTTTCAAAACTTGTATTTGTTAATAAATTCTTTACATACTTTATTGGAATTTGGGAACTTAGTAATTTATTTTTATCTAAATCTAAATTATCGTCTTCTATCATTCTCCCGTAGGTAGATTTTGAACCATAAGCATTTATTATATCATTTTCTTCTTTCATTATAGATGATGATTCAGGATTACCATAACTATTAAATGTTATTACTTTTCTTTTACCTTTTGAATCAATAAATGTTGTAGAATTAAATCCATAAATAGTTGTATAACTATTACCTAGTGAATTATCAGTACCATATTCTGTAACTTTTTTTAGTTTATATGGAATTTCATTATAATATTCATATTCAATTTTTCTTCCTGATACATTTGTTAATGAAGTCATAAGATAATTTTGATTAGCAGTTATTAAAATACTATCATCAGAATAATTTATACCACTTAATATTTTTTCATCTAATAATGATAAAATTACAGTATCAGTTGGACTAACAACATTAATATTACTACTATTATAAATAATATTGATTATACTTCCATTAGCATCCATTATACCTTGTATTTTCTTATATTCAGCATCATAAGATATACTATTAGTATTACCACTTACATCTTTTATTTCAGTAAGATATCCAACATTATTATATTTTGTAAATTTCATCTCATTGTTACTTTTATCAATTAATATAAATTTGTCATCATATTTTTTTATTTTTAATTCCAAACCATCTTCATCATAATATGTATTATCCTCATTTTGAATTACTTCATTTCCATTACTATCTAAATTCTTTTTCTCACTTAAGAAATAATGTAATGTTCCATCTTCATCTTCATATTCTAGATATACCTTATTATCAATAGTAACCTCTTTAACTGTTTGATATAAATTAAACTTATATCCAATACCTATTCCTCTATTTTTATTTAATACTACATCATTTGTATTATATATTAGTTTTAAAGATGCGGGTAATTTTCCAGGGCTGGTTGTTCCAATATCATATACTGTCGTTAAATTCCCATTATAAGAATTGTGATATATCTTCGCCTTACTAAAACTATGTGATTCATAATTCATATAATTTTCTAAACCATTTTGATTTCTATAACTAATCACAAGAACAGGTTTTGGACTATCACCTGATGTTGGCTTATAATCTTTCGAATAAAATGTAGGAATTATATCTTTATGATATTTTTCTTCAGCAAGTTTTAATAATATTCCATAATTAGGTGTAGATGTATACCATTTCTGTACTAATTGAGTTATATCTATTGTATCTGCAGTAATTGTCGAATCATCAGGTTCATTAGAATAGTAAGTATAAAGAAAATTCATTACACCCTCTACTCTTGAATCATATGCAGTATTCATATTTGACCAATTCGCTTCATTTTCATTCCAATCTTTTGTAATCCTATGAACATTTATTATTTCTTCTATTGATTCTGTAGTTATGAAACGATAATTATACAACGCCAATTTTGCCCCTACTACTTGACTACCTGTACCAATAACTGGTAAATCAAATTTTAATAACGCTCTATTTACTATCTCTGAATTATTTGACTTTTCAACTCCCACTTTTAAATAATTTAAATTTCCTCTACTAACATTTGTGTCATTAGGAAAAATATATGTATCAATAACACTAGATTCATTACTATAATTTGTAATAGTTGGATCTATTATAACTGGATACTTTGCAGTTGTTTCAAGCCATTTTTTATCAATAAACGTAAATAATTGATATATATCTTCATCTTTTATAAGATTATAAGATATTTTTTTATTTATATTATTTTCTGAATCAATCATGTATGGAGTATCAAACTTAAAAATAACATTTTTTCCATGTGTAGCAATAATACTTCCATCAAAATCAATTTTTAAATTTAAATTTGTTTTAATATCAAAACATAATTCATCAATACCATTGTCCTTATCATTAAGAATTATATTTTCCTTTATTTCCGACGAAACAATTTCATATTTTAAATCAATATTTTTTAAAATATTATGATAAAATATCTCACTTAAAGTTTTCGACTTATTAACAATTTCTTCATTGTATTTATTATGTTTATTTAGGAAAAATTCTAAATAATATTCGCCTTTTTCTATTTTATATATTTTATTACTTTCATTACTAACATTAAACTGAACTTTATATGAATTATTTCTATTTTCATATATTTCATTCTTTTTTATTAATGTATTATCAATTTCTTCATATATTCCATTTTTAAGAAAATGAATATCTTGATCAAACAATTGTGCTTCTATTATTCCATTTTCTTTTAAATAATGTTTTTCTCTTGGTTTTCTTTTACCAACAATTTCAATTTGTTCCATATTACCTCCTATTTTATTTTTTTATTTAGAATCTAACATTTCATCGATTTTATCTTTTACTTTTGGATAATAATTTTTCCAAATAGTTGATACATCTTTATCTTCTTGTTCTGCAATTTTTTCTATTGCTTTTGAAACATTCATTTTATTTATAACAATTTCTGAAAATAACTTATATTCTATTCCAGTAAGATTTAATAAATTATTTTCGATTTTATTTAATGTATTATTTTGTTCTTTAATAATATTATTTATTTGTTCTTCTTCGTACATAAGTTTCTTTATATATATTGAAATTATGTTTTTTCTTTCTTTAGCCATTTCTAATTCTAATTTCAAATCATTATAATTTTTAAGTTGTTTCATTTTTATGCTGTTCTCTTCCACATATTAACTACTAAATATGGTGGCATATTATTATGTGCAATTGAATTACCCGCCTTTCCAATTATATCTCTTTCATCTTGCATATAATTTGTCAACCAAGGACTACTTGCATCTGCGCCTAATATTTTTGCATGATTGTTAATTGCAGTATTACTAGCACTAACTGAAGAACCTCCACATAATGCAACTCCATGATTATGTTGAGGCATTTCATCATATGTCAAAGTATGCGTTGCTTCTCCACCTATATTTCCATTTTCATAAGTATCTCCTGCACCAAGTAAAAATTTGTCTTTCATTTGTACCCATGTTCCACCAAATAGTGTAGTAGGATTTACATTATTAACTGACATATATATACTTCCAATTGGATATATAAAATCACGAATTTTGTTATTATCAAAATTTGAATCTGTACTACTATTTGTTGTAATACTATTTACAGTTAAATTACCATCACTATCTAAACTAAACTTGTTATTTTTAGATGTAATACATTTTACATTTAAATTATCTATTTCTTCATTTATTTCATTTCCAGTCTTTGTAAATGAATCTTTGAAATACAAATCATTCATAGTTAATGATTTATTCGCTTTTTTATGTGAATTATATATAGATGTATTTAAAAACATTCTACATAAATCACTATTAACTTGTGGATAGTAAATTTCAATTTCAACATTTTGATAATTAGTATAAACTGTATTAGCACCAGAAAACATTAAAATATCTAAAGGTTCTAATTCTTCTATTGTAGTTTTACCATCACCATCAGTCCATTCTACATATGCTCTCATTTGTATTTCATTATCAACAATTTCAGCTCTTTGACAAAATTCACCATAATCAGTATCACTACAACATAATGGTTTTGATAAATGATATACATAATTTCTTATTTGAGCTTTATCTGACATCAAAATAGCGTTCCTATCGCCTACACTAATAATTAAATCATTAGTATCAGGTGCAACAAGACCCTCCTGTGGAACAATTTTAATAGACATCATATTTCCATTAAGTGCACCACTCGCTAAAACATCATTTGTTCCTACAGATTTTAAACTTGTTAAATTCATATTATCCCTCCTTTTATTTCTAAATTTAACAATCCCAAGATAGTATAATTATTACTAGATTTTCACTAGATAATTATAATTTTTAAGTTGCTTCATTTTTATGCTGTTCTTTTCCACATATTAACTACTAAATATGGTGGCATATTGTTATGTGGTTGTGAATTACCTGTTGATGTTAAATTATTAGGTTGTGCTTCGTGTGGTGAATCATTTTGAACAAATAAATGCCTAGTCCACCATGCTGGAATCGTTGTTCCCTTTGCATCAATATATAATGTATGGGTATGACTAGGCATTTCATCAATTGTTAACTTATGTGTTGCCTCACCACCAATATTACCATTTGTGTAAGTTTTACCTGATGCTAATAAGAATCTATCTTCTAATTTTTCCCATGTTCCACCAAATAATGATGATGGTTCAATGTTATTTATAGATATATATACACTTCCTATTGGATATATAACATTACAAATTTCTGTTATATTTAAATTTTTATTCTCATTTGATGTAATACTATTTACATTTAAATTACCATCACTATCTAAACTAAACTTGTTATTTTTAGATGTAATGCATTTTACATTTAAATTGTCAATTTCTTCATTTATTTCATTTCCAGTCTTTGTAAATGAATCTTTGAAATACAAATCATTCATCGTTAACGATTTATTTGCTTTTTTATCAGAATTATAAGTTAAAGTATTCGTATAATATTTGTTAAAATCATCATATGTTGGATAAATTAATTCAATATCAACATTTTGATAATTAGTACTAACAATATTATTATTTTTAAATAAAATGATATCATTTGGTTCTAATTCTTCAATAGTTGTTCCATCATCATTTGACCATTCTACATATGCTTTAACAACATATTCATTATCAATCACTTCTACTTCTTGATGAAATTCACCATAATCAGTATCACTATAACATAATGGTTTTGATAAATTATAAACATAATTTTTATATTCCCCTTTAGGAGAACCTAATACTGCGTATTTATCACCAACACTAATAACTAATTGATTACTATCTGGTGCTATAACTCCTTCTTGTGGACATATTTTAATTGAAAATAACGCTGCATTTAATGCATTTAATGTTGTTATCTTATTTTGTCCTTGCTTTTTTTGATTTGTTAAATCCATATTATCCCTTCCTTTCTGTTAAATTTAACAATTTAAAGATAAAACACTTGTTACTAGACTTTCACTAGATGAAAAAAAAGAAACAAGTAAGAAGAAAAATATCTCCTCACTTATTTCCCCACTAAAAGTCAAAATTTTACACTAGGATATCATAAATTTTTTTATTTTATCTTTTGCTCTCTCAATTGAAACAAAAACAGAATGTATTGAACAATTTTCTTGCTTTGCTATTTCATCGAGTGTATTCTCCAAAAAGTAATATAAGATTATTCTCTTTTTTTGAAGATTTGATAAATTCGAAATTGCATTATATAGTCTTTTTAATTGTTCTTCTTTAATAATTAAATCTAAAATATCAGTTTCTTTTTTTAAAGTTTTAAAATATAATGTTTCTTCAGTAAGTTCAAAATGCTCTATATGTCGCTCAAATTTATGCATTTGTGAAATATCATCTAGTTCATATTTATTGAATTCCTCAAATATATCACCATTTACTTTTATCTTTTTTACTATATTTTTAGAATCCTTAAAAATCACATAATAAGTATTATTTTCAGTTAATAATGTATATGGATTATCATAAAATTTTCTTCTTTTTGGTTGCTTGTCCATTTTATCTCCTTTCAACTTTGCTATTGAAAGAAGATTGGTGGACCTCTATTAATATAAAATAAAAAAAAGTGACTATGCTTCCAAATTCGAAAGGAATTTAAAAACATAGCCACAATAACCATTTCATTATTTTTATCTTTAAATCTATAATAAACTAATAACATCATAAATAACCTAACCCCAAGACAATTACTTATTTATAATGCTATTTTAAATAATAAGAATAAACAAATAATTGTTTTTTCCCTATGTTATTATACGAATTTTTATTTTTTTATTTTAAAACTTATTAATTTGTCACTTTTTTGTAATTTTTCACCATAAATTGACAATTTTTTTGTTTTTTTTACTATATTTTTGTAAAAATTCTTAAATTTCATTATTTTTTTATTTAATATATTTTAGGTATTATAATATACATAATATTAACTACTCAACATTTTCTAACAGTATTATTTTTTCAATTTTGTAATAATGAATTACAATTTTTTTATACATTCATAACAACTTCGTATTTCTGGATTTAATACAACTAAATTAACAATATAAATTATATTATTGCTTATATTCATTTTTATCTAAAAAAAAAGACTTTTATAAAAGTCAAATCTTTTAAATTATTTTTATTTTCATCTTATTCTATTATTTTAATTCTATCAATATTCTGGATAATTGGCTCATTATATATTGTATAATTTTCAAATAATTCCTTTAATGAATTATAAGAATATTTTCTATTTTGATATAAAATAGGATAAATAATATATTTATCATTAAACTCAATTTTGTACTCAAGAGTATAAATTTTTAATCTTATCATTTTATTATTTGATAGTATATTTTCAATTAAATTATATTTGTTCATATGAATTGACTTCCTTTAAAATAGTTGAGTTTTTTAAGATGGTATTCCTATTTTCAATCAAATATGATAAAAATAATTTTTTCTTTAGATCACTATCTAATTTAATCATTATAAGTGCAATTTGTTCACTTTTCATTTTTTGTTTATCTAATTCTCTTAAGATTAAATCCTCTAAATTTTTCATCGTATCCCCCTGAATTATATATAAAATATATGTTTATTATAACATTTTTTACAGATTATGTACAATCACATGTTTAAATTATCAGATAAATCTTTATCATCCCATAAATCTTCCTCTGACAACCTTCTTATATTACTCTCAATAGAATTTTTAAAATATCCATATTTATTTTCTATTATATTTCCTTCTTCATCTTTAAAGTTTCTATTAATTACTCTTGGAACTATATAATGTATAATTTGTATTAAATCTTTATATTCATTACCATCATATAGTAAATTTTCAAATAACTTATCATAGTAAAATATTTGGATATCTTCTTCATTTATATATCCTCTATCTATTAATTCTAAAGTTAAAATATTATGTTCCTCTGGTACAAAAAAAGATGATATGGTTTTATCATCTTTATCTATTTTTTCTTTAGTATTTATTTGGGTAGGAATTTCCATATCTGGAACATCCAGATATGGATTTCCCGTATCTGGAGTATTTTTTATCATTTCTTTATTTATATAATGTGGTATTTCATATATTAAATAATTATATTCAAAATATCCTTTATCTCCTCTTGTTTTTTCAATTTCTAAATAATGATGTTCTTGTAATTCTTTTAATATAGATCTTATTCCATCTCTGCTTTCCTTACTAATAGCACATAATCCTTTCAAAGAATAATCCCAATCGTCAGGTAAACTCAACATAAAAGATAATAAACCTTTCGCTTTATATGTTAAATTTCTGTCTTGTAAATGATAGTTTGACATTATTGTATATCCTTTTGTTTTTTCTATTTTAAATACTGATATTTTACTCACCCCCAAAAAAAGTATCATTGTGATACTTTTAGAATTCTATTTTATTATTAATTTCAATCGAATAATGACATTTATGCACTCTCCTATTTCTCTTTTTATTTGCTAATATATAACCTACTTTTCTATTTGAATTATAAATATAATTACAATAATTAATCGCATTTCTCTCACATATATACTCGATTTTCCAGTCTTCTAAATCAAATATTTTTTGCATTTCACCCAAATGAAAATATGAATTATTATATTCCTCTGATTCATCTAAAACTAAATCATAATAAATATATAAATAACCTCCTTCTCTAACATTAGACATTAATTTTCTAACTTTCTTTTTTAAAGAAATTTTATTATTCTTTTTTAAACTAAGTGAACTATCAACATATAAAAAATCAAATTTTTTTATTTCTTTTGTTTCATAGTAATTAAATTGTTTTATTAAAACATTATCACTAATTAAATAATCTGAAATTCTTTTCTTTAATCCTGCCGTTTTCAAATTGTTATATACACCACCATTTAATAAAATTTTATTTTCTTCATAACAAACTATATTAAACCCACATTTTGCAAAAGGTAGTACATTTTTACCATCATTAGCATCAACAATTAGAATATCTATATTTCTATCGTATTTTTTCTTTAAAAAATTAATATAATCATATATTTGTTGATTTGGTTCTCCGTAAATACTGGATGATTTACATTTTCTATTAATAATTCTTTTATTATAGACATGGGCGGTTTTCTTTAAAAGCATAAACCCTACCTTATGTTGATGAACACCTTTATTATATGGATGTGAACAATGAGTTGTATATCTTTGAAAATTATCCCTATAATATAGAATATTCCATTTGTCCAAATCAATATTCTTTTTAATTTGATTATATCTTATTATTTGATTATGACTTACTTCAATATCTTCATCAATATAATACACCAAATACAAATAACCACCTTCTATAACATTAGACATTAATTTATTAATTTTTTCATCTATATTATATTTATCATTCTCTTTTAATTGTAATGTTCTTATAGCAACTACAAGATCATATTTATTCGAATTATTGACATCATAGTAATTACATTTTTTTATTTTTATATTTTTTCTTAAGTTTGCTCCTTTTAATCTATTAGTTAAACCTAACGAATAAAAATCATCAATAATTCCACCATTTAATAAAATTTTATTTTCTTCATAACAAACTATATTATTACTAATTTTTGCAAAAGGTAAAACATAAATTCCATCTTGACAATTAGGTATCAAGATTTTACTATTTTTATCTAATTCAATAAACTTTTGCAATTGTTTTATTGTTGATATTTTTGGTTCTCCAAATACACTTAAGGATTTAGTAAAATACTTACTCTTATATTCTAACATTTTATATTCCTTTCTTGCATTCCGAGTTCCAATAAACTTTAATGTTTCTCCCAACAATGTAACCCTTTTTTAAACTACTAATAAAATTGTAATTTTTTGTTGAGAGATTAATTTTTTATTATTTTTTGTTATTTTTTATTTTATTACTTTCTCATTTTTCCTTTATTTTAAAAGGAATTAGATAATTTTTTTATTTTCTCCCCTGTAAATGTTACACCTGTTATAGGAACAAGTCCTACAACAACTGCTAAATTTAATAATGTTTGAAAAGCCATTTGAAATGTTATACCAAAAACTAAATATTTACCAAATAAATTATCACAATTAATCGCAATTTTTATACATCTATGAAATATTATTATAAATAAAAATGCTACTATTAATATTCCAAGTATACCAAGTTCTTCACTTATTATTGAAAATATAAAATCCGTTTGTGGTTCTGGTAAATAAAAATGTTTCTGTACTGAATTAAAAAGTCCAAGACCCAAAAGTCCCCCAGGTCCTATCGCATATAATGATTGTATTGATTGAAATCCTGCCCCTAATGGATCTGTCCAAGGATTAATAAATGACACTATTCTTTTTATTCTATATGGAGCTGCAATAATAAGACCAGCAAGTCCTAATAATCCTACTACACCTATTTTTACAAAGAACTTCATATCTACACCGGATACAAATAGTAAACCAACTACCCCTACTAATATAATTGCTCCTGTACCTAAATCTGGTTGAAGCATTATAAGACCAAAAGCAAGTAATGTAATAATTAATATAGGAAATACTCCCTTTACAATATGCCTTACATCTTTTGGATTGGAACTTAAATATTTAGATGCAAATATAATAATACCTAGTTTCATGAATTCTGATGGTTGTACTCCAAGTCCACCAATACCAAACCAACTTCTAGAGCCATTTCTAATTGTACCTATCCCAGGAATTAATACTAAAATTAAAAGAAGAAAGCAAATTCCTAGTATAATATTTGCTTTCTTCAAATAGTTCGTATAATCTACCTTTGATATTATATATTGTGCGATAAGTCCAATTACAAGAAAAAATGCTTGTAATTTTAAATATTTAAATTCATCATTAAATTTATATTCAGCCCATATTCCTGATGCTGAGAAAATCATAAGTACTCCAAACAGTGATAAAATCACCACTGCTATAAAAAGCTTATAATCTATTTTTTTCATTAATACCATACCCCATATACAAGAGCGCCTGTTCCAAGAATAAATCCAACTACATAAAATAATCTTACTATATCAGTTTCGCTCCATCCTAATTTTTCAAATGTATGATGTATTGGTGTCATTGGAAATAATTTTTTTCCTCTTATTTTTACTGATGCAACTTGAAGTATTACACTAAGTGTTTCAATAACAAATACACCACCAACTACTATTAATGACATTTCTCTATGAGTTAATATTGCAAGTGTTGCAAGTACTGCACCAAGTGCGAGTGATCCAGTATCACCCATAAACACTTTGGCGGGGTGACCATTATATACCAGAAATCCAAGAAGTCCTCCAACAAGTATAAAGCAGAATACTGCAACATCATCATAACCTGCTAGCCATCCAGAATTCCAAGCAATCATACCATAAACCATAATTGCGATTGCAGATAGTCCTGCAGCAAGACCATCAAGTCCATCTGTTAAATTAACTGCATTGCTTGTTCCAACAAGCATAAATAATATAAAGAATCCATACATAAATCCTAAATTAATTTTTAAGTGAAGCGCATATATTTCTATTTCTGGATTAGATCCATTTCTAATATATATATAGAAGAACATAATTGCAATTACTACTTGCGCTAAGAACTTTTGCATTCTTGTTAGACCTTTTTCATTACACTTATATTTTACCTTTAAGAAGTCATCTACAAATCCTATAAGTCCATAACCAAAGAATACAAATAAAATTATAAGTAAATTACTTGATATCTTAAGTTTATTGGTAAAACACAAAAATAAAATTGTAAAAATAGTAGAAACAATAAATATTATTCCTCCCATTGTAGGTGTTCCACTTTTCTTTTCATGTGCTTTAACAAACACACTTGTTTTTTGTCCTACTTTTAGTTTTCTAAGCCATGGAATAAATACTAAACCTAAAACTACTGACGCTATAAATCCTATCATTAAGGCTAGTACTGATTTCGCTAGTACATACATATAATACACATCCTTTATTCACAAAAATAATTATATCATACTTAATAATCTTTTTATTATATTTTTTTAATTTTTTACATTTTTATTTTTTATCTCCAAGTAATATTCTTATTTTACTACCCTCATATACCCTTTCTCCTGCTGATGGAGACTGGAATAATATGTATTCTCCGCTTCCTGTATATTGTACATCAAATTTCTGTAAACTTCCTTTTACATCACTTAATTTTTGGTTTACAACATTAGGCACCTCAGCATATTTTTTATCCCATAGTTGATAATTTTTTTCTTTAGCATCTTCACTTTTAGGAATATTTAATGCATTAATAGAGTCTTCTAATATTGCCTTTGCAATAGGGGCTGCTACTGTTCCACCATATTGCACTATTCCTTTTGGATTATCAATTGCAACATATACAACTACTTTAGGATTATCTGCTGGTAAAAATCCAATAAATGATAATATATAATTACCAGACATATATGCACCATCTTTAACTTTTTGAGCAGTACCTGTTTTACCACCTACTCTATATCCATCTATAAATGCATTTCTACCTGTACCATTTGTAACAACACTTTCAAGTGCAAGTGCTGTTTTTTTACTTGCTTCTTCACTTATTACTCTTCTTACCATCTGTGGTTTATTAGTTACAACCGCATTGTTTGTTTCTGGTTCTGTTATACTTTTTACTATATATGGTTTAAATAATTTACCACCATTAATTGCAGCCGATACTGCAGTTATTTGCTGTATTGGAGTTACTGATACACCTTGACCAAATGCAGTAGTTGCAAGTTCAACTTCACCAACTCTATCAAGTTTAAATATTATCCCTGTCGCTTCACCATTTAAATCTATTCCTGTTTTTTTACCAAATCCAAATTTTTCAATGTAACTAAATAATCTTTCTTTACCTAGTCTTTGTCCTAAAGCAACAAATCCTGGGTTACATGAATTTTCAACAACTTGAAGAAATGTTTGTGCACCATGACCTTTTGTCTTCCAACATTTAATTTTTGCATTTGCTACTCTTACACTACCACCATCATAAAAATGATCATTTTGTAAATCAACTGTATTTTCTTCTAATGACGACGCAAGTGTTATTATTTTAAATGTTGATCCTGGTTCATAATTCATCCATATAGGAAGATTTCTATTTATTTCTTCTGTACTATAATTTTGATAATTTGATGGTGAAAAATTAGGTCTTGAGCTCATACCTAGTATTTCTCCTGTATTTGGATCCATCGCTATCGCAAGTGCATGTTCTGGATTATATTTACTTACTGCATTATCAAGTTCTCTTTCTATCGCAAGTTGTATATCATTATTTATTGTAAGAGTTATATTCATGCCATCTTGTGGTTGTTCATATATTTCACTTAATTTTAACTTATTACCTTTGGCATCCGAATAATATTTAATTGATCCATATTCTCCAGTTAAATACTTATCATATTGTAGTTCAAGACCTGATAATCCTTGGTTATCAATTCCAACATAACCTAAAACATGCGATAAATTAGTATCATACGGATAATTTCTTTTAGACTCCTTTACTAAATAAACTCCATCTAAATTTAAAGCTGCTATTTTATCCGCAACTTCAAATGATAATCTTCTTCCTTCTGGATGTACTCTTTCTATAGATGTTTTTTTATTAACATGTTTTTCCATTTCTTCTTCTGTTACATTAAGAATACTTGCTAATTCTTTTATTACTTTTTTCTTATCTGTTATTTGATTTGGTATTAAGACTAAACTTGTTGTTGTAACATTATCCGCAAGCACAACTCCATTTCTATCGTATATTAGTCCTCTACTACCTTCTATAGGTAAATTACGGCTCCAAAGTTCACTAGATAAATTAGACAGTTTGTCATACTCAAATACTTGTATATATATTACTTTCCCTATTACTACTAAAAATAAAATAATTACTACTACAAAAAATAATCTTATTCTAACATGTATATCTTTGAAAAACACATAATTCACCTCTAATAAAATATATGAAGGCAAGTCCAAATTAGAACAATATAGGATAAAGAAAAAAAGTAGAATATTTTCTACTTAAATAATGGTTCATTTTATCATATATAATTTTTTCTTTATTATTTTCTAATCTCATCTAGAATATAATATGTGTAATAAGAACCATTATCATATACAAATACAAGAAAGTTTTCTGCATCAGAAAAATACGCTGAAAAATCATAGAATTTTCGTTACTTACTATTTTACTAAACATCAAACAAAAAAGTGAAACATCTTTTATATTACAACTTCATAGTTTTTGTTACTTTCTAATAATTTAATTTTAAAAGTAACAAAAAATAATATTATTGGTAAATACTATTTTTTACTTTTTTAAAACTAACTTTGCTATTCTTTTATAAAATTATACTTCAAAATTAGAAATAACTTCTAAATAATTTCATCCATTATCATTTGGCATTATTGTAATAGCAATCTTATTAAATTGATTTTCTATAAAATCCTGTAAATAAACTGTATTTTCTTCTAATGATATGCAAGAATTATTATTTTAAATCACTTATATTTCATACTCTTTCTTCCATTTTAAAAATTTTTCTATTTCTTCCTTAGTTTCTATTTCATAGTGATAATAATGTTTAGTAAATTCACCACATGAACTACCAACACATCTTCCTGGTGGAGAATAACTCTTAATATTTAAATTAGGTAATTCTTCTTTTAAAGACTTAATCCAAATCTCTTCATTATCACTTCTCTTTAGAGTATTTGTTTCGTTAAATTTTATAAACTTAATTGGAATATTATATTCTTTTAATAGATTTATTAAACATTTTAACTCTTTGTTTCCATCATTTATACCTTTTATTAAAGTATAATGAATTTCAACTGGTATATTATTTCTATGAAACTTAGTATAATTATCCATTATTTTTTCATTTTTCATAACTTGATTTTTATAATTTGAAAGTAGTTTTAATGCATTTGAAACATTTACTCTTGTACTTGGTATTAACTCTTTTCTTTCGCTATCAATAGGTGTATGAAGTGAAAAATGAACCTTTAGTGGAATGTTATATTCATTTACTAATACTGATAACTTTTCTAAATTATCATTTGGCATCATAGTTGAAAGTGCATAACTTACACTTTCGTATCCTAATGCTTTAATTTTATCTTCGTTTTTAAATACATCAAAAATAAGATCTATATTTAATAATGGCTCTCCTACTCCCATAAATGAAATTAAAAGTTTACTTTTATTAGTTTTATATTTGCTTAATGTTTCTATTAAACATTTCATAAAATCATCTATTTCAATTCTTATCATTTTTTTATTTAATCCTTTATTTGTTAAATGACACATTTTACATCCAAGATTACAAAAATGGTGGGTTGGAACACATACTACATCCTTATCTTCCTTATTATAAAGCACACTCATTTCTACTATTTTTTTGTTTTCCATTTCATAAACACATTTTATTGTTCCATCAATTTTATCTTTAAAATTTCCAATATTTTTTATCATAATTCTTTCCTCCTAAAACAATTGTAACAAAAAAATAGATAACGAAAAATTATCTATTTTTTAATACTCTATTAACTTTTAATTAATAGTTTTATCTATATACATATTTATAAATTTTTTAGGAGCCACTGTTAAATATTTACTGTTATATATTATATTTATTTTTACATTAGGAAGTTTGTCATCTATATTAACAATTTTTAAATCACTTTCTTTTGTAATCAAATCTTCAATTACATATCCTATTCCAATATTATTTTTAACTGCAGATATAATCATTTCACTAGTATGAAAATTAAGAGAATTATTAAAGTTTATATTTTTTTCTTTAATTAATTCATCTAAATCATTTCTGTTTGCTGTACCTTTAATTGGAAGTATTAATTGATACTTTTCCAAATCTTCTAATTTTTTTATTTTAGATATATCAAAATCTTTACTTGCTGTAAAACAATAATTAACTTTAGCAAGTTCTTTGATAGTATAATCATTAGATAATTCTATATTTATTGGGGATGTATCAATTACAAAGTCAACTGTATGTGATTTTAATAATTCTATTAATTTAGATGTTGAACCTGTTACTACAGTTACATCTATATTTGGATATTCATTATGAAACTTAATTAAATTATCAAATAAGAAAAATGAACCTATATTAGATGGTATTCCAATATTTAAACTACCTTTTTTTAAAGTATCTTCTTCTACTAAAGTTCTTTCAGCAACATTTAAACTATTAAATGATTCTTCAACATAAAATAGTAATTTTTTGCCATAACTTGTAAGCATCATACCATCACTATTCCTATAGAATAATTGTCTATTTAATTCACTTTCTAATTTTTTTATTGATTTACTTATTGCCGGTGGTGATGTATATGACTCTTTTGCAGCCTTATTTATACTTCCATATTTGCAAACTAAGTAAAAATCTTTATATAAATTTAAATTAATATTATTAAACATTTTTTCACCTACTTATCTTAAAACTTTACTTGAAATATTAATTATGTCATAAATATTAATTATTTTACTGTTATTTAAAATAATTTTTTTATTTACAATATCTATTTTTTTAATTTTTCCCGTATATTTAAAATATTTACCTCCATCTTTTTTAGTATCACTTACAAAATATGTTATAGAAACAAAAGAATCTAGTTTATTATTTTTTATTAAGAAATTTAGTTTGTTATTTATTTCTTCTTTTTTATCTTCACTTATTTCTATTCTTTCATTTACTACTCTTGATACTTCCTTTACCATATCATCATATCCAGTAAGAGCAGAAAATGGATTAAACTGTGCCGCTCTTTGCATTTTACTCATTCTTTTATGATATTTTGGTTCATAATGAGGTAAATTAATTATTGAATCATATTTCATCCTTTATGACCTCCAACTTGCATGTTTCTCTCTTTCATAGTTGCACCTTCTTCTAAACTCATTGCTTTTAAAATAATATTTTTACCATATTTATTTTTTAAACGGGTAACTGCTTTTTGAAGTTTTATTTCATCATTTTGTTTTATCTTATCTTCTTTCTTCTCTTCTAGAACTTTATTATTATCAGAAAACAAATCTAACTGACTAAAATTAACTTCTTTTTTAGCATCTTTTTCATCTATTACATTACATGCGCATATATTTATTCTTCTAACAAGTAAATTTTTATTTATTATTTCATCATATAACTCCAAACATTTACTTGTAAGTATTTTACTTGATGAAGTGCTATAGTCAAGAGTTTTATGACCATGTGCAGGTTTTGGCACCCTTCTTCCATAATAATCAGTTACTATATCACCATCATAAGAAAAAGTATTATCTATTTTATACCCTATCATTAATACTATAGAATTAGTCATTTTTTCTTTTTCTGTTAATTCTAGTGCAAGTGAATCAATCATTTCTGCGACTATTAATCTAGCCTTTTTATAATCATATGGACAGTGTAATACTTGTCCACTTGATATACTGTTATTTTCAGGTTTATACCCTTTTATATCTTTTATAGTTGTAGTTTCATATCCCCAAGCATGATCTATTAACAGTTCTGCATTAACACCAAAAAGTTTATATAATAAGTTTTCATTTTGAATACTCATTAAAGCCACATCACCCATTGTATACATATTATTTTCTTCTAATTTTTTTGCATATCCTTTTCCTACTCTCCAAAAATCAGTAAGTGGTGTATGGTTCCATAACTTTTTTCTATAACTCATTTCATCAAGCTCTGAAATTCTAACGCCTATTTCATTTGGTGAAGCGTGCTTCGCAACTATATCCATAGATACTTTTGCTAAATACATATTAGTCCCTATTCCTGCGGTTGCGGTTATACCTGTTTTATTATATACATCTTTTATAATCATACTTACAAGTTCTTTAGGTGTCATTTTATACATATTAAGATAATTAGTTATATCACAAAATACTTCATCTATTGAATACACAAAAATATCATCTTTTGATAAATATTTTAAATAAATATTATATATTTCAGAACTATATTTCATATAAAGTTTCATTCTAGGACTCGCAACTATATAATCTAGTTCCAATGATTTATTATTTTTTAGTTCACTATTTTTATACGATTTACCTATAAATTTTCTATAATTATTATTCTTTCTTCTTTCACTATTTACTCTTCTTACTATACTTACTACTTCAAATAATCTTGCTCTACCTTTAAGTCCATATTCTTTTAAGGATGGACTTACTGCTAAACATATTGTTTTTTCTGTTCTAGATTTATCAGCCACTACTAAATTTGTATCGAGCGGATCAAGATTTCTTTCAGCGCACTCTACTGATGCATAAAAACTTTTTAAATCTATACACATATAAACTTTATTCATTTTTATGCACCTTCTTTATAACTAATTATATCATATTTTATTTCTTATGAACATAAGTTCGTATGTATTTTAAAATAAAAAAGAATCTATAGATTATTCTTTATTTCTGGAAACAAATCATATAAATTATATCCTAGTAAATTATCAAAATACTCTTTTAATTTATATGTTTCTTTTACATGATATTGTGTATTAGAAAATACTCCTTTTCTTAGAACAATATCAATTAACCTTTTATCTAATGTCAATATTTTTGTAGTACATATTAAATCAAATAAGTTTATTAGTTTTTCTTCTATCGTATATTCATGATTTTTTATAAAATCTGTTAAGAATGGATTTTTTTCTTTATCTGGTACACCTCCAGCAGTGCATAAAATATCATTATTTAAATATGAATGGGTTAAACATATATTAGCGTACTCTTCATCATATTCTTTATTTTTTAAATATTCATATCCTCTCATTACATGTCCATGGGATTCACCAGTATATTTACCTATATCATGAACGTAACCTAAAGTAATTACTTTGTCTACATCTACATTATGTCCTTTTTCTTTTAGTGCTTTTGCAAGTATTCCTGCACTATCACCAACACATATTGAATGTTCTATCCATCTATCATCCTTTACATTTTTTCTTTCTATTTCTAATAGTTCTCTTGCTTCTTTACTTGTTAGTTTCATAGTTCATACTCCTTTATTTCACAATTTCTAAGGCCACTTACATTTAAAAGCATACCATCTTCTGGTAATTCTTCAAAATAAAATTGCATTGCTCTTGCGACTGCACCATGAGTTACAATTAAAATATTCTTTTCATAATATTTTTCTTTTATTTCGTCTAAGAATGAATGTGTTCTTTTGAACAAATCAGGTAATGTTTCAAGTCCAGCAACTACGTTATCCGAATAATAATTATAGTATTCTTTAAAATAATAGTCATCAAGAACTGTATTAGTTAATACTCCTCCATCTCTTTCAATTAATCTATCATCATAAATAACTGGAATATTATTAGTATTTATTATTTCACATGTATGTTTTGTTCTTTTCATTGGAGAACATATTATTAAATCAATATTTAATTCTTTTACTTTTTCTCTTGCTTGTTGTGCCTGTTCTATACCCATTTCATTTATATCTTCATCTAATCTACAATTATATTTATTTTCTACATTACATTTTGTTTGTCCATGTCTTACAATATAAATCTTCATTTTTGTACCTCTTTCACGATTTTTTATCTTTTATATCTTTAATATATCAATTATTTCTTTAATTACTTATTAAGCAATATCCATATTTCTATACTATTCATCTATATATAGTCTATTTATATTGTTTTATTAAAAACTTTTTTATTTACTTTATTTGCGATTACGTAAGTTATTATTATTAAAATGCATATAATCATATATAAGTATTTAAATGTCCACATTCCTTTAATAACACATTCTCTACATACAAGCCACGTAATAAAGTAAAAAATACTCCTAACTATAAAATAAGTTCTATTTACAACTAAATATTTTTTCCTATTGTTTGATGAATATGCGCTTATTATACTGCCCCATATTGGGTCACCTAAAGTTCCAGTAAAAGCTGTAATAATATATGCGGCTAAAATTCCTTGCCATGACATTATTATAGATGAAATAAGAAAACTAATTGTATCTATCAACGCAATTATAGTTTCAAAAAGCATTAGTTTTCCATTTACTTTTATTTTATTTAATATTTTACCTGATATTATAAATAATAAAATTGCTTCAAGAAGAGTATATATTGCATTTAAATATCCAACTTTATTTGTTGTAAGAGGTAATAATTCCTCAAATGCGCCCCATGATATACACCACAATCCCGCTAATATTCCAAATAATGTAGTAACCAATATTGCATTATTTTTTTCTTTTTCATCCAAAGTTTCTGAAGAATCTATTGATTCCATAACATCTTCGTTTTCTACATTTTTTAATTTTAAACTTATTATAGTTCCAAATATAATTAATACAAAATATCCAATAAAATATGCTGCCCTGCTTAAATCATATATGTATTGACTAGTTACTAATCCTAAGAAACCTCCTATAACTTGTGCTCTTTCTTCTTCAATAAAACAAGATGATTCTAATTCTTTATTTGAAGTATTTAGCTTAGTTACAGACGATGCTTTTATACCAGATAAAATACCCATAATAATGGTAAAAATATATATTGTATAAACTGTTTTACATCTTGAAATAATTAATCCTAAAATCAAAAACATAATCATATGAAATATATGATATTTTTTATAATTGACTTTTATTGCGAAATTCATAATAAACTTAAAGCAACGAGATATAAGTTTTGCAAATTCAAAAACTATTGGAACTGATACAGCAACCCAGGGAGTCACATTATTTGCAAGCAAATATAAAACAATAACTCTTATGAAGTAATGATTAATAAATGAATCTATTATACAACTCCATCTTACCAGATTTATATAACTACTATTTTGTTTCATTAATTCACCATTATCTTATAAATTATGTTATAGTACACATCATACCATGAATAAGCACGGTATATATTATCACTAGTGCATGATTTATTATAAGATGCATTAAAGCATACTACTGGTATTTCTTTTGATATATTATTTATATTTTCTACTTTATCTTCAATCATAATATCTATTTTATTTTCTTTACATATTTCTAATTTATCTTCTGGTGCGAATATTATCTTGTCATAATGTATGTTATTTTGCTTTAGCCAATTTTTAACAATATTTCTCATTCTTTCTCCTTCAGGAGTATCTTTATCCGTTAAAAATCTAGCAGTTATTATATATATTTCAAATTCTTTTTCTTTTAATTTATCAATTACTTCACCTGAAAATTTTCTAGCTGGTTCATTTACTGCATAATCATACAAATATTCTTTCCAAAATTCTGAATCAATTTCATTTGTTACATTAAAAACAGTATTACTATCATATCCATCTGGATTTACAATATTCTTATTATATTTTAAGAAATATTTACTCCCATAATCAAGTTGCCATTTTTCAAAATCTGTTAATACTCCATCTATATCTATTCCTATTCTCATCTTTCTTTTTCCTTTCTAAAAAATGTTTTAATAAACATCTTAAAAAATAAAATGTCATTCATTACTTCTGGATGCCACTGAACTCCTATAATATTATTTTTTTCAATTGCCTCTACAGTTCCATCTTCAGATACTGCAGATATAATAAAGTCATTAGCAACCCTTTTTATAGATTGTTTGTGATATGAATTAACATTGATATTCTCAGTATATATTGAACTTAAAAATGTGTTCTTTTTAATATTTATTTTATGTGAATTGTTACCTAAATTATGGTTATCAATATGCTGATTTAAAGTCCCACCAAAATAAACATTTATTGACTGAACACCACCACAAATACCCAAAATTGGTTTATTTGAATTAGAAAAGAGTTTAATCGCTTCTTTATCTAGTTTGAACTCATCAATGTTATACTTTTCTCCTATTATTGGTTTCTCATTATAATAATGTGGTGGAATATTTATACAAGATCCAGTTATAATGAGTCCATCACATAAATCACATACCTTTTTTAAATTTTTGATAGAAACAATTGGAAATAATAATATATCTAATTCATCAAAAATATTTTTATAGTATTCTGTCAAATAATATCTATTATTAAATGGTGATTCTTCTTTTATATTTTCTACTCTTTCAATTATTGCCAAAATCATTTCTATTGCTCCTTAATACATTTAATTTTATAATATATATCATACCAACTATATACCCTAGTTAAGTTAGAAAATTCTTTATTTCTATTATATGGATAATCAAACACAAAAATATTAGTATTATATAATAATTTTCTTAAATTAATTGGATCATCCTCAATCATAATATTAATATTATGATCTTTACAATACTTTCCTTTATCTTTTACATCAAATGCAATTTCATCATAGTATATTTTATTCTCTTTTAACCAGTTTTTAGTAATTTTTTCTACATCATTTTTTAAGTCATCAGGAAACCATTCATCACCATTTCTTCTAGCAGTTATTATATATATTTTATTACCATCATTACTTAATTTTTCTATTACTTCTGATGCATATTTTTTAGTAGGTAATGTTATAACAAGGTCTTTTCTATATTTATTCCAAAACTTATGAGCAACTTCATCACCCCATAAAAACATATCTGTTGTATCTATTGCATGAACATTTTCTAATTTGTATTTCCCAATTTCATTACAAAATTTTGTACCATAATCTATACAAAAATTATATTGAGAATTTAATACTCCATCTATATCTATTCCTATTTTCATTATTATTTTTTCCTTTCTTTTAAAAGTGCATATATACTTGTTAATAATATCAACATATAACCTATTATCATAAATGTACTTCCATAATAAATATAATATGTACCATATAAAATACCTACTATAACTCCTGATATTCTAATTAATTTTATATCATCTTTGCATAATCAATAAGCTCTTGTCATTGATGCTACAGCAATATATAACCATCCATGTAAATGCACAACTAATAACAATTATTAATTCAAATTTAATAATTTCTTCTCTTTAAGATATTTTAATATAAATTTAATACAACCCTCTACCAGTTTATTCATTTTATTTTCTGATAATATTTGATAATTTTCATTATCTTTTATCTTCTTATGAGATGTATCTAAATACTTACCTACTGCATATATTTGCTTTTTATCTAATTTAAGTTCTTCAATTTCTTTTAAATAATTACTATTTAAACAAAATCTAAAATTATTTTTTCTTACTGAGATACTATTATTAAACTTTCTAAAATCATTTTGTTTCATAGAATTAGATTTTTTAAAATCGCAATTAAATATTGTTCCAGCTGATTTTTTCACACCAATATATATACCATTTTCATCTTTTATAAAATAATTATTATAAATATAATTATTAAAATAATAGTCAGTTAACAAATGAACTAAATATCCCATTAATACTGGATTTTTAAATTTATCTTTATATTTATTATACATTTTATCATAATCAGGAAGATTAATACCTATTAAATAATCTTCTCTTTTAATAAAATGTGTTGTTGTTCTTGGAATATTTCTCTTTAAATTTCCTATATTATATCTATCTTGATCTGGAAGTAAATTTCCTATCATAAAATATTTTTTATTTACTTTAATTGTCTTATTTACCTGATTACCAATATATGAATGTATTTTCCAGCTTGGCATTTTATCACCTTTTTCCTAACTTTTTAAATAAATCACTATAAATTTTATTTCTATTTAACTTTGTTACAAATATTATTTTATTTTTTACATTTGTCATTTTATAAGATGTATCATCATTTATAACTGGAGTGCTTACCTCTTTTGTTTTAAACCATTTTTTATTTATCATATAAGCAATAACAGATATATCCCAAATAACTCTCTCTTCTTTATATGGATGATATCCATCATTACAAAATCTTTCTATTAAATAATTATTAAGTTCATTTTGTATTAAATTATCCTTTAGCGTGTTTATATCTATTTTTAAAGTTGATACTACATTTTTACAAGGTAATACAGTTAATTTAACATTAGAATTAAAAACAATTTTTACTGCTTCTACATCTTGTCTAAAGTTATATTCCATATTATCTTTATAAGAAAGATCATTCCCTCCAAGCCAAATAATTTCTATTTTATTAATTATCTTAGGCTCTTTTTTTATTGCGAGTGCAATATTAGTAATTGCTCCTATGCTAAAAACATATGTCATATCGTTTTTAAGTGCTATTTCAATAATTTCATTAACCGCCTCATTTTCATCATCATATCCATTTTGTATATAATCTAATGAACCTTTAAACACTTTATTTTCAGAATTAAAATTTAGCAAATTACAGATTTTAAGTACTTCATTATAACTTAAGTCTTGTCCTTCTTTAACCGTTACATCAAAATTTTTATGTGAATATGGTGCAGTTGTAATTGCCTCAATGTTAAACATATCTTGTGATTTTAATAGATATGAGAGAGCAAACTGATCATCTGCTTCATTATATGTATCTGTATCTAAAATAACATTTATTCTATTACTATATTTTTTTATATTTTCATATATTTCTTTCCAATTATGTACTCTTACACTTCCATCTACATCCTTATTGTATGGTGTATCTATAATAAAAGTAGTAATTCCATGTTTAATCATATCTAAGCACAATCTTTTTGAATCATCTATCATTATAGATATATTATTTTCTAAACAAACTTCTGTTTTTGAATGACTGTTTTTAGCATTTACAAAAAATATTTTATCATAATAAATATTATATTTTTTTAACCAATTAACTGTCATGTTATATGGATCAGAATAATCACCATTATCTCTTCCTGTTATTATATAAATTTCACATCCTATTTCTTTTAACTTTCTTATATATTTAGCACAATTTTTAATTGGCTTTAAATTAGTAGAAATTCTTTCTATATTTTCTTTATAAAACTTCTTTTCTTCTTCATCTGTCCAGTTAAATTTTTTCCTTATACATTCATTTTTATTTACTATACCATTGCCATTTATTTCTTTATCATGAATAATATACTCTCTTAATAATTCTTCGTTAAAATTAGAAAGAACATTATCTATATCTACTCCTATTCGCATTACAATACTCCTTTTTTATTTTTCAAGTTCACTAATAAAATTATAAATATCATCCCAATTTTTAAGCATTGTAATGTTATCATAATCATATTTTTTATCTGTTATCATAATTGTTTGTATTCCTGCATTTAAAATATTTAAACAATTTTCTAATTGATCATCAATATATAAATCTATATTCTCCCTTTTACAAACTGCACTTTTTTCTCTAGCATTTACAATTAATTTATCATAATAGATTTTATTTTTATCAAGCCAGTTTTTACTATATACATATGGATTATTATGGAATTCTGAATCTCTTGCAGTTATTATGTAAATTTGATGTCCGTCATTTTTTAATTTATCTATTACCTCTTTTGCATTTTTTCTTGGGATTGCATTATTAGTAATATTTTCTTGGATATCTTTTAAAAAATATTTTAATTCTTCATAGTTAAACTGAAATCTTTTTGCGTATTCAGTACCATCATTTTTTTCATCTTGCATAAGTTTATCATAACCCTCAAGATTTTTACCTAAACTAACTGCGTAGGTATATGCAGCTTCATTTAATTTTTCTTGTACTTCAGTTAAAGTATTATCTATATCTATTCCTATTTTCAAAATATCACTCCTACTATTTTCAATATAATTATAACATATTTTACATATTAAAAAAAGGAATAATTAACTACTATTCCCTCTTCTTTCTTATAACATTTCCTTTTTTATCTACTTTAAAATTTAATTTAAAAAATATACTTACTGTAATAAATTGATATACTGATGAACATGCTTGTCCTATACCGGTACAAAAAGGAGTTTTTGTTAGTGATAAAAGCATTCTAAGAAACAGTGAAAATATTTTGTTTTCCGTTATTTTAAATGCAGACCATTCTAGTTGTAAATAACATGTTTTTATTCTATATATAGGATATATAAGAAAATTAACTATTTCAAAAGCAAAATATATCATTGTTATTTTAAAATCTAAATCATAAAATCTATATAATAAACTAAACATTATTAAACTTGTTAAAAATAATATACCTAATAACTTATATGCATTACGCCTATGTTCTTTATAATTAAAGTTGTTCTTGCTTATATCAATTGTTGCGGCCGTAACTATTGCTTCTGCTGTGTCCCACTGTGTATCTGTTATAAGAGCCACAAATGTAAGCGCTAATGTATATTTTTCTCCAAAGTTTATCGCATTACTTAATCCAAATAAGAATATTAATAAGAATCCTATATTATTAAAAAGGTCTACAGAATCATATTTTATACATTTAAATATATTTAATCTTAACTTAAATTTATCACTATTTTTAATAATTATATACAAAGAAAATGAGAAAAGTGGAATTAATGTTGTTGTTACTATAATACTTTGATTTTTTGTAATTAAAGATGTTCCTACTAATAATACAAAATTTAACAAGTTAAATATAATTGAATATTTATTCGCAATTTTATTTTCATTCTCGTAATATAATTTATTTAAAATAAATGAAAATTCCAAACTAACAAATATCTCTATTACAGAATATATCGCAAATGTTTTATACGTATTAACGTCCATATTCATAAAATTAATATATCCATCTATATTTAATAATATCAATAAAAATGTTATTAAAGATATAATACTTCCAATAACAAGTCCTGACATAACCGCATCTTCATTTTTATCTTTTTCTTTACTTATATTTGCTCCTGTTGAAAATACTGACCTAATTATATAATAAATAAACTGAAGTGGATATGTAAGTGTAAATATATTTATTAAATTTTTATCTACTATTATTCCAAGTAAAAACCATAATAAAATTGGTATAAATGATAATAGTGATAAATCAAAACTAATTCTTAATAATCTTTTCATAAAATAAACCGCAAAAAATACTTAAGTAAAACCTTATTATTTTTTATCCTTTTCAATAATCTATTTAATTATAACATAATTTCTTTAGTTGACAAAAATTAAATGAAGTGTAATAATTGTTATGCGTTAAATAAATTAAATTTTATAGTTAAAATAAAATTAAATTTATTTTTTTAATGGCATATTATATATTATATTGCTTTAAAGGGGGAAACAAACATGAACTATAAAAAAGTATTAGATAACGCACCCGATACATATTTTTTAATAAAAGATAAAAATAATAAAGTAATTTATCCAAAAGATAAAAGAAAACTAGATTATATAAGAAAAATATATATAAATTATTCTAAAGAAAACAAATATAGTACTTTTGATAATAGAAACTTTAGTATTAAAAAAGGAACAATTGAAGGTTTTCATAAAAATTATACAGTATTATATATAAAAGATATTACTGATTTAGTAAGTTTAAAATCAAGATATGAAATAGATCCATTAACAACTGTTTTAAATAGAAAAGTAATTTTAGATAAAATTGATAAATATATATCTGAAAACAAGTTAAATTTTTCTATTGTTATGGGTGATATTGATGATTTTAAGAAAATTAACGATACTTATGGTCATGTAATTGGAGATATCGTATTAAATAAAATCGGTAATATTTTAAGATGTGAATTACCTTATTCCTTAGTTGGTAGATATGGCGGTGAAGAATTTATAATTCTTATGCCAAACACAAATAATAGTTTTGAAAAGATTGAAAAAGTAAGAGAATTAATTTCAAATATTAAAGTAAATTTTGAGGATATAACAATTGATAACATTTCTATGAGCTTTGGAATATATAATATTACTGAAGATATAGTTAACGAAGATGTTAAATCTTTAAGAAAAAAATATATTGATAATGCTGATAAAGCATTATATACAAGTAAAGAAAATAATAAAAATAAAACTACAGTATACTAAAAAAGTGTCATTAATTGACACTTTCTTTTATTTCATTTATATATTCATTTGCAATCTTCGTATCATTAAAAGGTATTTTATCACCTTTTATAGAAATAAATTCTTCATGACCTTTACCTAAAATTAGTAATGTATCATTTTCTTTTAGCATATCTATTCCTTTTGTAATTGCATCTTTTCTATCTCTAACTATTTCATAATTATCATATTTTAATCCCTTTGTCATATCTAAATATATTTCTTCTTGATTTTCAAAGTGTGGATCATCATGAGTCATTATTACATACTTAGCATTTTCACATGCAATTCTTGACATTTTTATTCTTTTATCTTTATCTCTATCTCCAGTACAACCAAATACTACATAAACATTTCCCTTTGTTACTTCATGAGCAACTTCAAATACTTTAATCATTGCATCTGGTGTATGTGCATAATCTACTATTATTAAATTACTATTATATTTTAGTGTTTCTGTTCTTCCTTTTGGAAGGTTTAAATCACAAACACTTTTTATTATTAAATCAAAAGGAATATTTTCTAAAACCATAATAACAATTGAAGACATTAAATTATAAATATTATATCTTCCTATTAAATTAGTTTTAAAACTATAAGTATTATTTAAATAAGTAACATCAAATACTGTATTATGATTTATTACTTCATAAGATGTTATTTTAAAGTCACCACCATTAAAACCATAAGTAAAGTTATTATTATCTTTTAATAAATAATATTCTTTATAATTATCATCATAATTAACTATTGCTTTTCCATCACTTTTTAAATTTTTAAATAATTCTTGTTTAGCAAGTGCATAATTTTCCATTGTCTTATGAAAATCTAAATGATCTTGTGTAAGGTTTGTAAATACTGCATAATCAAATTTTAAACTTTCTACTCTTTTATTTGCAAGACCTTGACTACTTACTTCCATAATTACATATTCACAATTTTTATCATAACACTCAAGTAATAATTCATATAGATCATATATATCAGGTGTTGTATTATTTAAACTTCTTACTTTTTCATTAATATAAAAACCAATAGTTCCAATATAACCACATTTCTTGCCTATTTTATTTAATATTTCATGGAATAAATAAGCAGACGTTGTTTTTCCGTTTGTTCCTGTTATTCCAATTATTTTAAGTTTATTTATTTTATCACCATAATTTTCATTTAAGTAATTAATTAAATATTCTCTTGTATCTTTAACAACTATAGTTTCTACACTATAACTTCCTTCTTCACAAATTATTTTACTTGCGCCATTTTCTATCGCCTTATTTATAAATTTATGACCATCACCATCTATTCCTCTTAAAGCAATAAATGTATCACCTTTTTCAACTTTTCTTGAATCCACTTTTATCTTCATTTTCATATTCTATTTAACCTCATATCACAAACTAATAATACAAAATATGACAAATATTGTCAACATTTACAATTATTATTTACATTATTTTTTTAATTTTTTATAAACTTTTTCACTCGCTCTATAAACTTGTTCATCTGTTATTGATGAAAGTAAATATTCTGGATTTTTGTTATTCTTATTAGTCACAATTATTTCAAATAAACTAACTAGATTTTTATCTATTCAAATATATTCTAAATAATTCATATATTCATAAAATTCTTCAATCGCTACTGTTGTATTTAAATTACTATCATATAAATAATTTAAAATAACCATTATATAACAATATAAATCCGAATTTTCATCAGCAATAACATGTCCTAGTACATCTTTGTCTTCATTAATATTATATTTTCCTTTTACATTATTTAATAATGCTTTAGGAGTTAATAATCTCGCAGGACATGCTGCATTCGTTCCAATTTTTGCACTATCTAAATCAATAATTGAAAGTTCACAATTTGAAGGATTAACTATAAAATTAGTAACATTTAAATCATTAATATAAAAATCTTTAAGAGGTGTTGTTTTTCTAATATAACTTAATTGATTTAACATCTCTCCTATTTTCTTTAAATAAAATAACTTATCTTTTGGTTTTATATTCTTATTTTCTAAAAAGGAATATAAATTAATTCCATTTACTTTTGGAATTGTAAAACCTGAAGAGATGGATGAATTATATTATCTGGTAAATCTAATGGTTTTAGCGATTTAAATCTTTTTTGCGACATTGATATAATTCTCATATAACCCCCCCTCGATTAGTTTGATAGTATATCATAATTAACAAAATTCATCAAATTTTTTTATTTTCATTTTCTATCCATTTCATTATTACATTTACTATATAATCTATTTCTTCTTCTGAAAGAGTTTTATTCATATCTATTTTGTGCCATTTATAAAGACATGATCTACAGCAGGTTGCAGTTGCATGCTGTGATATAAATACAGGATGTCCTTTATATGGTGTTTGCTTTCCATCATTATTTATTACTTTAGGAGCAAGTCTTTTTGTAATAAAATCTTTAGCATGCTCTCTTATTTTATCCATACCCTTATCTTTTATATATTCTTTATCTTTTTCTTTTAAATGAAAACTACTTCTAAATTTTGATTTAGATAGTGAATATAATATTTTATCAATATTTTCCATAAAATCACCATACCTATAATAACACAAAAAGTGACAAAAAGTCACTTATTCAGTAGTGTAATCATCGTCACAGCTAATATTTATATATTCTGCAACACCATAATTTGTTTTTTTAGTATAACATCTATTATTATAAGAGCCACAATCTAATTTATCATTACTAGCATTATATTTACACATACTTCCAGTATCATCAGATATCTTATATTCTAAATTATATACTTCATAAATATTATTTTCTTTTTTATAATCAAAATTATATAATTTTCTAAGATTATCCATTAATTTATTAATAGTATTTTCATTAGCAGTTATTTTTAAATCAAAATAACCAAAATCATAACTTCTAATTATATTATTCTTTAAATCTTTTATAACTTGTGATATTAAATTAACAGAACTTTCTTGATGTACATAAATAGTTAAAACATTCATTTTATATTCAATTCTACTATCTTTATCCATTTTTAAATATTTATCATCATATATACCTGATATTTTAATTTTATCATCTTCCATATTATTATCTATTTCATACTTATAACTTGTATTTAAATAATAACTATCACTATTAGTAATAAGCATATTATCTTTATAATTAATTTCTTCTGAATGATTCTTTAAATTTAAAATACCCTCCATATTATCAACAATTTTAAAATCTTTAATTCCAAGAGCAAATATACCAATACCAATACCTGATACAATTATACTTGTTAAAAACGTTATTAATAATATTTTATAATTATATTTTTTATCAAATATAAATCCTATTATTAACATTAGTATTATTACATTTATTATAAGTAATGCAAGCGTTGCAATTGTACTTCCAATAAATATAGCATTTGAAAAACTAAAGTAAAGCGAAATTATAAAGAAAATTGCAAACATCAATAATGTAAACATAAAGAATAATCCAAAGAAGAATACAAATACTTTAACAAATATAATTATTATTTTAGAAAGTACTGATAAAAAAGCAAATGGTCTAGTATTTTCATCTCTAATAATAATTCTATCTTTTTTATCTTCTTTTATTTTACTTTTTTCTTCTTTCTTTTTATCATCTTTTGTATCTGCTTTTTCTTCATTAATAAGTCCATCATAGTAATTTAAATATCTTATTTTAAATACATGAACTAAAACTATAAATGAAATTATTACCCAAATAAGCATAAGAACACTTTTAATTATTCCATTAAATATTTCCATTCCTTTTTCAAATGGATAAAATCCACTTAAAACTCTTTCAGATAAACCAACAAATAAATATCCTAAAGTTAACATAACAAGTGCAATTATAATCATTTCAATCACACACTTAAATCCACTTGTAAATTTCATTCTAGAAAACATATTAATTGTTTTAGTAATAAAATCTAAAAATGAATCTACCATTACATTTATATTATTTTTACTTTTTCTTTCTATACTTTCTATATCAGTTATATTATCATTAATAAGATCATCCATAGTACATTCAAATATATTACATATTTGTACTATCTTATCTGTTTCAGGATATGTATTATTACTTTCCCATTTTGATACACTTTGTCTTGATACACTTAATTTCTCTGCAAGTTCTTCTTGAGATAATCCTTTCTTCTTTCTTAAGGCAATTAACTTATCACCAAATTTCATATTTTTTCCTCCTTTTCATTTTTAATTCTATATTATTTTATAGTTGCATTCTAGCAACTTTACTTGGTATTTTTGTAAAGTTTCGGTTGCATTACAATTATTATAACAAAAAAATAAAAAAAGATTACCTTTTTTAGGTAATCAATTTATAAATTAGATTTCTTCGATTTTCATAAAGTTTGTAGTCTTTTTACCTGTATTAGGGAAACCACCAGCAATAACAATTTTGTCTCCACTATTTAATTCAACAAATTTCTTAGCTTGAGCAACACCATCATTAATTACTTCATCAGTTGAATCGTATTCATTAACAACAACTGGATATACACCATAACTTAAAGCAAGTGTTCTTGCAACTTTTCTAGTTGGTACAGTTGCTAATATTGGTGCGTTTGGTCTTAAGTTACTAATTGCTCTTGCACTATGACCTGACATAGTAGCAGCTACTATAACTTTTGATCCTAGTTCATTTGCTGCATTAACAACACTGCTTGCAATAATTTCAGTTTTATTTTCTGCAACATATGCATATTTATTATCATATCTATAATAACTTTCAACATTTTCACAAATACGTTTCATATTTTGAATTGTTTCTACTGGATATTCACCCATAGTAGTTTCATCACTAGTCATGATAGCATCACAACCAGAAAGTATAGCATTTGCAACATCTGTTACTTCCGCATTAGTTGGTCTAATACTATGTTTCATGCTACTCATCATTTGAGTTGCCATAATAACTCTCTTACCTTTAGCTCTACATTTACTAATCATCATTTGTTGATATAATGGTAAATTTTCTACACCAGTTTCAATTCCAAGATCTCCTCTTGCAATCATAACAAGGTCAGTAGCATCAATAATTTCATCTAAGTTATCCATTGCATATTGAGTTTCAACTTTAGAAATTATTAACATATCTTCTCTACCATATTCTTTACATAATGCTCTAACATCTTCAATATCTTTAGCACAGTTAACAAATGAAAGTGCTAAATAATCTCCATTATGTTCACATGCATATTTAATATCTTCCTTGTCTTGTTCACTAACAAATGGTACATCTAATTTTATACCTGGAATACATACTCCACGTCTACTCTTAATTTTTCCACCATTCATTATACGGCATGTTACTTTGTCTTTTGATGCTTCTTCTACAACTAATTTATAGAATCCATCATCAACTAAAATACTCATACCTGGTTTTAGGTCTTTTAAAATTCCTTTATAATTAAATGAAATTCTTTCTTGTGTTCCAAGAACATCTTCTTCAACTATATCAATAGTTTCTCCTTCAACTAAATCGATATAATCTCCATCAAATGTACAAGTTCTAAGATCTGGTCCTTTTGTATCAAATAAGATAGCAATATTAGTACCAAGTTCTTTATTTGCTCTTGCAACTAATTCTTCATCTATTCTTCTTTCTTCCATAGTAGCATGTGAGAAATTAATTCTTGCAACATTCATTCCTGCATCTACTAGTCCTTTAAAGTTTTCCCATTTTTGTGTAGATGGACCAATACTACATATTATTTTTGTCTTTTTCATTCTTTACAACTCTCCCTTTCGCACTAGTATTATACACCAAAAACGCTATTTATGTAAATAGAACTTACATAAAATTATTATTTATCTTTTTTCTTTAATTTATACTTTTTTGGTATATTTTTAATATTTGGTTTTTCTTCTTTTATATCTAACTTTTCTTTTAATTTTTTTAACTCTTCTAATGTAAATGCATTAAGCCCTACGGCAAATATAAATAGTTCTTTTTTACTTTTGAATAACTTTTCAATAAGTTTTACATCGATAAATACAGCTACTAAAACAATAAGTTTCATTTCTCTGCTATTTACTATTTTTGATACTAATTTATTTTTATCTTCCTTACTTAATTTATCTTTAAATTCATATAAAAATTCATATACATAATAAATATTTTCTTGTTTTGACATTTCTCTTGAAACCTTTGAAACATTTTCTTTATCTAATCTATCTTTTAAAATCTTTGATACATTATATATTAACTCTGAATCATTAGTTTTTACTGCTAAATCAATAATTTTTTCTACTTGTTTTTTTGTTAAATTATCGTGCATTTTACCTGCAAAGAATACAATATTTTCTTTATTTAATTCATTAAAAATACAATCTATTATTAAATCAATATTTTCTTCTGATAAAAAAACATTATTTTGAATAAGCGATTTTACTATTAAGAAATGTAATGTTCTACTATATGATGATACTATATTATTAATATCATCACTAGATAAATTACTGCTCATAAGTTTAATAGTATCACATATATAACTTGTATCATCCAAATTACACATTGATTTAATTAATAATGATTTATCATCACCTTCAATATTGTCACATAATAATTTATACATATAATATGAACTAGAACTTTCTGAAATTGTTTTTACAATCATCTCAGTAGAATCAGTTAAATAATTCTTATATTTAGTCCATAAATCCATTAATAATGAATAATTTTTATCATCACATATTTTTGAAATAATATTATTTATATTTTTTTCTAAAAAATAAAAGAAATTATCTATAAAACTTTTTGTATAATCATCATTATTAAAATTATACAAACTATTAAATAACATATATACTTCATCAGCATATAAATTGTTTTTTAATGAAATTGAAAAAACATATATAATTTGTGAATCATTCGAACTACTAATTGATTCAATAAATCTCTTTCTATCATTAGCATCTAACCATTTTATTTCTTCAAAATACTTTGGATAATCCAAATATTTTTTATAATCTAATAATTTTTCTATAATTTTATTTTTTTCATTATTTGATATTTTATCATTTTCTGTACAAAATTTAAGTAATTCATAATAATCCAATTTATCTATATTTGTTTTCAAAATAACCACCCTCCTTAACATTATATCACTAAAAGTAAAAAACTAAAGTATTTTCTTTAGTTTTCCATATTAAAATCATCTAAAAAATCATCTATAGTCATAATCTTATCATCTATTTCTTTTAATGATACATCTTTTTTTGGAATACTTTCTACTTCTTCTTCCTCTTCTAACACTTCAAGTTCTTCTTTTGATATTAATTCTTTTACTTCAAATACATCTAATACTTTTTTCTTAGATATAGATGATCCTGTTGAGTATCTATCATTTATTGATATTTCTGCGCTTCTTATATAATCAATATCAGAACTTGTCATAAATCCTAGTTTACTCTTACCGTTTATTACAAAAGTTTTTACTATTTTATATGGATTAGTTTTAACTTCTCTAATTAATAATAATCCTCTTCTAGCTCTTGATGATTTTTCCATTTCTTCTAATTTTATTCTTTTAGCAGTTCCTTTATTTGTAAATACTGCGATATATTCATCATTTTTATTAAATAAGCATCCTGATACTACTATATCATCTTTTAAATTAATAGATTTAACACCTGATGCTTTTATTCCAGAAATAGGAACTTCTTCTATATCATACCATAATCCATAACCATTTTCTGTTGAAATTAATACTTCTTTATTTTTAGAATTAATAGCATTTACTACTTCATCATCATCTTTTAATTTAATACATGTTACTGCCTTTGAATATCTTTGAAGTTTAAACTCTGATAAATTAGTTCTTTTTATCATACCATTTTTAGTAAATAAAGTAATAATATCACTTGTTTCAAAATTAGTTACTGGTATGCATCCAATTATTTTTTCTTCTGATTTTATAGTTCTAATATTACTTATATGTTTTCCTAAATCCTTCCATTTTGCATCTGGAATTTCATGAACTGGAACATATAAATAATTACCTAAATTAGTAAATAAAAGTACTGTATCTAATGTATTTAGTTCATATAAACCAAGTACATAATCATTATCTTTTAATAAAGTATCTTCATTCTTACTAGATTGATAACTTCTACTTGATACTCTTTTTATGTATCCTTCTTTTGTTATAACTACTATTACATCTTCTTTTTGAATCATATCTATTGCATCTATTTTTATTTCAGATACTTCATCTTTAATAACTGTTTTTCTTTCTGTAGCATATTCTTTCTTTATATCTAATAATTCTTTTTTCATTTGTTTAAATAATACCTTTTCATTAGATAAAACTGAGTTTAAGAATTCTATTATCTGTTCTAATTTTGCTCTTTCTTCTTCTAGAGCTACTACATCTGTATTAGTTAAACGATATAATTTCATATCTACTATTGCAGTTGCTTGTTCTATAGTAAACTCAAATTCTTTTACTAAGTTATTTATAGCATCTATTCTATTATTACTTTTTCTAATGCAAGCAATTACTTCATCTAATATACTCATTGCTTTTAAATAACCATCTACTATATGCATTCTTGCTTTAGCATGCTCTAAATCAAATTTACTTTTTCTTATTGTAACTTCTTTTTGATGAGCAATATATGCATCAATTATATCAACAAGTCCAACAAGTTTTGGTCTTCTATTAACTATAGCAATCATATTAAAACTATATGATATTTGCATATCTGTATTTTTAAGTAAATAATTTAAGATAAGTTCACTATTAGCGTCTTTCTTTAAATCAATTGCAATTCTAAGATCTCCTCTTGCTGTTTCATCTCTAGCATCTACTATTCCATCTATTTTCTTTTCTATTCTAATATCATTTATTTTCTTAACTAAATTTGCTTTATTTACTTCATATGGAATTTCTGTAATAAGTATTTGATGAACTCCCTGTTCCTTTATGATTTCATATTTACATTTTACATTTATTTTTCCTTTACCAGTTCTATATGCTTCTTCTATATTTTTCTTTCCTTCAATTGTTCCACCTGTTGGAAAGTCTGGTCCTTTTACTATATTAAATATTTCTTCAAAAGAACATTTTGGTTTATCTATTCTATAAACTGTTGCATCTATTACTTCACCTAAATTATGTGTTGGTATATTAGTTGCATATCCAGCACTTATACCTGTTGAACCATTTACAAGTAAATTAGGAAACTTACAAGGAAGTACTGTTGGCTCTACTCTTGTATCATCGTAGTTAGGAGCCATATTAACAGTTCCTTTTTCTATATCTTTAAGTAGTTCACCTGCTATTTTAGATAATCTTGCTTCTGTATAACGCATAGCAGCTGCTGAATCTCCATCCATAGATCCATTATTACCATGCATATCAATATATGGAGTCATCATTTTCCAATCTTGACTCATTCTAACCATTGCATCATATATAGATGAATCACCATGTGGATGGTAATTACCCATTATTTCTCCAACTGCTTTAGCACTTTTTCTATATTTTTTATCATATGTATTTTTACTTTCATACATTCCATAAAGTATTCTTCTTTGAACAGGTTTAAGTCCATCTCTTACATCAGGAAGGGCTCTATCTTGAATTATTTCTTTAGCATATGATGCGAATCTATCACCCATTATTTCTTCAAGGGCATAATCATGTATTCTTTGTATTACTTCTTTTGTTTCATCATTTTTCTTTTTCATTTAAAGCACCTCCTATATCTTATAATCATCTTCCAAAGAAAATTCTACATTTTCTTCTATCCATTCTTTTCTAGGATCAACATTATCACCCATAAGTACTGATACTCTTTTTTCTGCAAGTGCAGCATCAGTTATCTTAACTCTAATTAATAATCTATGTTCTGGATCCATTGTTGTTTCCCATAACTGTTCAGCATCCATTTCACCAAGACCTTTGTATCTTTGTGTATCAATTGGTTTTCTATTTTTTGTATATTCTTTTAATTCTTCATCATTATAAGCATACACTACTTCATTTTTAGCAAACTCTATTTTATAAAGTGGTGGTGTTGCGATATAAAGTCTTCCTTCTTCTATAAGTGGTCTCATATATCTATAGAAGAATGTTATTAAAAGAACTTGTATATGTGATCCATCAACATCGGCATCGGTCATTATTATTACTTTATCATAATTACAATCTTTAATATCGAAGTCTGTTCCAACACCTGCACCTATTGTATAAATAAGTGTATTAATTTCTGCATTTTTATATGCTTCTTCTATTTTTGCTTTTTCTGTATTAAGTACTTTACCACGAAGAGGTAATATTGCTTGATATCTTCTATCTCTTCCTGTTTTAGCAGAACCTCCTGCTGAATCACCCTCTACTATAAATAACTCATTTTTAGATGAATCTTTCTTTTGTGCAGGAGCAAGTTTATCACTAATATTTTTTTCTTTTTTTGTTCCACTTGCTTTTCTAGCAGCTTCTCTTGCCTTTCTAGCGGCTTCTCTTGCAGCTTTTCCTTTTAATGCTTTATTTAATATTGTAACTGCTACTTCTTTATTTTCTTCTAAATAAAATCCAAATTTTTCAGAAACTACGTTTTCTACTACAGTTTTAGCAAGTGGTGTACCTAGTTTGCCTTTTGTTTGTCCTTCAAACTGAAGTAATGCTTCTGGAATTCTAAGTGATATAACTGCGGTTAAACCTTCCCTTACATCAGGTCCTTCTAAGTTTTTATCTTTTGCTTTTAAGTATCCATTATTTCTAGCATATTCATTAAATACTTTTGTTAATGCTGTTTTAAATCCTACTTCGTGTGAACCACCATCACTTGTTTTGACATTATTAACAAATGAAATAATGTTTTCATTATATGTATCTGTATACTGCATTGCAATTTCTACTTCAATTTTATCTTTTTCTCCAGTAAAATGTAATACATTATGAAGTGTATTTTTTCCTTCATTCATATATTCTGCGAATGATTTAATACCATTTTCATAATGATATTTTACTTCTTTTTTATCTTCTTCATCTATTACTTCTACTGAAAGACCTTTTAGTAAGAAGGCAGATTCTTGCATTCTTTCACATATAGTTGTAAATGAGAAGTTTGTAGTAGAAAATATTTTATCATCTGGCATAAATCTAACAGTAGTACCAGTTTTATTAGTTGGACCAACCTTTTTTAAAGGACTATCTACTTCTCCACCATTTTTAAAACTGATTGTATATTCTGCCCCATCTCTTTTAGATGTTACTATCATCCATTTTGAAAGTGCATTTACAACGGAAGCACCTACACCATGAAGTCCACCAGATACTTTATAGTTTCCTTCTTCAAACTTACCACCAGCATGAAGTATTGTATAAATTACTTCTACTGTACTTTTACCTGATTCATGCTTTCCAACAGGAACACCACGTCCATCATCTGAAACACTAACTGAACCATCTGAATGAAGAATTATCTTAATATTTTTACCATATCCATTCATTACTTCATCTATTGAGTTATCTACTATTTCCCATACAAGATGGTGAAGTCCTCTTTTATCTGTTGAACCAATATACATTCCTGGTCTTTTTCTTACTGCTTCAAGGCCCTCTAGTATTTTAATTGATTTTTCATTATATTCTGCCATAAATAAAACTCCTTTACTTTTCACTATAAGTGATTATAACACATTTTTCCTTTTAAATTCAAGGTATTTTACATTTTGTTTATGTAAAGAAAAAAGGTTTATTATTAAACCTCTCTTATTATTCTCCAATATTTGTATAACTAACATTTATATTAACTTCATCAGATGAATAACTTACTATATATACATTCTTGTCTTCAGTTACATATGCATATCCTGTCCCATCATTTTTAACAGTTATATTAAATGGTTTTAAAATTTCATTTAATGTCGCTGCCTTTACTGTAAAACTATATTTTGTATATTTTTTATTATCTATTGTTTGTTCTTCTTTAACAGTATTTTTATCATCTATATTTATACCTTTCAAAAATAAATCTGTATTAGTATAGTCATATTTTAATTTTACATCAACTTTCTTGTCTAAAACATCAGTCACTTCTGTTTTATTATCTTTTATTTTAGCAACATATGATACATTATTATCATTAAAACTTATTGTATACTCTTTATTTTCTTTATTAAGAACAACATAGTTTTCATTAAATGAATCTGTACGTATTGACACCTTTGTTCTATAATTTTTTACTTTATTTATTTTAGTATTATTTGCAGCTGTATTTAAATCATCTACCTTACTATTTCCAAAAAATAATAAAAGTAATATACATAGAAATAAACACGCTATTAATATAATTATTCTTTTTGTTGGTATTGTTTTCATTTTTTTACCTCCATTACTTTGCAGTACAAGTTAAACTTGTATTAGTCTTTTTATTATTTATAGTTGTATTAGTTGAAACCATGTTACATGTCAATAAACCAGAATTATCATTTGCTACTGTAAGATTTGTGTTATTATAAAATAAATAATCATCTACAGATGTAACTGTACTTGGTATTGTAACAGATTTAATATTATTACTTTGGAAAGCATTCATACTTATTTGAGTTATTCCTTCATTTAATGTTAAATTTTGTATATTTAATGACCCAAATGAATTTCTTCCTATTTTCTTAACACTTCCATATATATTTATTGTTTTTTCTTTTGTTGCATCCAATCCTTTAAATCCATCTTCTAATATTTCTTGTGATTTCGAAGAATTTTTACCAATATTTAAATTTGAAACAATTAATTTATTAAACATAGTAGAATCCATACTTGCTACTCCATCACCAATATTTAATGTATTTACAACTCTATTACCTAAAATAGAATTTCCTATTGTAGTAACAGAATCTGGAATCGTTATTTCATTAATTGTATTCTTTGCTTCTGAATTTAGATAAAAAGCCATATTAGATATTTTTTGTAATCCCTCATTAAGATTAATACCTTTAAGTGGCACTCCAGTAAATGCTTTTGAACCTATCTCTGTTACACTTCCAGGAATATCTATACTAAGTAATCCTGAATTTGCAAATGCATCCTCATCAATTAATGTTAAACTATTTGGAAGTTTTATATCTGTTAAACTTGTATCAGACTCAAAGGCATAACCATTTATACTTGTAAGTTTTTCTGGTAAAGTAACAGATGTTATTGAACTATCATTTGAAAAACCACTATAAGGGATTGAGTATACATTATTTTTTATTACAACTTTTTCTAATGATGTAAATCCACTAAATGACGCCTGATCAATAACTTGTTCTGTTTGAAGAGTATCACTACCTATAGTCAAATCTTTTAGTGTCGATTTTATACCAGAAAATGTACTAGAAGTAATCTTAAATCCACCACCTGTATTTAATGTTGCTACTGGTGTTCCAGAGAACACATTACCAACAGTTGTTAAACTGTCTGGAAGATTAACACTCTTAAATGCATTATTACCAAAGCAATAGTTATTAAGGGTTTTTATCCCCTCATTTAATGTTAATTTACTAATATTATTTGCTATAAAAGCATTTTCGCCTATAGTTTCTACTGATCCTGGAACATTTAATGCAGAAATACTATTTCCAGCAAAAGATGTTGAACCAATACTTGTAACTGAGTCTGGCAATGCTAATGCCAAAATTGAATTGCTTACAAATGAATTATCACCCAAAGTTTTTATTGTAGGAGAAATTATTAGTTTAGATGATATACTTTTTTGAGCAAAACCAGCAGTTGATATACCAGTAACTGTCTTACCATCTATTTTTGTTGGAAAAGCCCATACATTATCTTTATATGATGATGGTGCTGTAGACTTAAATCCACTTATGTTTACTGTTCCATCTGAGTTTTCAGTTGTAGAATATAAACTTTCATCTATATAATCTTTACATATTTTATTATATTCTTCTTCACTTATTGTTCCATAATCATATATATGTTCATTACAAACATATTTAATAGTTCCATCATCTATATAATCTTTAATATTTTCAACAGTTGTTAAATCAACTCTAATTACAGGAGTTATGTAAAATGGTGTTCCAGATTCACTAAATCCAAATGTTGATTGCATTGAATTTTGCATTAGATAATAGAATGTATTTTCACCCATTATCAAACATGGCATATATGTTGACGATGGACAAATATTTAATCCATTTAACAATGCATTGTTATTTTCACTAAGTTCAACTGTGTTCATTATTCTTGCTTTTAAACCTGTAAAATCAAACGTTGAATTTATATTATATTTTGCTTCTGGTTTTGGAATTTTATCACTCCAAGTCTCAGTTATTGTATTAATATAATTTACTAAGGCTCCATCAGCTGACCCATTATTATTCTCTAGTGCCTTACCATAATCATATACTCCAGTATTTTTGTATACTAATTCATATTTACCTTCATCTGTATTTCCATGAAGTACAAGCCACGCATAACATGTATCTGATTCATTATCACACAATTTATAATTAATTGGATCAAAATATACTACTTCATTTTCTTCGTATTTAGGAAGCTTACTTGGATCTATAGTACTTGTTGTTCCACATTTATCACTTTTTTCAGCACTCCATTTACCATCATTATAAATAACATTATATTCATTAATACATAGATTTGCACCTACTACTCTTTTGTCATTTATTGTAACTGATCCACTTTGTGGTTTATTTTTTACAGTTACAGAACTTAATTCTTTTACACTATAAACAGATTTACCTGACTTAAAAAATGATTTATATTTGCTTGAATCCAAATCAGAAAAAGTCATATTTTGATTTACAGCTCTTGCATATAACTGACCTGATTCAATAGATGTTTGTCTTTTACTATTTTCAATAACATCTAGTATCTTTGGTACTGCAACTACTGTAATAATTGAAATTATTATAATAACCGCAAGTAATTCTATTAATGTAAATCCTTTATTTTTATTATCTAATTTTTTCATATAGTTCCTCCTAGTTTTACTATTATAAGTATAAAATACAATTAAAAATCAGTCAACATAAAAAGAGTTCATATGAACTCTTTTTACACTTTTCTTGATAGTTTTTTTTGCTCTTTAAATGCTAAGCCTAGACCAAGTATTATTGATACTATCGCAACTATATAAATTATATATTTTATTTGATTTACTCCTGTTTGGATTGTTATTATTAAATATGCGAATGCTGTTTCTATTACTTTTCTCTTTTCATTAGTATTTTCTAAGATATTTCCATTTACTTTTCCATCTTCTGTTATTGTAAACTCTATATCTTTATTATCACTACTTACTAGTTTATAACTTCCTTCTTCAAGATTATTTAAATATATTCTTCCTTTTATTGAAGTCATTTCACTATTATTTGATCCTGTAATATATCTACCTACTTCTTCATCTTTTTCCATACTTAATATTTTATATTCATTATCTATCTTTTTATACAAATTATATGTATTTTCTGTTGATAATTTACTTCCATCACTCATTTCATATATAATTATATTTTTTCCATTTTGATTTATATTTAATACTTTTTCTATTGTATTTATTATACTTGCACCTATACTCTCTGATGGAGCTGAATCAATTATTGTAAGTGTTCCATTCTTAACAAAACTATAATCTCCATATGTTATTGTATGTCCATTTAAATATAGATTTATAATTTTATTTTCTGGTACTATTATATCTTCAGTTAATTCTATATCTTTATATATTACTATATTTGATTCTGTATTATCTTTAACTGAATTAATTGCTGTTTGTAAACTTGTAAAGTTAATTCCATTTACCATCGCTACTCTTTCATCATTTCCTATAATTACAAGTACCATACTTATTATATCGTCTTTTGTATTAGATACTACTTTATAACCATCTTCGACTTCAGTTAATGTACCTGATAAAGCACCACTTTGTCCTTTAATTATACCATCATAGAAATTTAAAACTCCTTCATTATATACTCCATATGTTTTACCATATATTGATGGAGATATATCACTTACTATACCATCGTTTGATCCAATATTTATTATAGAGTCACTAGATTCAGTATATATACCATATTTGTCTGATTCAATTTCACCATTAATAATATTTGAAGTACCACGATCTACATTTTCTATTCCTTTTTGATTTGATATAATTTTTCCATTATTCATGTTTATAATACCACGATTATATATACCAGTTTCAGTTGATGCATTTATTGTTCCACCATTTATGTTAATAGTTGAATTATAACTACTGTTATTTATTCCATAATTACCATTAATTTCACCTGAATTAATATTTAATTCATTATTATTGACAATACCAATATTTTTTCCACTAACAATTCCATCATTTATATTTATTATTCCATCATTATAAATTACACGATCACTATTACCAGAAATACATGCACTTGATATTTCTAACACACCACTATTTTTTATTAAATCTGATACTTCTCCTGTAATAATGCCATCACCAACATTATCAGTTATTTTCAAATTTCCTTTATTATCTATAAATACCGAATTATATGATAATATTTTATTACCATTTAAATCAATAGTAATGCTCTTACCACTATCAATTATTATAGTACTTATTGATGATGGAAATTTACTATCCCTAATAAATTGTAAAGTATCATCATTTGATGATTCAGTAATGGCGGTTTGTAAATCGTTATACTGCTTATTTGTAGTCAAATTCTTAATAATATCGCCTTGTTCAAGATATATTACTTGATTGTTTTCTTCATCAGTTTTTTCAACAATATTATAACCATCTTCTACATCACTAATAGTTCCATCAATACTTTGTTTACCAATTATTTTACCATCATACAAGTTAATTACACTATTTTTATATATTGATATACCAGTAGTTTTTCCTTTTATTATTGGAGAATCTTTAGATACTATTGGACTTCCAAGTTCATCTGTATCTCCTTTAATACCTATATTAATAATTGAATTATTATTACTTGTACCAAGGACTACACCTATTGATCCAGTTGACTCTATGCTTCCATCATACAAATTAAATATACCTGAGCTATATACTGCAACTTTACTAGATAAAATAGTTCCACTATACATATTAATAGTTCCTGTAGCATCTATTGTTCCATTTATTGAAGCATTTTTTATATTCAATATATTACTACTATTGATAGTTGTAGAATTTGATGATATTTGACCACCTTCTATATTAATAGTTCCTGAATCATTTACTATACTTTTATTATTATTTGTATTAATACTACCATCAATAATATTAATTATTCCATTTGTATTATATATACTAGAATTAATAATTCCTGAGTAAACATTTATTGTTCCTTCTGATTCATTATATATTTTCCCAGTAATATTTGTACCATTTGTTGAACTATTCTTTCCTATATTAATAATTCCTGAAGATTTATTTTCAATAGAATATGAACTTACACTTGATACATTGATTAAAGCATCATCTATATTAATTGTACCTGAAGTTTCATTAATTATTGAACGTGCCTTTGAATAGTTATTAGTTAATTCTCCACCTTTTATATTTATAACTCCATTTAATAAGTTTGTTACATGTGTTAATACGGAATTTTCTATATTTAAAGTTTCTGAAGAATTATTCATAATATCTACACCATTTTCAAAGTTACTATTAGTTATCTTCATTGATACTTGTGAATCATTTTTAATACTTTCCTTTGAGTTAGAATCAAATTTACTATTTGTAATAACAATATTTCCATTTAAACCATTGTAAATTGAATATCCAGTTACATAACCAGTACTTGTATCATTATAAAATTCAGAATTATCTATTTTAACAGTTCCATTTGATGTATTATATATACCGTTAAAATCATAACATTTATTATTTCCTTGTGATATATCACAACTATCACTATCTATATTAATATTTAATTTTGAATTTGTCATAGTCAAGTTACCAGAATTAATATTAGTTATTATATTACCCATATTATAGTCACCAGAAATTAGTATTGTATCAATATAAAGAGTTCCACTATTTTCAATCAATGATTTGCCAGTTGTTTCTAATTTTCCATTACCATAATTTATATCACCGTTATTAGTTTTAGAATTAGCACTATCAATTATTTTTAAATTTCCATTGTTTTTTATAAATAATGAATTACCAGATGATATTTTATTTCCATTTAAATCAATTATAAAATTCATATCTTCATTTATTTCAAGTACACTTGCATTTTTTAGAAGTGTTAATGAATCAATTAATTGAAGAGTGTCTCCTTCTGTTATTTCTTTTAACGCGTCAGCAAATGAATAATATTCTTTTTTTGTTCTTATATTTTTAACAATCAACTTTCTATCCAAATATTTAACTTCATTACCATTTTCATCGTTATCAGAAACAATATCAAAACTATCTTCTATATCATTTACAGGACCACTAATTGCATCTTTACCAGTAATTATTCCATCATAGAAATTAAATATACGATTGTCATTTATTTCAACTGCTTATTGTGAAGCATTAATGTTTGGATTATTTTTTGATACTAATAAATTTCCATCAGAATCCTTATCACCTTTTATTCCTAAATTAACAGATCCACTATATCCTATATATATGGCTGTATTATTTGTACCATTAGCGTATACGTCACCAGAATATATATTTGTTATTCCTGACTTAGAATATATTGCTGTACTATTTGGCATATCAGAAGTTGTTATAATACCACCATACATATTCGTAATAGAATTTGCATTATCTATTTCAAGGGCTTTACCATTTCGTCCATATGAACTAATTGTTCCATCATTTATTGTTAATTCTGAATTATTAAGTATTCCATTATAAGTACCTGTAATGTTACCACTTTCAACTACTAAATTACCACTATTTGAAATTCCAATACTCTTATCTTTTGTTGCATTAATATCTGAATTTACAATAGTTATTTTTCCAGATTTATTATATATTGCCTTTCCATTTATTTCATTATTATATATTTCTCCACCAAATATATTAATTTCTCCGGAATCATTATTAATACTAATATCGCTATTACTATATATATTACTGTTTGTTATATTAATATTACCATTTAAATTTTCTATTCTACCTTTTATTATAGCATCATTAATAATAAAGGTACCCAAATTATCAATAGCATAATAATATACTTCGTTATCTCGTTCTATAGATCCATTTAAAGTAAATTCACTATTTTCATGATTTATGACTGCAGTTATAGAAGGATTACTCAAAGTCATCGACTTATCATAATTAACACTACCATAATTATCAATAATAGTTGCACCCTTTGAATATATACAATTTCCTTTTGAATCATTACTATCATAAACATTAAATTTATTTTTATTAACTAGATATGTACTATTACCAAAATATCTAACAGCATTTCGATTAGAATCAAGTGTAACATCTTTAGTAGATTCACCTAAATTTACTATTGTTGGTAATGTTTTTAATAATTTAATTGTTTTATTTTCTGATGAAGTTATAGAATCAAATGCTAGCTTTACACTAGGATATGATACACCATCAACTTCTGCTACCGCACCATATTTTTCAAGTGTTGGTATTTCTAACGAAACATTCTTTAATGAATTGTCTTCAGAATTAGTTGAAGTAAATAAATCATATCCTTCTTCTGAATCGTTTATTATTGAATTTATAACTGAATCTTCAGTACCTGTAATTGTTCCATCATAGAAATTTATAGTAGATTCATAATCTTCACTATTAATACCAAACAACTTACTTGTTATTCTTGGTGATTCTTTAGTAGCTAATTGATCCTTTACACCTAAATTTACTATTGCTTGTCCAGAAGTAGTAATTCCAGATTCAACACCATTAATTGTTCCGTTAAAAATATCAGTTTTACCACTTGTATAAAGACCTATTCCTGTACTTGATGTAGACTTAATAGTACCACCATTCATTTTAAATGTACCAATATTATATATACCTTTTCCATTATCTCCAGATGATACAATATCTCCACCATTTATTGTAATATCACGATCCGTAAATATACCACTTCCACCATTAGATGAAGATGTAATATTTCCTCCATTTATAACTAATATTCCACGATTTTCGATACCATATGTTTCACCATTTACTATTCCATCATTTATTGTTAACGTTGCGTAACCTTCTACTCCTTTTTTACCTTTCACTGTTCCATCATTAATAGTAATTTCAGATTTTATATTCGAATTTGTAACACTATATATACCAGTTTCAGTAGATGAAATATTTCCTTTATTAATATTCAAAATACCTGAACTTGTATTTATACCATAAGTTGTTCCAGTTATAGTTGGTCCTTGTTCATTGATACCAATATTTATTGTTCCGTTTAAATTATAAATTCCAGTATTAAATGAATCAATATTACCTGACTTAAAGTTTACAGAACCAGATTTAGCATTATATATACCATATTTATAGCCTAATATATCAGAACTAATTAAATCGATTTGTCCAGATTCTTTAGAATATATTCCATAATTAGAAGACTTATTATCATCAGTTTTTATTGTTGAATTCTGAACATTTATAAATCCTGTTTGCATATTATAAATTCCATAAATATTAGATACAATCGTAGAATCCAATAAATTAATTGTACCAGTAGAATTATTTAATATTCCATATTGTTTTACATTAAAATTACTATTTTTCATTGTAATTATTCCATCTGAATTATTAAATATTGCTGTTCCATCTGTTGTAATTTCAAGATTTGAAATTGATGCATCGATGTTTCCTTCATTATTATTATATATTCCATATTCATTTGACAATAGATTATTAACGTTTATTTTAATATCATTTGTTGTTAAATTATATATTCCATATTTATAACCATTAATATAATCACTATTAATTATGGATTTGCTTTCATTATCATTATAAATTGCAATATTATTTAAATTATTTGCCGATACTTTTGTATTATTCTCTAAAGTCAAATCTCCAATATTAGTAATTGCATTATATTCCCCAGATTTATTCAAAACAATATTAGCATTTTTTACATTTAATATAGCATCTTTTGAATTTAATATTGTAGAATATGCAGTACTAATTATTGAACCAGTATTTTGTGATATAGTTGGATATTTACTATCAACAATAACTAAATTACCATTATTTTTTATAACATAATCATTAGTTAATGTAGTTAATGTATGACCATTCAAATCTAAATTCATATATCTTGTATTTTCAATAACAATTGAATTTGCCAATAATAAATCTTTTAATATTTGAACAGTATCAGCTTCTTGATTTAGTGTTGATACTATACCATCATATCTTACATAATCTTGTGTAACATCTCCATGATTTGCATAACTAATATTTATATCAAAACTATCACTATTTGTTTCAGATACAGGAGTATTTCCTTTTTTATAATAAGCAAATTGTAAATAATATACATGTCCTTTTTCTAATGTTTTAGAAATAACTGATGATTTTTTTGTATCAGTATACAAAATATTGTCATTATAATAACTATTATCAGATGAACTATTACTATTATCATAATCTATTTTCTTTAATTTATCTTTCATCAAATTAATGAATGCCATTGATGAATAATCAGATTTTGAGACATTATAATTTATATTAATATCAATATCATTAATTTCATTAGTTAAATCTAATTTTATATATGAAATAGCTTTTGAATCTGCGATACCTTTATTTTCATTAGTAAATTTATTTGTATCATTATCATATTTAAATCCATATACTTTTTCATTTTTTATTTTTGTATAATCAATTGTTTCTTCACCATCATTAATTTCTGTATCTAAATCTTTTTCTTCTTCATCAAGTAAATCAGGAACTAAACCGTAATATAAAGTATCATTATCTTTATCTCCCATTGCCAAAATAAATGGATCACTACTTGTTCCTGTTCCAGAAGAAATAACTACCTTTGTACTTAAATAAACTGCAGGTTTAATTGTATATCCTTGTGATGTTGGCATAACAGCCGGAGCTGAATATACTGGTGAATAGAATGATGGGAAATTACCTCCATACACTACATTTAGTGTCGCTAATGGCGAATTAAAATTATGCATCCAGTTATTAGAATTTACGCATTGTGTATAAGTACTTGATGTTCCACTCATACATGTATCTCTTGTTGTACTATAATAATTTGATGATGCCATTATATAATCGCTCACATATGGTAAACCAACTTTACCTGTCCAAGTTACTTTTCTTGTAACAGTATCATTACCAGATGTTTCAAAGTTTGTTTTACCATTATTATTTCCTCTTTCATATTGATATACTTGATATGGAGTTAATGATCCAGCATCATATGGCATAGCACCTGTATTCCATACAATAGAATCAATCATTTTTTTTGAATTATCATTTAATCCAATACTGGAGAAATCACAACTACTAATAGAATTACCATTACCTGTAAAACATTTACCACTTTGTACATTCCAATACAAACTATTATTTACTTTAATATTATTTCCATTTGAATCAATATCTTCATTATCTTCATAACCAGAATTAAGTATTTTCATTAAATCTGCTTGTGACCATTCATTAATTCCATTTCCACCATTTATATCTTTTATACTAGAATCCCATGATATGCTACTATTTGTAATGGAGTCATTTCTCATTATTTTTATTCTTTTAGCAACTTTACCATTCGAATCCTTTGTTTCAAAAACACCAATTACTCTCCAAAGTTCATTGTTAAATTTAACATAATTTTTCGCATCTTTACCAATAAATCTAAAATTTGAATCTTCTGTTTTATCATCTGTTAAATAATCTGAATCAGTTGTTGGCAATTCTGCAGTTGAATTATCAATAGTTCCTTTTTGATGAACTAATTTTCCAATACTTAAAACACTATTTGTTATAGGAATAAGTTTAATATTTTCTATTGAAGCAGAAGAATATTCACTCTTAGGGCTATAACTTGTAAAATGAACATAATATACATTTCCTTTTTTTAATACATATTTATAATCATATGAATTATAGAATTTAGAAGATCCATCTATATAATAATAACTCTTATCTGAATCAAATGATAATAAAGAATTTGAATTATTATTTATAATAATATCTTTTTCAACATCCATATTATTACTTGTAATATATATATTATTCATTTTACTTAATACAAGTTTCATATCTATTAATTGATCTTCTTCTGATTTAGTTAAATCAACTTTTACATAAGAATCATATTTATCGTTAGTGTAATTTGACTGTGGTTTATAAACTTTACTACTAGAATCATAATTAGTAAATCCTTTATAGTTAGTTTTTAATTTCTTAGATAAATCAATATTTGTTTCATTTTTATCAGTTTCAACAACATCTATAGAGTTAATTATAAATTGATCTTTTGAATTATTATTATCATAATCATCTTTAGTATAATTATCATTATTTTTAAAATAATAGAATTGAACATAATATTTTTTACCCTTACTCAATGTTTTTGTGTAATTGTATGGTCCAATAAATGTTTGCGATGATTGTAAACCATATACACTTAAATACCCAAGTGAATTATAACTATATGATGAAAGCTTAGAATTATTTTCATTAACCACTATATTAGCAACATTAGAACTATTTAATGTATCTAATGATGCATTTATAATTAACTCTTTATCTTCAGTTTCATTAGTTAAATCAACTTCTATGTAAGAAAAAGCAGTTGATGAAGTAGTATATTGGTTATTAGATTTTAATGTTCTTGTTTCACCATCATAATCAAAACCATAAACTGAGGAAACAGTCTTAAACTCTGTATCATTCGTTATAACATAATTTTCTACATTTTGTAATACAATATTTGATATTATGAACTTACTTTCTTCTTGCTGTGATGTTACTGTATGACTAAGTTTTACATAATATTTTTTATTTTTTTCTAAAGCATATTTAAATTCTTTAACACTTGTTCCCGTAATATTTGTATCAGTATCTGACAAACTATTAATTTTTGTACCATTTTCATCATTTTCTGTAACTGATATGTTGGAAGTACCAAATATAGATGTATTATTTCCAGTTATTATTAAATATTGATTATTTTCATATCCAGTTAAATCTATTATTGTATATGCATTAGAATCTTTATTAGTTTCGGATGATAATGTATTATCTTCTGAATTAAAATTAAATCCATATTTACCAATTGTTTTAAACCCTTGTATTAAAGTTGTATTTGTTCTTTGTTCTGTAGAATATCCTTTATTAGTATCTTCAATTGCTTCAAGAGCATTTGTATAATAAACTCCTGTTCTAATAATTCTTGCTTCTGCATCTTCTAGTATCTTTAATGTTGCGACCTGTCTATTATCACTTGTTACTACACTTGCATTATATAGATATGGTTTATCATTTACTTCTCCTTCTATCGCAACATTTCCTGCTATCATTCCATCATAGAAGTTAAATCTTCCTTTTGTATTTTTATCTATATATTCATTTACAACACCAAATGTTCCACCATTTATATATGGTTTTGTTGTTGATACTACTAATTCTTCTTCTAACTCACCGAATGTTAGTACACCTGTTGTCTCATTTTTTAACGCTACTCCTGCATTATTTACTATACTTCCTGCTTCTTCAGTACTATCTTTTATTATTAAATTCCCACCATTATTTATTGTATATGTATCTTTTACTCCTGTTATTGTTTTTCCATTTATATTAAGAGTTATATCTTGTCCTTCTAATACTTCTACACTTTCTTTTGTATCTGTTACCATTTCAATTGTGCATTGGTTACTTGGACAAGCCTTTATCGCTCTTTCAAGTGAACTAAAGTTTTCATATAAATTTTCATCTTCAAATAGTTTATTTTCTCTTCCGATTATTCTTGCAACTATTTTTTCTTCAGTTTTAACTGTTATTTCTTTTGCTTCACTTAAGTTTCCAGCAACATCTTCTGCGATTACTTTTATTTTATAATCATTTCCTGATACTAAATCATTAAATGTATATGTACTATTTTTTTCTTCATTATAGTTTTCATTATATACTATTGTTGTTTCTAATAAATCATCTTTATATATATGTATTTGTTTCATTCCTGATTCATTATCTATTGTACTTACATTTATATCAAAACTTGTTCCTGATACATTTGTTTCATTTAATGAATTTATTATTGGTTTTATCTTATCTATGTTTGTTATGTCATGTGATTCTGTTATACTGTCTACATTTTCTTTTACCGATTTTGCTACTACTGTGCAGTTATAATCTATATCAAATGGTCCTGTATATTCTTTATATTCTCCTGTATCTATTTTATATAGATATTTATAATCTTCATGACTTGATGTTATTGTTACTGTTACTTTATTATTTGTCCACTCTGTTGGCACATGGCTTATACTTGGTTTTTCTATTTCTTCATATTTACTATGTAATACTAGATTATCTGTTACTGGTAAATTAAAGTCATATTCTTTATCATTTAATGTCCATGTTTTAAATAAATTATGTTCCCTTGTTGGATTTTCACTTGGTTTAGTTGCCTTTAATCCATATTTAACTTGTTCTTGTTTAAACAAGTTATCTCCATTCATGAATTTAACTGTATATTCATTTGCTTCATATACTGAATAAAGTGTTGTATCTTTTGTTATTTTTGTATTAAAGTCATAAGCTATACCATTTTCTTCTAATGACCAATATTTAAATGTATGTCCAACTTTACTTGGATCTGTCTCTGGTTTTATAGCGGTTTTATTATATTCTATAGTTTCATCTTCTATATATTTAGTTCCATTATCTACAAATGATACTTTATAATTATTTACACTATATACTGAGTAAAGTGTTACATCTTTTGTTATTTTTGTATTAAAGTCATAAGCTGTACCATTTTCTTCTAATGACCAATATTTAAATGTATGTCCAACTTTACTTGGATCTGTCTCTGGTTTTATAGCGGTTTTATTATATTCTATAGTTTCATCTTCTATATATTTAGTTCCATTATCTACAAATGATACTTTATAATTATTTACACTATATACTGAATAAAGTGTTATATCTTTTGTTATCTTTGTATTAAAGTCATATGCTACACCATTTTCTTCTAGTGACCAATATTTAAATGTATAGCCTTCTTTTATTGGATCAGTCTCTGGTTTTACTGCAACATTATTATATTTGACTTTTTGTGTATCACCATATACATTACCTTGATCTATAAAATTAACACTATATTCATTTATTTCATACACTGCATATAATGTTATACTTTCAGTTATTAATGTATTAAAATTAAATTCTTCTCCATCTTGTGTAGTTGACCAATATTTAAATGTATAACCTGTTTTTCCTTGACTTTCTATTTTTTCTACTTTATTATTGTAATCTACCTTTTTAGTTGTTATTCTATTTTCATCATTAAATATTACTGCATTTTTTATGATTTCATATTTTGAATATAATTTTTTATTTTCTTTTATTTTAGTTGTAAAATCAAAGTTTTTGTTATTTTCTGTCCATCCTGTAAATGTATAGCCTATTTTACTTACAGTAGGAATTTCATTACTATTTATTGTATTATCATAATCTACCTTTATTGTTTTTATTAGTTTATTACTATCATAGAACTCTACATTATATTTATTTATTTCATATACTGAGTATAATGTTAAATTTCTTGTTATAGGTAAATTTAAATTATATTCTTTTCCATTTTCTTTTTCTGACCAATATTTAAACTTATAGCCTTCCATTGATACCTTTGGTGCGATTACTACTGATCCTGCTTCTAGTTCTTGTTTATCTATTTCTTTTCCTTTGTCAATAAAAGTTACTGTATATTTATTAATATCATACACTGAATAAAGTGTTATATCTTTTGTTACTTTTGTATTTAAATCATAACTATCACCATTTTCTTCTAATGACCAATATTTAAATGTATAATATTTTTTTAATGGACTTGTTGGAACTTCTATATTTCCTCCATATTCAACTTGTTGTTCATCATATTTTTCTTTTTCATTTATAAATGTTACTGTATATTTATTGATATCATATACTGAATAAAGAGTTATATTTTTTGTTACTTTCGTATTTAAATCATATTCTTTTCCATTTGGTTCTTCTGACCAATATTTAAATGTATGTCCTTCTTTTGATACCTTTGGAGCAGTTAAACTTCCATTTTCTTTTACTTTTTCTGTTTTAACTATTTTTTCATTATCTACATATGTTACCGTATATTCTTTTATTTCTTCTGTTTGTCCATATAATACCAAATCTTTTGTTACTTCATTATTAAAGTTATATTTATTTGTATATTTCTTATCTGTATACCATCCTTTGAAGTCTTTATTATCTACTTTTGGTTCTTTTATCTTTTCTCCTTCTAGTACTGTATCTTCTTTATATGTTTTTCCATCTAAGATATATACTATATTTTCATATATTTCTCCTTTTGCGGTTACTTTGTTTATATATGTTTTTGCTTCACTTGTACTTTCTATATCAAGTGTTAAGCCTTCTTCTCTTTTTTCTCCTGCATTTAATGTTATTCCTTCTAGGCTTCTATTATATAAAACTCCATTCTTTTCTTCCCACGATGTATTCTTTTCTTTATTAAATGTTAAGCCTTCTGGTACTTCATCTTTTACTACTGTTACTACTCCTGATTTCTTTCCTGTATTTTGAACAGTTATTTTATATTTTACTTCACCAGTCATATTTTTTACATTTCTTAATGCTTGTTGTACTTTATCTAAGTTTCCATATTTATATGTTGTTGTGTTTCCACCATTTACTATTGTCATTTCTGTTATTTGTTTTTTTAATTCTATTTTATATGGTGTTACTTCTTTTACTACTATATTTAATTTTGATGATTCTGATATATTTACTTTTTCTTCACTTACTTTTTCATATATATCCTCATCTATTTCTAAGTTGTATTCTCCTTCTTCTATATCACTAAATACATAATTACCATCTTCATCTGTATATGTTTTCTTTATTGTTTCTCCATCTTTTTTAAGAGCTAATTCTATATTTGATACATTCATTGATTGTTCATCTTGTACATTTCCTGTTAAACTGTTATTTTTTACTTCTACATTTTGTACATTTAAATTTGTATACTTTTCTTCACTTACTTCTTTTATTTTGATTTTAGGAGTTACTTTATATCCATTTGGTGCCCCCTCTAATTTCATAACAAGTTTTAATTCATTTTCTTTATTTACTTTTGCATTTTTTACTGTTATCTTTATATTTTTTCTATTTTCAGAAACAGTACTTGTCACATCACCATTTGTTATATCTTTGAAACTTGCATATTTTTCATTATCATCTAAACTAGCCTCAATTATAACATTTCTTTCTTTTATATTTTCATCAGTTGATAATGAATATTTAATTACATAGTCTATTTCATCATAACCTTTACTTATAATTAAGTTATCTACTGCCGCTTCATTTATATTCGCGCTTAAAGAAGACGTAACATTATTTATTACAGCCTTAGACACTTTTACCTTTCCTTTATCAAAATCCATATTTCCTATTTTTAATATTCCTACAATTGTCCCTATAATTACTATCATCATTATTAAAGCAACATATTTTCTTGTTCTTAACTCTTTTAATTTCATATACAAACTCTCCTATTTTTACGTCTACAATAAGTATACCAAATTATGACATTTTTTTCTATATTTTTCCTTATATTTATTAAAAAAATCAAGGCTTTTTTAACCTTGATTTTACTTTGCTAAATATAGTCCAAAATTAGTACCATTTTTGTCTTTTTTCTTAGCGATTATATATACATTTTTTTCTTTATTTTGATAAATACTTTCAACAGTTGAATTTTTAATTTTTCTTATTTTCATTCCATCAAAATTAACTATTTTTATATATTTTTCTTTAGTATTATTTATAAATATTGCACCCTTATATGGCAATATATCGTTTGAATTATTATTTATTAATTTTTCATTTTTTTCTAAAGAATAATTCTTTACTTTAAAGTCATCACTATACATTTTTACTTTTTTGTTATCAATATATATTAACGAATCATCACTATTTTTTAAATTTTGTGACATTTTTACTTTTAATATTTCTTTTCCATTAGAATCTAAAAGTATAGTATTATTCTTTTCATCTTGATATTTATAATATTCTTTATTTTTTATCTTAATTATATTTGCGCCTGTATTGTTTAAACTTTTCTTATTCTTTATAGAATACAATGTTACTGTTTCATTTTTAACAGGTCCAAATACCACCTTTTGTCCTAAAATAAGTATTTCATTTTCTGAAATTGATACTTCTTCATTTTTATTATTATAAAGAACATACTTTCCTTTGTATTTTTCATCTTCTGATTTATTAGAGTATTTTATCATTTTATATCCATTTTCATACTGAGTATAATTTTGAAGAACGACCTTTTCATTTTCGTTGTAAAACTCTGTTTTTTTATCCTTTATATTAATTACATATAATAAATTTTTGCCACATAATTTACTTGAGCAAGATACTTCTAAATAATTATTATCATTATCTGAATTTAATTTTGTAACTGAAGAATATATATTATCTTCTTTTTTATTATATGAATATATCTTATTAAATTTTTTATTTTTTAAATTATAGAAGCCAAATTCTTTACTTTTTTTATTGTCAACAAGAACTATATTTTGGCTAGATTCATATACACTTATTGAATATAAATAATATTCATCATCACTTATTTTTTTAGATATATTATTAATTTTTTCTACCTTTGAAAATGATTTATCTAATTTTGTTTGTTCACCTTTTGTATTTATTTTATAATCTACTTTTGTACCATTTTCTCTTTTTGAAACAATCAATTCATTATCAGTAGTAACTGTATAATTTTCAAAAGAATCACCAACCATTTTATAATTATTACAGTCATAATATTGGTATACTCCTGTTTTTACATTTTTTACAATTAAATATAATGTATTATTTTCACTATCAATAACTTCTTTATCAATTTTATATCCATCTAATATTTTATTTTTGATTTCATCATATATTACATATTTATTCTCTGTTACTATTTCAATTATTTTTTGATTATTATATAAATTATATTCTGAAATGTTTTCAAATAATTTTTCACCTTTATAATTTAAAAGTGTATATTTTTCACCTTTTTCTAGTATATACTTTTGATTTAAAGAAATTAATGCATTATTCGTTTTATAAAGTTCTTTAAAAGACTTATTAAAAATATAATATTCTTTATCTTCACTCACAATAAAATAATCATCTTTAATAGAAACAATTTGTTTTTTATCTTCTTTTCCACTTTTCACTACATATGATCCAACTTTTTTTACTTTATCATTATATAGTTCTACTGTCTTATCACCTTTTTTATTTTCTTTAGTTGCTTTTTTTGATGAACAATTATCATCTATGCATGTTATATCACTATAAACAGGTTTAAGTATATTTCTAACCATTTTAATATTTTCAGAAGAAAAGTATTTTACTAAAAACACAATTGCAAAAATTACAAAGATAGAAACAATGACATATATAATTTTATTTATAATATTTTTTTTCATTTTTATTTCCTCCATTAGTTTGCTAAATAAAGACCAAAATAATCTTTATTATCAATTGTATTTTTAGTAAATATTAACACATTTGTTTTGTCTATTTGTTTAACACTAACAACTTCAGCATTATTTATCTTTTTTATTACTCTTCCAGTATTTGAAACAACTTTTATATAATCATTTGCGCTATTGTTTACAAATAATGTATTTCTATATAAAGGGATTAAATCGCCTTTTATGTCATTTATTTTTTCGTTTTTTTCTAAATTATATTTATTTTTCTTTGAATTTTGAGCATTAATCATAACTATTTTATCATTATTTAAATAGTAAACTAAATCATCACTATATGATAACTTTATATCATCTTTTGTACATTCTATTTTTTTACCTTTATTATTTAAAATGCATGTCTTATCATCTGTTTTATATTTATATAAAGTATAGTTAGAAATGTCTATTATACTTGCTTCTTCATTTTCTTTATTGTAAGTCTTATTTTTCTTAAAAGAATATAGTAAAATATCATCTTCTATTTTATCATTTGTGTATGATATTTCATCATCTACTACAATAATTTGTTTACTTGAATCAATTACTTTTTTATTATTGTTATCATATAAAATATATTTCGAATTATTGTTATCATTATATTTTACATTTTTGTATCCATTTTCATATAAAGTATAGTTTAAAATAGATAAATTGTTATCCTTAATACCAAATACTTTTTTCATATTATTTAAGTCATATACTAAATTTTCATTAGTTTTACAATTATCTTTTTTACATGATATTTGGTAAATTCCATTTTTATTTACTTCTGTTATATTTGATTTTGAATTTTCTTTTGAATAATCATATAATTTTTTATATTTATTATCTTTTACATTGTATATACCAAAAGTATTATCATCTTTTTTATTTACAAATACATTATTTTGATTTTCTTTATATACAGAATTATCATAAACGTAATATTTTGAACTATCTATAAGCATTTTTATATCATTCGCATATTTTTGTGTATTTTTTTCTGTATATTTCTTTTGGTTACCATTTTTATCTAAAATAAATTTGCTCAATACGTTATTTTTTACTTTTGTAATTATTAAATTACCTTTATCATCTTTTTCACTATAATTTTGAAAATTATCACCAATTATTTCTTTTTTATCTATATCAAAGTAATAAAATAAATTATTTTTTACGTCTTTAATTACTAAATATAGTGTATCATCATCATTATTTTTAATTTCTTTTGATACAGTATAATCTTCAAGAATCTTTTCTCCCATATTATCTAATATAACACTAGTATTATTTACATTTATTAATACTATTTTGTCATTATTAAATGTTTTTGCACTATCGATATTAGAATATTTTTCTTTACCATCTTTTGTTATAATCTCATAACCATCTTGTTTTTTCATTAATAGTAAATTATCTGTTAAATATTTTAATTCATTACTAGTACTATATTTTTTATTATTTTTTAAATCTGTTAAATAATATCCTGTTATATCATTATTACTTCTATTAACTTTTTTAAATATTAAATAGTTTTCTGATACTTCACTTATTTCATTTGATGTTTTTGAATTAATATTAAAGTTTTCTTTATAACTCGATATTTTTTTACCATTATAATTATAAATATATTTTTTTGATGTTTTACTTTCATTACCACTTGATGCGATTATATAATCACATTTTTCACTTATACATTTTACATCATAATATTTTTCATCAAATATCTTATTTACTTTTGTTATACCATCTATTTTTTTATTTGTTAAAATTAAATACACCATTAAAACAATTATTATTAACGCAATAACAAATAATATTTTTTGTTTTTTAGTCATTGATACTACTTCTTTTTCTTTACAATTTTTACCCATTTTATTACTCCTATTATCATTCTATATATATTATAGAATACATGATTAATTAAGTCAATTAAGCAAAAGAAAAAAAGCTATATAAATAGCTTAATTTAATTCTGATAATATTGCTGGTAAAATTTGTTTCTTTCTTGAAACAAGTCCGTCAACATAATATCCTTGTTTTATATCATCTAATTTATAAATACTTTCTAAAACACTCTTAGCATTTTCTGTAAATATTAAATATGATCCATTTTTAAGTATATCAGTAATAGCAATTATTATAAATTTATATCCTTCTTTATTATTTATTTCTTCTAATTTTTCTATATAAGTATCAAGTTCATCAAATATTCTATCAACATCTAGTGTAAATACTTGACCTATAGCCATTTTTTCATCACCAATTGGGAATGATTTAAAATCGCTTTTAATTACTTCTTCTTTTGTTAATCCTTCTAAAGATGTTCCTGCTTTAAACATATCAAGTGCATATTTTTTATAATCAACACCTGCGATTAATGCTAAATCTTCAGCAACTTTTTTATCTATTTCAGTAGTTGTTGGGCTTTGTAAGCATAATGTATCTGATAATAATCCAGAAAGCATTATTCCCGCAATTTCCTTTGGAATTTCTACATTATTTTCTTTATACATAAAGTAAACTATTGTATTAGTAGATCCTACTGTCATATTTCTAAAATTAATTGGATTTGTTGTATTAATGTTACCAATTTTATGGTGGTCAACAATTTCTAATATATTTGCTTCATCTAAACCTATTACACTTTGTTCTTTTTCTTGATGATCTACAAGCATAACTTTTTTATTATTTTTATTTATTATTTCTGTAATTCTTATTAATCCTAAACATACACCATCATTATTTAAAATTGGATAGTTGTTATGTTTTAATTTTTTAGTTGCTTCAACAAAATCAGTATAGTAATCATTTTCTCTAAATATTTTAGATGTATCTTCTACAAGTAATGTTCCGATTTTATTTGATAAACAAATTAATTTAGATGTATGAAATGAATCTATATTTGTTTTTATTACATTAACTTTATTATTTTCAGCAAGTTTTAAATTTTCTTCTGTTATTTTTTCTGGTCCTGTTACTACAATTAATTTTACATTATCATCAATTGCTTTTTTTATAATATCTTGTCTATCTCCAACTATTAGGATGCTATTAGAGTTTAAATTTACATTACTTATAAATGTATCACTATCATATGATGCAACAAGTACATTACCTTTTATTTCATCATCAAATTTAAGTACTTCTTCACCGCTAACAGTTTCAAGTATATTACTATAATTTGAATCTATTTTATCAAAGTCATTACTAATTAATTTTTTAGCAATATCTTTAATTGTTATTATTCCTTTGTATTTATTTCCATCTGTTACAACTGGAGTACCTGTTACCCCTTTTTCTGTTAAGAATTTATAAACATAATCTATTGATTTATTTTCATCAACAAATAATCCTTTATGATAATCCAAATCTTTTAATTGTAATTTAACATCGTTTAAATATTTTGGTTCTTTAACACCAAATTTATCTAGTACATATTTTGTTTCTTTATTAATATGACCAAGTACTCTTGGTTCTGTATCCATTCCTAATTTATTTTTTAAATATGATAAACTTATTGCAGATGTTACTGCATCAGTATCTGGACTTTGATGTCCAAATATATAAACTTTATTCATTTTATTATTACTCCTCCTTTTAACAATATTATTTTATTACTTTTTTTACTATTTTTCAATCTCTTTATTCTTATATGTGTAAACATAAGCCATATCATTATTTACGCTTGGATTACTCTTATATTCAATCTTATCGAATAAAGTTTCTTTTTCTTCATCAGAATAAAAACACTGAATCTTTCCTCTTTCTGATAACATATTTCTAAATGATTCTAATATCAATTTCTCTCTTTTTTTAATTTCTTTTTCACTCATGTTTGTTATATCATGTGATAAATATATAAAATCATATGGTTCTTTTACTTTACTTTCTATTTTTTCATCTTTTGAATAAATAAATTTTACATTTTTTTCTTTAATATTTTTTGCAAGTTCTCCATAACCTTTACTTAATGCGCTTCTAACTAAAGTAGATAATTCTTCAAAACTATATCTATCAGGCTCTATTAATTTTGATTTTCTAATTTTTTTGCCTATATAACTTTTATATAATTCGTCAAAAAAATATCTTGTTTTATCATCTAAATTATTTCTTATAGATTTATATACATCGTAATTAAATGTATAACTATATCTCCCATATGTATTCATAAGAAAACTATAGTAATCTTTAAACTTTAAATCTAAAGCAGCAATTTTTAACTTCATAAAATATTCATCGAACCTATTATCACTAAATGCTGTAACATTTCCACCATAAGATATTATATCAAATATTTCATCTGAAGAATTGATTTTACATATTGCATTTTTATCTTTTAATTTTACTTTCTTAAATGATTTTAATGATTGATCTGAAAATAATTTTACTGGTCTATAACCTGTTTTTTCATAAACATTTCCTTCTATAAAATCACGAGCTACTACTATATCTTTTTCTACTTGCATAAAAAAACTCTCCTTTTTTTGTTTTCGGAGAGTTATTATATCATAAAAATTAATATTATTCACTATATTTTGATGTTATATTTAAATATTCTTCTAGTGTTTTACCAGTATTATATACTTTTTCTGCAAGTTCCTTACCTAAATATCTCACATGCCATGGTTCATATTTATAACCAGTTATTTCTTCTTTACCTTTTGGATACCTTATTATGAATCCATATTTATAGCAATTTTTTTCTATCCATATTGCTTCAGGAGTACCTTCAAATGATGAATCTATTATATTTAAATCCATTGCAAATCCTGTTTGATGTTCAGAATGTCCTGGTCTTGCTGAATATGTATCTGCTTTTGTTTTACCATCTTTTAAAACATAACTATTATATAAGTTTGTTTGAAGTGAATATGATCTATAACCAGACGCAATCCATAATTTTATATTATCATTTTTAGCAGCATTTTGCATTTCATCAAATGCATTTTTAGCATCCACTGAAAGTGATCCAGGATTATAGTCCTTTGGCAAAGAATATGTTTTATTAACAATAAGTATTCCATTTACATATGTTAAACCATCTATATTTTTTATTTCTGGTTCATTATTTGAAGTATTTTCTTCTTTTACATCATTATTTTCTTTTACTTCTTCTTTTTTCTTAGCATCTACTTTTATTACAATAGATTTTATTAATTTTTGTGTCTTATGTTTTATAGTTATTTTTGAAATACCATCTTTTTTAGCAATTATATTGCCTTTATTATCTTTCATGAATATATCACCTATTTTAGTATATTCATATTCTTTTAAAGTTGCATTCTCTGGTTCATATGTTACATTTAATTTTATAGTATCTCCAGTTTCTGCTTTTAAATCTTGTATATTCATTTTAGTTACACTTATATAAGTTACAAAATATCTTTTATACTTTTTATTTTGAGAAATTGTTATATTTTTACTTGCTTTATTTTTTAATTTAATAGTATCAATATTACCCTCTTTTGTAACTCCATATATATCAACATATTTATTTTTTAGTAAATAATTTGGTAAAGATATATTAAATTTATCAGAGTTTTTAATTATATTACTATTTTCTATTACAAACGATTTATCATTACTATAATTTTTGTATGTTAATTTTTTGTTAGATTTTTCTATTTTTAAACTCATATTTTTACTTATATTTTTGCTTGATAAAATAACATAAGCATTTTTATATTGTATTTTTAAGTTTAAATTATTTTCTTTTATATAGCTTATTGTCTTATTATATAATTTTAATTTACTATATTTCTTTTTTATTACAACCGTATTATTTTTGGCGTTTGGAAGACTATTATATATATTACTATTATATATAACATATGGTATAAAGTTTGCTAAAAAGATTATTAAAGCAAAAACAACTAATACCATAATTATTCTATCTACTCTAAGTTTTCTTTTTTTCTTTTTTTTTTACTCATAAGCGTTTACCTTCAGTAATATTATAGCATATTTCAAAAAATTAATGTAAACTAAAAAGCCATAAATGTAAAATTTATGACTATTAATTAATATAAAAGACTTAAAAGCGTATTAAAATCAACTCTTGTTAAAAATAATATTAAAGCAGAAATAGCTAAATATGGGCCAAAGGCAAGCATATGCTCATTTTTTCTATAAATATTTATTATTGCGACTGGAAGTGCTAAAAATGACGCTAAAAAGACTACTACAATTGATAATCTCCATCCTAAAACAAAACCAATTAGGGCCATCATTTTTATGTCTCCGCCACCCATTGAATCTTTTTTAAACAAAGCATTTCCTATCATTCTTATTAAATACATTATTAGGAACATTGCCATCCCATCCATAAGTATAAATAAAAGTTCATATCCAAAACTTAATAAACTAGTTATAACTTCAGTTTTATATAATATTATTAATTTTATTATTATAAGTACTACTGAAAAAAATATATTAACTTCATCTGGTATTATCATATATTTTATATCACTAATCATTATTATTACCATTGCTGATATAAACGTTAATGAATAAATAATATTAATTATTTCTGGATACACATCTTTGTATGCTAAATAACCAAGTACAAAAAGCACACCAGTTAAAAGTTCAAACATAGGATAAAAAAGTGATATCTTTTCATTACAATGTTTGCACCTTCCTTTTTGAAATATATAAGATAGTATTGGTATTAATTCTAGTGCACCAAGTTTACGATTACAATTAGTACAATGTGATGGTGGATATACAATAGACATATCATTTGGAAGTCTATATCCTACTACATTAAAAAATGATCCAAAGCAAATACCAATTATAAATATCATTATACTGTAAACTATTATTTCCATCATGTTCTCCTTCTATAATATGTTTTCATACATACTAAACATTGGTATTATTACTGCAAGTAATATTCCACCCACTACAACTGCTAAGAATATAATCATAAGTGGCTCAATTAAAGCCTTAATTCTTGTTATTGCATTAATATGTTCTTCTGCATAATAATCTGCTACCTTCTCCATCATTAAACCTAATTGCCCTGTTTTTTCACCTGTAACAATCATTTGGTATGCTATATTTGGAAAAGCCCAATTATCTTTAAACGCTACTGATATATTTTCACCCTTTGAAAGAGCTATAACAGCATCATATATTATTGATTTATATATTTCATTATCTGTAATTCTACCTAATATATCCATACTATCTGTTATAAATATATTATTATTAATAAGAGTCGCAAATGTTTTAGAAAACATTGTCATTTCATTATAAATAATTATATTACCTACAACAGGTATATGCATAATCATATACTGAATATTTGATTTAAATGAAACACTTTTTTTAAACAATATAACAAACGTAGATACTATTAAAAGTATTACAAGTATTATTATTAAATACTTTGATCTAACAAAATTACTTACATTTATTATTGCTTTTGTAATACCTGGAAGTTCCGCACCTAGATTTTTATAAATATTTACAAATTGTGGAACCACCGAAACAATAATATAAATAATTATTATAATTGCAAATATAAATACAAATAATGGATACATCATTGCATTTACCATTTCTTTTCTTGATTTCTCAACTGATTTATAATATTCTGCCTGTTCATCTAATACTTCTGGCAAATCACCTGTCATTTCTGCTGCCTTTACCATATTTATTAAAAGTTTTGGAAATATTACACCCATTCTAATCATCGCTTCAGATAAAGTTGCTCCCATAGATAGTTCATATACAACTGATTTCCATATTGTTTTATCTGATTCTGTTTTAGATTGTGTTGATAATATTTTTATTGAATCTACTATTGGAATACCTGCTTTTAAATAAGTTGATAATTGTGTTAAATAAAATACTAATATAGACTTTTTCATTGGTCTATTAAGTGCAATATCTGTATTAAACATATTAGCTTTAGCAACTGCTTTTATTTCATATACTTTATAACCTTCTGATAATAAATATGAATGAACATCAAGTTTTGAGTATCCTAAAAATGATCCTTTTTCTATTTTACCTTCTGGATTTAATGCAGAATACTTAAATATTAACTTTTCTGTACTTCTTTTAGCATCTTCTGAATTAATATCAAGCGCAACAATTTGTTTTTTTCTATCTTGTCTTTTATTTTTTTCAAATATATTTTTTTCTTTTATTTTTTGAAACAAACTTTTTTTGTTTTGTTTTTGAAGTTCTTTTTGTCTTAACTTTTCTTTTTTCATTTCTTCTTTTGCTTTTTTATGCTCTTCTTTTGTTATAATAAATTCTTTAGCATTATCACTAGATTCATCATTTTTAAATTTTAACGTTTCACTTTTTACTTCTTCATCTCTAATATTTTTACTTAAATCTACTTTTTCTTTTGTGCTATGAGTATCTTTTTTCATAAGTTTATTAACTCCTAAATTTATACTTTTTACTATATTAAAAGGAAGCAAAATAATAAATAATAATATTTTACCAATATAACTAAAAATTGAAGTTTTATTATCTTTATCCATAATACCACCCATTATTCTATTTTCTATATTAGTATTATAACACACTAAAAAATTTTTTTAAACTATTTTTTCCTCATTCATATAATATACAAGAAGGAGGTATACTTTTATGTTTAATCCAAATCTACTTTATATGCCTGGAAGAAGTATTTTACCTATTGCTAGAAAAACAATAAATTGGGCTGGACTACTTAGTAATACACAAAAAACACTTAATATTGTTAATCAAGCAATACCCATTGTTTATCAAGTAAAACCTATGATTAATAATGCTAAAACAATGTTTAAGATTGCTAGTGAATTAACTAAATCAAACACAAATGAGAACTCAAATGTTCAAAATAATGTAAATGAAAGTAATAGTACTCAAAATAATAGTTATAGTGTAAATGATAGTTCATCAAATAATGATGGTCCTTCCTTCTTCATTTAAAAAAATGAAAAATTCAATTTTTCATTTTTTTATATACTTATTTTAATATTCCATATTAGCTTTTAATATTTCGATTACAGGACGAACATTCATACAATTACCACTACAATTTGCTGGTATATCAGTAGACATACTTCTTTCACTTCCATTGATTCCATAACCATTTGTTGAACTATTATCACTCTCTATCCAATATCCTAAAGAAGATAATTGAGAGGATGCATAGTTTGTATTTTCAAGTAAATAATTACAATTATCTAATTCACCCTTATACATATGTCCTAAATTTCCGCAAAACTTTTCTAATTCATTTCTTGCAAGAAGTCTTGCTGCATATCCTGTATAATTAAAATTCATTGAACTTTCTGTAGTTGACAGATTTCTTGTACTATTTATAAGTTTCACATTTTTCCATTGACTTGTTGTTGGTAGATATAAAGATGCAGTTCTTGGTCCATATGATGTTGTACCTTCTGTATCATATGAATAAGATGTATTATTATCTTTAACATCACCATTTACACTACTATAATATATTAGTACTGCTGCACTTGAATCAAATGATTTTGTACTTGTATTATAATAATCACTTACATAGTAAAATCTTTCTGTTCCTGGATCATATACTCCATCTCCATTCACATCACAATCAAATGCGTCTCCTGAAGAAAGTGTTCCTCTTGTACCTAAATTACCATATGTGATTATACTTGTTCCTTTTGAACCTGAACTTGTATATCCTGCTCCACTACAATGATATGTTGCATTGTCCCAAGTACACTCTTCTGTATGTAGTGTAGTTGCTCTTTTACATATTACTTTATTATTCGAACTATTACTAGACATACCATCAAACTTTAACGTATTATCAACAAAAGCATTATTACAATATTTAATACTTCCTGTAATTTTATCCTTATTTTTTATATTTAATTTTTTTGAGTTACCTATACTTTGATCATCAAAATCAAATATATAACAACCATCAGATTCTTGTGTAAATAAATCACCTGTTAAATCACTTGCTGCTATTTGTGTTTTTATTGCATCCTTTACAAGTTTTAAACTACTATCAGCAGCACTATCCTTTGTTTTATTAACTACATCTAATATTTTTGGTACTGCTATTACAGTTATTATTCCTAGTATTACTATTACCGCTAATAATTCTATAAGTGTAAATCCTTTTTTCTTTTTCATATTTCCTCCTATTTTACACTTTAAATATATCATTTACTACTAAAAAATTACAAGTCTTTTTCTATAATTTTACACTTTTTTGCATAAAAAAAGACAAAACTAATTGTCTTTTTCTAATTCTTCTTTTATTATTTTTATAAGTCTCATATGATGAATTCTACTCATAACATTATTTTTTGGAAGTTGCAATAATAAATTTTCATATTTTAATAATTTTTTAGAGTAATAATCTTTAAATAATTCATCTTTATTTTCCATTAATCTAGGTCCAAAATATATTTGATTATAATTATATTTTTCTACTCCTCTTTTGAATTCTATAATTGTATAAATTATATCTTTATCAAGGGCAAGTTTTTCCCTTGTTATTTTAAAACCTAACTTAATTACAGATTTTCTAAGTTTTACAACATCTGTATTAGATTGAACTATTATTTTATTTATATCTTTTAATTTTTCAGAATTACTTAAAATCTTTTCAATATTATTATATCCCATTCCTGCAATAATAATAGTATCTACTTCGCCTTCTTTAATAACATCAAGTCCATCACCAAGTCTTAAGGAAATTTTTCTTTCCATAGAATATTTTTCTATGTTTTTTTTAGCTTGCTTAATTGCCCCTTCATGTATATCAGAAGCAACTATTTTTCTATTTTTTATATTTTCTTTTATATAAATATCAAGTAGTGCATGATCACACCCAATATCTATAATTCTATCTTCTTTATCTACAAATTCTGTTATTGCTTTTAATCTTTTTGATAATCTCATTTTAATCAACCAAATAATCCTTTAACTTTTTACTTCTTGATGGATGACGTAATTTTCTAAGTGCTTTTGCCTCTATTTGTCTAATTCTTTCTCTTGTAACACCAAATATAGTTCCTACTTCTTCTAGTGTTCTACAAGTTCCATCTATTAAACCAAATCTAAGTTTTATAACTTGTTCTTCTCTTTCTGTTAATGTTAATAATAATTCTGAAATTTCATCTTTAAGTACTTCATTAATTGCGTATTCTTCTGGGCTTAAACTACTATCATCTTTAACGAAATCTCCTAAGTGTGAATCATCTTCTTCACCAATTGGAGTTTCAAGTGATAGTGGATCCAAAGATATTTTAATTATTTCTCTTACTTTATCTTCTGTTGTATTAAGTGCTTTAGCAAGTTCTTCTTCTGTTGGTTCTCTATCTAGTTCTAGAGTCATTTGCCTTTGAACTCTTTTTAATTTGTTAATAGTTTCTACCATATGAACTGGTACTCTTATTGTTTTTGCCTGGTCAGCAATTGCTCTTGTTATTGCTTGACGAATCCACCATGTTGCATATGTTGAAAATCTATATCCTTTAGATGAATCAAATTTATCTACTGCTTTCATAAGTCCAATATTACCTTCTTGTATTAAATCTAGGAATGATAAATTTCTACCTACATATCTTTTAGCAATTGATACAACAAGCCTTAGGTTAGATTCAGCAAGTATTGCTTTTGCTTCTTCATCACCTTCATCTATTCTTTTTGATAATTCAAGTTCTTCATCAAGTGATAGAAGACTTATTTTACCTATTTCTTTTAAATACATTCTAACAGGATCATTAATACTTAAATTTTTAGGTATTTCAATATCTTCTAAAAGTAAATCATCAGCTTCTCCGCCATCTTCTGCACCAGCATCTATTTCAGAATCTGCGACTACTTCTATGTTATTATCATTTAAAAAGTTATATAAATCATCTAAAGATTCAGAGTCCATATCTAAACCTTTTAGGGCTGCTGCTAGTTCTTCAAATGTTAAGAATCCTTTCTCTTTCCCTTTCTTTAATAGTTCTTCTTTTCTTTCTTCAAATGTTTTTATCTCATTCATCTTTATTACTCTCCTTTATTTTTAAATCTACTATTTTTTGTGCTATTTCCATTCTTTTAACACTATTTGATTCGTTTTTTAACTCACTTGTAAGTTTTACAATTTGATTATTATACAAGCTTTCTTTAATTACGTCAAAATAATTGTCAATATTATCATTTAATTCATCTTCTGTATACTTTAAATCTGATATATCAACTACTAAATTTATTAGTTCTTTTTTATCTTCTAAATATATTATAAAGTCACTTAAATTAAAACTATTAAACTTCTTATAAAAAAGTACTATTTCACTTGCAAGTTTTCTTTCTGTATCATTTGGTAAATATGATAAATTGTTGAAATAATAAAGTATCATATTATTATCATTTATCATTCTATACAAAATATACTTAGATGCTTTTTCATATTTATTTATTTTTATATTTTTTGGTTTATGAGTTATAATTACTTTTTTTTCTGAATCTTTTAATTTTGATTTTATTAAATCATATGAAACATTAGTTGATTCTGATAATTTTTTTATTTCTATTTCTCTTACTATATCATCATCAATTTTTTCAAACTCTTTTATCATAACATTTATATAGTTAGATACTTCTTTACTATCATTAAAATCAATATTTTCTTTATAACTAGATAATTTATAATCATATACACTTTGTGCATGAGATAAATTATAAATCATTTTGTCTTTTCCTTTTGTAAGTATATATTCATCTGGATCTAAATTATCTTCTAGTCTTACTACCTTTATATTACTATCGTTTCCATTAGCAAGTTCAATAAATGCATTAGTTGCTTTTTCTCCTGCTTTATCTCCATCAAACATAAGTGTTATATTAGGCGCTAGTTTTTGAATTAAATTAAGCTGATATTTTGTAACTGCTGTACCCATTGTCGCAACAACATTTACAATTCCAATAGTGCTTAATCTTATTACATCCATGAAACCTTCTACAACAATTATATTTTTTTCTTTTCTTGCTTCTTTTTTTGCAATATGATAGTTATATAAAAGTTCACCCTTTTTAAATATTTCTGTTTCTTTTGTATTAATATATTTGCTTTCGCTTTTTTGATTATATATTCTACCTGAAAAACCTACTACATTTCCTTCTAAATCATAAAGTGGAAACATTATTCTATTTTTATAAATATCATATATATTATTTCCATTTTGAACAGCAACTCCAGATGATACTATATCATCATCTTTAAACCCTTTTGCTTTTAAAGCATTACATAACTCAGAATCAGAAAGCGAAAGCCCTATATTAAAGTTTTTAATAACATCTTCATCTATTTTTCTGTTTAACAAATATTTTTTTGCATCTTTACCATAAACAGTATTTAAGTTGTTTTGATAAAATTTATAAGCAATATTATAAATATCATATAATGGTGACTTTTTAGTATTTTCTTTTTTACTTGTACTTATATCAATACTAACACCTATTTTATCCGCAACTATTTTTACTGCTTCATAAAATGAAACTTTTTCATATTCCATTACAAAATTAAATACATTACCAGCATTACCACAAACAAAGCATTTGTATACTCCCTTTTCAGGTGATACACTCATACTAGGATTATGATCATCATGAAATGGACATATTCCAAAATAATTTTTACCTCTTTGTGTTAGAGGTACATAATCTCTAATAATATCTACTATATTTGCTTTTCTTTGTATGCTAAGTATTTCTTCATAAGAAATGTTAGCCATTTAATCACTCCAAACCACTCAATTATTATATTCTCCGTTTCTCCCTCAAATTCCCCTAAAAATTTGAAAAAAATTTAATTTTTTTGCATATTTTACACTTTTTTTACATATTTTTTGATAGAAAGGGCATAATATGAGCAAAAAAAGATTAAAAATTATTTCTACAATTTTAGTGATTTTATTTAGTTTTTTATTCCATAGTATCTACGATAAATTTCCAAATTTTATTACTTCCCTATTCTTTCCAGTAAATGAATCAATATGGGAACATATGAAAATGGTATATTTAAGTTATATCACAGCTTATATAATTGAACTTGTAATTATTCATAAAACTAACATGCATAGTTTTAATCAAAAAGCATCCATAGTAATAAGTATTTTATTTAATATTGTAATTTATTTAGCGTTCTATATACCAGTATATAATATTTTTGGATTTAATGAATTTGTTACTATTTTCTCTTATATAATTAGTATTATTATTACAGAAATAGTATCATATAAAGTAATTACAAGTGATAAAAATTATAGTTTTTTAAATAAATATTCTTATCTTATACTATTTATAATAGAACTTATATTTATATATTTAACTTATTTTCCATTAAAATCAGATATTTTTGTTGATAAACTAAATAAAAAAACAGGAATTAGTAATTTATACTAGTTCCTATTTTTATCATTCAAACATATCTATTTTATATGAATTGTTTACTTTTTTAAATATTATGTATAATGGGTATTCATCTTCTATTATTTCTTTTTCAGAACTATAATCAAGTTTCCCTGTTGCAACTACATAATTGCTATTCTTACAAACTATTTTAAGAGGTCTTACTCCCTTATTTGTTGATCCTAATATACTATACATAAGAATTTTTTCTAAGTTTTCTCTATTCTTATTATTTTCTAAATAATTTATTGATTTATCAGTAAAAAACTTTGATGCTATTTCTTCATTAATTGTATAAATCGATTCATTATTACTAAATGTTCCTTGAATCATACCATCATTCTCATTGACCTTTTGAATATTTTCAAATGTATCTTTATACACTTTAGTTATTTCTTCTAATACTTTTTCATCATTATTTGCCACTGATTCAGAATCTTTTTCATCATTTTTTACACCATTTTGTATTATTTTATCACTTTTTTTGAACAAATTATAGTTTGTTTTACTTGCTGCATATTGTCCTACAATAAACATTAAAAGCCCTACAACAATTACTAATAATATAGTAACTACTACTTTTCCTTTTTTCATATTTTTCCTCCTACTTTCCAGATTAATTATAACTAATCAAAAATGCATTATCAATAAAAAAAAGACTACTTTACCTGTAGCCTTTACAAATTATTTATCTTTTTTCTCTTTTACTTTTCCCTTTTTTATAGACTCAATTTCAATTGTATTTGATAATGTATCTATTTCTTCTGGTTTTTCTTCTTTATTCTTTTTATGAAATATCTTTTTTAATACTTCTTTTTTACATAAGAAATATCCAAGAACTATACCTAAAGTAAATGTTAGAAGCATACTTACTGTAAACATTATCCATTCACGAGTGCTTGTTTCATCTGGACAAGTTTGTACTACTTTTTGTTCTTCTTTTTCTCTTGTTACTGAAAGTACATAAGTATCTTTGTTTTCAGTATCTTCACTTGTTACTACTATATTAATTACATTCCTACCTACTTTTAAAGTAGTATTCCCTTCCATATTTATTGTTGCATTTGGATTTTCAGCCTCAGCAAGTATATTTAATTTTTTTGTTTTATATGGAACAGATAATGTATATTTTTTAGTATCCGCATTAAAATCTATTTTAAATTTATCAACTTTTAAACTTTTTAATTTAGTATTTGCTTTTACAAGTTCTTCTTCTGTTGGTGTCATTTTAAGTGTTACTTTTATAACATATGTCTTAGTAGTTACTCCATCTTCAGCAGTAACTGCTATTTTTATATCATTATCACCTTTAACTAAGTTTTTATAATTATCAGAAATCATTATTTTTGATCCAGAATTACTAGCAACTGCATTTACAGTTAATTCTGTTATATCAGTAATAGTTGTTGTATACTCTAATGTATTTTTATCAAACTTAGGACTTAATGTTGTATTTGGTATTTTTAATGAACTTAGTGTTGCATCATTACTAAGTGATACTATTTTTACCATTGAACTTGTATTAGTAGCATTTGTAGTTTTACCAGAAATAAGTACAACTCCAGAACTATCAATAGTTAGATTACAATCTCCACTTTTAGCATTATTTTTAACTCCAAATACAATAGCTGCTAAAGTAGCATTTGTATTAATTGGTGCACCACTTGCTTTTTTCGTAATTATAATTGGATTACCATTTACACCTATATCTGATACATCACTATTAGATGATTTATACTCTAATTTTGTTGTATCATATGATAAATTAATGCTGTAACCTTGAATTGAATCTTCTGTTACATCAGAAGCTTTTACATATACTGTAACCTCACTACCAGGTTTTGCAGTATCTACTGATTTTTCCACTTTAAATGTTAATGCACTTACCTTAATAGGCAAAAATATACTAAAAAGTGCAATAACAAAGGCAAATCTTAAAAACCCTTTTTTCATTCTTTTCCCTCTTTCCTAAATTAATGATTTTCTTTTATAAATTCCTACACCTTTAGGAGCATATACATTAATAACTGCATCCTTTGTAATCTTTATAAAACACAAACCATTCACTATAACATCTTCTCCCTTATTAACATTTAGAGTAATCTTTTCTAAATCTTTACCCCTCTTGTTGGTTATAGTGTTTATCCTATTAATCATTATATCATTGGAAATATAAAATGTAAAACTATTTATTTCACCCTTTACATATTCTAGACGTAAATACTTTTCTACCAATAAAGTTTTACCCATAGAAAGTTGATATGTTATTGGTCTTATTTCACTATTTGGCATTATTTTTTTAAGTTCTTTACCACTTACAAAGTTTGAAATATTATCTTTTTCTATAAAACCTGGAGTATCTATAAAAGTTAAATCATCATTTATTTTTATTTCATTTATATTAATTGTTGTAGATGGTAATATACTTGTTGTTATTTCAAAATCATTATCTGAATAATTTTTTATAAATTTATTTATTAGTGTACTCTTACCAGCATTTGTATTTCCACATACATAAACATTATTACTAGTTTTATTTTCATCTATTTTTTCTTTTAATAAGTCTAAATTATAATTTGTTTTACTACTTATTAAAACTATATCTACTATATTTTTATTTAGTTTTAATTCATTCAATTTTGATTTAATTTTATTTGGATTAACGCTTTTTGGAATAATATCGTATTTTGTAATTACAAGTATAATATTATTATCAATATATTTATTTACCATATCAATTGATGAATTCAAATTAAATATATCTACTAGGAATAATACTAAATCATTTGTTTTATTTATATTTTTATAGATATCAATATATTCTTCACCTGTTGATACTACACTTTTATATTCCCCATAATTAATTAATTTAAAACATCTTTCACAGTATTTGGCATCAATATATTTTTCTTCGTTTATATAACCAATTTTATTTTTATCTTGCATTTGCATTATAGCGCCACAACCTAAACATTTTTTAATCATAATATTTTCCTTTTTCTAGTATTTTATTTTTATTAAAATTTCTTAATACAAATCCTTCAAAAAATCTACAAAATTTTGTACGAATAGGTTCATATTCATCAAGTTTATCAACAAATATAACAAATAAGTTATTTCTTTTTGCTCCTATTACATCTGTCATTATTTGATCACCTATAAAAGCACATTCTTCTTTTTTATATTTATTTAAGACTTTTTTATAATTTTTCTTAAATGGTTTCATAGAACTAAAATATATTTCTACATTTAATTTTTCTTTAAATGGTAATAATCTTTTTTCATATGAATTTGAAAATATAAAAAGTTTAAAACCCATTTCTTCTAATCTAAAAAATAATGTCATTATTTTATCATTTGGCATATTTTCTTTATATGTAATAATTGTATTATCTAAGTCAAAAAATAAGTATTTAATGCCTAGATCTTGCAATTTTTCATAATTTATTTCATATATGTCTTTTTTATACATATCTGGTTTAAATTTAAACATATTAATCACCTTTTATAGATTATACTTTTAATAAGTGTTAAAATCAATACCTTTCTTCTTCTAATCTTTCATATTCTTTATTTGTTAAAAGACCAAATGGACTTTTATTACTCATAAATTTATCATTTACATTTTTAATTCTTTTTACATACACTATACCTGTTATATAAAGAGGTATAAAGAATACTAATATAAGTATTATAAATAAAAAGTCTGATGTTACAAAAGCTAATATTTTTGTTAAATAATAGTTATATACTGTATGAATTAATGTTGGTAAAAGTAATGAATTAAATAATTTAAACATTTTCATAGAATTCTTTTTAGTAAATTTTTCTGTTCCAACATAATATCCCATAACAATACCACATATTAAATGAAGTGGAATTGATGTTATCCCTCTTATAATTCCAAGATGTATCATAGAACTAAACTCTGTTTCTGTAAATACATACATTACTGTTTCAAATGCTGCGAAAGAAAGCGCTATTAAAGATGAATATACAAAACCATCATATACATCATCAAAATTACTATTTTTTTGAATAAAGAAATATAATACTGTTAATTTTGCTGATTCTTCTACAAATGCGAATATTAATACCTTTACAAAAGTATATGATTCATAATTTAAATAATTCAAATGTGGTAATATTACTTTACCAACAAGAAGAGATACAGCAATTGTAAATACGCCTGATAAAAGTGCAAGTGCAATCATATAACCAGGTTCTTTACTTTTTCTATCCGAATATAAAATTGCAGATATAAATATTATAGAACTAAGCACTGATATAAATATTACAAATAAATAACTTAATGTTCCCATTTTACACACTTCCCTACTTTATTACATATTTAGTATATCAGTTTTTTTTAAAGAAAAAAAGTTACAAACATGTAACTTTACACTATTTAGCATTATTCATTGCTTTCATCATTTGATTAATTTGTTTTTGAGTTGGTGTTCTCCCCATTTGACTCATCATAATTTTTATCATTTGTTCATTAATTGGTGGATTTTTCTTTAAGTATTTTTCCATATATTTTTTACATACAAAGAATCCAATAACTGCTCCAATTACTAAACCTATTACTACTAATAATATATCTTGTAACATTTATTATTCCTCCTTAATTAATATTATAATAAATTTAAATATTTTATACAAGTGTTTAAATGAGAAAAGAAAAAAGTTACAAAATTATAACTCTGCACAAATTATACTAGTAACTTTGTTTTTGCTTCATTTATCCAAAAATAATCTTTACTCTTAAAATCAATCACAAATAAACACTCTCTTGAATCAACTATATCTCTTATAAACGTGTTAATATTTTTATTAGATTTTATCTTTAAGAAAGTGTTATTTATAGTAAGTCTACTTATTTCACTATCACTTTCTATAATATGAACATTATCTGTTTTAGTATAATATATATCATCTCTATGTTTAAGCATTACATAATTATTAAATATTCTTTTATTAAATGGTATTGTAATTTGTTCAAACAATCTAAATTTATTAATTAAATCTTCATCGTTAGATGAATAAATATCATAAAACATTTTAAACAAAATATTTGCTTTATCATTATAAAAAGTCTGAAACATATTATTTATTTTAAATATATAAAAAGTTCTCATATAGTATCACCGAATATATTATATATTTTTATTTTTAAATAATTTGTCAAAAAAAGAACTAAATGAGTGATTTAATTCTTTCTACCATAGAATCTAAGTCTAATTTATAATATTTAAGTATTTCTTCCTTTGATGCGCTTTTTCCAAATTCATTTACTGTTAATAAATAATCTGTACTAGTTACAAATTTTTCCCATCCAAATGATCCTTCATATTCAAGCACAAATATTTTAGCATCAGATGGAAATAAACTATCTTTATACGAATCAGTTTGTTCTAAGAATTTTTCCATACATGGCATACTTATGACTCTAACTCCTATTCCTTCTGTTTTGAGTCTTTCTTTTATTGAATTTGCAACTTGAACCTCTGCTCCTGTTGCTATTATAACAATATTAATAATGTCACTTGGATCAGCTTCTATATATGCACCTTTTGACACTGATAACATATTTGTTCCACCTTGAACTTTTACTTCTGTTTTTGCAAGTGAAATAACAGCTGGTTTTCTCTCTTTTAATATACAGTTCCATGCCCCAATTATTTCTACCATATCAGCAGGTCTATATACATATAAATTTGGAGTTGCTCTTAAAGATGCCAATTGCTCTATAGGTTGATGTGTTGGTCCATCTGCACCTACTGTAATTGAATCATGTGTAAATATATATGTTACAGGTAAATTCATTAAAGATGTCATTCTAATAGATGGTTTCATATAATCAGAAAATGCCATAAATGTTGATGCAAATGGTCTAAATCCTGATAAAGCAAGACCATTACTTATTGCTCCACTAGCATTTTCTCTTACACCATATAATATATTTCTTCCATTAAAATTATTATAGGCAATATCCTCTTTACCATTTAAATATGTAAGTGTTGCACTTGCAACATCTGCTGCTCCGCCAATAAAATTCCACATAGAATCAGCAATCACGTTCATAACTTTTGAATTACTTTCTCTTAATGTTTCTTTTAAATCATAATTAATACCAAAATCTATTTTCGTTAAATCTATTTCTGTATTATTATAAGCTAGATTTTGAAGCTCATTATATTTATCTGAAATCATATCTTTTTGATACTCTACAACAATTTTTTCCCACTCATCATATAAAGTTGATCCTCTTTGAATAACTTGATTTCTTATATTTTCAGCTGGTTCTTTTAAAAGTGTAAATGGAAGTCCTTCAACACCTAATCCTCTTTTTAACTGTTCATAATCTTCCTTTGTAAGTTCACCCGAATGGATTTTAGGAGTACCTTCTAATTTAGAACCATCACCTATTGTTGTATTTACAATTATTAAACTTGGATTAATAGTGTTTTTTTTAGCTTTTACTATTGCTTTATTTATTTCAGAAATTGATTTGCCATTTTTTACTATTTCTACCTGCCAACCTTGTGACATAAATCTTGATGATATGCTTTCTGTAAAGTTTTTATTAGTATTTGTATCCATAGATGATTTATTAGCATCATATAATACTATTAGCTTTCCTAGTTTTAAATTACCTGCAAACGATGCTGCTTCATATGATATTCCTTCCATTAAGTCGCCATCAGATGCTAAAACATAAGTATGATAATCTATTATCTTTCTTGTTTTTTTATCAAATACATTTTTTGGTTTTTTATTGAATCTTTCTTCTAATACCCTTTCACCAAGTGCCATACCAACAGCAGTCGCAAATCCTTCACCAAGCATTCCTGTACTTGCATCTACTCCAATAGTTCCAAATTCTGGATGAGATGGAGTTTTACTATTTAATCTTCTATAATTTTTTAAATCTTCTACTGTAAACTGATAACCGCTTAAAAATAAAGTTGCATAAAGAAGTGCTGATGCATGTCCCGCACTTAAAACAAATCTATCTCTATTTATCCAATCATACATAGATGGATTAACTTTCATATGTTTTGTATATAATGTATATAAAATTGGCGCAGCACTTAGCGTTGACCCAGGATGTCCTCCTTTTGCATTTTGTATTATATCAAGTGCTAAACCTTTTAACACTGCTAGTGATCTATTATCCACTTTTCTTCACCTAATCCCTTTACTATAAATAATTATAGCAAAAAAAAAGACTTTTTAACAAGTACATTTTACATATTTGTTTACTTTTAAAAATATATCTCCTCATAATTTTCTTGTTTTGATAAATTATTATCTATATTATTTGCCCTTTCCATCATAAGCAAAAATCCTAAAACTCCAACAACAATAACTATTAAATAACCAAAATATTTTTTCATACTAACCCTTCTTTCTGACTAAATTCTATCACGAACAAATATTCGTGTCAATGATATTTCGAACAATTGTTTGACATTTTACACTTTATATGTTAAAATGAAATTGTTATAAGGAGAGATATAATGGAAAAGTTAACAAGTAAGCAAAATAATGTATTAGATTATTTAAAACAATTCCTTGCTAAAAAAGGATATCCACCTACTGTAAGAGAAATATGTGCCGCACTTAATTTATCTTCACCAGCAACTGTTCATGCACATTTAAATACATTAGAAGAAAAGGGATATATTTCAAAAGGTAATTCAAAAAATAGAGCTATTGAATTACTTGTAAAAAACGAATATGAAGAAGCAGACAGCGTAGATATTCCACTTTTAGGTAAGGTTGCTGCTGGTAACCCTATTGAAGCAATTGAAATGCCTGATGAATATTTTACTGTACCATCTTACTTAATCCCTGCAAGAAGAGAAGTATTTGCTCTTAGAGTAAATGGTGAATCAATGATCAATGCTGGTATTCATGATAATGATATAGTAATAATTCAAAGACAACAAACTGCAAACAATGGTGATATGGTAGTTGCTATGACTGATGACTATGGTGTTACATTAAAAACATTTTATAAAGAAAATGGATATTTCCGTCTTCAACCAGAAAATGATACAATGGCTCCAATAATATTAGATAGTGTTACTATAGTTGGAAAAGCAATTGGATTATATAGAAAAATATAAAAAAGGAATTTTTATAAAATCCCTTTAATCTATATAAACGCTTGCTAAAGAAGCAGTAGCGTATAATAATTACAGGTTAATAAATAACCTGTTTTTATTTTCCAACACTAATAATATATTATTCAAATTAATTTATATTATTCATTAATAGTATATTTTGGTTTTTAAATTTTGTATAGACTTTTACACTAATTCATATTCTCTTGCTATTATTCTATCATCACTACAATATTCAATTACATACTTATTTTCTTTCTTGAATATTATTATTCCTATGGTTTTATTTTGATTTATACTTTTTAGATTTTTATCTATATAATTGTAAATGTCAATATTAAAATGTACAAAAATGGGAAAATAACTATGTACAAAGATGGGAATAACTTAATTTGTCCGACACTGTCGGATGTTTTATTAAAATTTCATAAAATTTTCTAAAATATCTTATTATTCCTTCTCCATAATGTTTACTAGCTTCTTTTAATAATTTACCAACATTATAATATGCAGTTAAATCACCTTTATTTTTACTATAATCTTTTGCTTTCTTAGTTACTTCATTATTTAATAGTTCTTTTTTTATCTCATCATAATAATTCAAAAAATCACCCTTCTATTATCAATTATTTTTCTATTTTTATTATTTCATTAAAACATTCTTTATTCTCCCTTTCTAACTCTTTTAGACTTTTTTCTGGTGTAGGAAGATTTTCAGGCATTGTTCCACCTAATTTTTCTATCGTATTTCTTATTTCTTTTCCAACTTCATAATGAACAGTATTAGCACCCTTTTGCGTGTTTATTTTATCATTTTTTAATTTAGCTTCAGTTTGAGTTATTCTAAATAAATTAGTACTTAATTCTTCACTTCCCATATTATCTAATATATCTTCTCTATATCTAAGTTTTTTTCTTTTAGCAATTTCACCTGCGGTTTCACCATTATAAAGTCCTTTATAACCACTATTGTGAAATTTATCAAAATTCTTAACCCCTGCATTTCTAGCAGTAATATTTAAAGAATAATTTCCTTTTTTAGTTAAATTTCTTTGATAAAATCTTTTTTCATCTTCAGTTAAATCAGAATATTCTTTTTCAAGTAATTCCTGTTTTCTTGTTTGAACTGCAAAATATGTTTGTCCTAAAGCAACTATTTTCTTTTTAGAATCTGCATTCTGCACTATTAAATAACAAGCGTATCTAGATAATTTATAATCATCTTGTTTTCTTTTAGCTGTTTTACCTAATTCTATCATTTTGTTGACTTCAACAAAATGATCAAATACATTAAAATTACTGTTATTACACGATATTATTGCCTTATCTATTACTAGCTTAAAATTTCTCCACTCTTTGTACTCTAGTGCTTTTTGTAATTCTCTAGCCTCCCAATATTCTTTACCACTTTCATCTATATGTTTTATATCTTCAAATATCTTTTCAGTATATTTTTTTATTTCGTTCATTTTTTTCTCCTTTCCATCATTTACATGTTTTAATACTAAAATTATTTCTTATTATCTTTATTTGTATTTCTCCATTTATATCCGTTCTATATATTTTTGATTTAGATAATATATGTAATACATCCTCTTTCGGATGACCATATCTATTATTTTCACCAACACTAATTAAACTATATTTAGGTTTAATAGTACTAATAAATTCTATATTTGATGATGTATTTGATCCATGATGTCCTACTTTTAAAAAATCTATATTTTCTATATTATATTTACGAATTATATCAATTTCTCTTTTTTCACTCGCATCACCCATAAACAAAAATTTATAGTTATTTAATTTAAAATATATTACATTTGAATTATCGTTTTCATTATCATATATACCTGTATTTAAGAAATATAATTTATTACTATCTATATTTAATTCTTTTATATCTTTGTAATATTTTATATTTTTTTCTTTTAGTATTTTTATTAAATCTTCTTCTAGTTCATTATAAGTTCCAATGTTAAATATTACATTTTCTATATTAAAATTATCAATTAAATTAATAGAACTTCCCATATGATCGTAATCACCATGAGTTAAAACTAAATAATCTATTTTTTTAATACCTACTGATTTAAAGTATGGAATAAGTATATTCTTAGATATATCATAATTAATATTTCCTCCAGTATCAATTAATATATTTTTATTTTTTAATCTAATAAGAGATGAATCACCTTGCCCAACATCTAAAATACTTACTTCATTATTTACTATTCTTCCATTATTAATAAGAAAAATTAGACTTATAATTACTATAATAATTTTATAAATCAATTTCTTTTTTCTTTTTAAAATATATATAAATATTATGTAATATATAATTATTAAAAAAATATTCATCTTACATATTGAAAAAGAAAGAAATTTTATATTAGAAAAAAAGTCTGTAATTTTTTCAAAATAACTTATAAACATATATAATATATTATCTAAACTAGGAAATAATACTGTAACTAAACTTAGCGGAAACAATATATATGAAACAAATGGTATATAAATAATGTTAAGAATAATACCAAGAAAATTAACTTCAAAAAAGTTATTAATAAGAACTGGCATTGATGAAAAGAATGATATTAATGATGTTTTAAGTGATTTAATAATAAACTTTCCTTTAATTAATCTACTACATCTTATTAAAGTAAAACTGATTATAAATGAAAATAAAAATCCAATATTATAAATATTATAAGGATTTATAATTACTAATATTGAAAAAAGAAAAAGAACTAAATTTGAATTATCTATGTTTAATTTAAAACTTTTATTTATAAAAAATAATATAAATTGAAAAGTTGCTCGTACCATTGATATTGTAAAATTTGTTAAAAATAAGTAAATACTTAAGAAAATTGAAACGATTATATATCTTTTTCTTTCTTTTATTTTGTTTAATAATTTTAGTAAAACTATTGATATTAAAGATACATGCATACCTGATATTGCAAACAAATGACTAACACCAATTTTCTGATATTTAGTATAAATATCTTTTTCAATTAAACTTTTATCAGCATATAGAAATGCAAGTATATATCCTTTTGATCTATTTGCGCTTTCAATTCTTTTAAGTAAATTATTTTTAAGTGTATAAAAAACATTATCATTTTTCTTTATTACATTAATATTACTAGCTGTTACAACATAATTTATTTTATTACTTAGTAAATATCTTTTATAATTAAACAAATTAAAATTACCATTTTCTTTAGGCTTTTTAAATACACCATAAACATATATATAATCACCATAAGATACATTTATATCACTATAATAATTTACAAGTACCTTTTCTTTTCCTTTTACCCATATCGTAGTTTTATCTTTACTTTTTTTATAATCTATAACTGTTCCATATAAATTCTTGTCACTATCTTTATATTCTGATTTTACTATAATAAAATTAATAAAAATAAACGAATAAATTAAGCTTAATACAAGTAATATATAGAATATATAATTACACTGTAATATACTTTTTAATTTTTTCAAATAAAGAATCGCCTATTCCAGATACATTTTTAATATCTTCTATAGAACTAAAATTACCATTTTCTTCTCTATACTTTACTATATTACTTGCTTTTGATTCACCTATTCCAGTAATAGATGAAAGTTCTTTTGTAGTTGCAGTATTAATATTTACTAAACTACTATTTTTCGTATTTTGAGTTATAGTATTATTACTTACATTTGTATTTTCAGAGTTTGATGGCACAATAATAACCATTTCATCAGTTATTTTTTTACTTAAATTAACTGAGTAAGTATTTGCATTTTCTTTTAAACCTCCTGATGCATTTATTGCATCTATTACTCTTGATCCTTCTTTTAACTTATACACACCTGGATCTTTTACCTCACCTTTAATATCTACATAATAATACTTTTTCTCATTACTTTGATTATTTTCTTTAATAATACTATCATTTTCTTTAGCACTCGCACCATTTGTTATTAAAACTGAAATAATAGTAAACAATACTAAAACACCTAAAATTACATACTTAAAATTTTCTTCTATTTTTTTCATAAAAAAACACCTCCTATAGATATATTCTCTATAAGAAGTGCAAATTCCCCTATTTTAGAACTTTTTTTTGTAAAAAATTGTAATTTTCTATTGAAACTCTCTGTACAAGAGCAAGTCCTATTGCTAGAGTAAGCGCAAATGAACCACCATAACTTAAAAATGGAAGTGGAACACCTGTTAAAGGAACAAGTCCTAAAACACCAGTTAAATTTACAGCTACATGAAGTAAAATATAACTCGCGACTCCATAACAAATAGTCCTGTTTACTATATTATATGACCTAAGTCCAATCATAAATATTCTAATAATTATTATCATGTAAATTAGTATAACAACAATTCCCGTAATAAGTCCCATATCTTCTACTACTATTGGAAATATAAAGTCAGTATATGCTTCTGGTAAATATAAATATTTTTGTTTACTATTTCCTGGTTCTATACTAAATAATTTACCATTGTTTATAGCAATATAACCATTACATACTTGATATCCTGTATCTTCTTGATATCTAGTACATGGTTTTTTATAATTAAATCTAGATTTCTGCATTCCTGTTAATGCGCTTCCACCTGTTACAAGAAGAATAAGTAAAATAATAACTACAACTACAAGTCCTGCGAAAGTTGTTTTAACTTTTATTTCTTTACTTACATTTGATGAATAAAATAATATAACTGATATAAAGAATAATATAAGTCCTGTACCACCATCAGGTTGTAAAAGCGTTAAAATTGTAAATATTGCGCCTAATACAAGTGGTGTTAATGCTACTACAGGATTATCTAGTCTTTTTTGATTCATTTGATAGTATACACCAGTAAATAAAATAAGTGCTACTTTAGCAAATTCACTCGGTTGAAGACCAAATGGTCCAATATAAATCCAGCTTTTAACACCCGCAGATGTTTCTTCTCCTGCAACAAGTAAAAATATAAGCATTAGTATTAATACTCCCGCAATCAAGAATATTAATTTATTATATTTTTTTAATGGTTTTCTAATTATTATAATTGCCATTACAAGTGCTGAAACTAAAAATATTAATTGTCTAAAAAAATATTTTGTATTTTCTCCTGTATTTAAAAATGATTTCATGCTTGATGCATCAAGTATCATAAATAAACCAAAGATAAACATAAATATTGATAAAATTAATAATGGTTTGTCCATTTTGTTAAATGCCCTTATCATTTTCTTATCACCTAATATAATTTTAACATAAATATATAAAATTACCTAGATATTAGGTAAATTAAATAACATTTTATTTACATTATTAATACAATATAATAGAAAACAAAAAGGAGGTAACGTTATGTATTATTACGGATACAGTGGTGGTTATGGATATAATAATCCTTGCTGTGGCGGTAATCAAGGTGGTTATGTTTATCCAGTAAATACTGGTTATGGATATAATAATGGCTCAGGTGCCGCTATTATATTAGTATTATTTATATTACTTGTAATAGTTATAGGAGCAGGATTCTTTAATAGAAATAACTAAACAAAAAAAGCCTTTTGGTCTATCCAAGAGGTTTTTTAATTAGACTTATTCCACATAAATCATCACATCCATATGATGCGACTACTCCATTTATATCTCTTCTAATTACTCTATCAAAATAATGTAAATCTTCTAAATATGTTACTATATCATCCATATTTACATATTTTTCATTAAGAGTACCAACTACTACAGCACTACTTTCAAAAGACTCTTTATTTTCATTATTTACTATATTTTTTGTAAAATTAATCATTCCATCTTTTCTTTTAGATTTAAATATATTTTTAGTATATAAATTGCCTTCATCATTAAAGTCAACTCTAAACTTTATACCCGCAATGACTGCCGTTTTAAGACCAATTAATAAAGCTTTTTCTTTTTTGCATAATTCTGATTTATTTCTTCCACTTCTTATAAATCCTTTTGGATCAGGTACATAAAAGCTAGATGCAATCCTTTTCTTTATATCATTTAAGTAATTGACTATTTTTTTAGCATCATAACCTTTTCTTCTTAAATGTTCAGCAATTTCACTAATAAGTGTCCCACCAGTTGCACCTGTAAATGTATCTACAACATATATTTTATTTTCATATTCATCATTTAACTCATTTGCGGCAAGTGAAGCAGAATTAAAACTTCCTTCACTAATACCACTACTCATACTTAAATGTACAACGTCTTCTTTATCTTTTAATATTGATTCAAATTTATCCATAAAGTCACTTAATATTGGTGAAGCAGTTGTAAACACACTTCCATTTTTTGTTTTTTCCAGTATAGATTTTGAATCTATATCAATAACATCTCTATATGTCTTATCCTTATTTTCAATTATAGTTGCAGGTATCATATTATCCATATTTAATGGATCTATACCACTATCACATGTTACTATTACTTTTTCCATAAAAGCCTCCTCTAGTAGAATATTTAATGCTACTTTATGCATAATTATAACAAATCTAGTAAATTTATTTGTAAATTTTAGTTCTTATTTACACACATTAAGAAAAATTTTACATATTAAACAAAATATGATAAAATATTTATCGGATTTAGGGGTGATGTATATGATTAAATCTAATCAAATTTTAGATGAAAAGGATAAAAGACTTAGAAAAAAAAGTATTGATGTAACTTTTCCTTTAGAAGATAAATATAAAAAATTCATAGATGAATCAATTGAGATGCTTACTTTAAGCCAAATTGAAGAAGAAGCAAAAAAGTATAATTTAAGACCTGGTATGGGACTTTCTGCAGTACAAGTTGGAATTTTAAAAAGAATATTTGTAATTGTTTATGAATATGAAGAAGGAAAATTTGAAAATTATATTTTCATTAATCCAAAGATTTTAAGTCATTCAGAAGAAATGGTTTATGTTGATGGTGGTGAAGGATGCCTTAGTGTAAATAGAGAAATTGAAGGTATCGTTCCAAGATATGCAAGACTTAATGCTGAATACTATGATATAGATGGTAATAAACATAAAATAAGATTAAGAGAAGAACTTGCAATAGCATTCCAACATGAATATGATCATTTAAATGGTATACTTTTCTATGACAAAATAGATAAGAAAAATCCATATAAAAATCAAAACTTAATGAGAGCAATTTAAAAGAAAGTTTTTAAAAACTTTCTTTTATTTATTTTCATTTATCCAACTTGTTAATTCATCTTTACTTTGAAATCCAACTTTTTTTGATATTAATTTTCCTTCTTTGAATAGTAATAAAGTTGGTATACTAAGTACTCCAAATGTATTTGCAATTTCACCACTTTCATCTACATCAACTTTGCAAAATGAAACATAATTTATTTCATTTGATAATTCTTCTACTATTGGTGATATCATTCTGCAAGGTCCACACCATTTAGCAAAAAAGTCAACTAATACCATTTTTCCATTTATTTCATTATTAAAATTATCTTTATTTAATATTTTTACGCTCATAATTACTCTCCCACTTTACATTTTGTTATTTTATTTTTTGAATATAAATATTCAAGTGAATCTTTTTCTATAACTTTATTTTTTTCCATTATATCAATTGATTTACAATTAAATTCTGAATCTGATAATTTATCTTTTTCTTTTATTAAATCATTAATATCATTTAATGATGATATTGTACTATCAATCTCTTTAGATACAAATGGTGTTTTTTCTAAAATAAAGTTTCTAATATTTGATTCTGTAAAAAATTCATTATTATTAAGCCCAAATATTGGTGATGATAATATAAATAATATTATAAACACTATTAAATAATATTCTATAGCTCCTAAAACTGCTCCTAAAATTTTAGATGGAATCGCAAGTATTATAGTTGCTCTTAATATTTTTTCAAATACTGAACTTATTTTTATAAGTATAATAAGAATTGTACTTAATACTGAAAAAACTAATAAAAATGCAAATCCTTCATATACAATTATATTTAAAACTGCTAAATTTTCAAATAATCCACCAAAACTAAAAAATGGTAAATGTTCATACATTATTGATGATACAGGATTTTTAAGTATAAATGATAGTATAAGCACCAAAATCATTCCAACTGTAATTACACTTTGTTTTATTATTCCCCTTTTAAAACCTACAATCGCACCAAATAATATTATCATTATAATTATAATGTCAAGCATATCTATTCTCCTTTACTTTACATATTAATTATATTATAATTTTACCAAAAAATAAAGATTTATGATAAAATATTCTTATGAGGTGATTTTTTAATGACAATTTCTTTTAAAATAAGTAAAAATACAATGGATAAAATGTGTGAGCATTATAAATATATAAAAAGAGATAAAACTCCTGCATATGCTTTATTTCAAGCAAAAGATGCAGATACTGTAATTACACTTTATGAATCTGGTAAAGTTGTTTTTCAAGGTGTAAGTGCAGATATAGATGCGAATATATGGAAAGAAACTGAAATGATTCTTAACGGTAAACCAGTTACAATAGAACCTAAAAAAGAAAAAAAAGTTGATGATGATAAAACTGATTACTATTTTATTAATTCTATTGGTTCTGATGAAGTTGGTACTGGTGATTATTTTGGACCTATTATAGTTTGTGCATCTTATGTAAATAGAAAAGATATTTCTTTCCTTGAAGAACTGGGTGTTAGAGATTCAAAAAAACTTACTGATGATAAAATTTTAAAAATTGCACCAGAAATAATTAAAAGAATACCACATCAAGAAGAAATAATATCTAACACAGAATATAATAATATGCAAGATAATGGTTATAATATGAACAAAATTAAAGCAATATATCATAACAAAGCAATTTTAGGTCTTATGAAAAAAGATAATTTCGTATATGATATGGTTGTAGTAGATCAATTTACTCCAGAAAGAAATTATTATAATTATTTAAAAAGTGAACCTAATGTATTTAGAAAGATAAAATTTACAACTAAAGCAGAAGATAAATGTTTATCTGTTGCTTGTTCTTCTATAATAAGTAGATATCTATTTTTAAAAGAAATTGAAAAAATGGGAAATAGTCTTGGATCATTTATTCCAAAAGGCGCAAGTACTTTAGTTGATGATTATGGAAAGAAAATAGTTCAAAATTTTGGTAAAGAAAAACTTAGAAGTATTGCTAAGTTAAATTTTAAAAACACAGAAAAAATATTAAATGAAAACTAGGAAAAATTTTATTCCTAGTTTTATTATCTCATAAATCCAATATAAATCATGAATATTGTAAGTATAACACTTATTACTATTCCATTTACTCTAGAACTTTTTTGTTCTCTATTATCAATACCTATACCTACTCCCATAGATATTAGATATCCACCAATAAGTCCACCAATGTGAGCTGCATTTCCTATTCCAGGAGTTGTAAATCCAATAATTAAGTTCAGTATTACAACTGGTACAATTTGATTTATCAAAGAGTTACCAATATATCCTCTATATTTAATTCCAAAGTATAATATTGAACCAAGAAGACCAAATATTGCTCCTGAAGCGCCTGCTGCTACTGTATTTGCCGAAGATAATGCAACTGTAAACAATGATCCCATAATTGCACTAAAGAAATAAATTATTAAATATTTTACTTTTCCATAAAAATATTCAACTTGAGTTCCAACAATATATAATGAGTACATATTAATTAATAAATGAAATATACCAATATGTAAAAATGCTGATGTTATAATTCTATAATACTCTCCTGCCTTTGTTAAAACTACATAATTTGCTCCAAAATTAATTAACGTTTGTGTGTCTTCTGAACCATTGCCTAATAAATACATAAGTACAAAAATTATAACATTAATTAATATAAGTGCATATGTTGCGATTGGTTTTCTATTTTTCATAAACTTCTCTCTTTCTTTTCCTTCTTTTATATTTTTTTCTTCTATTTCTCTTGTAATTCTACCAACTAGTTCAAAACCTGTTTCTTCATATTTAAAATCATCTTCCATATTTTTATAACTTTTTTTAATATATTCATTTGTTAAAAAACTATCTTCATCTTTAACAACTATTCCAATATATTTATCATCAAAGTTATCTATTTCTTTTGTATAAAAATTTTTATCTAAGTATATAGATAATACATTCATAGAAAAGTCTAATAATTTTCTTTTTAATTGTTTTGCTATATGTTTTGTTTTTAATACATCATAATCATATTGTTCTTTATTTATAATTTTTCTTGTAACTATTCTAACAATACTATATTCATTATTTTTATTTTCAAGCCATATCTCATCTTCTATTCCTTTTATTATAATAGGACTATAGTTTTCTTTTACAATAAAATAATGTATTATTTTCATCACAAGTAAATCATAATTATCCATTATTGTTAAATCCATTTTATCTCCTACTCTTCTTTGTATTCTTCTAGTATTTTATTAAATTCTTCTGGAACTTCACAAGAAAAAGTCATTACCTCTTTTGTAGTTGGATGAGTAAATGTTATCTCTTTGGCATGTAAAAGTTGTCCAAATTCTCCATGATTATTTTTTCCATATACTGGATCATTAATAACAGGATGATTTATATATTTCATATGTACTCTTATTTGATGTGTTCTACCTGTTTCAAGTTCACATTCTATTAAACTTGCATTTTTATATCTTTCAAGTACTCTAAAATGTGTAATTGCATCTTTTGAATTTGTACTTGTTACACACATTTTCTTTCTATCTGATGGGTCTCTTCCAATAGGTGCATCTATTTCACCTATATCATGATTTATTACTCCAGAAACAAGTGCAATATATTTTCTTTTTATCTTTTTTTCTTTTAATTCTTCTGCTAAAATTCTATGTGCTTTATCATTTTTAGCAACTATTAAAAGTCCACTAGTATCTTTATCAATTCTATGAACTATACCTGGTCTAAACTCACCATTTACATGGCTTAAATCTTTACTTAAATACATAAGGCCATTAACAAGTGTTCCACTATAATTACCTGGTGCAGGATGAACTACAACTCCACTTTTTTTATTTATAACCATTACATCATCATCTTCATAGACAATATCTATATCCATTTTTTCTGGTTTTACACTCATATCTTCTTCTTTATCAGTAATTAAAATAACATCTCCATTTGATACTTTGTAACTACTTTTTATAACTTTGTCATTTACAAGTATTAACTCTTCATCAATCAATTTTTGAATTTTTGCTCTTGAAAAACTATCATCTAATTTACTTGATAAATATTTATCTATTCTTTCATTCTTTTCTAAGTTTTCTACTTCTATCCTTATTTTTTCTTCCATCATTATCACTTCCTTCAAATACAATAAGTAAAATTGCTCCTATAACAATTGCAGCATCTGCTAAATTAAATATTGCAAAATTAAAATTAAATATTATAAAATCTAAATAATCAATTACATAACCATAGAATATTCTATCATATAAATTACCTAATATTCCACCTAATAATAAGCCATATGCAAGTATTCCAATTTTATTTACATTTTCTTTATTAATAGTTCTATAAATTAAAAACAATACTATTAATGTAATAAATATTAAAAAAAGTACATTACCTGAAAAAAGAGAAAAAGCTGCTCCCTCATTATGGCAATTTGTTATATAAAAGAAACCATCTATAATTTTGTTTCTTACATTAAGTACAAAATTGTTTGTAACTAATACTTTTAAAATTCTATCTATAATTATTACTATTAAACTAATTATTCCAATTTTTTTCACTTTTTTCACCCACTATTATTATATCATGACTTTTACTTTTTTCATACCTTTATTTACTCATATCTAAGTGCATCAATTATATTTAATCTACTTGCTTTTCTTGATGGAATAATATTACCTATTATACATACTAAAATACTTAGAATTATTCCAAAAATCATATATTTTAAATTTGCATTAACTATACTTATATCAAATTTAGATTTTGTTACACTATTTATTAAACTAGATAATATTTTTGATATAATACAAGAAAATATTCCTGTAAAAAATCCTATTAAAATTGCTTCTGTTTTAAAAATCTGCTTTATATCTTTTTTTCTAAAACCAAGTGCTCTTAAAATACCTATTTCTTTTGTTCTTTCTAAAACGTTTATACTAAAAACTATAATCATCATTATACATGAAACTATAAGTGAAAGAAAGGAAAAACTTGATAATACATAAGTTGCAATATCTAAATAGTTAAATATAGTATTTGTATATTCTTCCATATTTGATAGTTCAAAACCCATTTTCTTCATTCTTTTTTTAACATATTCTATATTTTCTTTTTTATCTATTTCTATTTTTATTTCTGTTGGTTTTAATTCTTCATCTAACTCTGAATAAATCTTTTCTAAAGTATTATAAGTAACATATGCATAATTAGAATTATTTATTAAGTTAACTTTCCCATTTTTATATATTCCAGATATTTCTAAATTTTTAGTTAATAACGCAGGACTAGTTCTTGATGAATCTAATAGATATAATTTAATATTTTTTCCAACTAAATCATTTTGTCTTTTGTTTAAAATATTATCACTAAGATATTCACTTATAACGATTTCATTCGTCTTTGGAACATTTCCTAATTTTATATTTTTATCTTTAATATTCGAATTACTTGATAAACTTACTAAATCATATTTTTTACCATTATAAACTATATATGCAGACGTATATGATATGTCTTTTTTTATGTTAGTAACATGATCTATTTTTCTTATTTTATCTATTTCACTTTTACTATAATATTTTACATCATATAATTCATTTTTACCCTTTTCGCTTACAGTAAATAAAAGAGGATTTACATTATTTTTAAGTTCATTACTAATATATTTTTTTACACCGCTTCCAATATAAAGACTTATTAATATTCCAATAACCCCTATAGAAGATGCGGTTATAAGAAGTATATTTCTTTTTAGATTCTTTATAATATTACTTAATCCTAATTTAACACACATAAAAGAGTTTAAATTTCTTTTTAAACTTTTATTTTTCTTTTTTACGTTTTTAACATTTTTTAGTATTTCATCCTTTTTTATTAATCCATCTTCTATAGTAATTACTCTACTAGAATACTTTTTAATCTTATTTGAATGTGTTACAACAATGACAAGTTTTCCATCATTTGATATTTGTTTTAGAATTTTTAATACTTTATCTGCATTTTTAGAGTCAAGAGCTCCTGTTGGTTCATCTGCCAAGATAATATCTGGTTCATTTATAATCGCTCTAGCAAGTGCGACCCTTTGTTTTTGCCCTCCTGATAATTCTGTTACCTTTTTATTTTTATATTCAAGTAATCCAACTTTTTCTAATGCTGATTCTACCATTTTAATTTTTTTTATTTGTTTTACATTTGTCATATCTAACATAATCATAACATTTTCAAATACACTTAAATAAGGTATTAAATTAAAATTTTGAAAAACAAAACCAATTTTATCTCTTCTATAATTATCTTTATCTATTTTCTTTATGTCTTTTTTATTTATTGTAACTGTTCCTATATAATCATCATCAAGTCCACCAATAATATTCATAAGTGTTGATTTACCTGATCCACTTTCTCCATAAATACAAACAAATTCACCACTTTTTAAAGTTAAGTTAATATCTTTTAATACTTCTTGTACTTCGTTTTTATTAATTTTATAATTCTTTTTTACGTTTTTCAGCTTCAATAACATAAATACCCTCCTGATATTTATATTATCCGTTTGTACCTTAAATTCCCCTAAAAATTCGTTTATTATACTCAATTGGTACTAATTTTTTTCTTCTAACCTCATTTTTGTCACAAAATAAGTGTTCATGTTTCTTAAAGAAACTAAGTAGTAAGACTTTATTTTCATCATCCTTAACAACCTTTTTAAAATTATTTAATGCATCTTCTTCTGACATTGAAATTGGATAATTTACTCTATAAAAATCTAAATATACTAAATATTTTTTAAATATTAGTAAATTTTCTTTATTTATTCCAAGTAATTCTTCAAAATCCTCTAATTTAAAATTATATTGTATTCCTTCTATAAACCAAGTTTCAAAAGTTAAATCTTTTTTTCTAAGTTCATAATTTTCTAATATATCATTCATAAAAATTCTCCTATCTAATTACCTTTAAAATTATTAATCAAATTAGATTAGAATTTTGTCGAATTATAATATATTTTATAAATTTATAAAAAAAATAACTACTATAATTAGTAGTTAATATCTTTTAATTTATTATATCTAGAAATGCATCTATATTTGTTTTTCTAATATTACCATTATTATTTATTAAATCCAATATTTCATCTTTTGTTAAGTATTTTACATACTCTACTTCATCTTCTTGGTAAGTTAACGAATTTATATCAATATCTTTCTTTATATAAAATACATCTTTAAATGCATCATCATATTTATATGTTTTAAATAGTTTTACTTCATCTTCATTGATATCTATACCTAATTCTTCTTTTATTTCTTCTATAATAGCTTCTTTACTTGTTTGACCTGATTTTACATGACCACCTGTTGTAGCCCATACATTTTTCTTTCTTTTTGATGTCATTTGAAACAAAAATTCACCCTTGGAATTTTCTATAAATGCAAGTACAACAACTGAATATCTTCCTTTAGGTACAATTAATTTTGTTCCTTTTTCTCTAAATAATTTTTCTCCTGTTAAATTTTTATTTTCATCATATAAATCAGTATATTCTACATATTTACCATTTTCTAACATAATTTTTTCTACCTCCTTAATATGTTCTTTTAAATCTACTCCGATTGATTTATAATTTGTATCTATTAATTTAATTTTATGGCCTTTCTCCATAACTCTTAACATTTCTATTCCATGTTCTAATTTTTCCAAATCGCTTTTTTCACTATTCTTAAAATTTTGTAAAAACTCCTTCGTATAACCATATAATCCCATTACTCTGTATGCTTTTCCATACTCAAATTCATAAGGAATAGGCGAACGAGAAAAATACATTGCAAAATTATCATTATCTGTCACTACTTTTACAACATTTCTATCATAAAATTCTTCTTCATTAGTAATTTTACTTTTTAATCCAACATATTCTAAACTTTCATCATTTAACATTACATCTATTATAGATTCTATAGCACCTGGATCAATTAAAGGTTCATCACCTTGTATATTTATATAAATATCTCCATCTAAATTATCTGATTCTATCGCTATTTTTTGCGCTGCGGTTGTTTCATTTGTTTCGTTACATATACATGTTATATTATATTTATTACAACATTCTTCTATTTCTTTATCAGATGTTGCAACAAAAATTTCATCTAACTTTTTTACTTTACTTGCACTTTTATATACCCAATAAATCATTGGTTTACCAAGTATTAACGCAAGTGCCTTACCAGGAAATCTTGTACTATTCATTCTTGATGGAATCATTCCAATAACTTTCTTTTTCATTTATTTATTATCCTTTCTTTTTCCAAAATTTTTTCTACTTCTCTATTTTGAATAGTGTTATCAGTAACATGCATTATTATGTCATAATAATATTCTGTAACATATGCTTTAAACGTATCTCTAATAATTTGTTTTAATTTCATTGTTTCTTTTGATTGTGGTAATCCGGTCATAGGTTTAACTCTAAAATCTGGATATTTTAAATTTAATTTTAGTACCCTGATTATATAATCAAGAGAGTTGTAATCATCCATTTCAAGTGATTTTATCATCGCACTATATTTTTTATCTAATTTTTCCGTTTTTATATCATCAGTACTATAAATATCATAAATAAATTTCTTAATATTCTCTTTTTTTATACTTATATTTTCACTGGATAAAATAGAAACATCACTAGATATTTTAGAAATATCTTTTTCTATTTCATCAAATTTATTTCTTGCTGGAGTCCACAATATACAATAATATGGTTCATTTATCATCTCGACTATTTCGTTAAATTTATTTTTTATAATTTCTAATTCTTCTTTAGTAAATAAATTTTCATAAAACCAAGATAAATCATAACTTCTTCTATAAATTGATGTATTAAATAATCTAACTGGAACATTCTTTTTATTATGAAATAATGCAAGTGCAGTTCTATGTGCGCCATCATGTATAGAATAGTTTAAATCTGTTTCTATTTTCGACTCATTATCATAAGAATTTTCTACAGATTTTATCAAAGAAATAAACCTATCATTCCAATCTTTGCCTGTTCTAAGCATTTGCATTTTTTTATATAAATCAAATCCAAAATCATTAAGTCCATAATAATTTTCTATTGCTAAGTACTTTACAACAATATCAATAGCATTAAAATTCATTCCTTTAAATTGTGCCAAGAAAAGATCATTTGTTGGAAAATCAATATCTTTATATATTACATCATCAAAAATAGGATAATCTGTTTGTTTTCCGTGCTCTTCTATATACTTATCTAAATACATTATTATTCCCCCTCTTCTAATATATTTTCGATTATTTTTTCGTTATATCTAACTCTATGTTCTAACGGTATTTTCTTCATATATTTTTCTATTTTTTGATAACCAATTTTCTTATTTTTTAAGTATTCGGCATATGTTCTATGAGTTTTTTCAAAAGCACTTATAGAATATGAGAAATCTGGTTTCCAATCATATATTTTTTTAAAGTTTAAAACTTCATTTTCCATTAATTCATAAATATATTTCATCTTATACTTTTTATCACTATAAGTATTTAAATAATATGTTATTAATTCCGTTTTAAGATTCCCAGGATCTCTTCCCATTCCTAAAACTGCAGAATCTATTATTACATTTTTATATCTTGTATTTTTCTGCATAAGTATTTGTGCTGCCCCAAACGCAGAAGATAAATTATCATGAAGGTGTAAACCTACATTTATATCATTTCTTAATAAATTATTTATAAGATTTAATTTATTATTGAAATCATTATTTAAAAGTAAGCCAAATGTATCTACAATAGAAAAATAATCAATATCTATTTCATTTACTTTTTTTATTAATTCAATTATTTCTAAATTATTATATCCAGAAAAATTAATTGGATTTATTGAACATATATAACCCTTTTTCTTAACCAATTTACAATATTTTATTGCTTTATTTAAATATTCTTTATGAAATGATACCCTAATCATTTTTACATAACCATCACAATTTTCTAGTTTGTTTATATCATATTTATCTACTTGAACAAGTAGTGATATAATTGAATTTTTTAAATCAATTTTACTTAGTAAATTATTTGCTTCATATACATAATTAAATCTAGTCTTATTCTTATCATATATACAATCTTCTAAAAAACCTATTTCAATTATATCTATATTACTATTTGAAAGATTTTGAATTATTTTTTTTATAGTTGAATAACCAAATTCACAATTATTTAAGTGTCCACCATCTCTAAGTGTACAATCTAAAATTTTAACTTTATCATAGTTTGCTTTTAAATCTAAGTTATAAAAACTCGTTAAAAACTTTGCTACACCAGAGTCATTATTACTGCTAGTCCAAAAATTAATGTTATCTAATCCATTAGAATTTTTCATTTTTATTCCAATATTAGATTTTTTTAATGTTTCATAATCTGTTTTGTCATTTCCAAACGAAATTATATTATATTCATCATAAAAGAATTTATTTATAATATTAATTACATTTGATTTTTCCGATCCTTTAGGATATATTTTATAGCAATTTAAAAAACTTTTATAAATAATTACAAGATTATATTTTTTACAGATTTTTTTAACATAATCAATATTATCTGTAAATATTGTTATTGAAAAGCAATCATTTAAGTTAATTTTATTGATATCAGAATATATTGTTTCAATAAAATCATATTTATCAATTCTATTTCTATAAGAAGTATTTAAACATTCAATTATAAATAAATCATTATTTTTTACCACTTCATCAATTATTTTTTTCACTTCTATTTTATTTAACGGATTACAAAAAAATATATGTTCGTCTGAAAAAATATAATTGCCATTAAAGCAAGAAATAAAATTCGGCTTTATTATTTTTTTATACTTTAAAACTTCATTATAACTATGAGAAGTATTTATTAATACTTTAGAGCCTTTATTTTTACATCCTTCTATAACTTTAATAGTATAATCGTCAATTTTCAAATCATCGTTGAGTAAAGTTTTATACAAATTTACAGAAATTAAATTTTTTTTCATTTTTTTACCCCACAAATTTATCTATATTATATATATTCACATTTAATCAGAAGTATTACATCAATCCGTTATTAACTTTCAGTTAATTAAACATAGTATACTATTTGTTAACTTACAAGTCAATAAAAAACACAAATATAAATTCATATTATACTTATGTTTTCATTTCGTATTTATTTTACAAATTTTACACTTCCATTATTTCCATTTACTTCTATTTGTTCTTCATCCTTTAATTTTTCAACAGCATCATAACCCAGTCCTGTTACACATGGAATTCCAAGTTCTCTTGAAATAATTGCAGTATGAGATAAAAAACCACCTTCCGCAGTTATTATTCCAGAACTTCTAAGAATAATAGGAACCCAATCTGGATCTGTATAATCAGTTAGTAATATGCTTCCATCTTCGAAAGTATCTACTTCATCTAGTCCTTCTAAATAAATAGGTTTGCCTATTACTGTTCCTCTAGATGCCGCAACACCAACAAAAGAATTTTCTGTTGTGCTTGCTTCTTTATACTCTATTTTCTTTGTTACTGGTCTATATTGTAACCATACTATTTTATCATCTAAAATGCACCATTCAAGATCTGCAGAAGAATTTAGTTTTTGTTGTAATTCTAGGCAGCTTTCTCCTACATTATTACCCTTCACATTTAAATTATTATTGTCATTATTAGGCCATTTTTCAGAAGTAGGTTTTACATGTCCACTTACTAATTTTTCTCCATTACCATTAACCCATTCTAAATATCCAGAATTAATATTATTTCCAATCCATACCCCAGAAAGAATAGGCTCTTTAAATTTTTGAACTACAACTGACATATATGGATTATCAGTATTAAAATGTTCTACATATGAATTAACTCTTTCATTGTTAATTGAATCTCTTACGCATTCAACATTCTCATATATTTCATTCTTTGGTACATTTAACTTTGATATAAATAATCCTGCGAATGAATTATTTTCATTATCTTCTACTGTTGCAGAACTCCTAATCGCATAATTTTGATTTTTTAATTTTTCCATTTCATCTTTATACAAGCCTTCTTTTAGTGATGTTACGCTTATCAAATATGTTTCTGGAACATTTAACCCATATGTATTTAATATAGAAAGTCCAAGTCCTTTACCACCTATTATATTTGCAAGATTTTTGTTTTCATTAACTAATATAAACCTAGATAATATATTAATATCTATTAAAGGAACATTATCTAAAATTACAAGCATAAGTAAACTTTTTCCAGATACTTTTTCTAAATGTGGATAATTTTTTCTTACTATTTCTTCAAAAGATCGTCTTGCATCTCTATGATCTTTTATTAAATCTCTTTCATGAAATACATGTTCTTCATCTTGATAATATTTCATTAACAAATATATCTTAACAATTTCATCATTTAAATCAATATTGATTTCATTTTGAGTATTAAAATTAGTTAAACTTGATGGTTTATAATTGTCTATTTTTTTAAGTTCATCTAAATAATTATCACCATATTTTTTCTTAAATTCATCTAAAATTTTTTCTGTAATTATCGAGCCTTCTGTTATTACTTCAATCATTCCATAATAGGCATATGCATGTCTATATTTATACCATTTTTCTATTTTATCATCACATGAATCTGCATCATTTTTTAATTTTATACATTCATCCTTTAGCTTTAATATTAAATCATTATAATCTTCCGCTGTAAATGTATCTACATTAATGTAATCAATTATTTTAGAAATTTCATCTGACAAATCTGGATTAAGTGCTATATCATACTTTAACATTGTAAGCCATTCATTATCAGTTACAAATTCTTCTAACTTTTGAAGTTCTTTTTTAAATTTATCTATATCTTTATACTTTTCTATACTTATAAAACGCATATTTTCTCACCATCTTTTATTTCATTATAACAAAAAAAGCCCACAACGGACTATTTTTTCATTATTCTAAGTGTATTTAATATTGAAATAATTGTAACACCAACATCCGCAAATACTGCTTGCCACATGTTTGCAATTCCAATAGCACTAAGAACTAATATTAGAATTTTTACACCTATAGAGAATACTAAATTTTCTTTTATAATTCTTTTTACTTTATTTGAAATACTTATTGCTTTATTAATCTTACTTATATCATCATCCATAATAACAATATCACTTGCTTCAATCGCTGATGATGAACCAATAGACCCCATAGATATTCCAATATCTGCTCTTTTAAGAGATGGAGCATCATTTATTCCATCACCTATAAAGGCAACTACATCTTTATCATTTAGTAATTCTTCTAATTTTTCATATTTTTCTGTTGGTAAAAGTTCATAATAAACTTTATCTATATTTAATTTTTCTGAGATAGAAAGAGCATTTTCTTTTGAATCACCTGTAAACATATATGTTTCAATACCTTTTTTAGATAATTCACTTAAAGTGTTTTCTACTCCTTCTTTTATTCCATCATTAATAGTAAGTGATGAAACTATTTTATCATCAATAGATAGATATATATTTAAAGAACCATCATCTTTTATATCAAACATTTTATTGTTACCAATTTTTATTTTTTTATCATCGTATGTATAACTTACACCAAGGCCCTCTATTTCCTTATGATTTTTTACTTTTTCATTCACATCTATATTTACATAATTCATTATTGATTTAGCAATTGGATGGTTTGATAAATTTTCACCTAATGCATAAAGTTTTAAGATATAATCTTCACTATAACTACTATCTAGTAAGTTAAAACTTATAACGTTAAATGCTCCACTTGTTAATGTACCTGTTTTATCAAATACTATTTTATTAACTCTTGAAAGTAAATCAAGATAGTTACTACCTTTAACTAATATTCCATTTTTACTTGATACACCAATACCAGTAAAATATGAAAGTGGTACTGAAATTGCAATTGCACATGGACAAGATATAACTAAAAATACTAGTGCTCTATAAATTGATTCATATGTTGTAAGATCTGTGAAAAGTATAAAGCATATAAATGTAATTACACTTATTATAAGTACTATTGGAGTATAATACTTAGCCATTTTTGCGACAAATGTTTCAGTCTTTGATTTTTTATCAGTCGCATCTTCTATAAGTGATAATATTTTTGAAACAGTACTATCATTAAATAATTTAGTTGCTTTTATCTTTATTACCTTTCCTTCATTTATTGATCCGGATAATACTTCATCATTTTCTTTTTTATTAACTAAGTCACTTTCACCAGTTAAAGAAAATAAATTTAACTTAGTTTCACCTTCAATAACTATTCCATCAACTGGAATTTTTTCACCCTTTTTTATTATTAATATATCATTAATTTTTACGTTTTCTACATTTATTACTTTTGTTTTATCACCAACAACTTTATTTGCAAAGTCCTGTTTTATATTCATTAAATCTTTAATTGAATTTCTTGAATTATTAACGGCTTTTTCTTCTAATATTTTACCTATTTCATAAAGTATTATAACCATTAATCCTTCCATTTGTTTATCTACAAAGTAAGCACCAATTGCAGATATTGTAATAAGTGCATTTTCATTAATTGTATGTGACTTTATAAGCATTTTAACTGCTACCTTAAATGTTCTATAAAGTAAAATAACATATGACGCTATAATAAGTATTTTATTAATTATCTCATTATTAAAATTAACATATAATCCAAGTAAAGCAATTATAATGCCAAAAATTAATCTTATTAAATTATAATTTTTTTTAGTTTCTTTTACTTCTTCATCTATTTTAGTAACTACTACTTCTGGTTCTATTTTAGTAACAATACTACTAATATCTTCTATTTTTATATCATCATTAGACATAAAAGATAATGTTAGTGATGAAAAGTTTACAACTACATCACTTAAATTGTTTTCTTTTTTTAATCTTTCCTCTATTTTATTTGCACAATTTGCGCAATCTAAATTATTTAATCTATATTTATATTTCTTCAATGTGTTCAAGACCTTTCTCTAATATTTTTTCAACATGATCATCATCAAGTGAATAGTAAACTACTTTACCTTCTTTTCTTGATTTTATAAGATTAGAATCTTTTAATAATTTTAATTGATGAGATATTGCTGATTGTGTACTCTTTGTAATATATGCAATATCATAAACACATAACTCACTTTCTTTTAACGCACAAAATATCTTCATCCTAGTAGTATCTCCAAAAAGTTTAAAAACTTCAGCAAGCTCAAACATTTTTTCATCATCAATAATATTATTTAAAACTTTATTTACTCTTTCTTTATCTATAATAATTTCTTCCATAAAAATTTCCTTTCATATGAATTTTCATTCATATGTATTGTACTACTATATTATTCATAAGTCAATAACATATGAATATAAATTCATATATATGTGCAACAAAAAAATCCCTCGAACGGGATTAATTTCATTAATGGCGGAGTGAGAGGGATTTGAACCCTCGCGGCAGTTACCCACCCTACACCCTTAGCAGGGGCGCCTCTTCAGCCTCTTGAGTATCACTCCAACGCGCAATATAATTTTACCATTTCTTACGCGATAGGTCAATATTAATTTTAAGATTTTATTTGATATTTATCATAATTATATTCATCTTTACAAACTTTTTCAAAACCAGACTTAAGTGCTAAACACTTACTTGGTTCATTATCTTCCTTTATTCTTTCTAATAATTCTTTAAGTAAAGATAAACAATATCCTTTATTTCTATACTTTTTTAAAATAGCATAATTAATATATAAATCTTCTTTTTTACCATCTAGTTCTACCGAACCAATTATTTCATTTGTAAGTAATAATCTGATCAAATATAATGTATTGTATATTTCATCTGTTTTGAAGTATCTATATGCATCAACTACATCTGAAAACGATTCATCTTTAGGAATAATATACTTATTTATTTCACTATCCATATCAAATCTATTTATCATACTAACATGTTCTTTGTTATCATAATCAAAACTTTCTAATGTAAAATCTTGTAAATCTATCTTTTTCACATTTACCACTCCATTTAAAGCGAGATATATAATATCAAAAAAGAACATTTCTGTCAAAAAAATGCTCTATTAACTATTTTCTATTAAATAATTTATATTAAATTGTATAAGACTCATAACAAGTTCTTTAGTTTCATCATCTACATTTCTAATATTTTTTACAATATTAAATGATTTTTTTATATTAAAGAAATCATTAGTATCTTTTATACCACTTTTTTCAAATGCTTCAAATACTGTTTCAATCATTTTTCTTCTTTGTTCATCATTATGTTCATCAAGCCATAAAATAATACTTTCTCTTAAATTTGAACTTATTTTACTTAAAGATGCTTCTTTAAAAGAAGTACCATCTGTTTGCCAAGTTGAAACAGAATGTGCCATAAAATCTCTTCTTGTTGATTTTATAACTTTAAATTTATCATTTCTTAAAAGAACACCAATATAACTATAATTAGGTACAATATGAATAAGTCTATCTCTTACCCTTTTATAATTATCTGATTCAATTTCTGCTTTTCTAAGACCCGGTCCATCATTACTATAAATTTTCTTTATTTTTTTATTTACAAGTTTTTTTGCAAACATTGATGAAACAAGTGCTAAATTACCACCTTTTGAGTGTCCACCAACCATTACATTTTTATCATAAAATCTAACACGTTTATTTATATATTCTATCGCAAGTGTTTGTGCTGGAACAGGAAATTTATAAGATAGTTCAAAATCCTCTTTCCATCCACTTAATAAGTTATCAGTTCCTTCAAATGCAACATAAGTAAAATTCTTTTTAACTTTAAAACATACCGCACCAAACTGTCTATCAGAGTCTGCAATATACTTAAAGTTATACATAAGAACATCTTTATATCTAACTGTATTAACAACTTGTTTTAATAACTGATAACTAACTTTTTGAGCTATTCCTAATTTACTTATTTCAAAATAACTATATTTTTCTAAATATTTTATTCCTGCTTCTTCTAATCTTATGTATTTTCTATTTTCTGGTACTATACCCTCATAATTTAAATATATTAATGAAGAAAATACAACATTATCTATTTCATTAAACGGTTCTTCAAAAAATGTTTTATTACCATAGTCTCTTACATATCTACTAATACTTGCCAATTTAATCACCTCAAATATTATATTTACATTATAACATAACTAAATAAAAAGTTAAAAAAAAATCCAATAAAGGATTTAAATTCTTAAATGGTGACCAGTACGGGATTCGAACCCGTGAATGCCGCCGTGAAAGGGCGGTGTGTTAAGCCACTTCACCAACTGGCCATATCATAATGGTGGACCTAGATGGACTTGAACCATCGACCTCACGCTTATCAGGCGTGCACTCTAACCAGCTGAGCTATAGGTCCAAAACATTATTAAATGAACAATGCTATTTAATTTTACAATAATAATAAATAAAAAGCAAGATATTTTTTGATTTTTTTTACTTTTTTACACAAAAATAGGAAAATATCACTACTTTCCTACTTTTTTCTTAATAATCTTATACCCTGCTTTAATATATTTCTTTATCTTTAGAAGAAGGTTATTTTCTCTAACAGATAATTCTATTTTTACATTTTTACAATCTAAATTATTAATTACAGTATCATTTTCCTTATACAATAAACCATCAAAATATTCTTTATTATCATCAAGAAAATATTTTACATTTTCTATATTTTTAATAAATATGTCTTTATACCAAGATTCATATGTTTTAATTATTACGTCATAACCACTTTTTTTAAGTTCATTAACTTCATAATTAATTATCTTTAAAAGCATATCTTTACTAATATTTTTTTGACTAGAAGGATGATAAATAATAGTGTTATGATTATCCTCATATTCAATAATAACTGGATAATCAAAGGTCTTATTTTTTAGTAAATGAAGAAAATATTCTATTTCATCTTTTGCTTCATCTATTGTTACTGCACGAGATTCATAATATAAACCTATTTTTAATTTTTCTTTTTTTGATAGTTCATAATTTTCATAAAATTTACTATCTATATGTTTTGTTTTCTTTGTATTAAAATCTGTAAAACCTAATCTTATAATTACAAATTCAATATCACTTAAATCTTTGTAAGATGATAATAAATTATCTGATGATACTATTAATCCTTTCTGCTTCATATATTACCTCCTTCACTATTATTAAATGAAGGATTTTTAATTTTGTAAATTACTTATGTCTAAATATATCTTACTAAACTTTGTGAACTTGAATTTACTATTTGACCGCTATAAACATATAAGTAATCAAGAGGATTTACTCTAGAACCATTTTTTGTTAAATCAAAGTGTAAATGTGGTCCTGTACTTCTACCTGTTGTACCCATTATCCCTACTTTTTCACCTTTTTGAACTCTAGTACCTATTTTTAAATTGGATCTACTTTTCAAATGTAAGTATCTACTTATATCTCCATTATCATGTCTAATAGCCACATAATTTCCTGCATCACTCGCATATGAATTAACTATTACTGTTCCATCATAACATGCATATATGTCTTGATTTCTTCCATAATACTTACTACTCCATCCAAGATCTACAGCCTTATGTGTACTTTTATATGTTTGACTTACATAGATATAGTTTACTGGAAATCTGTATTTTGTACTTGATCTATTTTCATTATCTAATTTTTTAAACGTTTTTGTTCCTGCAATTCCATCTACTGCTAATCCATTTTTCTTTTGAAAATCTTTTATTGCATTTATTGTATTATTTCCAGCGATTCCATCTACTACCAAATTATAACCATGTGAATTTAACTTTCCTTGTAAATCTTTTATTACTCCTACTAATTTTTCATTTGTGTTTCTTCCATATATTCCATCTACTGTTATCCCTACAAACTTCTGAAAAGATCTATAGGCCTTTTTTGTATTTACGCCTTCAATACCATCAATCTTTCCATTATAAAATAAATAATAAGTTTGTAAATTTTGTTGTCTTTGTTTTATATTAAGCATATTTACCTCCTTTCACTTATATAATATTTGACTTTTTTATTTTCAAATAATATTTAAGCCACGAAAAAGAAGAAAATATTTATAATTTTTTCTTAAATTATAGTCAATCTTTTTATATGTAGTACATCTTCATTATTTTTATTATAACTATATGCATCTTTTATATTGTCAAATCCATTCATTGGATAATTTCTTTTTATAACAGATTCAAGCATTGATTTTAAATAATCTGGTCTCGGAATATTTTTTATATTTCCGTTTTCATCTATTAATATTTCTTTTGATTTTATTCCTAAAAATAATTCTAAGTAAAGCGCAACTAAATGTCTATAATCAAATTCTTTGCTTTCTTTACTAGAAACTAATATCGGATTATCTCCTAACTCTTCTAATAATTCTATAGGGTCAATATATTTTAAAACCTTATTATAATATAGTTCTGAGCAGTAAAAACTTTTAATAATTTCCTGCATTCCACTATCTATGTCTGGTAAACTTTCTACTAATTCTTCATTAAAATTAAGTTTATCTATAACTCTATACTTTGAATCATCTGATGATTCGTTTATAAGTATTAAATTTCCTTCTTTACAATTTTCTTTACTTCCTGTATAAATTTCTTTTGTCACTTTTATTCTTCTCCATTCATTATATTTTCTCTTTAAAGGGTCAAAAAATTCAAACATCTCTGTTTGAATTTACTACCTAAAATGGTGTCCCCTTAGGGATTCGAACCCTAGACCCACTGATTAAGAGTCAGTTGCTCTACCAACTGAGCTAAGGAGACACATAAATTTTTTGACTATTTAATTATATCACAATTTTATAAAAAATAAATACTTTTTAATAAAAAAAGAAGAATTAATTATTCTCCTCTATATAATTTGTTACATCTAATGCTGTATTAAACACTTTACACAATGAATTAAAGTCATAATCATTAGATACTTTTTTATATATTTTATTAAACATATTTATTAAGTCATCATAAAAACCATTTATATTAAATATAATCATTTCTTTATTATGAAGTTTAGTTCTTTTATGTTCTAATATATCAATAAATTCTGATAATGTTCCAAATGCACCAGGTAAAATTAATATTATATCTGCATTTTCTTCTAAAAATCTATTACTTTCTTCTAGTGTTTTTACCATATGTACTTCATCTAATTTTAAGCCTTCTAAATCACTTTTGTACATTTCATAACAAACACCTGTTATTTTTCTATTATTTTTTAAAAATTCGTTATAACAAATTCCCATTAGTCCTCTATTTGCGCATCCAAATACTAAGTCATTATCTTTACTTATATTTTCCATTAAAAATCTTGTTACTACTTTATATTCATCGCTTATTTTATCACTTGATGAACAGCTTACAAATATATTCATTTTATTACCTCACCTACTATAATAATTGTAATACTATATATAAATAAAAACAAGGAATATTCTATAAATATTCCTTTAAAAGTTCTATATTCTTATTTTGAAATTCTAAAAATTCTTTAGCAAGTTTTAATACATTTTTATCAGCACTCTTTTTATATTCATCTATTTTTTTATTCATATCTATTGTACCCATTGTAAATCCTCTTGTTAAAATATCTGCAATTTTTGAGTCACTATTATCTTTCATAATATCAAAATTAAGTTTCATTTTAGCCATAGTTTTTGCCATTATACTTGCTTCTAATACCTCACCCTTATATTTTTTTAACATTTTTTCGCTTTCTTTTTTATAATGTTCATAATCTTTTAATTCAGACTCAATTAATTTTTTTATTTTATTATCTTTATCATTTAATTTTCTAATCATTGTAGTAAGTGATGATATTCCCATTAAAGAGTCTTCGTGTATATAGTTTAATAATTCTACATTTTCATTCATTTTAATTCCTCCATTTATATTTTTATCCAAAATAATAAATTAATACTTTATTTATGAACTTTTTTACTAGAAAAAGTAACGACTAAATCAATAGTTAATATAATTATTAATATATATGTGACATAACTTGGAATAGAAAATATAAATTTATTAATTAATGGTTGGAGTACATATATGACAAGTAAAGATCCTAGTGCCCATATAAATGATACTTCAAGTGCGACATATTTTCCAATGTGAAATTTAAAATTACTATAATTCCAAAATGTAACATGAAATATTTTTTCTATTAATATTCCACCTATCCATTCTAAAACTGTTAAAATTATTGTTAAAGAAAGAACTATAATTATTACTTCTAGTACCTTATTTAAATTAAGTATATTAAATATAAATTTTGAAATAACTAATATTAGTAAAGCACCTATTCCATATATGGGAGTAAATGGTCCATAAAGCATTCCACTTCCAGGTTTTTTACCTCTTACAAACTCAATTATATTTTCATATATAAAACCAATAAAAGAATAAATAAAAAAACAATTTAAATAGTACATATTATTCACCATAAATAGTGTGTATCAATTTTTTTAAAATATACTACTTGAAGTTTTTTTAATTATTATATATAATATTTTAACACGAAGGAGAAAATAGGGAAAAATGAAACCAGATAAAATTTTTATAGGGAATATAAAAAGATGCACAAAATATATAAGTCATTCAAGATTTACAGGAAATGTGTTTATTGGTGAAGAATGTGTTAATTTAAGTTCTTTTGGTTATATTGAATCAGAAGATGAACTTTATAAAGAAAATGCAGTGCTTGTAAAAACCAAAAATGGTGGATATATAGACTTAGAAAATTTTAATTCTATTCTTGATTATCTTAAAATTTATAAAGATGATGTGCAAAGAGATTATAATTTATGGAAAACTATTATGCCTACTCATTCAAGAGGCAACAACAGTTTATTTGTTGATGAAAATTCTTTAAAACCATATTTTAATAGTGAAGATAAAAAAGAAGAAATATCTATATATCAACTAAGAAGAAGACAAAAAAGTGCAAATTAAAAAGTTACTTTCTATTACTAAGAAAGTAACTTTTTTTATTAGTTTTTTCCACCTTTTATCACTTTAAAATTATTTTTAAGTCTTAATCTTTTATAATCTACTTCTAGTTCTTCTTCATACTCTAAAGCTTCTAAAGAATATACATCAATATTTCGATTTATAAAACAAAACTTACTTAAAAGTTCTTTTTTATCTACATATGAAGACATATCTTCTTTTACTAATTCACGGTAATAATAATCTGAAAGTGGAGAAACAGATTTTACTTGTTCTATAGGTATTATTCCATGAGAAAATATTTCAACATATTTATCTCTCTTTTCTTTACATATGAAACATTGTATTTTACCATTTCCAATATTACAAAAAACTACTACTAAATTATAAATATTATATTTTATCATATTAACACCACCAAAATTTTTGACAGGTAATATAATATCACAATTTCTAGATTTTATCAAAATCTTTTGATATTTTCTTCTAATGGAAGAATTCTTTTATGTTATACCTCCATTTTATATATAAAAGCATAAAAAACAATGTAGAAAAACAGACAAAATAATTTATCGAATTTCTACATTTTATTTTACCATTTAAAAATAGTATTATATTACATAAAAAAATCTTTTTTCAATATTTCATTGAAGATTTTTGCCACTTGAGGCACTTTTCTTCAATAATAGTATATACTATTAATTATTAAATATTTATATTATTATCCTTTATTTCAAAAAGTTTTTCATATTCTTCATTGCTAATTTTTTTTAAAGAATCTTTACCAATATCGATAGCAACAACTCCACATGAACAGTTTTTATAGTCATTAGTACTTTTTAACTCTATAATATCTCCACACTTTTTTGTCATTTTTGTTCAATTCCATGTTACCATTTACATGATATATATTTTTGCAAAACAAATTCCTAGCATATAAAAAAACCAACCTATATCGATTGATTTGTTAATATTCAAATTGGTGCAGGTGAAGGGACTTGAACCCCCACTCCGTAAGGAACTAGATCCTAAGTCTAGCGCGTCTGCCAATTTCGCCACACCTGCACAATTATATAAATGGTGGACCCTGTAGGACTCGAACCTACGACCGCCCGGTTATGAGCCGGATGCTCTAACCAACTGAGCTAAGGGTCCATGACAGTATTAATCTTACCATAATTTAAATAACATTTCAATATATTTTATTAATTTTTTGACAATATTTTTTACTTTTTATCTTTTTTCATTAAATTATATTACAATAATTACAATTTATTAATACTTTTCATTTACCTTTTCTACTATTACATTTTTAAATTTATTTTTAAAATTATTAATTACACTTTCTTCTGCATATACATCTACACTTTCTATTGATACATCATTTATATTTTTTTCTAGTTCATTATATAAATAATTTGAACTTAATACATTTAAATATTCCTTCTTTAAAGTATCTATTCCAGTATTAATACTTGAGTTATCAAAAGAAAAATATTCCTTATCCTTAAAATAATCTTTTAAATTTTCATCATACTTTACATATATTTTTGTTATGTAACCATTATTAATAAAAGGAGTTAATTTTAATTTAATAGTTCTTATTGTTAATGGTTCTTTAGAAAATATTAATTTATAATGATTACCATTTCTTTCATTCTCCATAAAAACAGTTTTAGAATCATTATTTTTTCCTATAAAAATAGATAAAAAAAGAAATAATATAATAATTAAAATTATTTTAAATATAGTTTTCATACATATCACCTTTTATATTTTCTGACAAAATACTACATTTTATTCAAAATTTTGATATAATTAAGTTCATGAGGTGATAAAGTATGAAGATTGCGGTTATTGGCGCAATGGATGTTGAAGTTGAAAATTTAAAAACAACATTAAATTTAAAAAAAGAAGATAATAATGATATTTATGTAGGAATTTTTTGCAATAAAGAAATAATTCTTAGTAAAAGTGGTATTGGTAAAGTAAATTCTGCGGCGAATACACAATATATAATTGATAAATATATGCCAAACTATATTATTAATACCGGATGCGCTGGTAGTTTAACAGATAAATTAAAAGTTATGGATACAGTTATATCATCTTTTGTAACATATCATGATTTTACCCCTATTAGAATTATGAAATATTCTACTCCTGATGATGGAAATATAAAAGCTGATGAAAAATTAATTAGTATTACAGAAGATATATTAAAAAAAGAAAATGTTAATTATTATGTATCTCCTATTACTAGTGGTGACTGTTTTGTTACTGATTCTAAAGTAAGAGATGAAATATATAATAGAACTAAAGCAACTATTGTTGATATGGAAAGTGCAAGTATTGGTCATATATCAAGAAAAAATAATGTCCCTTTTGTATGTATTAGAACTGTTTCTGATTTTGCTGATGGTAATGATGATTTTGAAAAAGAAGCAGGAGAAAGAAGTACAGAAATAGTAAAAAAAATTATAGAAAACCTATAATTTTTTTATTTATCATATTTATTCATTATATAAACAAATGCATCACTATCTGATTTTACAACAAATATTACTTCATTTTTATCATAATTATCAAAGTACATTATTGGTTTATTTAAATTCTTTTTAGCATCTACTAGTTCATCAAAGTTTGATACTTCCATCACTTGTAAATCACCTAATTCTGGCATTGAATTTACATTTACAATCATTTTATCATATTCTTTTAATACCCTTTTTAATTCTAAATTATATCCACTCATTTTTGGCATTATTTTAAATATAAATGCAAAAACAAATATTACATATAATATATCTAATTTATAAACTATATCACATAAAAGTGAGAATAAAGTATACCCTTCTTTTGTTTTCTCATAGTTATTAATTAAACCATTATTATCTATTGTAGTTATAAAGTCTTTTATTTCTGTTGTTTCTTTTCCAAGAGGTACAATTACTTTTAAATCATAATTATTTTTAATGTCTTCATTTATACCTTCTTTTTCGCCATTTATATTTACATTTACAGTTATTATTAAATTACCATCCACATCTACTGGATATTGATTTTTAAAATTAGTAACAATCTTATTATAATCGCTAAAATTAATATTAAAATCATCATTTATACTAATAGTATCTTTTTTATCTTTATTATAACTATTTTTTCCAATTACTTTACTATCCTTATATAATATTTTATCTGATGAACCTTTTTCATTTATTATTGTTTCTGCAAGTATTTCATATGAATAATTATAATTTGCTATATCAGTTGATTTTAAACTATAATCAAGTTTAAATTTTATTTTATCTATCATATCAGATATAAAACTTCTTTTTTCACTAATACATTCATCTTTTATAATATCATTTTTATTTAAACAAACTAAATAAGATAACTCCCCTGTTTCATTATAAGATAATGATTTATTTACCTTATTTGTTTTATAATTTATAAATAACGCTATTGAAGAAATCATTAATACTAAAAATATTATTACCAAAAATACTATAAATTTTATCCAGTTTGATTTTTTCTTTTTTGTTTTCATATATTCACTTCCTATTTTACTAAAACTAGTTTAACATATTTTAATGATATAAAAAATATTTTTTACACTTTTTACATAAGTTTTACATATTTTTAATGTAAAGAAAAATGATGCATATGCACCATTTTAATTATTTATTTTTCTTTTGCCTTATTATATCATGAGCAATATTAATACCAAAGAATACAATAAATATTATAAATACAATGATAAAGTTATGAGTTAATAATTTAGATTCAATTGTTACTAAACTTTCTCTTAATAAATCTATTGTATATGTCATTGGAAGAATTGGATGTAGCCATCTAAATCCTTTTGTTACTGTTTCTATTGGGAATGTTCCTCCTGCTGCGGCTAATTGAAGTACAAGTAAGATAAGAGCAATAAATTTACCAATATCTTTAAAGTTTACTATTAATAATTCAATTATAGCAACAAATGTATTAGCAATTAATACTATTGAAACATAATATAATAAAACGTTAGTTATTTCAAAGTCTAATAATATTTGTAATAATATTCCAAGTATTATACCTGCGAGCGTTGCAAGTCCATGATAACATAATGTTCTTTGTAAAAGATTTGGATTATTAATTGATAACCTTTTAAATCTTTCTTCTTTATCAAAGTATAATACTATATAAAGCATTAAACATCCAACCCATAATGCGATTGATATAAAGAATGGTGAGAATGCAGTACCATAACTTGATACTTCATTAACAGCTTCTGTATCAACTTTAACAGGTTCATTACTATATTCTTTTAATCCATTTACTTTTGCTACTTCTTTTTTAGTAGTTTCAATATTTTCATTTAATTCATTTTTAGCAGATGATACACTATTATTTAAAGTAGTTATTCCGCTATTTAAGGTATTTGCTCCATCATTTAAAGTATTAATACCATTCATTATTTGTTCAGAACTACTATATAATGTGTTTGCTCCATCAAGAAGACTATTTGCACCATTTTGTAGTTTAGTTATTTTTTCATTTACAGTACCAAGTGATGATACACTACTATTTAAAGTATTTATTCCAGCATTTATTTCTTGATTGCTTGAATTTAATTTATTACCACTAATAGTTAAATAATTTATAGCATTTGTTCCACCATAATTTGGATTATTAGCAAGCATTCCTTTTGCAATTAAGCATGCATTCTTATCATATTCTGTTATTGTACTATCTCCTGCTTCTATTCTTGCACATGTTGTACTTACAACTATACTTGCTAAATTATTAGTGTTTGAAAGTGCAGAATTTACACCTGTCACATAATTATTTAAACCAGTTGTAAATGCATCACTACCATTTTTTAAATTTGTAACACCAGTTTGCATAGTAGATAGTCCACTTGTTAACTGATTAAATTCTTTTGCTCCACTAGCAAGTGTATTTGTACCACTTTGTAAACTTTTTACGCCTTCATTAAATTTAGCATAGTTTTGTTTTAAACTTTCTGTACCACTTGTAAGTGTATTTGATCCTTCTTTTAACTGATTAGTTCCATCATTTAATTTATCAAATCCATCACTTATATTTTCAAGTTTATCAGGTACTTCTTTAACTGTATCAGATAAAGTACCTACTATTTCTGAATTTACTTTATTATCTAGATTTTTTTCAACTACATTAACTACATTGTTAATTATTTGACTTGCTAGATAATTTGATTTTTGGTTAGGTGAATATGTGATAGTTGCATGTTTCTTATTTGTCGTACTAGCACTTTCCATACTTTCTGTAAAATCTTCTGGAATATTTATAACAGCATAATAATCTTTATTATAAAGACCATCTTCTGCCTTTGTACTATCAACTACTGATAATTTTAATTTTTTACTATCCTTTATTTCTTTTACTAGTTCTTCACCCTTAGAACCTTTATCTTCATTTACTATTGCGACAGGTAAATTATCTATATTACCTTCACCATATGGATTCCAATATGCTTTTAAATAGAAAAAGCTATACATAAATGGAATTATTAATACGGCCGCAATTATGACATAATTAAAAAACTTATGATTTTTATTTTTCATATTTAAAACCTCCCTAATTTAATAAACCATCTTTTAATATGTTTGTAACTTCTTTGGTTACTTTCTCTTCATCAATTTCTCTATCATATTCAAATAATATTGATGAATATACTTTATAAATAATAAATGCAGTTAAATGTGCATCACATTTCTTTATTGTTTTATTTTGAATTTCTTGTTTTATTTTTTCTTCTATATAGCTAACAATTTCACCATCATAAAACTTTAAAAAAGAAATACATTCTGCAGTATTATTTTTAGATATCTCTTTAATAATAGTCTTTATTAAATCGCTATTCTTTCTAAAAAGTAATGATTCATAAAGTATTTTAGATACTCTATCTATAAATGAAGTGCTGCTATTTACATCATTTTCTATTTTTTCTTTCATACTTTGAAGTTCTTCACTTGCAAAATATTTAAACATTGCTTCTTTATCACTGAAGTAAGAATAAATAGTTTTTTTAGTAACATTTGCTTCTTTTGCTATTTCATCCATAGATACTTTTTTATATCCATACTTAGTAAAAAGATCTCTTGCTGCGTTTATTACTTCCTCTTTTTTATTCATTTTATCACTTCCTATACCAATATACCAATTCAGTATACCAGTATAGTATATGACTGTATTAAAAAAATGTCAACTTTTTTTGACAAAAAATAAAAAAAAATAGACTTATTTAGTCTATTAACTTAGTTTTAATTTATATGGTTCTTCTTTTATTTTAATGGTTTCTTTTATTTTTATTTTCATATTACCATCTGTTTCATTATCTTTAACAAATGTACTTTCATATAAAGTATTATCATTTAAATTTGTAACTGCATAAATACCATTACTTTTATGTTCAATCTTATAAAATTCAGCAACAAAATTATCTAAATCATAATTTATCTTATACATTATATATGGTACATTATTTTTGTTTGATTCTTCTAATTTTTGATATTCTTCTTTTGTTAATACCAAACAATCTTCTAATGGGTCATTTTTAAAATATGTTGATTTAACATTTATCATTTTAACACTTGATAAAAGTTTATCAATAATTATTACATTGTATCCTAATGCATCACAAATATCTTTAGAAACCCATTTTATTTCTTCATAACTTTTTAAATTATTTTTAAGCATATTATATATACATAATTCACTATATCTTCTAATAATCAAATCTGAATTTTCCTTTAATATATTTTCGTGATGATAAGACAATCTATTGAAATCTTTTTTTATTCCTTCATCATCTTTATATGGTTTTTCGCAATTACATAATTTATTTTTAATAAAATTTTCATTTCTTAAATATATACCATTATCTTCTAAATATTTTTTAATTTTTTCTATATCTTTTAAACTAATTGCTTCATAATATGGTATCACTTTATATGCATTAAAATCATAAAAACCATTATATAACAATTTTGATAATATACACTGTATTTTAAAATATCTTTCATAATCTTTTAATGTTGTTCTAAATGGTAATCTTTCTAGCATTTTTATTTTCTTTATTTCATTAGGAATGTCTTCATTAAATGCATTATATACATCAATTATTCTTCTTTTTTGTTTTTCTTTATATTTATTTACTTCATCTTTTAATTGTTTTTCTACTTCTATGTTGACAAAATTTCTAAAAAACATCCTTACTCCATCATCGTTATATTCTTTTTCTTGAAGTAAGTTTATTACATCTTTTTGACATTCTTTTTTTACTGTATTATCCACGTTTTACCTCATCTATTTTATTTTTTCAAGTACTTTTACTTTTCCTTTTACCAAATATTCATTTGTATAATCTGGTACATGTTTAAAGTTTGGATGCCAATAATTATATGCACTTTCATAAACATATTTATAACTTAACTCTTCATCTGGTATTAATTGTTCATTTGTTTTAAATATTTCACCACTTGCTTCTACTCTATATAATTTATAGTTATTTGTTTGCAAAGCATTTACCCAATAATCTACTCCTTTTTCATCAGTTAAATAAATTGTGTGTAATCTACTAGGTAGTGTACTAACGTTATCTTTTCTATAATTTTCTAATGCTGTTTCTCTTTTAAACATATTTCCATAATAAGAAGCATGGTACGATAATTTCAAAATTTCTTCTAGTTCTTGTTTTGAAAAAACTTCACCATTATTTAACTCAAATAAAACTCTTGCTAAATAGTCATGTATATTTATATCAATTATATTTCCATCTACACCTGAAACCTGCATTTTGGTTGTAAACTCATTATATCTTTTAAGCATTCCATTTTTAAATTTATCATCCACTTTTATCTCTTTGTTTTCTTTCCAGAACTTACCTGCACTATCCTTACCCTCAATTTTATGTATATGATATAATTCTTGTTTTTCCATATTATAGTTCCTTTCCAAGTGTAAGAGTAGGATTTTTTTCTAATGAATTATTTGAAGATTCTAAAGCTAATACTTTTTTTTCTGGATTAATTTTACTTTGAGTAAAATTAGCACAATTCTTAGCACCAGTAATTAAATTTTCTACAATATAATATTCATCATGGTCATGTGTTACTTTAAATAATTTTCTTCCACCATCCACATATTCAATTTTATACATTTCATATTCAATACCATTTCTAATTGATTCTTGCAATTTATTATATTCGTTTAAAGATAAAGTTAATTCGCCACCATTAATATAAGAAGTCTTAACTTCAATTAATCTAACTTTGCCTGTCATTACATTATTAATTATAATATCATAGCCAAATAATTCACCAACATCCTTAGAAACCCACTTTATTTCTTCATCTGGTTTTAAATTTTCTCTTAACATATTATATATTTCAAGTTCTCCATATCTTCCTACTACCGAATATTTTTCTTTTCCGCTGAAATTATCAATTCTTTCAAAATCTCGTTTTAAACCATCTTGATTTTTATAAGGATTATTATAATTACAAAGCATTTTTTTAATAAATGAAAAATCATTAACATATATTCCATTACATTCAAGATAATTTCTAACATCTTTAATATTCTTTTCAGAGACAACATTAAAATTCTTTATATGATCATATATATCAAAAAAAAATATATCAAAATAAGTTTCTCTATATAAAATACGATTCAAATATGTTTGTATTAAATAATATCTTAATACATCTTTTGTCTTAGTTCTAAATGGCAATTTTTCACATATTAGAACTTTTTTTAATTCTGCTGATAAGTTTAAACCCTTAAATATTGCATCAGTTTCTTGCATTTTACTTTGTTGCAATTTGATATATCTATCTGTATCATAGCATAATTCTGGGGATGCAGGTATAATAGCATTATCATTTAAATATTGCATTGCTTTTTCGTTATCATAATCATCATTATTTAATAAACTTCTTATTTGACTGTGTCCTTCAAAATTAGATATTGTTTTCATAAAAATCCCCCTTATAAAAGCGTATTTATAATAACATTAATTAATAAAATAATCAAGGCATATGTTATAATTATTGTAGAGGTACAAATATGTATAACAAAAATCTTTTTAATATTGATAAAGAAATATCTAAATGTAATTTATGTGCTGATATGGTAGAACATTTTCCAAATAGTAAAACAATATCATTTGGTAAAAATAATAATATTGTTATTCTAGGAGAAGCACCCGCAAATAATGGTTGGAGAAAAAGTGGTAAAGCCTGGTATGATATGAATAACAAATTACTTCCTAGTGGTGTTGTTATGCAAAAACTATTAGATATATTAGACGTTAAATTAGAAGATACATATTTTTTAGAAACAATAAAATGTTATCCTAAGAATAGAAAATATTTAAAACATTGTAGTAAAAACTGTAAACAGTATTTGATTAAGCAATTAAGTATAATAAAACCAAGAATTATATTATCACTTGGTGACGCTGCTTCCAAAACTATACTTGATATTAAGTACAAAAAATTTAGTGATATTGTAGGCAAAGAATTTTTAGTTAATGGTATTAAAGTTATATCAATATATCACCCTTCACCTATATCACCACTTAGCTATAAAGGTAATATTACAATATTTGAAAAATTAAAAAAAGACTTATATTATTAAAATATAAGTTTTTTTAGTAAAATTAATTTTTCCTTTTATATAATACATGAGTATATTTAATACCGTTTTCTTCATTTTTATCTAATATTATTTTACTATAATTAGATTTATCAAATTCTGGAAAATAAGTATCCGCTTCTTTGTCACTTGAATCAATTTCTGTCAAATATAATTTTGATGCATAATCTATAAATTCTTTATATATACTAGCTCCACCAATTATAAAAACTTCTTCTTTTTTATTTTTATAATCTATAAGGAATTCTCTTATACTTTTGTATATTAAAACTTTATCAATATTTTGATGTGTAATTACAATATTATTTCTTTGTGGTAATGGTTTACCAATTGAATGAAAAGTATTTGCGCCCATTACAACAGTTTTACCAATAGTTTTTTCTTTAAAGAACTTTAAATCATTTGGTATATTCCATATAAGTTCATTATTTTTACCAAGTTCATTATTTTTTCCAATTGCCGCTATCATAGATAAATCCATATATAAAACTCCTTCACTTTCATAAAAATACTATCATTAAATAATCAAATAATCAAGAAAAAAAGACTTATATAAGCCTTAAATTCTATATTCATAAATTTTATTCTTTATAAAATAAATATTTTTCTGGTAAAGAATAAAAATCTTCTTCATCTTTACTAAAATAATGATCTTCATTTAAAATAACTTTAATATCTAATCTATTTGACTTAATGTTCTTAATATTTTCAAGTAAATTAATAGAATAATCAAGTGATCCATACACAATTGTTACTTTTTCATTATTAAAATTATTAAGATTATTTTTTATTAAATTTATATCATAAATTAAAGGCATATTTACAAGCAACATTCTTTTTATTTTAGGATAATTTATACCAAAATATGCACCTATTAACGCACCATTTGAAAAACCTAAATAATATACTTTATAATCTTCAAATTTTGATGTATATTTTTCTATTACGGTAAATGCATTATCAAGAGGATTATTTCCATCAAATGGATTTGATGAACATATAACTGTACATTTATACTTTTTATTTAATCTTTTAGCCATTTTAATATATTTATTATTGTAACCATATATTGAACCATTTTGTCCAGATTTTATAAAAACAATTGTATTATTTCCTTCAATTATTCCATATTCAATTACCGTAATATCTTCTAAATTAGATTTAACTATTTTATCAAATTTTAATTCGTTCATAGTAAATTTTCTCTATTCTTCTATTAATTTTAACATTTTAATGCCATTACTTTTTCTACTTATTTTATCATACAAAGAATTTTCTATTTTCGATGTTTCTATTGTTTCATATTCAACATCCATATGTTTAATGCTACTTAAGCAAAGCAATGCATCATTTACTATTTTGTATAAAAATACTAATTCTTTATCATTTAACAAATCATTTTTATCAGTTATATTAGATAGATTAAACTCTTCTTTAAAGCAAACCTCTTTATAATTTTGTTCTTTATTATTTTTGACAGAATTTAAAATTTTTTCTATTTCTTCTTTTTCATAATCATAAACGTATTGCATAATTACTTTAAACGCTTCTAATTCTGATATATTATATTTATTAAAAAAACCTTCAAGTTCTTCTTTGCTCATATCAAATGTTTCCATTATTCTGATTTTACCTTCATTAAAACTCCATCTACAGTTTTATAAACTCTTTTAGAATTTTTATTAATTTTATTAATTATTTCACTTTCTAAGTCTACACCTAATATTTCTGATAATCCCATTGTAAATATAACAACATCTGCAAGTTCTTCACCAACATCATCTTTTTTCTTAAGCCAAGCATCATATGCTTCTGCAAGTTCTGCATATGTTAAACAAAATTCTTTGTTTACATCTGTTGTATTAAATCCTTTATCAACTTTATTTTGATAAACATCTTTTTGTAATTTTCTAAAATCCATCATTTTTATGCACTCCTTTATTTATTATTTTCTTTAGCTTCTTCTATATATTTTTTTATTAAAAATTTAGTTAAGATAACATCTGCATCTGCTAAATCATAATCTAATAGTTCTTCAATTGCTACCCATTTATAATCTGAATAAATATTTAATTTAAAATCACCACTTATATAATCGCATTCATATAATTTTAAATCTACTATATGACCTGGATATTCACATATACTATGTGTAATATAATCATTTATTTTTGTATTAATTCCAAGTACTTCAGTAAATGCTCTATCAAGAGTTTTCTTTTCATCTTCAAGACCTACTCTTCTTCCACCTGGAAATTCCCATTTACCATATAAATGATCCTCTTTTTTTCTTTGTGCAATTAAGCATTTTCCATCTTTCATAATTAATCCACATACAACATCTAATATTTTTTTCTTAGGTGATACATTAGTTATTTCAAATGGAATACCATTTTTTTTAACAACTTGTTTTAAAAATAAATTTATTGCAGAACTCATTGATAAACCAAGTTCAGTTAATACATCTGTTGCTTCTTTTTTTACATTACTATCTACTTGTATGTTAATAGCACTTGTTTTATTTTCCATTTTTTTACCTCACAATACATTATTTCTTTTTTATTAAATTTAATTTTATAACATTTTTTGTTGCTATTGAATTTAAAGAATCTGTTATTTTGTATAATTCAAGCAATTCATGTTCGACATTAATATTTGGTTTAGATAATTTAATATCTTCAAAATATTTTTTAGCATCATTTGCAAATTGTAATAAATATTTTGCCTCTCTCTTAGTTAAAAAATCTGATTTTTTATTAATCATAGACATTGAAGGTGTATAGTGACGCATTAAAAATCCATAATCTTCAATAACTTCATCATCAGCATCATCAAATACCTTTCTAATTGCAGTTTGTGCTTCTACTGTATCAACATTCTTTGCATAATTTAAAACTGTATTCATTGCAGTTAACTCAACTAAATCATACTTACTAAATAAATCCAATAATTCTTCCTTTGTCATTTTTTCACTTACATTTTCCATAAATTTCTCAACCTCCTGAATTAAATATATCACTAGAAAAATTCATTGTCAATACTTTTCTACAATTTTACTACAATATTGCTACATTATATAAAAAATCTCATTTTATTGAGATTTTATACAATTTATTTTTCCACGTCTTCATCGTAGTAATAATCATCAAGTTCCATATCATCATCCTCTCTAGAATTATTTGGATCATAATTACCACTTTTAACTAAATCTTTTTGCCAATCTTCTAGATTAGAATTATTTATTTCTTTATTTGTATTAGGGGTTTCTTTTTTATCAACTAAAGAAAATAATGATTTTAATCCAGTTAAAAATATTGTACCAAGTATATTATTATCTGATTTATTAGAATTATCATTAACATTATTACTATTTTCTTCTTTATTTTTATTTATCAAGTATCTTAATCTTTCTTTATTATATTCTCCATAAGCATTATTTAATATAGTCTTTTTTTCAATAACGGAATTAATTCTATTAACTAATTCATCATCTCTTATAAAATATTTATAAAGATTATTATAATTAGAAATATTTTTTATGTGACCTAGTCTTGATATTTCCTCTAAAAATAATTTTGTTTTCAAAATATTTATCATAAATTAACATATCAAATAATTTTAACTTCTTTAGCATATTCTTTTACTCATAACTTTTTTTATTTTATAGTTCATTAATATCACCTTATAATCACATACAACAAAAAAATATATTCTTCTGTTTGAATATATTTTTATCAAAAGAGAAAATTTTATAGATTTAATAATTTACATTTTATAAAATCATCCAAGTATTTAGAATCTTTAGTAACCCATTTATATTCTGAATGTTCATTACTTAATTTAATTTCTAAGTTTGATCTATCAACATTAATTATAAAATCAATTTCTAAATTATATATTAATTTCCCATTTTTACTTTTTATTTCATCATAATAGTGCGTAATTCTTGGATTAAACTCATCTGTAAATCCAATTTCTTCAAGAAATTCTCTTTTAAGCCCTTCCTTTATTGTTTCACCATCTTCTAAATGACCACCAGGAAATTCCCAAGCTCCAGGATATAAATTATCATTTTCATTTCTTTTAACAATTAAAAATAAATCTTTATCCCTTAATATACCAGTTAGAACAATTTGTGTCTTCATCAGTATTATCCTCCATTGCATTTATTTTATCATACTTTTGATAAGATTACTATAAGCAAGAGATTAAAGAATTTATTGCTTTCTTCAGTTAGAAGAGACCAAATTGTGTTAAACCCTTTATTTATTTGCCTTTTTATATTGACGTAAACCGTCATTTACCATACTTTTTTAATATTTTTGTACCTAAATTGTACCTAAAAAAAGACAGTAGAGTTATTTCTACTGCCTTCTCGGATAATTTGATTATACCATTTTTATTAATTAATATCGATCATTAAAAAGATCTACTTCTATTAAGGATATCTCCTATTAATATAAATGAGGCTATATATAAAACTATAAACATAATTATAAATACTGTTATGTTAGATATTAGATATCCTAATATTGTAATTAGTGCTGTAACATAACAATAACTTATTAAATAGCCAAAGCTTCCAGATGATGGATCATTTACCCCTTTTGTATATCCACAGCCAGTTAGTATATATGTACAGAAATGTAAAATAGTACCGCCAATAAATATGTTAAACAGATCAGCATATACCTCACTATCTATGATATTAATATAAGGATTTGGTAATACAAATTGTCTTATTAATTCACTAATCAAATGAATAAATTTATACATATTACTTTCTCCTTATCCAAATTAATTTCATTTTTATACTTTGTCCATTACAACACTTAAGGAAATTTTTAAAAGCATTCTCATTAAGTGTTTTTATTCTCGAACCATATTGTGCAATTATATTTTTCATCGAATCTTGGTCACAAATAATAATATTAATGTTAGCCATATAATCATTTAACATTTGTTGATCAAGTAGTTTATTAAACGCATAATTTAATAATTCTGAATTTTGAGGGCAATTGGACATAATCATAAACCTATGGTTATCATATTTTTCAAATATTTTATTATCGCGAATATATTCTAAGAAAGTTATATTTGTTTTTATATACTCATCAAACAAATGATTCTCATTTGAATATAAAGCTTCATATTGTGTATAATATTTTTTATTATTACACGGAATTTGTTTATCATTAATTGTTTTAAATTTAACATATCCGTAGTACTCTTTATTTTTTTCAAATTGATTTAAAATTAATTCAGTCGTTTTAAAATTATAGTCATCATGTTCAATTCTTTTTAATGTACATATATGAACATTTGGCAATGAATTTACAAAATCTTTATACTGAGAAATATTAATTTGTCCAGAATTTAATAAATCTATTACCATTAATTCTAAATCTTCAATTGAATAATCAAAATTATTTATTAATTTTTCTATTTCCTTCATACTTGTTAAATTAAGAGCATTTTTATTTTCTTTAAAAATATCATCTTTATTAGATGTTCTAATTTTCGAAATAGATTTACAATTTTTAAAATAATAATCTATTACATCGGGCTTAAGACTATCAATTATTTCGATTATTTTTTCTCCATTAATGCCCTTATTTAATTCATCTATCATTTCAACAATATATGAAATGTTATTTTGATTAATTTTATCATAATCAATTAGTTCAAGAACAACAGATAGGTCTCCTATCTTTTTCATTTCTTCTTTGGTTATTATTGAATAATTACCACAATATAATTTTTTTATTATTAAAGGTTTATTAATAACATCTAATAAATTTAATCTAATTTGGTTAATAGATTCAATGCTTTCTGTTTCTTGTAATTGTTCACTTTCATATTCTATATATTGTTTTAAGTTTCCTTCATTAAAAAATTCTGTTCCTTTTATTTTGTTAATTCTATTAGCTGTAGCTTTAATATGAGAAATATCAATTGGAAGTAGTTCCTTATATATTATCTCCACTATTTCTTTTTCGTTTTTAAAAAAATAATTAATAATAGCCTTGCTTTCAAAAATATTTAATGGTAACCCCACATTTAAAGATAATCGTTTGTTAATTATATCCTTAACACATTTGGGATTTTTCTCAATAATATTTTCTATTTTTAAATCATCTATTTCAAGTTTTCTATCGTACATTAAAGCATTAACTAACTTATATTCATATACATCAAATATTTTATTATGTTTACTATAATTATAGCAATACATCTCACAATTATAATCTATATATCCACTTTTAGTTAATTTATATAGATCAGCCTCTATTCCTGATAAACTTTCATTAGTAATATCTTCTTTTATATACTTTTCAATACTCTCTTTTAATTTAAACTCACCATCTTCATTATTAATAAGTTGCTCGTAATCATTTTCATACTCGTCTTTTAAATATGTAACAGCAATACAAGTTTTTAAATCAATATATTTACCAGGAAATCTATTGCTTAACGTTTTATATAAATGTATGACACTATTAATTCTATGTTTTAGCCTTCTAATATTCATATTTGTGCCAAAAGATATCCAAGCCCAGTTATTTAATGTCTGTTCTATATCAATATTTAAATATTTTTGAAATACATCTTTTTTACTTAATAATAATTCATTAAGAATTACTCCATAATCGCTATTTTTTATATTTGGTAAATCTATAACCATGTTAAATGGCTTATACTTACTGTCAGCTCTTTTTGTAGTTTTCTTGTCAGAAGACATTTGATAAAACTCTTCTGGTGTTAAAGCTATAATAAATTTACAATTACCCATACTTTTATAATAAGTATTAACTTCCTTAATAAATGTTTCTATATAATTAGGATTATTAAGTCTATCTAAATCTTCTATAATTAGAATAGTAATTTTATTTTCGCTAATTAATTTTTTTGAAATCTCCATTAAATCAAATTCATTTAAATTTTGAATATTATCATTTTTTAAATAATTACAAATCAAATCACTCTTTATTAGCGTAATAAATAATATAATAAATCCAATAATTCCAGATAGATTACATAACTCTTTAATGACATTTATTAAGTCAGAGTACTTTGAAGATGATAAAAAATTTATATATGATAAAACACCGTTTGAATATAAGAATTTTATGATAAAAAACAGGAATGACAATATTATAAAAAACAATGACAAATTGTTTGTTGTAGATATATCAATAGATTTATAATTAGGATTTAGCCTTTTAGTTACATATGATAATTTTCTTTTGTTTTTTTTATCACTGTATCTATGGTTTGCTAATTGGAGCAACATTCTTTTATGTGCTTCTAATCCTTCATTTTCGCCATTAGGATCTAATAGATTAATATTTACAACATCATATTTTTCTTCATCTAAATCATTTTTTAAAAGTTCAATTATTGAAGATTTCCCCGAGCCATATTCGGATATAAGGCCTAATATTTTAGAATCCGATTCTATTCCTTCTTCTATCATTCTCACTTCTTCTTCAAAGCCTACGTAATCATCGTTATAGTCATTTACTGGATAGTCTTGAAAATATAGTTTTTCTTCAATTGATTTCTCTTCCATATAATTCCTCCAATCAAAAAAGAGCATACTCCATTATTAAAAATGAAATATACTCAATTTATTATCTAACTATATTATAACATATTTTCTAAATTATTAAAATAAATCAAATGAATTTTAAACACTTATTATAGTTTCATCTCCAGCTATATTTCTAACTTTTATTCTACAAGGCTTCTTATCAAATGAAATTGTTCCATCCCATAAATCTTTTGTTTTAGTTCCATTCTTAATAACATAACCAAGTTTATCAATCTTTATTTCTTCATCACTATGCCATATACCTTCACCTGAAGTACAATCCAATGAAATCATTTCAATTAACTCTAAACCTTCATCGCTTATTTCGATATATTTTGTTTTTTTACCAGTTGATAACATTTGTGAGTTCATTTTTTCATTGTACTCATTTATTTTTCCTATTAGCCTATCACTTATGAATTTATTTACAATTAATGATTTTTCTTTAATGTGATATTCCATAATATCTGATACTACTGTTTCATCTAATATTTCTTTTAAATCTTTTAATTCAATTTCTATATCTCTACGTAGATATTCTTTTATAAAATCTTTAATTTCTTTTTCATCTGATATGTCGATATAATAAATAATTACTTTTTTAATATTATCATCAAGTTCAGGAATTGCTTGATTAATAATTTTATTTATTAATACAACATCTAATAATTTGGTTGTAGAATCCATTAAATTAGGTATATAAACTGGAATCAATCCAATTTTGCTATCATTAATGGCTCCTTCCCAAAACTCAGGAACACTATCTTCATTTTTTAATCCAGGAATTAATGATTTAACTTTATCCATAGTTTGCACTGGGTTCCTATATAAATTTATCCCATCTTTGATATCCATAACCTTAAATGATGCACCAGCTTCTTTTAATCTATCCCTTGTAGTTTCAATACTATTTATTCCAATATCACAATGAATGAATCTTCTATTTAAATCATTAGCTACTTTTGCAGTTACTCCTGATCCACCAAAAAAGTCAGCAACTATCATGTTTTTATCTGAAGAAGCATTAATAACCCTTTCAAGTAATGGCTCCGGCTTTTGTGTTGCATAATCATAATCTTTTCTTTCCTTAGCTTGAGAATTTAATCTAGGAATTGACCACATATTGGTAGCTATCTTTGTGTCTGATTCATAATAAATTACATTCCCATTTTCATCCTTTGCTGTAACCATTTTTTTTGCTTCTGGATCCCAAGTTATTTTATTTTGCTTTCTTTTATTTTTTGTATCGATATTTATATGATGAAATATATGGTTCCCTTTATCTTTGGCATATAATAATATGTTCTCAGTATTTGAATTAAAGTTATTGATAAAACTAAATGTAAATTTATTCTCATAATGCCAAATAATTTCATTCATAAAGTTATCTTCACCAAATATTTCATCCATTAATATTTTTACATAATGGCAAATATGCCAATCTAAATGAACATATATTGATGCACTGTCACTCATTATTGATTTTATTGCCATTAAATTTTCATACATCCAATTTAAATATGCTTCTTTATTCCATACATCACCATACATTTTTTCTTCAAAAGTTTTTAATTCTTCGTCTTCAAGAGTTTCCTCTGCTTTTTTAATAGCTTCGGCTACTTTAGGATTTCTTCTGATATAAATAGTTTTTGCATAATCTGCACCACTTGCAAAGGGTGGATCTATGTATACTAAGTCAACCTTTATATCATTTTCTTTTAAGTATGCACAGGCAGATACGCATTCACCTCTTATAATCATATTTTCAGTATTTTTATCGCCTACTATTTCTTCTGTTTCAACTTCATATAAAGGCATGCCCTTATCTATTCTGTTGAGCACTTTATCATTATCTGCATATTTTAATATTCTTTTTGTTCTTGTAAAATTATCAAGAATAGCTTGACCTTCAATTGGTTCTTTAAAATATGGTACATATTTAACTGCCATTATTTTTCCTCCTTTAAAAATTCATATAATTTATCATTTAATTTACTTATTATTTCATTATCTGTTAAAGTATCTTCAATATATAAATAATCAAACTTATTGTATCCAAACTTCTTATTATTAAATTTAATAAATTCCTTTTCTATATAATTTCTTCGATCTATAAATTCTGATTGTTCTTTGAATCCTTTACCTTTCGTTTCAATAATTAAAACTTTATCTATCTTATTATCATTATCTCTTCTAATTATTAAGAAGTCCGGAGTATACAATCCAACCTTTTTTAATATTTTATCTTCTGTTTTATAACATTCTATTCTAAAAGACGCTATATTGTGATCTCCGTTATAATATACCTCTAAATCATTTGAAACAAATCTATTTAATGATAATACTTTTTCTAAAAAAGATTTTTCAAAAGAACTTTGATTAAATACATATGGTATATAGTGAAAAGTTTTATCTTTCATTTTTAATTCTAATATATCATCATTATTTTCATTAATTAAAGCCTCAGGGTTGTTCTTTACCAATTCTAGCAATTGTTCTTTTGATAATTCTTCTAAATTAATTTTTTTATTACCATTTTTATCTCTATCTAAAATACTAGCAACTATTTCATTTACTGGATATTGCAATTCTTTATTAACCAAATCTATAGCAGGAATATCTGTTATTGAAAGTATTGATGCACTTTCTGGAACTTCTTCCTTTATAATTGTCATCTTTCTTTTATCATAAAAAGCTTTTCTTATTAGATTATTTATCAATTTATGGTTATATGTCATATTAAATTTATTGTCTATTGTTATTGCTTTGTAAATTGGCTTTAACTCTTTATCATATTCATTAAGCATACCTAAAGTAATAAATCCAAAGCTTTCTTTTGATATATTTAATAACCATTTATTATAATTGATGTATTCTCCATATATAATACTATTAATATTAGTTTCTACTACTTCGTCATTTATATTTTTTTCTGTTACTATAATGTTTTTCTTTATAGAATCCATTGATAAAATTTTCTTTAAATCTCTTGATGTTTTAGCCTCTTCTTTTATTTCATCAGAATATCTTATATTCATTTTATAGTATTCAATTTCAGGAATATTCAAATATTCCATTCTACTTGTTCTATTAATTTTATTAAGTATCTTAGTACCTTCTTGAAATTCTTGTAATGTTGCATGTTGAGTCTTTTTAAGTTGCCCTGACAATAATTTTTCATTATCTTGGTTTAAATAAATAAGAGCCGTTTCTTTATTTCCTTTAACAACCTGCCTTAAACATCTACAAGTTGTTTGTAGTACCATTTTTGTAGGGCAATCACCTTTTTGCGATAAAATTACTCCTGTCAATGAACTACAATCCCAACCTTCTTTACCAATTCCTACAAGCAAAATAACTCTCTTTTTAGATAATGGGGTATTTAATGAAGCAAATTCTAATTCGTTTTCTTTAGGCAATGAATAATCTTTGTTTCCACCATGATATTTCAAAATTACTTCATTTGGATTCATTCCTAAGTTCGTTACGATTTCAGATACACATGGATAAATTGATTCTTCCAAATTTTTAATATTTCCACAATAGATTGCTATTTTACTTAAAATACCATTGTATTCAACATCCTTATATTTATCAAAAAACTCAGTTAAACCTTCTTTAATTATATTAAGTGGATTATTATCTGTTGATGCAATAATTTTTGGTTTTTTCAAAAAGTTATCTATTCCAGCAGTTAACGGATAGTAATAAATTGTATTTGAAATATCAGTATTCTTAATAGCAATTTTTGAAGTAATATTAAATGTTTCTGGTTTGTCCAAATACGGAGTACCTGAAAAGCCGATTACTTCATTTATATTACCTGATTTATTCCAATTAGTAACTACTTTGTTTAGTTTTATTTCTTCATCTGCCACATGATGTACTTCATCAATAAAAATTGCCAAGTTTGGTATTTTACCTATTGTTTCTCTTAATTCATTTGCTACTTTACTTACTATATCATCAGTTTCAAAATCAATTTGTAATTGTTCATTTTCTATTTTTACTCTATCCAATATAACTTTTTCTGCATTTGTTAAAAGTATTACTCCAAACATATCTTTATATGGTTGATATTGTGCTATTTTTGCTACATTAGGATTCTTTATCTTATTGCTTTTCTTTTCTGTTTTTACAGCATCTAATATTTCAAATTTTAATGTATTTTTTAAATTGCTCGCAATTGGTTCTGGAAAGATCCAAGTAACATCAAAATCTTTTATTTTCTTTAGACTTGGAACAATAGAACTTTTTAATCCAGATGGCGCTAGAATAATAAAATTGTGAGCGAATGCCTTATTGTATGGTTCATTCATTGCAAAGTATAAATCAATATATATAAATGCAGACATTAAAAATGTTTTCCCTGCACCCATTGGCAATGAATAAATATAATTTGCATAATCAATATTATGAAAAAAGTTTTTAAATATTTTTTCAAAATCTAATGTTAAGTAATTTTCTTCTATTTCTTTTTTTAATTCTTTATAATTATCATCAATGATTGATATTTCATATAACTGTCTTGCTGAAGTATTATTACATAAAAAATCATTCAAGTTCTTAGATATTGGTAATTCATCTAAGTCTATATTTTGCAGAAAATATCCCTCATTAAATAACCTTTCTAATGACTGATTTTTACAATAAATCTTAAAAAATAAATATAACTTAATCGATTCTATTTGTGCATCTCTTAGTTTATCTTGATTAGTTATATAATCTATAATGTTTTTAATTTTACAATCTTCTGATTGATACCACTTTTCACATTTTGTTTTTATTAATTCATGAAACATGATTGACCTCCAATCTTTATTTTTTTTCAGGAATAACTTCCATTATGTCTTCTACATTGCATTTTAACACTTTGCAAATCTTTGCTAGTACTTCCACTTGTACCGTCTCATTTTTTCCAAGTTTAGCCATAGCATTAGTAGTTATTCCTGCCATTTCACATAGTTGTGATTTGTTAATATCTTTATCAATTAATAATTTCCATAACTTTTTATAACTTATCCCCATATACTATCCTCCATCTACCATAACTACAATTTTATTTTAACATTTATATTTATTTCTTTCAATATTTTCTTGAATATTTCAATATTACTTTTAAATCTATCTTGACTAATTTTTAATTTTAAGTGATTAATACAAGAAATTGGAGAGATTGTATGATTAGAAAATGTACTGATGAGGATATATCTGATGAAGAATTAGAGAAAATTATAAATCCTTTTTATGATAATTATCATGAATATATTGTTACTTATGTTATGTCTGAAGTTATTGCATTTTATATTGCTAGTTCTTTTAGTAGGAATGCAATGTGGAGAGCTACATTTTATCAACATTATAATTCTGCTAAAGATACGTTTAATATTGGTGATAATGAAGATTATGATAAAATTAAAGCTGAAGTAATTAAATTATTAAGAATGAAGTATTCTTTAGAGATTATTTGTGAAAATCCATTAGATTTTAAAAAAATTGGGTATTAGTTTTTGTTTTAATACTCTTTTTGTTTTCCAAAAAACTCACGGAAAATATAAGTTTGTGTAAATGTAGGTGGTCTTTGGGGTGTGGAAAAAAATTATTTTTTTAGATTACCTACCATCTAGGGAACCTCTAACAATTCTTATAATTCTTCTTTTGTTATTATTCTTTTTTCTGCTTGTTTATGATGCATTCTACATATTGTAATTAAATTATCACTATCAAGTTTTTTATTATAATCTTTTGCTATTGATATGATGTGATGCACTTGTAAGTTATCATATGTATATATATTATCTTTTAAACATAACCTGCATAAATACTTATCTATTTTCTTTATTTGATTTTTTTCCTAATCCGACAATTGGAAGATATCAATTTTAAAGATATGACTTTAAGTATATCAAAGCAAATTAATGACCGTTGTGGATCTGTTAAAAATTGGCGATTCTCGGTTTCAAAAACTAAAAGTAGTATAAGAATCTTAAAGATGCCACAAGTCCTTACAAATGACCTTAAAATGGTGAAAAACGAGGCAGAAAAGATACCAGGATTCAATGATAATTTCTTTGTAGCTGGAGATATGCTTCCTGTATGTAGTAATACACTTACTGATCATAAAAATGTTAACTGCAAATTAGCTAATGTTAAACAAATTCTATTACATGATTTCAGACATTCATGTGCATTCCTTTTAGTTAATAAAGAAGCTAATGTTCAAGTTGTAGCAAAATACTTAGGACATATAAAAGTCGAAGAAACTTTAAAAACTTATTCACACCTATTTACAAGTACCTTAGATGAAGTAGTTGCTGTAATAGATAATTTAGACAATAATAAAACCGATGATAATTAGTCATCGGCTTTTTTATTTTCAAGTTTATATTTAGTTTCATCTTTTATTATACTCTTATCTCTTCTATTCTTTTCATCTTGATATAATGTCTTAAATCTTTTAATTTCTTTACTTACAAACTCTTTTACTTTCTTATCTTTTGGCTTTAAAGATTTAAAGAATAGGTATTTATCATTAAATGAACTTGCAATACCATATTCACCAGATACAACGACAGTATCGAAAAGTAGACAATCTATTTCATTTAATATTTTATCATTTTCTTCTACCTTTGATATGATAAATTCAAAAACTTTCCAAAAAGATGTAGAAACATCAAATAATCTACATAAATCAATTACTTTAGTATAAGTTTCATAATTGTCATTTTCATTCAAGTATTCTAATATATCACTACCTAATTCATCATTGTACTCACCTATTAAATAATGTATATAATTAGATATTTTATAATAATCATTTTCTTCTAAAATCTCCATGCATAATGATAAGTTATTATATCTTTCTTCTTTATAATTATTACAATCTGTTAAATTAATATGACTATAAGAATTATATAAATTAGTATTTGGATTATCATTTATTTTATATCTAAGAAGTGTTCTTAAATCATCAGGATACTTTTCAAATAAATCATTTAAGAAATATTCATCTAATCTGTTAAATTCACTGTATCTAAAATTATCAAGTAATATTTCTAAGTCATCATAATTATAATCTTCAATAATCTTTTTCCCCGTATGAGGATTATTTAACAGTTCTCCCATAATTCCTTTATTAACTTTATTATATTCTTTAACCTTACTTAAAAAATACTTTTTATATTTTTCCTTATTTACCAAATCATTATTATTAACAATTAGTTTTAATATCTTTAATATCAGTTTTGCATTTTTAGTTTTTTCAGCATACTTTATTATTTTATCCAATACCGTTAAATCCATATTTCCAGCTCTAAGCATAGCCTCGATAATCTTTTCTGCTTTTATATCATTATCAATTTCATACTTATAATTCTTATCTTGTTTAACAATTCCAAGGAATATGTATTCATTCCACTTGGCTTCAACTATTTTTTGACCATATTTTGTTGATGATCCAATATCAATTAAAAATCTTCCTGCATTGTATATGTTTGAATTGCAAATTTCTTCATTGTCCATAGTGTTCAATATAGCAATTATTTCTTCAATGTTATTGTCTTTAAAATCTTTAATATATTTATCTAAATAATCTTTTCTAAATTCCTCTTTCTCATTACTCTTAGCACCTGGTATCTCATCAATAAAAAAATTAAATAACATTGCATATAATTTTTGTACTTTATCTGTTTTTAATTTTTTATAAAATTTACTATCTTTTAATTTTGTATTTTTCCAAGCACACACTGATTTATACAATTCATTTTTACTAAAAACATCTATTCTTTCATAATTATTATTAAAAAATTCATATATTGGATTATAGTCAAATATATCAGTATTTCTTTCTAAGTCAGTATTAATGTTAATCAATGCACGTAAAGCATCCTTTGAATGATTATTTAAGAATATATCCAACAATTCATCTATTGATTTATATATTTTAGTTTTATAATTATCATTAGGATTTGTTTTACTACTTATAAAATTAATTTTATTTTTCTCAACTTCTTCGCAATAATTATAATTTATATCACAAAAGTATTCAGCCAGTTTAACTCTAACATATTCATCTATCTCTTTATCCATTATTGATGAATACGCCATCTCATGTATATTATAATATCCATACCCTCTGCTAGAATCGACTTTATCCGAAACTATCAAATTTTCCAAAAATTTATCAAACTTACCTACAATATTATTATCAATAGATATTCCATATAGAATTGAAATGATACTTTTAAAATCGTCAAGCCATAAATATTTATAATATTGTAAAAATTCTAATAACTTCCCATATTTATATTCATATGTATCATAGTTTAGGAAAGTTGCAGTTTCTATAGGTAATTCACTAAATTTTTTAACTATGGAATAAATTATTCCTGAGTCGTAAATATTTTTATACTTTTCCTCATATTCATTAACCAATGGAATAATTTCTACCATTTTATTAATAATGTCTTCCAATTCATTTAATGATTTTACTTTCTGAAGTTTCTTATTAAAATCTTTGTCTAATAATAGTTCTATATTTTTGGCACCATTTTTTATACTATCAACACGCTTGTTGATTACTTCTAAACTTGCTATAACATTTAATATATCCTTTCTAGCTTTTTCAAAAATATTTTTTATTCTTTCATATTCTTTGACATCTTTTGATTGTAATTCATCTACATCTTTGTAAAGTATATTATGACCAAATTCATTCATTGCATGAGATAATACTGTTGTCAATTGAATTTCACATAACATTCCCTTAAACTTATTTACATCCTTTTTCAGTGAAATTGTAATATTAGTTCCATCATATTTCATAATATCCTCTGATGGTCTATACGATTCAATATTAAACTCATCATAAATAATATCATTAAATCTTTTTAGATCATCTTCGTTATAAAAAATTACCCTTACACCACTAAGATCATTTAAGTTTTTAATATTACCACAAATACCATTAATAATTTTTTCTGTTAATTTATTTTCAAGTGAATCATAAGTTTTTACTCTGCTAGTTAAAGATTGATATTTAATCCCATTCTCAATTAGAATATTTTTAATTTTATTTTCAATATAAGAAGTAAATTCTACATACAATAATTGAGATGATAAATACTCTTTTAGCATTTTATCCTTTACTTCTTTTAATTTTGATGATCCCATGTCTTACCCTCCTTATAAAAGAAAAAATTCTATACTATATTTGTATAGAACTCTATGATTACATTATACTACTTTATCTCTTAAATGTCTGCAATAATCATGCAATTTTAACAAAACTTGTTTCCAAGAATTATTTTCATTCTTCTCTATACTCACAAGTCCTTATAAAATGAGCATAAAAAATGAGAGCACGGTTAAATGCTCTCTTCAGGGGGTTTTGGTTACACTTTCACACATATCCGTAAAAGTGTGTGTTACGTAACATATTGTTACGCTATATTAATAATAAAATATTTTAATTTAAAAGTCAATATCTTTAATCCATATTTATACTTTCTTTTAACATATTTTTTAAAACTTCATATTTATCAATATTATCTAATACTTCTTCAGAATCAGCTTTAGCTTTTATCAAAAGTTCATAATCTTTTTGAATATTTGCTAGTTTAAAACTCATATCACCACTTTGTTTTATACCAAATAAATCACCTGATCCTCTTAGTTTTAAATCTTCTTCAGCAAGTGTAAATCCATCACTTACATTTTCCATTATATTAAGTCTTTCAGTTTCTCTATTAGTCATTAAAACGCAGTATGATTGTTCACTATTTCTTCCTACTCTACCTCTTAATTGATGAAGTGTTGCAAGTCCAAATTTATATGCATCAAATATAACTATCATAGTCGCATTTTTAACATCTACTCCAACTTCTATTACAGTAGTACTTATTAATATATCTATTTTTTTATTTACAAAGTCATCCATAACTTTATTTTTTTCTTTAGGAGAAAGTTTACCATGCATAACACCTATATTATAGTTTTTAAATGCTAATTTAAACTTCTTTTCTAGTTTCTTAGTATCTTCCATTTCTTCTTCTGAATCTTCTATTAATGGAGATACTATATATATTTGATGACCTAAATCTAATTCTTGTTTTATTTTTACAAGTACTTTTTTTATATCACTATTATCAAATACTTTAGTTATTATCTTTTTTCTTCCACTAGGCATTGTATTTATTATAGATATGTCCATATCTCCATATATAGTAAGAGCATATGTTCTTGGTATTGGAGTTGCACTCATATAAAGTACATCAGGCATATTACCTTTATTTCTTAAGTTATTTCTCTGATTAACTCCGAATCTATGTTGTTCATCTGTTATTACTAATCCTAAATTATTATATTTTATATCATCTTCTATTATGGCATGCGTTCCTATTACCATATTTATCTTACCTGATTTTATATCCTCATATATTTTATTTTTTTCACTTTTTTTAGTACTTCCTGTTAGAAGTGCAATTTCTATATTATATTCTTCTAATAGATTTTTAAAATTTTCATAATGTTGATTAGCTAGTACTTCAGTTGGAACCATAAGTGCACTTTGGTATCCACTTAAATATAACGCATACATACTTATTAATGCTACTATTGTTTTACCTGAACCAACATCACCTTCTAATAATCTATTCATTCTTTTATTACTTTTTAAATCCTTAAATATATCATTTAATGCTTCTTTTTGATGAGTAGTTAATTCAAATGGTAATCCATTTATAAATTCATTAATTTTAACTATATCAATATCTTTTTCATAACCAATATTTAAATTATTATTTTTTCTTTTTAATGCATTTATTTTCATCATAAATATAAATAGTTCTTCATATTTACATCTATTTATTGCATCTTTTAATCCTTTTTTTGGATTATGAATTATTCTAAGTGCTTCTTTTTTATCTATAAAATTATACTTATTTATTATTTCTTCTGGTATATAATCTATAATATTACATTCATTTAATGCTTCATTTATATATTTATTTAATGACTTATTATTTATACCTTTTACTAAGTGATAAATAGGCTCTATTAATGTTCTATCTCCTAAATCAAATAACTTTATATCTGCTGCATTTATTGTATTACTTTTGGTATCATATTTACCTATTACAGTTATATATTTTCCAATTAATAAATTAGGTTTTAAAAATGCTCTATTAAATATTACAACATTTACTAAATTATTACTTGTATTAAACTTAAATGATAATCTATTCATATTTTTAAAGTAACTAATAGTTGGAATAGTTTCTATAATTCCAGATACTACTACTTTTTCTTCATATAAGGAACTTTGTTTTAATATTTCGTATCTATATGGATAATCATTTATTAAATCATTAACATTATTTATTCCAAGTTTATTTAATGTACTAACTGTTTTAGGTCCAATACCTTTTATATTTGTTAACTCAGTCAAAACTATTCACATCCTTTAAAAATATTATAACATATTTTTTAAAAAGTACTTGACAAATTACCCATTTATAAGTAATATATATGCTACCAATTCCCAAATGGCGAATTGGTGCTAGTATCACACTAGCCAACCCCTTTTTATTCTTTTTTATAGAGCTGCCCTTCAGGGGGGACGGCTCTTTTTTTGACTTAAAATATGAAAAAAGTGTAGTTATTATTTTTTAACTACACTTTTTATTTCTTGTAATTCAAATCTATATTTTTGTTTTACATCTGGATATTTATCATGATCTACTTCACTTAAAAACATATCAAGTGGTCTAGCATATATTCCATTTTTATGATTAGTATTTTCACTATTTGTACATTCATATATAACTAATTCTTCACCTGTTTCAGAGTGTTTAGCAACTGTTATAACATGTGCTGTTGCTCCTTTAAAATGTCTCCATGTTGTATTTGGTTTAACTTCTCTCATTTGTTCCTCCTCTTAATTACTTAAATTCTTATAATATTCAAATCTTTTAATTGCTTCTTTTTTATTTTCTGTTAATAATTCTTTAGCAAGTTTTGGACTAACAGTTTTAATCATTGTATATCTATTTTCTCCATCTAAGAAGTTATCATATAAATCAAAGTCTGGTGATTTAAAATCTAATGTAAATTCTTCTTTTTCACCATCATATCTAAATATTGGGAAATAACCTGATTTTACTGCTAATCTTTCTTCTTCAATAGAATTACCCATTCCTTTTTTAATACCATGATTAATACAAGGTGAATAAGCAATTACTAGTGATGGTCCTTTATGACTTCCAGCATCCCTTAATGCTTTTATTGCTTGATTCATATTTGCTCCTAAACTTATTTGAGCAACATATACATTAGGATATCCCATCATCATTCTTGCTAGATCTTTTTTAGATGTTTTTTTACCATCATTAGCAAATTTAGCAACTGCACCTTTTTCAGTTGATTTACTTGCTTGACCACCAGTATTTGAGTATACTTCTGTATCAAGTACTAATATATTTACATCTTCTCCTGATGCCATAATATGGTCTATTCCACCAAATCCTATATCATAACTCCAACCATCTCCACCTACTATCCAAACATCTTTTGACATAATATATCCTTTTAATGGTTCAAGTTCTTTTACTTCATCATAATTAATATTTTCCATTATTTCTTTAGTAATATTATAATTGTCTTTATTTACTAACCATTTATTAAACATTTCTATATTTTTTATTCCAAGTCTACCTTTTAATTTTTCTTTCATTATATTAGTAATCTTTTCTTTAGCAAGATCCATAGTTATTCTCATGCCTAATCCATATTCTGCATTATCTTCAAATAATGAATTTGACCAAGACACATTGTATGGGTTTGTTGGAAGACTTCCACCGTATATTGATGAACATCCAGTTGCATTTGCGATTATAAGTCCATCTTTATATATTTGTGTTAATAATTTTAAGTAAGGTGTTTCACCACATCCTGCACATGCTCCTGAATATTTAAACAATGGTTCATTAAATGCTACTCCTTTTATAGTAGATTCTAAATATAATTTTTTATTAGTTACATTTTTTATTTCATTATTTATTCTTTCTACTTCTTTATGGTCTGTCATAATTAATGCTTTTGCACCAAGTTTACCAGGACATGTATTTGCACATAAACCACATCCCGTACAATTTTCATAACTAATTTCAAGTGCATATTTATATTCATCATTACCCATACATGGTATAACTACTACATTTTTATTTTTCTTAATTTCTTCTTCTGTCATTAATTTTGGTCTTATTACTCCATGTGGACAAACTATAGAACATTGATTACACTCTATACAATTTTCTTTTACCCATCTTGGTAAAACTTGCGCTATGTTTCTTTTTTCTAAATTTGATGTATTAACAGGAAATACTCCACTTTCATGTTTTTCAAAGTCTTTTACTGTTAAATCATTACCTTTTAAATGAATAATATTATCTATAATTCCAGTATATTTTTCTTCTGAATAACTTAGATTTTTCCAAAGTTCATCTACTTCTACTTTAACAATTTTATTTTCAATATCTTTTATAGCATTAATATTATTATTTACTATTTCATCACCTTTTTTAGCAAAATGAAGTTTAATACTTTCTTTTTGATCATTTGTAAATTCAGCATGTGGAAGTACTTTAGTTATATATACAATAGCATTTTCCATTATCATACTTATTTTATTTGGAATATTATTTTCTTTAGCAATCTTATATGCATCAATTATATAAAATTTAACATCCTTTTTTGCAAGTTCATATTTTATTTTATTTGATAAAGTATTCTTTATTTCTTGTTCAGTTTTATCTGTTACTAATATGAATATACCATTTTTTCTTATTTTAGATAACATATCATACTTTTCTAAGTATACATCTTTAGTACATACTACAATATGTGGATTTGTTATATAATATGGCATATTTATTTTTTCTTTTCCTATTCTTAAGTGTGATACAGTAATTCCACCACTCTTTTTAGAATCATATTCAAAATATCCTTGTACAAAAGCTTCAGTCTCTGTTCCAACTGTTTTAATAATATCTTTAGATGCTGAAATCATACCATCTGAACCATATCCATATATAAGCATTTCTATATTTTTCTTATCACTTTTTATTTTACATGGTTTTAAACTTTTACCTGTAACATCATCTACTATTCCTATTGTAAATGAATTAATAGGTTCATTACTATCTAAGTTTTTAAATACTGCATATAGATCTTCTAAATTAGTATCTTTACTAGATATTCCATATCTTCCACCTATTATAAATGGTTTATTTTTTACATCATTAAATATATTTACTACATCTTCATATAGTGGTTCACCAACTGATCCTGCTTCTTTTGCTCTATCTAATACCGCTATTTTGCGTACCTTTTTAGGTAATGCTTCTAAGAAATATTTTTTAGAGAATGGTCTAAATAAATGAACTATTAATACACCTACTTTTTCTCCCTTAGCACTAAGTACATCTACAAGTTCTTTTAATGCATCACAAACAGAACCCATCGCAACTATTACTTTTTCGGCATTTTCATCACCATAATAATTAAATGGTTTATAATCTGTTTTAAATTTTTTATTTATTTTTTCCATGCATTCATTTACTACATCAGGCATCTTATCATAATATTTATTTCTTGCTTCTAAATTTTGAAAATATACATCATCATTTTGTGTTGTACCTTTTATTTGTTTTTTTGATATCATACTTTCTTTTCTAAAGTTATCTATAGTTTTAAATGGTACAAGACCTTTTATTTCAGACATATCTGGAACATATACTTTATTTAGTTCATGACTTGTTCTAAAACCATCAAAAAAATTAACAAAAGGTAATTTTCCTTTTAATGTACTTAAGTAAGATGCAAGTGTCATATATATTGTATCTTCTACGGAAGAAGACGCTAAAAAGCAAAATCCTGTACTTCTTGATGCATATATATCGGAATGATCTCCAAATATACTTAAAGCATGTGTTGCGACAGTTCTTGATGCAACATTTATTACACAAGGAAGCATTTCACCTGCTATTTTATACATTGAAGGTATCATTAAAAGAAGTCCTTGACTTGCTGTATATGTACTAGCAAGTGAACCTGTTTGAAGTGAACCGTGTACAAGCGCTATTGCCCCTGCTTCACTTTGCATTTCTATTAATTTAACTTTATTATTAAATAGGTTAAGTCTTCCTTCAGTGCTCCACTTATCTATATATTCACTCATTGGTGATGCAGGTGTTATTGGATATATACCTGCTATTTCAGTAAACATATAAGATATATGTGCGCATGCTTCATTACCATCTATTACTTTATATTTTCCCATGTTATCACTATCCTTCTAAATAATTATATCATAAAAAAAATAGATTTAATACTAATCTACTTCTTTTATTAATTAAAACGCACCAAATCCCATTTTTACTTTTTCAATTTCTGCATTTTTATCTAATATACCATTTAATTCTTTTATTGAACGGAATAATTTTTTTGGATTTCTTGCGGCCATATCTCTATCTGTTGCTTTTGTATATTCATCTAAATTTTTACTAATAACAGAAAATGAAACATTTCCCATATATCCTAATATTTTATATAAATCTATAAAACCTCTTTTTCTTTTCATATATTTTAAAAAGATTTTATTTATTATTCCTTTATCTATTGCATCTATACAAAATTGATCAACATCACATACGCCATACATTGATTCTATAAATTTTTTAGCAACATTTTCAAACTGCCAACAACCATTAAGACTACAATTACATTTAATTGGTGGCTCTGATAATTCAAAAATTCTTTCTCTATCAGGATATATATTTCTTTCATATTTATAATTTATCATCTTTTGGGCTATTGTTTGTGATACAAAATCATCTAATAATATTCCAGCATATTTAATTTGTCTAAATTCAGGATTATTTGACAAACTTTTTACCATATCTTCTTTTGTAGGACTTGTAGATATAAATTTTTCATCTACATCATATCCAAGCATTAATTTTTCGAACCATTCTTCGTATATACCATTAACTGCATGAGAAAATTCATGGAATAATATTTCATCTTCAAAATAAAATAAACCTTGTCTCATTTTTGAGTCTACTTTATCTTTATTAATATCTATATTTATTCCTTTACTTACATAATTTCCATTTTCATCTTCAGTTCTAATAGGCAGAGTATGTGCATATGAATTCATATTATTGTTAATTCCAATTTCTACTCTTTCAAGTCTACTAACAACTCTTTCTATATTTAAATTATTGAATAGCCCTATTTTTGTACCTAAATATACATATTCTTGCATTTTTGGATGTAATTTTCTTATTCTAAAATCTAACATGCTATTCATAAAAATTCCCCCTTTAATTTTTAAAGCTTTGTTATTCTACCACAAATAAAGAAAAAATGCAAAAAAAAAGATTAATATCTTTAAAAAGAACTGATATTAATCTTTACTCTTTTATTATCTTTTAAATAAGAACTTGCTTGAACTACAGTTCTAATAGAATTAGCAATCTTTCCTTCTCTTCCTATTACAGAACCCATATCTTCCTCTTTAACAACTACTTCTATAATTATTTCATCATCATTAGGAAATTCTTTTACTGAAATAGAATCTGGATCACTAACAAGACTTTTAACAATCATTTCTGTTAATTCTACTAAAGTCATTATTATTTACCGCTCTTTTCTTCATGGAATTTAGTCATAATTCCTGCTTTAGATAATACATTTTTAGCTGTATCAGTTGCGATAGCACCATTTCTTAACCATTTTAAAGCATCTTCTTCTTTAATTTTGATTTCACCATCAATTGGATTATAGTAACCAATTTCATCGATTGTTTTACCATCTCTTGGGCTTCTTGAATCAGCGATTACAACTCTGTAGAATGGTCTTTTTTTAGCTCCCATTCTTTTTAATCTAATCTTAACTGCCATATTTAACTCCTCCTTTTCCAATCACTGTAAGTCAATTATACTAAAAAAAAGAAGTAGTGTCAACTATTTTTGTTGACAACTACTTTATTTTATCATTTATAATTGAATTAATAATATTTTGACCAGAACCATTAACTGTATTATTATTCGCACCACTCATCGTTGAACTAGTTAAACCTGTTCTTCTTTCAATATAATTATCTACTTTTCTTAAATTAGACATTTGTGACTTTGTATCTCTTTCATATTTATGTCTTGCATTTGAATTACGATATTTAAAATATATAATTAAAAAATATATAATTCCAGAAAGTAAAAATAACCAATTATAATCAAAGTCAGTAAATACCATTGCAAGTATACCAAGTACTTCAACAAAGGCTGATATTCCAATCAATTTTGGCATATATATTGGGACACTTCCCATTGTCTTTCTTGTTCTTGCATTTACTGCAACATAATGTAATACTTTTTTATCACCTGATACTTGTTGATAACTATATAACCAAACTGGTAAATATGCTGCTGACCATTGTTCACCTTTTATATAAAAATCTTCTTTTGACCAAGCAACTCCTCTATCATAATTTGTTAATGTTTCATTTGCTTTATGCCTAGCAATATCTTTAGCTTGAACATCAACTATATTTTTTAGATCTTCAACATTTATATCTCTTTTTTCAGATGTATATCCTTTCAAATAATTAGAATTATATTTAGCACAATTGTCAATATCAAAAGGCATTATTGCATTAATTACATTATTTGTCTTATTTGATGATTTTTTATTTAACCTATCAGAACTTGATTCAATTGTTAATCCATCAATTGCTAAATCAAATTCTCTTTCAACTTCATATAAATCAGCATCATAATATGTTTTGGCATCTTCTCCACTACCTTTTACATATCTTCTTACTCCTTCTTCACCTTTACCAACAAAATTAGCATGTGAATTAACATCTACAACCATATAAGGGAAATAAACACCCATTATGTTATTTGTATTAAATTCACTTTTAAATTTAGGATGCGCATAGAATTTTCTTTTACCAACAAATTTTTCTATATCACCTTTTGCAGTATCTTTTGTAACTGAAAATGGTAATACAACATCTGGTATACTTCCATTTGGTATTTGTTCATTAACAGATAATATATTTCTACACCAGTGACATCTTGCTTGTAATTTTGATGATGTATCAATAACGACTTCTGCCCCACAACTAGAACACTTAAATGTCATTACTTCATCTGTACTTGCAACTATATCTGTTGCACCTGATCCTATAATTTGACCTTCAATTTTAGTAATATCACTTTCTAATTCTTCTACTTTTTTTGGTTCAAATTCAAATCTACAAAAATCACATCTTAATTTACCTATTCTTTCATTAAGTGTAATTTCTGTTGCACCACATTTTGGACATTTATCTTGTCCATTTTTAGCACCAACATCAGTTTTAATAATCTTTTCGTCAGTGCTAATTACATTTTCTGTATTTTCATTCATAATTAAAGACCTAATAAGCTCTTCTTTTTAGCATCAAAATCTTCTTGTGATATAACACCTGCATCTAATAATCCCTTTAATTTTGTTAATTCTTCATATGGATCAGTAGCTTGTGTTTGTGCTTGTCCTTGATTTACATTAATAAATGGATTTTGATTAGAACTTCCTTGTTGTTGAACGCCTTGCATCATACCTGAACCTGCTTGCATTCCCATACCCATAAATGCCATTCCTGTTCCGCCACCATTTTCTCCTGCTGCTTGAACACCACGAGCAACTGATTGTTGCATAAATGAATTACCTCTATTTCCTGATAATGCATCTGCCTTTTTAACATCACTTAATAATGCTTTTGTATCCTCATCATATTCAATTGCTAAAATAGCAGTTTTTACTATTTCTAATCCTCTATCTGATTTCCAATTATATGCATTTTCTACTGCATCACTCATTGCTTTTCCAAAACCTAATTGATCGCTTTGAATTTTTGTTATACGATTTCCTTTGTCAGGATCATTTGTATAAATTGAGAATGCAGATGATAATGTACTAACTACTTCATTAAATAGTTCATTACAAGCATCATTATTCATATCTGCGAAATCAAATACTGGTGCATTTGGTTGTAAATATGATTGTGGTACAAAATTTTTAACGAATAGTAATGGATCTACTATTTTTAAAGTATATGTACCTCTTGTAACTGCACCAACTTGTGTATTTAGATAAGCATCATCCCAATAAATTTCTGATTGTGTACCAAACTTATTATTAGGAATTTCTTTCAAATTAACATAAAAAGCTAATTGTTGTGAGCCTGGTTGTCCACCAAATTTAAATCTTTCCCATGATGTTCCAATTGTAGATGCTAAAATACCATCTCCACTAAAAATTGATCTTGAATTTGGATCATCTGATCTATATTCGAATCCTCCTGCTTCTGCTATCATACCAGTGATTTGACCATCTTGAACAGTTATTAATGCTGTTCCCTCTGGAACGATAATTTTACTTCCATTAGTAATTATATTTTCAGATCCTTTATAATTTTCACCACGACCTGCATTAGTACCTTGTGGTACTGCTTGAAATAATGCTGCTGTTGCTGGAACACCTTGTCTAGGCATGTAAAAATCTTTCCATTCATCAGCAAATGTACCTTCTAAGGCACCTGAAAACGCTTTAATAAATCCCATTTAATTTCCCTCTTTTCTTTGATTTATTTTAAATAGAAATGCATATTTTATTATTTTCTATTCAAATTAATTATATCATTTCTTATTTAATATGTAAATTAAAATAACTATCAGATAAATACTGATAGTCATTTTTTATTCATACATATATGTAACAATTCCTAAACCTACTTTTTCGCCAGATTTCATTATATTAAATTCTGTTCCTATGTTCATTGGTACTAATTTATCAAATTCTATATCTACAGATACTTGTTCACCTGGATTCAACTCACTAATACCATCAGTAGTAATAAATCCATCAAAATCTGCTTTTGTAAACCTAAATGTATTTTTATATATATTTGAAATTTTTACTTTTTTTCCACCATCTTTTTCAGAAAACATTGTTATATCTGCTTTTATCTTCTTTGAAACTTTCACTGTATCTGGTTTTGCAAGTACTTGTCCTCTTTCTACATTTTCTCTAGGTATATCTTTTAAAATAATTCCAACATATGTACCTGCTTCTGCAACATCAACAGTTTGTCTTTTTATTTCCATTTCACTTACTGTTGCAGTTAATTTTTCTTCATTAATTCCAACTATTTGAATTTGATCACCTGAATTAACTGTTCCTCTTTGTACTGTACCTGTTACAACAGTCCCCTTACCAGAAATTACAAATACATCTTCTACATACATAAAGAAATCTCCAGTTTTATCATAAACTACTGTATCTTCTTCTTCTTTTGTTTCTTCTTCATCTTTAGTCTCATCTTTTTTTACTTCTGTTAAATTATTATTATCATTTTCTTTTGTATTATTAGAATTATTTTTAAGATAAATTAATCCAAAAACAATTAAAATTAATAAAACTATTATTATTAACGTTATTATTTTTCCTTTTTTATTATTCATTATATCCTCCTATTTATCTGTTGCATTTTCAATTATTTCATTAGGTATTTCAACATCACCTGCAGCATTATAATTTGTAAAGTTAACGGTTGAACTAAACTCATCAACTCCTGGTATTATCTTAGAAAAATCATACTTTATAGTTGAAATATCATTACCAGTTGTATATACATCTATGTTCATTCCTTTTACTATAGTCATCTTTTTACTTGATGTTGATTTCATTACTGATTGTAATTCACTTTTTGAAAGTTTAACCTTAAAATGATTATCATCTATCTTTTCAACATTATCAGAACTTTTTAATTTTTGTAAAATTAATCCCAAATCAAATTTTGTTTGAGAGTTTTTATCTTTATACCACATATTTTCTTGAAATGGTACTGATGTATATGAATATCCTGAATTAAAATCAATATATGTTTTATTTGTTATTGCAGCAACACCTAAAGTATTTGTCGTTATTTCCAGATATTCTTTTTGATGAATTTCATCAACTACACCTTTTGATGTAGTTATTACACTTGCACCTTTCATACTTATTTTAGAAATTATTTCAATATTATAATTATTGTATGTTGTATTATAATTTTTATTAGTTGCTTTTGATTCAGTAACTTTAATTTGATAATTATATTTTTTATCCAAATTACCATTTGTTACTGCTAAGTATACTTTGTCATAACCAAGATCATATATATTTTGTTTCAACTTTGATGATACTGAAGAAATAACATTATATTCATTATTTTTTTCGCCTATTAACATAAACGTTATATAGGAATAATCACTAGAACTTATCTCAATATTTGATAATTTATTAACTTCAAAATAATCTATCGCACCTTTATTAATTTCATACTTGTATGTATCATTTTTAGATATATCACCTTTTATATCAAGTTTATCATCAGAAGGTGCGACAAAAGCATTATTTTTATAGCTTTTACTAAGGAATTTTAATGCTAAATCATTTATAGTACTTTTTAATTTTTCTTTTGATGTATTTTTATTTATATATTTCAATGGTTCATTTTCTAAAAGTGCTTTATTAAATATTTCACTACTATTATCAACCATTAAAGAATATGAATATAAATAAGGATAAATTGCATATCCATAACTTCCACCTTTTTCATCCTCTATATTTAAACTTACATCTCTATAGTAAGCACCAAACCAATTATTTAAATATGTTTTTGTACTTTGATAATTGCCAGTTACTGCACTTACATAATTTGCATAACTTTCTATAAATTCATCTTCTGTATAAGTACAAGAATCTAAGCCATTTGCTTTACAATATGAATGTTGAAGATGATGAAATAATTCATGTCTTGTAACTTGTTTTAAACTATCAGTTTCATTTAATCTACTCTTATTCATAAAAATATATGGATAATTTATAACTCCATCATGTCTGATACTACTTAATCCAGCATAATTAAGATATTTACTTAATAAATTTGTGTCTGTATATTGAGCAAGTGTTACATCACTTCCTGTATCATAAACATATATACTCATTGCGGTTTCTATACTATCAACAGGAATATTACATTCTTGTAATACTACGGTTGCTGAAATGTAATCACCTACAAGATTTTTATTGTCTACATATGGATCATATGAATATTTAATTTTTGATAGTTGTTCTAAATCACCAACAGAATTTTCTAATTCAGTAAGTATAACATTTACATCATTTTCAGTTATTGAATCATTACCTGTATCAGTATACCATAATAAAAATCTACCATTTGAAGATAATCTTGCTTTATCTAAGACATGTGAAGAAACTTGTTCTGGATCTTTTTTTGATAAATTAATTATATTTGAAGATGATTTTGAAACATTTTTACTTTTAATTTGTACATCTTGTAATAATTTTTTTCTAGCATATTTTTCTACTAAATCTTTATCCAATTTTTTATAATTTTTTTCGATAAAATCTATGATATTTAATTGATTACTTGTAAGAAAATAATTATTATTATCATTTTTATATTTGCTCGCTAATGAGTCTGAATCAAATTCAAGCGCATACATTTCTTTTAAATACTCATTTGCACTTATTATTTTTTGTTCATAATCGTATTTTATATGTTCATATGAATTAGTATATTTTATTTCTTCTTTATTATTAATTACAACACTATTTTTATTATTAAATATATTAGTGTATTTATTAATAATTAAAAAGGCTAAAAATATTATTACTAAAAATAATATAAATATTATAAATCCATGCCTTTTTATTTTTTCACCACAATTTGTACAATACTTCATTTTTTTATTCAAATTATTACCACATTTTTTACATTTTCTCATCCTATCACCCTATTATAGATATTAACACAATAATGTTTTAAAAAAAAGTCCTATAATAGAACTTTACTTTTATTTATCATTTTTTACAAATTATATTGTTAATAAAAAAAAAGACTTTTACTCTAAAAAGTCCTCATTTACTTCATTATCTATTTCTTCTAGTGTTTCATCAGTTACATTATCATCAAATACTTCCCATTTATCTTCATCATCTTCAACCATTATTTTAACTTTTGTATCACCAACAACTTCTATACCAAGTTCTTTTTCTATATCAAAGTCTATAGTATTACCATTTATTTGTACATTGCCGCAACTTGGTTGTTTAAGTACTCTAACAATAATTTCTGAATCATTAAAGTCTACATCAAGTTTTGTTTTAACATTAATAAGTTCATTATATTTAATTGTTTCATTAATAACATTTGTTTTTGTATCATTATCATATGAATACCATATATTTATATCAAATGAACCATCAACTACTACATCATCACCTTGTACATATCCTTTAAATTTATGATTAATTATCCAACAACCTAATATTGTACTTGGAACTACTTCACTTTTAACACTATACTTATTTTTGAAATATTTTTTGCCTTTACCTATTACTGCCTTAGTTACAATTTCTTTATAATTAGACATTCTTATCACTCCTCTACTTTAATTTATGATAGAAAATAAAAAAAGTGCCTATAAAATGCACTTTTTTTCTAAAAAGGTAAATTAATTTCATTATTATTGTTAAAATCAAAATTGTTTATTTGTACACTATATTTTATTTTATTATTACTATCTGAATTTAAATTGTCAATTACATAATCTATTTCATAAATAAAATTTGTAGATTTATCAACTAATATTTGAACATCTACTGTTCCACTTAAGTTTTTTTCATCCATAACATCTTTATCATATATTAAATTATATGCATCACTTTTTTTCATAGATACAGTATACTTTTTATAACTAACCTTATTAATTACTTCATTATCTACTTTTTTTATTTTAATTATATTTTTCTTTAATTTCTTATAATCAATTTTAAAATCTTCTTTAGCGTCACAAGATACTTTATTTGAACTACTATCTTTTGTATAACATTTTGTTTTACCATTTTCTTTTACTAAATATTTATTAATACTACTAGTAAGTTCTTCATCGTCATACTTACTAATTATAATATTCTTAATATCTTTAGTTCTAGCGATAGTATATTCAATTTTTGATTGTTTATCCAAACTTTCTATATTAAGTGTTATTCCAGTTGTATAATTTATTTTATTTGAATACTTATTTGTTTTATTTAGATAATTATTTAATGATACCTTTTTCCCCATAAGGAATATTCCTAAAAATATAAATAATATTACTACTAAGACTACTACAATTTTAACTTTTTCTTTCATAAATTCTCCTAAAGAAGAATTATATTGTCATTAATTCTTCTTCTTTTTCTTTTAATTTTTCATCTACTTTTTTATTAAAATCATTAATTAAATCTTGTACTTCATTCATTAAAGACTTTTCCATATCTTCATTTATTTCTTCATCTTTTTTAATTGCATTATTAGCATCTTGTCTAATATTTCTAAGTGCTATTTTAGCTTCTTCAGCAAGAGCTTTTGCTTGTTTAACAAATTCTCTTCTTCTATCTTCAGTAAGTTCTGGAATAGCAATAAATATAAGTTCTCCAGTGTTATTAGGAGTTAATCCTAAATCAGCTTCAAATATAGCCTTTTCAATATTAGCAAGACATGATTTATCAAATGGTTTAATTTGAAGTCTTCTTGCTTCTGGTACAGATACAGTTGCTAATTGATTAAGTGGTGTTGGTGTACCATAATATTCTACCTTTACACCGTCTAATATTGCAGGATTTGCTCTACCTGCTCTTATTGTTTTAAATCTTTCTAAAAGATTTTCAATAGTTTTTTCCATTTTTTCATTTGCTTCTAAAATAATTTCATCCATTTTCATTTTTTCCTTTCAATATAGTTATATTTTACTATATATTATTTTTTTCTTCAAGTATATTATTTAGAACTATATTTCTTATCATGTTCTTTTTCGTATATATTTTGTTCACTATTATTTAATTCTTTTTTATATTCTTTGTTATTATTATTATTCAATATTGTTTCTTGTTTAAAAACTTTTTCTTCGGGATCAATCTTCTTTAAAAGATCGCACAATTTTTGTAATTTTTCTTTATCACTTTCCATTTTAAACCCTCCTTTATATTAACGTATCCAATTAGATATCTTTTCCTTATCTTCACTTGGTGCATCAGATTCATCAATTTCTCTTTTTGATCTTTCTAATGAATAATTAACTGTTCTTTTTATAATATCATAGCCATTTCCATCAGGTTTTTCTACAAGTTCAATATAACTTGCTATACCTTTTGGATCATAAGGTGAATATCCCATACCTACTGCTCTAACTGTATGAATATTTTTATTACCGCTTTCAAAATGTTCATGCCCTTGAAAAACATCATCATACTTATCAGTATCATATTTTTCTTTTCCTGTATTATAATCTTTTGTATGATGACATAATAACACTTTTTTTCCACCAATTTCTATTTCTAATTCCTCAGGACATTTTCTAATTTCTTCTATTTGTTCACTAGTTAATTTACTTTTTGTCCAATCACTATTTTTTTTAGCTTCTTCTTTCATTGCATCACTGCTCAAATGACCTGACATCGAATCTATTCCATCTAATGCGTATATCTCATGATTTCCTTTTAGTGATTTTACATTATATTCTTCTAACAAATCAATGACCTCACCTGGATTAGAACCTGTACCTATATTATCACCTAATGAATATATTTCTGTAACACTATCTTTTCTTGCATCCTCAAGTGCTTCAAGTGTTGGTTCATACAAACCATGTGAATCAGTAAAAATTGCTATTTTTCTAGGTGATTTTTTACCCATCATTTTTTGTAATTGACTTATTTTAGATGACATTTCGTCATATTTTTCCTTTTCGATTGTTGATTTAGATTTATATTTTATCTCTTCTGGAGAACTCTTTAAACTGGCATTTTTTTCCTGAGTTTTTACAAAGTATAAACCATATTCTTTTGCAATAGATATTTCTTCATCTGTCGCTTCTCTTCCATTAGGCAATATTATACAACACGGTTTTAAACCCTCACGTAAACATAAATATTCAGAATTGCCATTTGTATTACTTGTATCTCTTACACCATATTGTACATTTTCAATATTTGGAGTTGAAATATCATTTTGTTTTATTTCACCATTTGAGCCCATATTATTTGGACTACTAACAATAAAATTTTCAACTGGTAAAGAATCATAACCAAAAATAATATCCCTTTCACCGTCGTAATAATAACCCTGTTTTATATAACTAACTGCTGATAAACAAATATAATTTTGTACTTCTTCACCATTTTTACATAATCCATTAACTATCTGATCAACACTTTCATTCCCACTTTTAACATGAGCAAGTAAAATATAATTTTTATTTGAATAATCATATACATTTACGCCATATTTTTCACTTTTTTCTTTATCAATCATTGTTTCAAGGTACGTTTCGTCTATATAATCTTTTTTTGTTAAATTCTCATTTGTTTCATATGCATATAATTTTCTCATTTCCTCTTGATAATTTTCAAAAAGACTGTTGATTTCAAATATAACATCACTATTTTTTTTAATATTTTCAAATAAATAATCTAAATTTTCTATATTGTTTTCATTTAATAACATTTCAAAAGCTGTAGTATATCCTAAATATAATTCTATTTTTGATTTAATTTTTTCATCACATCTATTATCAAATATAAGTTGTTTTAATCTAGCTGTATTTCCATATTTTTTTAATATTTCTTCTATTTCTTGATTGCTATATCCAAATATCATTTTACACAAATTATCCATTTTTTCTGAAATATCATTAGAATTATCGTAATCTATTTGAAATTTATCCATCAATATTTCATCAATTTTGTCTAAATCTGACATTTCACTAACATTAATGCCATTAAAGTCTATTTTACTTTTAAATAATTTTGTTAATTGCGAAAATTGAACATCAGTTAAATCAACATTATTTTTTTCTATATTTTCACATAATTCTGGATACCTATTATAATTTTCTAATAAACTAATTAGCATTTTAGATCTATCAAAAACATTATTATCATAATATTTGCTCATACTTTTAGTAAATGAACAAAAAGTTTCTAAATTTTCACTATTTTTTGATATTTGAATTATATCTGTTAAAAAATCATAATCAACTCCAAAATTATATTGAATAAATGTATCCTTGTTAAAACTAATTTTTTCTAAAAACGAAGAAAATATTTCTTCATTGAGTAAAAATTTTATTTTATCACCTTTATAATTAACCATAACATCAGAATATTCATTATATACTTTTTCATATTTTTTAATTAATTCCTCAACATTTTCATTATTATTTATTTTTAATTTTTCTTTATAAAAATTAAATCTTAATATTTCTCCATTATATTCTAATAAATTTCTTATGTCATGTTTTATTGCGATATTCATAAGCATTTCATCACTAAATATTACATTTTTACATGCTAGAGAATTTAAATTTTCATATGTTAATTTAAATCCATTTTCTATAGCACACATTATAACGTTCTTATCATTTTTATTATAATATCTTATATAGTTAGGATTATTCTCAATTAATATTATAATAGATGAATCATCAAAAGTATTAAATTTTGATGAATTTTCTGGGGTTATTTTAAAGCCTTTTTCTATTGCATATCTAAGCATTTGATTCTTAATTTCATAAATGGCTTTACACAAAAAAATATTATTAGGATCAATATCCAAAAAATATTCAAATTTATCATTAAGACGAAATACTCCTGAATCCACATCTAATTTTGATAAATTATTATAATCTAGTTTAAATCCTTTTTTCTCTGCATATTTTAATACTTCTAAATTATAACCTTTATATAACAAAATGTTATTTAAATCTATATCTATAAGCTTAATCATTTTTTCTAATTCTGAATTTTCCGTAAATTTTTCAAATATATTATCTGGAATTAAGCTTAAATTTTCATACGTTAATTTAAAGCCCTTTTCTATTGCATATTCTAGTAATTCTTCAGGAGCATTTTTATTATTACTAAAAATAAATATTATATTTTCTGGATTTTGATCTATTAGTTCTTTAACATTAGTTATTTCATTCGAATAAAGTTTTTTTAATATTTTGGGACTAATTTTTAAATTGTATTTTAATATTATATCTTCGTAATTGAATTGTGCATTGTTAAAGAATTTTAAATTGTTAGGATCAGCCTGAATTGCCTTTTCCATGAATAACTCATTTTTAAAAATAATATTAGACAGATTATAATCTTTTATCTTGGACAAATTTTCAAAAGAAAAATTAAAATTATTTTCTAACGCTTTTTTCAACAAATTATCTGGTATTGAATTTTGTTTATAAAATATAAGATTTTGTGAATCAAATTCTATTGCTTTCATTATAAATTCATTATTAGAAAAAATATCATTTTTCTTATCAAATCTTGACAAATTTTTATAGGATAAATCAAAGCCTTTATTAATTGCATACGATATCAAATTTGTACTTAAATTTCTGGAATAAATTATATTATTACAATCTACATTAATAGCTTCTTTAATAAATTCATCACTATAAAAAGCACTGCAGTCTTTATTGAATTTTGATAAATTTTCAAAAGAAAAATTAAAATCTTTCCTTTTTGCTATTTTAAGTAATTTTTCAAAGCTATCAGTATCCATTTTTGCATATACAATTGCATCACTATTATGCTTGATACTTTTTTTCATGAATTTATAATTTTCGTAGATTGGACAATTTATATTTAAAGATAAATTTTCATTTGATGGTTCCAATCCATTTTCAAATAAGTATTCTAATAAAAATTTTGATTTATCTTTATTAAACTCATTAATTAAATATGTTCCTTCTTTATATTTTTTTATTCCATCAAGTTTATCAAAAAAATCTTTTAACCAGAAATTTTCAGTTAAATTATTTAACCCTTTTTTTAGCCATTTATTATGATCTTTATATATATAATATGAAATCTCATAAAGTTTCTCGTTTGTCTCACCAAAAAATCCATAACTGTTAAAAATTTGAGAAACATTTTTTTCAGTTAAACTATCTCTTAAATTACCTTGAAACATCCCTAAAGGTAAATTTAAACTTATAAATTCATCTAATGTTAATATTTTTAATATTTCTTTTGTATATCCATTTTCAGCTAAAGCTTCTTCTATATTATATTCTGTTGGAAATACTAAATTTTTTAATAATTCTATTAACTTTTCTTTTTCAACACTTTGTTCTTTCATAAACCCACCTCTATTATATATTAGATTATATCATAGAAAAAGAAAAAGAGAAATAATTTCTTATTTCTCCTATATTATTATCCTTTTATTTGGTTCATTACTTCTTCAGCAAAGTTTTCTTCTTTCTTTTCGATTCCTTCACCAACTTCAAAACGTACCATATTAACTATAGAACCGTTTTTAGATTTAACAAAGGCACCAACAGTCATATCAGAATCTTTAACGAAGTCTTGTTCTTCTAAACAAATTTCTTTATAGAATTTATTTATACGACCATTAACCATTTTTTCAGCTATTTCAGCAGGTTTTCCTTCATTCATAGCTTGTTCTTTTAATACTGATGTTTCTCTTTCAACTTCTTCAGCTGGAACATCTTCTCTTTTTACATATGATGGTCTCATAGCTGCAGCATGCATTGATACATCTTTAGCAGTTTCTTCGTCTGCACCTTCTAATAAAGTTAATACAGCGATTCTACCACCCATGTGGATATAACTTCCGAAGTTTTGTGAATCAGTTTTTGAAAGTCTTGCAAATCTTCTAAAACTAATTTTTTCTCCTATAGTTGCTGTAAAATTAACTATAGTATCGTTTAAAGTACCTTCTTCAGTACTTAAACTCATTGCTTCTTCCATTGTTTTAACATCGTTTTTAACAATTAATTCAGCAATTTTGTTTACTAAATTTACAAATTTTTCATTCTTAGCAACGAAGTCTGTTTCACAGTTAACCTCAACTATTGATGCATTATTTCCATCAATAACAACTGTACTTAATCCTTCTGCTGCTACTCTATCTGCTTTTTTAGCAGCTTTACTAATACCTTTTTTTCTAAGATAATCGATTGCTTCATCGATATCATTATTACTAGCTTCAAGTGCTTTTTTACAATCCATTAATCCAGCACCTGATAAATCTCTTAATTCTTTAATTAAACTTGTATTCATTTATATATCCTCCTTTTAGATTACTATTTATTTAAAATTTCTAAAAGTTCACTTTTCTTAAGTTTACTGTATCCTTCGATACCTTCAGCTTTAGCCATTTCTTTTAGTTCAGCAACTGTTTTTTTGGATAAATCTTCTTTATCTTCGGCTTTGATTTCTTCAACAGTTTCTTTAACTTCTTCTTTTTTAGCTTCAGCTTTTACTTCTTTAGTTTCGCTTTTTTTAGATTCTTTTTTTGATTCTTTATTAGCATTTTTGTTTTTATCGTCATCAGTTAAAAAGTCTACCATTTCTCTATCTGTACCTTCATTAATTGCATTAGCAAGTACTCCTAAAATGATTTTAACAGCTCTTACAGCATCATCATTTGCAGGTATTACATAATCAACTAAATCTGGATCACAGTTAGTATCAACAATACCAAATACAGGTATTCCAAGTTTTCTTGCTTCTTTGATTGCTATATATTCTTTCTTTGGATCAGTAATGATCATAGCATCAGGTAATTTTTTCATATTTCTAATTCCACAGAAATAAGAATTTAACTTGTCATATTCTTTCTTAATTTTAATAACTTCTTTTTTAGGTAGAACATCTAAAGTTCCATTTGCTTCCATTTTTTCAACTTGATCTAAGTATCCTATTCTTCTTTTGATAGTTCTGAAGTTTGTTAAAGTTCCTCCAAGCCATCTTTCTGTTACATAGTAACTATCTGATCTAATTGCTTCTTCCATAGATGCTTCTTGAGCTTGTTTCTTTGTACCAACAAAGATAACCTTTCCACCATTTTGTGCGATTTCTCTTAAAGCAACATATGCTTCTTCGATTTTTTTAACTGTTTTTTGTAAATCGATAATATATATACCTTCTCTTGCAGTGAAGATATATTCTTTCATTTTTGGATTCCATCTTTTTGTTTGATGTCCAAAATGAACACCAGCTTCTAATAAATATCCCATTGAAACTACTGCCATAAATTCATTCCTCCTTTTGTTTTTCTTCCAGATATATCTTTTTTACTCTCCACCCATATGAGCACATGGTTTGTAAATCAATATCTGTGTTTTTTCAAAGCCAAAATTATTATAACATACCATAAATAAAGTGTAAATATTATTTTTGTGATTTTTCCCTTTATTAACATGGATTTATATCAATACTAATACTAACTTTATTATTATTTTCTAAATCCGATACATTATTTAATATTTCTCTCATTTTTTCTTTATTCCTAAATTTTATAATTATTTGAAAATAATATATTTTATTTACTCTTGACACACCAGCTACAGATGGACCTAATACAATCATATCTTCACTTATATTTTCTTTTATATAATTTGCGATTTTTTTTGATTCACTAAGTGATAAATTATAATCTTTACTACCAATCTTTATTAGACTAATAAAATAATATGGTGGATATTTTAAATTCTTTCTTATTTTTATTTCCTTATTAAAGAAATCTACATAATTATGTGTTTTAGATAGTTCAATACTATAATTATCGGGATTAAATGTTTGAATTATTACATCGCCTTTTATGTTTCCTCTACCTGCTCTTCCTGATACTTGACTAAGCATTTGATATGTTCTTTCACTACTTCTAAAATCTGGAAAATTAAGTATTGTATCAGCATTTATTACTCCAACTAATGAAACGAGAGGAAAATCAAGACCTTTCGCTATCATTTGTGTACCAACTAAAATATCATATTCATGATTTAAAAATGAATTTATTATTTTTTCGTGGGCACCTTTTTTTGTAGTTGTATCTATATCCATTCTAACTGTTCTGTAACTCTGAAATATCTTCTTTATTTCTTCTTCTACTTTTTCTGTACCTTGACCAAAATCTTTTAATGATTCGTTTTTACATTTTGGACATATATCTTTTTTCTTTTCAGCATATCCACAATAATGACATCTATTCATACCACTAGTCTTATGATATGTAAGTGTTATATCACAATTAGGACATTTAATAACTTCACCACATGAACTACATAATTGATAACTTGAAAAGCCTCTTCTATTTAAAAATAATATTACTTGTTCATTATTTTCTAGTTTTTCCCTCATTTTTTCTATTAATATTTCTGAAAATAAACTATTACCTTTTTTTACCTCATTTTTCATATCAACTATTGTTACTTTTGGTAAACTTGCATTATTTGCTCTTTTTGTTAATGATACAAGTTCATAATAACCTTTTTTACCTCTTGCATAACTTTCTATTTGAGGTGTTGCACTTCCTAATACTACCTTTGCATTATGATATTTTCCTCTAATAATTGCAACATCTATTGCGTTATATCTAGGATTATGTTCTTGTTTATATGTACTAGAATGTTCTTCATCAATTATTATTATTCCAATATTTTTAAGTGGTGTAAATATTGCACTTCTAGCACCTATTACAATAGATACTTCTCCTCTTCTTATTTTTCTGTATTCATCATATTTTTCACTTTCAGAAAGTGCACTGTGAAAGACTGCTATTTTATTTCCAAAATGTACTTTAAATCTATTAATAATTTGAGGTGTTAAACTTATTTCAGGAACAAGCATTATTGCTGTTTTTCCTAAAGAAATTTGTTTATTTATTAGATGCATATATATTTCTGTTTTACCAGATCCAGTAACACCATTTAAAAGAATTACATCTTTCTTACTATTTTCTATTTGATTTATTGCTTCTTCTTGGTATTCATTTAATTTTAAAAGAGGCTCTATTTTATAACTATTATCTAATCTATATTTTTCTTTTTCTTCTTCTATTACAAGACCTTTATCTTTTAATACTTTTATTATATTTGATTGATATTTTGATTTTAATGATATTTTATTTTTTAATAAATCTTCTACTACTTCAATTTGTTTTTGTGCTTTTGATGTAGTTATAAATTCTTGTGCTTCTTTTATATTTGCTAATTTTACATATTTTTCTTTTTTTACATTAATATTAATTTTAGCACTTGCTTTATAACCTGATGGAAGCATTGCTTGATATATTGATATTAAATTACATACTAAATCTTTTTTTAGTTCTTTTCCAAGATTTAACAGTTCTTCATTAAGTATTGGTTCTTCATCTATAATACTAGTTATTTCTTTTAAATCATATTCACTATTTTTCTTTATATCAATTATAAATCCTTCTAGATTTTGTTTACCAAATGGTACTAATACTCTTTTTCCTATTTCTATTTTATCTTCCAAATCTTTAGGAACTAAATAATCAAAAGTCTTTTCTTTATTATTAAATGATATTTCTACAAGTACACTTATTACCATATTATGCCTCCGTAAAACTATTTTATCATAAAAAAAAATGAAAGTAATTAGTTTACTCTCACTTTTCTTGTTTGATTTGCATATACCCAGTCTCCACCAGGATTACTATCAAACCATCTGCTTTCTGTTTTTGTTATTACTGTTCTATATTTATATCTATATAATTTTCTAGTTTTAACATTATGTGTATATTCACCTAAGTCTTTTATATCATCAACCCAATAACCTAAATCTACATATGATGTTGAACTATTTGTTTTATATTCTCCAGTATATATATATCCAGCAGGTGGATTTATTGAATCTGTCCATATTGTTGATTCAATATATTTTTCTGGATTATTTTGTTTATATTTATATTGAGTTTTTGTTGTTATATAGTATGTATATTCACCTAATTTTTCTTTATTAGTAACCCATTTATTATATGGTTCATAAGTTGTTTTTGTTGTCTTTGTATATTCACCAGTATATTCATAACCTGATGGTGATGTTTTTGATGTAGTCCATATTGTACCAATAACATATTTTTCTGGATTATTTCTTTTATATTTATATTGTTTTTTAGTTTTTACATAAGATGTATATTCACCTAATTTTTCTTTACTTGTAACCCATTTATCTAATGCTTTATATTTAGTTGTTTTAGTTACTTTCTTTTCATTAGCATATACATAACCTGATGGTGATGTTTTCGAATTTGTCCATTTTGTATCAACAATCTCATTATCACTTGATTTTATTTTATATTTATATTCTGTTTTCACAATTGTATATCCATTATCTGTATATGATTTTGGATTTGATACAACCTTTTCATCTGTTGATGTAGATGATGTTTCAGAATATGTTCTATAGTAATACATATATTGTTTAGATTCTTGAAGCTCATATACTCTATAATAATATCTCATTACAGCAGAATTACCATTACATGCATCTGTACAAGGATCTTCTTGTGAATATAAGAATTCATATCTTCTATTTCCTGATACAGGATTCATTTTTTGTGTTGAACTCCATGAATCATATATTGTTTTCCAAGAACTTGTAGTTTTTTCATTATATGGTCCATACCATTGTTTAGAACTTGAATCAGCAGGTTTTGAATCTCTCCAAACACCTTCTTTTATCCAATCTGACCAAGAACCTTTAGTTGTTTGAACTGTTTTTCTAACTGTATATCTAGTATCAACTAACTTAGTATTACTATTTTCAGTTCTTTTAGTTGTTGACCATCCTGTTTCAGTCCATGTATCTTTATTTGCATATTTAACATGTTTATATTTTGTTGTTTCTTCAACATATGGTTTATAGCCTGTATATAATGTTCTTGTTGCATATAATTTAATTTTTGTTGTTTCTGGGATTACATCATAAGTCCAACCTGTATCAATTACCCAGTTATCTCTATAACCATATTTTATATGTTTATAGTTTATTACATCTTTAGTTACTTTTTTATAACCTGTATATAATGTTCTTGTTGCATATAATTTGAACTTATCTGTTATAGGTTTAACTTCATCAGTCCAATCTGTTACTACTGACCAATTATCTTTATAAGCATATTTTATATGTTTATATTG
>ERZ1673738.64-NODE-64-length-191519-cov-13.413587_pt1 | contig 191519 bp, 125 predicted proteins | sample MGYA00580198_ERZ1673738 | MGnify/ENA primary metagenome ERZ1673738 (study PRJEB41218, sample SAMN15661784) | gut metagenome | host: Homo sapiens | place: Canada: London | collected 2015-08-20/2019-03-30 | study: EMG produced TPA metagenomics assembly of... | reverse complement strand
AAATTAAAAAATAAAATCGCTGCAAAGGTACGCAGATTGTTTCTTTTTGCAAAATATTTGTGAGTGATTTTAAATGGGGGGGGTAAATTCCTGTCGTATCGTCAGAAAACCCTTCATAAGGCATTCGTCGCACACCGCCAACACCGTGTTTTTGACCTTAGGAGCCCTACCTCCAAGTATCCGCTAAGCCTCATCCTCATTTCGTCCTCCCTTCCAAAGTATATCGGCTTTGTGTTGTTTCCGTATCGTTTCCGTATTGTTTCCGCTTCCGGAAGCGAGAACGATAGGAGAACGATAGGAGGATGATACGAGAACGATACGGGATTGATACGGGATTGATACGGGATCGATACGTGGTCGATACGAGAACGATATTTCCCGATACCCAACAGAGGAAATTGATAAGAAGCTTAACTTTTTCATTGTTATTTTGGTGTATTATATTTTACATTCTTTTGTTTTGCTGCGTCCTGCCTCTCGTGCAAAGATGGCCGGGGTGCAAATTGCCATAGTGGAGCAACTATACAAAGATAACCTTCCGTTCAGCCGAATGCAAGTTGATTAGCATGAATTAACGGCCCATTAACTTTTTCTCCGTATTCATTTAACATAGCCCAAAATCAAGCACTAAGCCCTCAATGCTGTTTTTCTCCACGCCTTCGCCGTATTTTCTTTCAACAATTAGTTTACTATTCTCAGGCTCTGCCTGTAGCCGCGATACGTGCCCCAAAATAAGTTTATTGGTAAAGTTTTGTAACAGTATAACCATAAAAATTCCTTACTATTTGCTTCGTGGTTAGATTCTGCCCCCGTCATCTTAGCTATTTCTTGTGGTTTATAGTAGGACTGATATGGAATGCTAACAATCACTGAATGTTACCCTGGGGTAACGTACCTTTGGGTAATATTTAGTATATTTGCCGAAGTATTTCAGAAAATGTTTCGGAAGTTGACCCCATCTATCGCCTTTGGTTCAAGGAGGAGTATTGCTGAAAGCTCTCCATATATGATAACGTAAGAAGATCAGAGATGTGAACGGCAATGCTCCGTTTTCGCCATGCGAAGCATGCTCTATTGCTTTTGGCATCTTATTTTCAAGAACCTCTCCTATTTCCATTTACTTCTCTGTTTTATTGATAGAAACATTAAACGCTTTGCAGCGGCGATTCTTCTGATTACAGCGACAAAGCGAGAAGCGACTAAACTTCTCGTAGATGTCCAAGCCACGTCCAAGAGCTATGGTCCATCCCGTATCTGTTTTGATGAAGCGGTCATGGTCTGCCTTGAAGTCGTAGGTAAACTCTATGCCCATCGGCAGCAACTCATCTGCCAAGTCGTTGAAAGAGTCTATGATCTCTGCCACTTTCACGTCATCGTCATTCTGTGTACTTAGATGAATCTTGACGGTGTCTTGTATAGTTGACACATCTTTCACCATTTGTATGAAATCCACCAAATTGTCGATCTGATACGGTTGACGTATGAAAGGATCAGTAATGTGTATATCCGTTGCTGTTCGCAAATAATCACCAAACAAGTCCTTGTAAGTCACTCCACTCTGGTTTTCTCTTATGGAGACAGTCTTGGCAACAAGAGGTTTGATGCGAGGACGTGAACCTGAATGTTTTAATTCCAAATTCTCTTCCTTATCATTGTCTTCGGCATCCTTGTTAATCGGTTTATGTTCGATGTTTTCAAGTGTCTCCACCTTTACAGTTTCGCCTGTCTTCAACCAAACATATTCAAACTTCGCTGGTTCCGCACAGAAAGTGCTGTCAATGATATACAGCTGGTCTTTAACTCGCTTGCGCCCTTCTGCAGCGAAGTCAATGATTTCTTTTGCTTCCTCATCCGTTATCCTACCATCAGGATAGATGAGTTTCATCATGCCAGAGAAAGTTTTACGGATGGCAAGGTGGTCGCGCTCAGAAAGCGACCCGTCGAACTTGGCATAATCATTCAGCAATGCCGTACGATCGTCATTGCGTAGAGTGTGTAATACGGCTGCTATGTAGTCTGTGATAAGACCATACCCCTTAGAGAAACTATTCTTTTTCAACATCTTGATTTCCCATCCAGGATTATACAGATGCATACGGTCAAGAAACGCACCCTTGATGAAGGAAGTAGGAATACTCTCAAACAGATGGCTGTTCTTCAGCATGTATGGCACAGTATGCTTGGTATTGCCCACAAAAGACATAGATGCACTTGCCTCATGTGTACCCTTACCACGATTGAACGACTTGTTGGCAAGGTAGTTCTGCATGGTGTCGATAAGCACAGCGTCCACGTTACGCCCCTTCTGCTGTTCAAATTCATCCCATGCCACAACATCCCAATACCCCACGAGTCCAAGAATTTCCTTGTTACCTTGGATTTTCACGAACAAACGGGCAGAGGTTACGTCACCACCACTTACAAGTACACCATAAGGAGACAGTTCCTGGAACACATGAGACTTACCAGTTCCCTTTGGACCCAATTCCATGAAATTGAAGTTGTTCTCAACATGAGGGAGAAGACGAGCCAGTGTGATGAACTTCTCACGTCTGTTCATTGTCTCTGGATTAAGCCCCACAGTGTGTATCAGAAAGTCAATCCATTCATCGGTTGTGAAGTTCTTTCGTTGGTCGATATAGTCTTGCAGGTCGATGTTTGAAATCTGAATAGGCTTCAATGTCTGTATTTCCCATCTCACCTTGATGTTCTCGCCACTGATATACCCCAGTGTGATGATGCACCACACACCGTTGCCGCTTAACAACTTCGGGTTATGGCGCACATAGTCGGTACCGATAGGAACACCTGACAGTCCAAGATTGGCAAAGGTTGCCTGATATTCATCATTCTTTTCATTCAGCACTACAGTAACCTTGTCGATAATACGGTGCTTGCCGCTCTCGCGTATCAGTCCCTTTACCGATTCTGCTTCCGCGCGGTGAACATAGTTGTTCTGTATTACCTGTTTCACTTTATCTATGCCTTCATTTATCACATCCTCGTCATCGCTGGCACAATACTGTCCAAGGAGATATTCCAGAACGTATGTAGGTACAGGAAGGCCGCCCTTTACAAGGAAAGCCAAGTCCTTTCTAACCACCTTGCCTATGAAAGCATCCAGTATCTTGTTTTCCAACTTACTCTCCATAATTATAAATTATTAAAAATCTTGTTCTATCATTGTGTTGTTCTTCACCGTTTCCCGAACGAGTGGATTAAGCTTGTCATCTATATCGTAAATTCTAAGCTGTAACATGCTTGTATTGACAGACTTATTTAGATTGAGTGTGACTTCAAACAGTCGATTATTCAAGTTCGTTGCGTCAGTGCTATTCAATGTCACTTCCTTCTCTTGGGTCACAGGCTCGTCACCATTATAAATACAGCAAATAATCTTGCGTTCCATCACGGTCATACTTACGGCTTCAGATTGTATTATCTGGAACTTCAAGCGACTGCTCACCATGTTCAAGTTATGACTTATCAATGCTACACCAACCTTTTCTGTCTTGTTCGCTTTCTTACGCACGCTCCTGATGACAGGAATTATTGTTTCCTGAAGAGAAGCACCGCCATGGGCAAAGTTGTAACCTCCAGGGGCCGCCAGTCGGTTTGTTCCCTCAGGCACGGCCACCATGATGGGATTGGCACTCTTGATGGACGATACTTTGTCGAGTGGAAATTTCACTATACCTTCCACACGTTTATTACTATCTGTGAGATAATACCGGGTCTTTTTCTCTATGGTAGACTCCACGATACTATGTTTATCCTTGTTCTCAAACTTCATGTCATTATAGAGGAAGCCATGGTCAGCAGTGAGGAGTACATTTGTAACATTCCATGTGGCATGCAGGCGTTTTACCAACACGGCAAGTTGATCAATGGCTTTTCGACAAGCGTTGATTACATCGAATGGACTTTGTGAATGTCCTGCATCATCAATTGTGTCATGAAAGATATAAACCAATGGTCGCTTGAACAGTTCACGCATAGACTGTGAGTCGCTATTCATCACGTCCTCATAACGGACACAGATAGCCCCGTCACAGTATTTCCCCAAATGTACTGTACGTTGGTCGGTAGTTGTCAACACCGCGCCATCCACCATTATATCCGTATCATTCAGCTCCAGCGACTGATGAGGAAGAAGAGCAGGCTTGCAATACTTGGTTTCCGTAGGCAGCATAGCTTGATAGGCTCCTATTGTGGCAATATGTTTCTCCTTGGCAAGTTTTTGCATCAGCTCTTTCGCGACCTCATACCTTAATGCATCGCTTACGATGACTACCTGTTTCACACTGCCATCAGACTCGTTGGCATAGAAATCTTCCTGTCGCTTCAAGCCTGTTTCTGTAAACCAATTCCCTTTTTCCTCTACACATGCTAACCATTCTATATTGAGGATGTTGCTGATTTTGGCGTACCCCAAGTCCAACTGCCGTTTTGCAGAAGTCAGAGTTTGCTCAATGGGACATTCTTTGGTTATGAGTTCGTGGTATGCTTCAAGCGTCAGACGGTAATATGTATCTACCAGATAAAACTCAGATGTATATATGTCCACATATTCCTTTGTGCTATTTAATTTGAGAGTACCAAGACCTTTTACCTGAGTATAGTACAGAGCAGATTGCTCGATGAATCGGATAGCAATCTGAACGTTACTATTCACAGGCAGTTTCAAGGAAAGCTCACGCATACGCTCATTCACTTGCTCTGGATCTGCCATCAGTTTTTGCTCTACGACTTCTTTCAGAATAGGCCAGCATAGTGTCTCCGTTAGGTAGAAATAGTTAGCATCTATGCCATAGAGTCTGATGATCTCCACTTCCTTGATGTTAGATGCCAATGCCGTCATTGCCTGTGCAAACCTTTCTGATAATTGACGGTCGTGGGTTCCCAATTCGTAGATTTTGTTCACCTGGTCAAGAACTACCGAACTGCTGATTTTATACTGCTTGTAGGTATCGTCTGGCACCGCGTCTAAAAGTTGCGTGATACTATTGTACTTCAAGCTCTCTGCCACGTTTTGCATCTTGATGGTGGCATTAAAGTTTTGGGTTAAGCCAAAGAGTTTATCCAACTTTTCTGACAAAGCCTTTAATGCATCATAATTCTTACTGAGCTTATACCAGAATTCTGTACGTTTTTTCTCTTCTGCTATTCCATCCAAAATAATCATCTTGATGATGAGCTGTTCCCATTCCTGCAACTTCTTCTCGCCAAGATAATTGGAAATGAAGGCACGGCAAACCATATCCTCGCTGAACGATGTACTGTCAATATGTCCATTAAGGATGTTGCTTACCTTAGACGACATGATTTCGCCAATATTCTTCTTCACGAAACTACGGAATTTCTCAGGAAGATTATACTGCTGCATAAAGCTGGCGTAGTCTTCTTCTTTATATTCCATGTTGGCTTTCAGCATATCAAGCAGGGGGAAGCTGAGCTGCTGATCCTCTGTGTGAGGATATACCTGTTCCGGGAAGAGCAGAACTACATGCTTGTCCTTCCAATCGTTCTCGATGGCATACTTGGCATTGAACCACGCACCATCAAACACCTTATATATATAGTTGCCATTCCATTCCTTCATCTCATCCAGTTCGTTTTGGATGATGTTCATTCTGTCGAAGATGAAGAGCACATGAAGTTGTGGATTGCGTTCAAAGTAGTTGTATATTCTATCTTGTACCATAACCTTAAATGCTTTATAAATACGGATGTCTCTTGTCTAAATCTATTGTTTTCTTCATTTAAACTCCAAACAGCATTTGACCAAGTTCCTCTTGTTTGACTTCAACTCTTTCTGTTGGAAAGATTGTTGAAGTAGCAAGAGATGTCTTGCGAGACAACAAATCATCTAATGTTTCATCAAAAGATTTGATGTCAGCTCTTACTGCCATTGGATAGTAAACGAATACATCCTTGGTCTGTCCAATACGATATGCACGGTCAGTTGCCTGATTTTCTTTTGCAGGATTCCAATGTCTGCTATAATGGATGATATGATTAGCCGCTGTAACATTGAGTCCCATACCTGCAGCTACAGGTGACATGATAATCACGTTAAAACCATCAACAGCTTGAAATTCATCTATACTTGATTGCCTTGATTGCTTGTTTGGCATATTCCTCTTAACAATAGATGGTGTATCACCATTAATGATTTTAGTAATGATGCCATATCTTTTAAGGCAAAGTTTCTGAAGCATTTTTTGTGTCTCCTTGCGTTCCACGAAGATAATAACTTTCTCTTCTTTTTTCTTTATTTCGTCAAGGAACTTAATTGTAGCTTGCAATCTTGCACTAGTATCAACAATCTCATCAGTTTCGTGATTGAGAAGAGTTGAATCATAAAGATACGGATGCTCTGAAACCTCGCGTAGGTGCATGATTGTAACGAGCATATTTGGCTGTATGCCGCTCGTATAGTCATTCACAACAGAGGCATAGATCTCCTTTTGTACAGGTGGCATAAGCACTTTTTCTTTTAATTCTATCTTGTCAGGCAAATCCTTTGCGGCATCTTTTTTCAGTCGTCGCATAAAGTACACACCAAGTTTGTCATGAACTTCGTTGCCTAGGGCTACAATGTCAGTATCTTCCTTCTTTAAAGGATTCTGATATTGAGCAGCAAATGCCTTTGCATTACCTAGAAGACCTGGCACACAGAAGTCCATAATACACCACAAATCCAGCAGAGAGTTCTCTACAGGAGTACCTGTCATGGCTATTTTGAAGTTACATTTTAAAGCCTTAGCAGCATTGGTGACAAGTGTACCTGGCGATTTTATTTTCTGTGCTTCGTCCAAAGCAACCACGTCAAATTCTACGGCACAGAAGTTTAATTGAGAAATGCGCAGAGATTCATAATTTGTAAGAATGATATCCATCTTTTGCATCTTATCTACTATGCTCTTGTTGAACTTTCTTGTTACATCTTTCGATGTCAACATGTTGATTTTCATGCGAGGTTGCATGAAAAATCTTTCATACTCATTTCTCCAGTTTTCTAATAGAGATATTGGTGCAACAATAAGATATGGCTTATGATTTGCATACTTGCGTGAATGCCAGTCTATAAAATAAAGTATCTGTAGAGTCTTACCAAGTCCCATGTCATCAGCCATCAGGCATCCACTGGCTTTACTCTTATACAGGTGTTGCAACCATGCCACACCCTCTTTTTGATGGTCTTTAAGAGAAAACCCTTCTTGAAGGAACGGATCTGTGAAAAGCGTGTATTTGTCACCTTTCTCTATAATTCTTTCCTTTACCGCAAATCCCAGCTCTTCGGCATTTTCTTCAATAATGAGTACATTTCTCGCTTCATTGTCATTCTCAGTTTCAACTTTTGCTGGCTGTGAAGAATCCTTCAACTGCTTTTCTGCAGTTTGAGCTAGAAACATTGCATCTTCGATATCAAGTTGAGTATTGTTGTATTCGACAATGCCTTTTTTGTTTTCTTTTGCTGATTGGATTTCTCTCTTCAGCCTTTCCAATTCTTCTTCACTATTAATGGTGACTTTTGTTGTGCCATTTTGAGGAGTTTCAACAGTTGCACCAGCAATCCAGCAAGATTTATATGGACAAATGAAAGGATAGAACTTTGGCTTATATACACCAATTTCAATCACTCTGTCACTATACAGTTCTGATAAATCAAAAGCATTAGGGTCAAAGTATTCAGTTGGTTGTTCTATTATCTTCTGAATTTCTTCCCTGGTCTTGTGCTTTCCGCACTGTTCTTTTAGATAGTGCAGGTTTTCTTTCTGTTCCTTATTGAGCACAATACGAACACGTTCACCGTTTTCTCGCTGAACTGGATATTGAGCTTGTACTTTACGCATTTTGTCAAAATACGTTTGGAATTTGTCATTTTCTTCAATATCCACAGCTGGTTCTACTGTAAACCCTTCATCATCTCGTCCGATTTCAATCTTAATACGCTCTGGCGCATATACATTTTCGTTTTCAAGATAACTGTCCAATTGACAACCAGCCTGTTCTGCAAGCGCTTTAATCTCTGCGAAACAGCGAAGATTATAATCTGTTGTTTTATCTTCTTCTGGTGTAGAATTGAAAGCATCAACTCTGTTGAGTAAAGCATACTGAGCTTCATTGAGTAAGTATTTATCACGTCCTTTGACTAAGATATTACCACCTCTCTCACATACTATCAATTCTCCATCAGGAACATAGGTGAGAAACTCTACTTTATATTCAAAGTCAGATAAGTTGAGCATGCTTGTACCAACGAGACGCATAGCTTTATCGTATGGCTGTGGTACTCCAAGAAGAATTCTTTCATCCTCATCCAAAAGATATATATTCTCGTAAGGTAACAAGCATCCTTCCTTAGAAGCATAAGCATAGCCATTATCTACCAATGTTGCAAGAGGCAAATAGTAGATACAGTCATCCGTGGCCTTCCATTCTTGGAAATGGAGGTCGTGACCATTGTAATTGACAATGAACATGATGCCTTTACTGTTTATAATCTGACTTAACATATTTGTTTCTAAATTTTTACTCTAATAAAATCATTTTTATTATATTCTTGTTTATACACGAGCCCGCCACCAGCTTCTTTTATGTAGCCGATAGAAAATTCACTACCACTTGTTGAATGAACGATTTGTTGCCATCCATTTGTGTACGGTCTTTTTACCCAAATGCTACCTGTAGGCTTGGCTCCACCAACAAGAGGGCGTATATGAACATATTGTTGTCCTCTTGAAATGTTAATATAGAAACCTTTATTGTTGCATACAATTCTGCATTTGTCATGTGCTATCCATTTACTGGAAATTGACCATGAGATTCTGGTTTCATAAACAACTTGCTTGTTATTTGATGGCAGAGGAGTAGTGGGCTTTGCCTCATTCCTGCCATTCGTCTCTTTCTTCTCTACTCTTGCCGTTGGTCTCAAATACTCTGGGACATCATCAAACAATGTTTTTTCAACAGGTTTGGCCTTTGGCTTATATTCTTCTTTTGGAATAGGTTTTGCCTTGAACGAGTCATTATCGTTTGATTCCAAGAAAGATACACTCGTGTTACTTGAAGACAATACCATTTCTTGCATCCAGCCATTCAAACGATCCTGCCAATAACCTTGATGGGTCATACGCCCCTCATCGTAATGAGTTTTATAGCCCCAGTCACTAATTTCGATAAGATTATTCATTGAAGGAGTCTTCAAATCGGCTGTACTGTTAATCAGTCTTCTTTTATTGGTGACCAGTTTAACCTTTTGATGCTTATGATTGTAAACATACAAGGCACCTGTATCAGAAAACTCAACTATCATTTTGTCCTTCATGAACAATACGAGAGCTGAAGTCTGCGATGTGCGAGACTCTGTCTCTATATAAAATGGTAGGAATATAACGCTTATACGGCTATCTCCTTGCAACAAGCGTTTTGTCGCTGTCGAACCAACGATTCTAAAGGCGCTGACATATTCGACATACCTAAGCCAGAAGACCTTGCGGTCTCTGTCTTGCACACAAACTTCAAAGAAAGTTTCGATAATCTTCCGATTGAACCAAAGATTTACAAGTTGCTTGGCCTTTTTAAGTTTCTGAGCTTCTTTTTCTGTTGCACCAATAAAAGGTGCCCATGTTGAAGTCAATGTAATATCACCAAGTATTCTGTTGGCAAATTTGCATAACCTTGTACGTTTCAACTCGTTACCACTTTCATTAACACGCGAAACTAAATCTGCAAATACCAGTTTCTTGGTGCGATCATTATCATGAATTTCAATGACAGACTCAACATAGTCAAGATCTGTTATTTTGTTAGCTTCAAAGAAGTTAACAATCACATCAGAATAGTAAGATTGACTAATAGAAGCAGACTTGTTACAGAAGTATGATGGTGCATCTTTTAAATCTTGTTTCTTTTGAGTCAACAAAGCACATAAGCGTCGTGGACCTGCTTCATCAAAGAGATTAGCATGATTCTTCATCGCCATATACTTTTTATTGTTGTCCTTATAAGCTTGTAACTTCTTTCTGAGAAGCTCACATGTCTGCGCACGAAATTTTGGATCTATCATGTTCCATGTGTCAAGGCAATAGAATGACAATCCATTGAAAAACAAGTCCCTCCAGTTTGAATCAAGAAGATTTAATGCATACCGATAAGCTCCTTCATTGCCTTGCAATTTCATGAGGTAATATGATACAATGCGAAGTTCACGAATACTCCAGATACTCATATCCTGGTTATTCTCCTTTGCATTTTTAATTACCTTCATTATGACTTCGTCAATGGTCTGTTGAGATACTTTTACAGCTGTGTCAGTCATCATGCGCTCCTCAATTTCTTTTAAGGTACGCACGTTGCGGTTGATGGCCAACTCTGTTTGATGGTCAACAGCGCGGTCTGCTTGCAAGTGGAAATCTTGCAAGATACCTTTATTGATATTTAAGAGCGCATATATATCTTCCATTATTTTTTCTTATTTATTAATCGCTTGTTAGCAATGTCTTCCAACTGCTTTTCTGCGTTTGTTCTTACTCGAAACTCAACACGTCGAGATAGGAATTTATCTTCTTCACCATTTTTCTTATAAATCAGATGGCTTGATGATAAGCCATTGGCTGTTACGAGTTTCTTCATCCAGATAATATCTTTTGGTGGCATCAAACTAAAACAATATTGGAGTACAGATCTTGTTCTGTCCTGTGACAACTCCATGTTTGAGTAGTAGCCGCCATTACTGTTTGTATGTCCCTCGATACGTATCTCAACAATGTTGTCGCGATATTCTGGGCGTTTCAGAACTGCGATGTATCTAGGAAAGAAATCATTTAGAATCTCCTTGAATCTTGGCTTCAATTCCTGTTTGCCTTCATCAAACAGCATCGACGGTTCTTGAAAACGTATGCACAGAGAAGAGTCGATGGTTGCTCTCCATGTTGTCAAATCATCTTTGAACTCCTTTTGGAGGTCTATATATAATTGCGTCTTGGTCTTGTCGTATTTCTTAACGATTTCTTCATCTTGTTCTGCATTTTTTTGCACCTGTAAAAGAGCACCCATCAGCAGCAGAATAAAAATGAATAGAAGACCTGCCATCAAGTCACCTGTAGAGAGTGAAAATGCATTTTCTTCTCTGCCTTCGTATTCAATATGTTTTTTCTTCATTATTTCTTATAACGTGAAATTGTATCAGTCAACATTTCTGTAATCTCGTTCTGTCGTTCGATAGTTGACGCCAAGGCACCTGTTGTCTGAGTGAGACTAGAAGTGTAGCTTGCAAGATACTTGTCTGTGGTATCTTTAACAGTGCGACTATATTCTGTCAAGCCACTTTGCAATTGAGAGAAGATAGAACCAAGTCCTTGTTTGATGAGATCGAACTTTTGTACATACTCATCTGACAACTGCCCAGAGCTTTTGAGCATGTCAGTAACTTGATCAATACCTTTTTGACTTGCAGTCTGGAGTTGAGCTAGTCTTGCAGCATAGTCGTTTTGTCCCTTATTGAACAATTCGGTTGTAAGCTTCATATCACTACTGATAGTACGAAGATTGCTGGTACTTACAGTTATCTCACCCTGAGCTTGTTTGAAACCATTCATTGTGCCGGTTACATACTCATTCATCTTTTCCAATCTCTCCAAACCTGCATTGAAATTCTCAAGCAGCTTCTTTGTTTGAGAGGTTGTATCTTCCTGGAGAGCAATAAGGTCTGTTTGCTTGCTGTTGATGTCATCTGTGATACCCTTGACAGATTGCTGTACCGAGTTAGAAAGGGTAGAGATAGTACCTGTAAGGAATGATCCCATCTTTTCTGCAGCATCAGCAAGTTTGCTAACCATTTGATTGCTTTGCTCTTGTGATGATTGAGAGATACCAGACATGACTTCTTTGACCTCTGTGATGGCATTACTGATAGCTCCTGTGGCATAAGTAATCTGCTCTTGCATCTGCTGCATGGCTGTTGAATTGGCATTAGCAGATGTGTTTGAAATCTCAGAAATAGCATGTTTGACTTCTTCGATAGTAACTTGCAGTGTGGCAGATATATTCTCCATGTTTTTAGGGAAATCTGCCATTGCTAGTGTTGCAGTACCAAGCTGCGTTGCAAGATGTTCTAGTTCTGATGTAGCAGAACTAGAAAGGCCTGCACTAAATTCATTTATGAGTGATTGCATGCTCTGCTTCAACTCATCTACCACACTCTGCATCATGTCGGTAGCAGGAGATGAAACTGTGTCCGCCATCTTATCGATGTGTTCAACAACAGCCTTGGTGGTGGCGTCAACACTTTCCATAAGTGGTACAATCTTTTGTTGCATCTGTCGTGAGAGCGTCTCATCAAAGCCCTGGTTTAGTTCCATTGCCAAATCGGTAGAGAATGACATGAGAGCTTTTGATTGCTTGGTGTTCTCTGTAAGAATCTCACGTATAGCATTACCTATTGTGACATTTTGACCTTCTGCATTGGTATAAGTAAGTTTATTAGCTATTTCTAATGCCTGCTGCTGAAGATCATTTTTCAAAGCTTTGTATAACTGGTTGACTATATTCTGTTGATTAATATTTGCTAACACGAGGTCATCTATATAATACTCAGAATCCAACTTGTCTGTTAGTTCTTTGACATCTTTATATAGTCTATGTCTTAATGCTTTATCAGCGGCTGTAAATAAAATAGAGAATGTCATACCGAGCAATGATGTCAAGAACGCAGTACCCATACCAGCCAATAATCCTTGAATACTTTCATTGATTCTTTCTGTATTGCTACTATCAAAACCTTTAATACCCAATGTCAAACCAAGGAACGTACCAAGGAGACCTAAACCAACGAGAGTGCCTGCTGCAGTGTCGAGCATTCGTAAGTTCAGTTTATTGTACTTGCACACGCTAAAATCATTGATAAACTCAGAGGCAGGAATATTTGATTTCTTGCCTTTGCTTGTATCAATATTTATAGTCTTACTGTAAGTATCCGCAAGTGGAGCTATATTGGTTTCTTTGAGCGAAACCAATATATTATCATTGTTACGAAGGTTTTTGACGGTTTCATTAAGTTTGAACAACTTGTATTCTTCCATTGTAAAATACAAGAAGACAGCTATGATTATACCGATAGATATATATGTTACTATGTCCGACATGTTTCTTTATATATTTATTTCAACATTAATTGTCTTTGCCATTTATTGGAAATTTCTCGCTTATTTAATTTTCTGCAGCACATCACCAAACTTGACATAGTTTACCACCACACCGTCATCGAGGTCGAAGCTGATGGCTTGCTCGGCTACTACCTGCAGGCGCTCGTGGTATTCACGGCACTCGTCGAGTTGCTTCTGAAGGGCCTGTAGCTGCTTGGTCTCTTTGGTAGAGAGTTCGGCACGGCGAGCATTGAGCTTGTCGATTTCTGACTCCAGATGTTCGATGTAAGGGAGGAGATACTTGGATCTTACTCGCTCTGCGGTGTAGGCATTCATGCGATGCATGTAAGCGATGACCTGAAAGGCTCCTTTCTTGGATGAGAACAGCCAGTAGATAGGGCGGTTCTGATACATCTTCTTGTGGTCTTTCCAGAAGTCTTTTACGAAGTATTGCTCCAGCGGCTTGCCCAGGCATTTTTCCACGTAGTTCAGGTTTGCCACATGCTCCTCGTTGCCCAACGCTACACGGATGAAGTCGGCAAAGCGGGCTGAGGCGTTGTCGGAGAAGCCACAGTCGTTTGGCATGAGGGGCATGATGCCATCGTCGTCGATTTCCCAGGTCTCGCCCTTATATTCGTAAGGAGCAATCTCCTCGTCCGTAGGATTAGGGTGGGCGATGTGGAGTCCCGGCTTGTCAAGACGGTAGCGTCCAAGCATACAGCCCACAGCATAGCTGATGAGTTGCTTGGTCATTACATCCTCGTTCCAGGTAATACAATCCTCTTTAACATTAATCTCACCCTGCTGAAGGATGGTGATTTCGTTCAGTGGAACATCAGGAGTCAGCTCGTCCTGCAAGCCATAGATGTCGATGAACTGGCGGTTGAGCTCTTCCTCGTTTTTATGCAGCTGCATAAACTTGCGCTCCCACTTTGTATTGTATTGCTCCATGCGCCATTCCAGACTGCCTAACTGTGGGGCAGTAGGGTCAATGCAGATATGTTCGCCTGTTTCCTCGAAATGCTTCTCTATCTCGTAGTTGATGTTCTCCATATAGGTGTCGGCATCGATGGATAAGAGCTCGTTGCGCTGGAAATCCAAGGAAGTTTCGTGGGCGTCCCAGTCTTGCTTGCTGATGGAGATGTTTTCTTCTACTATTTTGTTGATAAATAGCAAAGTGTCTTTACTAATTATGGGAATTGGTAATTTACCAATATCACCAGGATTAGCATTTAGTGACGGATTTATTATGTTCCCATAATATATTATAGTATCCGAATTCAATAGACCAAGTACATAACAGAAATCTTTGTCATCAAATAAAAAACAAGCGTTTGAGGCAGAGCTAAATAAACAACCTTTAGGAAGTATTCTCATAGAAATTTTTCCAGAGGTTATAGAATTCCAATTAATCCCTTTTCTGAAAATATAATCCAAATTTAGATTAACCGCTCTTACTCGAGCTCCGTCTTCTGTTAGTTCTGTTTGTAATCTGTAACCATCATTTTCCCAAAGCACAACATCTGTTATATTGCCAAACCATTTTCTATATGAACCTCCATTGGCATATGGAAACCATTTAAAAAATGTATTTTTTGCATTTTCTCTTGTTTGACTAAATCCAATTTTCGAATAAATAACTTCATACCAGTTTCTAACAAATACAGCGTTTAAACCAGTTGCCATTCCCTTTCGTGATTGTGCTAAATCTGAAATTCGTTGCCCTTTAAAATTCTCTATTACTTTTTCTCCAACCCAATACCCAATCGGACAACCTGGAATCTTCTCAAAGTTCTTCTGCTCAACGTTTGGATAATTTATAGTGTATAATTTAGAATTTATAATTGCCTTTCCGTCGCCTTGCTTAGCCTCTAAGAACAAGCGTTCCTTGTCTGCACAATTCTTGCCATCCACAAGACGATAGTACACACCGCCTTGCTCAGCAGGCTCATGCTTACTGAGTACAAACGCCGTATTCTGCACCACCTCACCCGACAGTTCATCGAATGTGCGAGGACCGAGATGCAGCATACTGTCGAGGTTATAGTCCTTCAAGAACTGCGTGCGTAATTTCTCAAAAGAAGAAAGGAACATCCAGCTCTGCATATTGATTTGTGCCATCTTGCCATTGCTGACAAGACGCTCCATGCCCATCTGCATGAATACAGAGAAGAGGTCAGCCTTACCAGCTTTGTAGTTGTCCTTAACATACTTGCTCAATACGCTATTCATGTTTCCACTACCCATATACGGCGGATTCATCACCAACGCATGATAATTCTCCGTTAGGGCGAGAATCAAGCGGAATCCATCTATCAGGTTCTTGAAAGCCTCTGCATATTTTGGCTCTGCATCATAAACATTCACAGCCTCAACCAAGTGCTCACGCGTATTCTGGCTTATTTCGAATCGCATGATGCTTCCCAAAGAGTCTGCATCCTTCATGAGGTCGAAGGCATCCTCCAACTCTTTTCTATCCACGTTAACCCAATCCAATTGGTAAGCACAAACGAAATGACCTAAAATGTCCTTTACCGTGTAGCTGTCGCATACAGGCATCGTGAGCACATTAGGCATACAATGCGCATCGGCAAAAGCCGCGTCTTTCTGGCAAGCCTTCAACAAAAGGGCAAACTGGCTCAACTGCTTGGCACGGGTGTCGAGGTCGATACCCGTGAGGTTGTGGCAAAAGATGTTGGCTACAGCCTCCGAACGGCCATAGCCTTCGGCAATATAAAGGTCATAGAGCAGGTCGAAACATTCGTTGAGAATATGGCCAGAACCGCAGGCAAGGTCTGCTACCTTTAAATCCTCTAATTCGTTGTACTTCAGCAAAGCCTTATCGTCTGGCTTTTCTGATGGTTCAATGAGATATTGCCACTTCTTTTGCAGCTGCGTTTCGTATGGATTATTGTCCAAATAGATTCTGCCCACGGTGTTCTGTACCATGTACTTCACTATCCAATTAGGGGTGAAGATCTGGGTGGCTGCAGGAATCTCGTCAGCCTCGAACTTACCCTTCTTGGCAAACACCTCGTCCTTGCGCTCAGAGATATAGAACTGATAAAGCCATCCAATCAACTCAGGTGATTGGAAGTCTTCATCGGTGATAAATTCGGTATGATTTAAAAGGTCCACGAAACCGCCTTCTGCCAGGATGTTGTTTGGCAGAAGCAGCTCGGTGTAATCGGCTATGCTGCCGAAACACTGGTTGATGATTGGATTATCGTGGCACCAGGCTGTAATGAGGATGGCAAACTGCTCTGTCACCTTGGTGTCGTCATCGAGAAGTTCCACGAGTCGCTGGCGCAACTCTTCCTTCATCTGCGGAATGCGTCCCTGTCGGGCTTCATCCACGATGACGGGAGTGCGTGCAGCATCAGCATACGTCAGAACCGGACTGCAGAGATTGTTCTTCTGCAGGATTCGGATGGCGCAGAGGCGGTTGAACCAGGTGTAGGCAGCTTCCTCATACACCTCGCTGATACCTTTCTGCTGAATACGGTTATAGAGGGACATCCACTGATAGTAGAAGCCCTCTGTCTGCAACTGCTCATTCCAGAGAGAGCCGCCCTGCATCAGCTGAGGCTTGTTCTTCTCTGCTACATTGCCGTTCTTGTCGAAGCCAAGCGTAGTAATCTTGGCAGCTATACCGGCTTTCAATATATTTCGTGCTTCGGTAGCGAAGCGTTTGATTCTATTTGTGTCCACGGGAGATAATGTATAACAGGGTTGTTATATGGAAGGAGTGATTATTAATCTCCAATTGCCATTAGAAGCTCGTTGAATATATCCTTTAGTTGTCAATTGCTTTATTTGTTTATTGACAGAAGCGATATTTATCCCAATGTTTTCAGATAAACACGGAATGGTGATATCCGGATTCGAATACATCAAGTTGAGCATCTGGCTTGTCGTGGCAGATCGGAATTTGACACGTTCACCATCAAACCACCAAACGTTTTCTCCTCTTTCTGTTAAGAAGCTAATATTATATGAAACCTCTTCTACGAATAAATTGGAAAAATACGTCAAAAATTGTTGTATCTCTCTCTTTGAAGCATGTGCGCCAAGTGAAGGCGCAGCGCCTACCGTAAGATCTGTTTTATGGAGCGCTTCCAAATATTCATTTTTCTTTCGGCTTCTTACAACAATCATCGGATAATCATGACGTGAAAGAATATAATTGGCCATTAGTCTTGCGATGCGCCCGTTTCCATCCTCGAAAGGATGAATACGAATATATCGATAGTGGAACATGGCTGCTAACTCAACGGGTGTGAATTTTCCTGATTTTTCAGCTTCGTTGTACCATTCTACCAAATCACCCATTAGAGCAGGTGTTTCTTCAGGCGAAGCGTACTCGAATCTGTCTCCATATCTTGTAATTACACTATTGGGGCGAGTCTTGTATATTCCAGCATGGATAGTATAACTTGTTGTCTGACCACCTGGCAGATTTCTGAAAACCTTATAATCTTCACGCAAGAGCGTTTTATGCAACGTTCGGATAAAATGCTGTGTTAGCGGAATGTCTTTTAGTTGAGCTTCTTCTTTCATCATTTTCAGTCCTACATTACTTGCAGTCATCTCTTGTACATCCTTGGCTTCTGCTTCGCCTACAATTTTACCAAAGAGAAGTAATATCTCTGTCTGTCCATATGTCAGAGTATTTCCTTCTATGTGATTGCTATTATAGTTAAAGTCTATAGTGAAGCGACGGCTTAGTAGCTCTCTATCTCTTTCTGAAAGAGGCAAAAGAGCATTCCATCGTGCCATTATTTTCTGTATTTTGTCCATGCGCTTATAGCTATTTTGCAAGAAAACACTTTAAATGGTATATGGCGTATACCTTTTAGTGTGATTTCTTGCAACGTTTTGTTATTTAACAATCATTACGCCATCCTGGTCAACCAGCAGCTTTTCGAGTTGCTGGCGCAGACCTTCCAGGTAGCGTTCTATATCCTCCGCGTTCGTGATTGGCAACTTTGTCTTCGTCAGCAAAGAAGCCTTGCGGATGCGCTTAACTGGAGTTGGGCTGTCCTCGTCTTCATCAGGCTTTGGCAGTGGAGGATTATAAGACATAATCTTATCCACCTGCTCCTGATAGAACGTATCTGTATTGGTGTTGTTCTGCAGTACAAGAATATTGGTAGGGGTGGTTTTGACCAGGATAACGGTTTCACGGTCAGACAGTACACTCTCAGGAACATGCTGTTTCTCTGCCACCTGCTTCAGATAGTCGAACATATCATTATAGGCAGCTTTGATCTTCTCACGGAGTTCATTACGTACACCATCCAATATACCTGATAACTGGCGTTGCAGCTTGATGTAACCACGAAGGCCAGAAATAGGCCAAGGATCATTCTTCAGCTTGCAGAAATCTGTTACCGCTCCCTGCATCTCCATCGGAACGAACGGGAAGTTATACTGGTTGTCGTCCTGGAACTGGATGAGTTGTTTGTATGTGTCAAGCTGATCATGAGTGAACTGAACCACCTCTTTGCACTTGTCAATGAGCCCCTTTGCTTCATCCTTTGCTGCGATGATAAGGTTGAAGAACTTCAGCGGGTCACGCTCGTTAAGCCATGACTCGAAGAGATCGATGGCCTCACGGATAGGCTGACAGAATTGATAGCCTGCTATCTGCTGCTCAATACCCTTATAGCCCTTGATGAACTTGGCAAGACTGCGGTCGCTCTCTATGTCGCGGCAGGCACGAAAGAGCTGGGTGCTGTCTGTAGAGCTTGGTGCAGCAGAAATACCAAAGATCTCTTTCCATGCAGCAATGAAATTTTGAATTACTTGCGGAGAGATGACCTTGGCCAAACGAAGCGTAAACTTGTTTGACTCACTGACGATGCGGCTTGCTATAGTCTGCGTCTCAACGTTCGGGTTGTTTGAGTAAGAGTAGTCGCGGTTATGACGACGTACAAGCTCATTGATGATATACAGCGTACAGATGTTGTCCCATCCGTATGGAGCCTTGGCAAACTTGGCAAGCACATCAGAAACATTTACCTCGGCAAACTGCTTGTTGAGATAAATCTCTACTTCATGCTCTGCATCGGTAAGTACGGCATTCGTTCCATCGTAGTCGCCAGGGTTGACAATGCGGAGAATAGCCTTCTTCAACTGCTCCGTGGTGCGAGGCATGCTTGGATAATCCACCAGGTTCGCCTTGGTATAGATGCTGGAAAGATGCTTATCCATCGCCACACGATAGCGGTCGTTGCCACGCTTCTGTCCCAGCTCGACTTCATCTATCACGCTGAGGCCAGAGATGATGGGACAGGTGTCGAGAATCTTCTCAAATTCCTTTTTGATGAGTCCATTGTAAAGTTCATTGGCACGTTTCTCAAACTCGTCACGTGTTTTTTTATTGTCCTCGCTTGTTACCGGAGTTGCCATGTAGCGGTTTGCTTGGCAATACCAGTAGAAGGCATTGTACAGACGCTTATTGTCACGATATTGAGGACCTACATAATAAACCATGCGGTTCGCATAGCTGTTCTGCAAAGCCAACTGCTCAGCACTTTCGTAATCCGCATCCATTACAAACTCTACCTGCACATCTGGATTGTTGCTGAGGAAGGTGCGCTGCTTGATGGTGAGGCCAACAGAGAAGCTGCGTGTCTTAAATTGCTCCTTGTTGCGGAGGGCTGTAATGTATCTGTTGAAGATTTCCTTCAGCTGCTCTGCCTGGGTATTGTTGTCAACCACCTGGCTCTGAATGAGCTGAGCCACCTTCATTTCTTCTTCACTATAGAAAGCGTAGGTCTCGGGTGCACCATTCTTGCCCTGCTCACGACGGATGATGTTGTTGTCGCAAAGGAATTCAATCACCTTTTCCACCTCGTTCTTGATGTTGAGGCGAGGGGTCTCCATATCGTTGATAAGAAGTGAGGTCACATTATCCAATGTGGCAGGGAAGACCAGCTGGTCGGTCTGTGAAATATTACAGATCATAAAGAGCACATTGGCTACTCTCACGGCAAGACGGGTGCGCTCTGGGCGGTCGGTCTGATAGGTACGAGCCATGCGCAAAGCATTATCTACTGCTTTTTGTCCACGAGCCTGCAATCCTTCTTCGAACATATTATTATAGAGTTCATCGAAAGAGATGAACTTGCCCAACTCAGCATCTGCATTCGTCTTGGCAGTAGAGTGGATCACCTTGATGATGCTTCGCTCGTTACCTTTTACCTCCTTGGCTACATAGCCAAGATTGAGGAACGAGTTGAATACCTGCATAATCAGCTTGAACTGATAAGGCACGAAAGGGTAGTAGTCCACGAAATCATCTTGTGATTCGTAGCTACTATAGGATGTTGGTAGTTTGAACTGAAGGTCGAAACCTGCCTTATATTTGTTGTAGATGGCAGCAAGTTCAGGCTTCACTTCCTCTTTCTTGTCGAGAATACGCTTCTGGGTAATCACCTCTGGTTGTGTACCTTTTAGGGAAACCTTCACCTCGAAGCGTCCCTTGATCTTGCCTTCCTTATCCTTCTCTTCTGCAATGTGGCAATCGTCCATAATCTCAGAAAGGTCTTGCTGGGCGGTACAAGCCACCCATACCTTGTTGTCGCAAGCCTCAGAGAGTTTGGTGATAATCTCCTGGAGGTTGAGATAGCGGTCACGCTCCTTGTTGATGAACTGGCTCACCTCATCGGCAAGGAGAATAAGACGGTAGTCATCGCCCTTATCTTTCAGATAGGATGCTAATTCCATTCCGAAGCGGTCGATGCTCATATTGGTGTCTCGCTTGATGATGCGCTCACGGATGCTATCTACAGAGAGGGTAGGGGCAAGCTCTTTGGCAATATCCAACACCCAATCCAGCTCGTTGTCTATTAGGTCGGCAGCCATTGCAGGGTCATTCCAGTCGCCACCTTCCTCAGCAATGCGATCCTTGAAGGCTTCGAAAACGCCCTTCTCGGCAAGAGGCTTTTCCAGGTTCTGTGCCAAGGTGATATTGAACTTATTGAAGCCACGCTTGCCATTGAATTCGTTCCAGAATACGTGAAGGAAAGCCTTCTTCTTGTCCGTAGAATTGTCGTAGCTGGTTTCGAGGTTGAAGATGCAGGTGTCGATAGTGGCACGCTTCAGCCAGTTGGCGATAGTGAGCAACTCGTCGTAATCAAAATTGAGGTTGTGCTTCTCATCAAGTGGATCGATGATTTTCACAGCTTCGAGCAAACGAGAAACAGCATCTTCACGGGTTGATGGAGTGATACAGTAGTCGAGGTATTTCAGAAAGTGAGACTTACCCGAACCATAATAGCCGTCAATCCAGATTCCAACATGGTCGTATGGCTTGTTGTTCTTAATGGCATCGAGTATGCGGAAGAGGCCATTGATGATCTCATCCGTAAACACATATTCTTGTATTTCGATTCGTTCTGTCTCTGGGTCAAACTTGGTGGCGCTGACGGCAGGATTGACAGCACGGTCGATGGGCTTGCAATATAAATCTTTCAGTTTCATAAGTTACTCATTGATAAGTAGGGTTGCACGATAGGTATGATTGTCTGGGAGCGTATCGAACAGACGGAAAGAGTTCTGGTCACGATGTCCTGGGTAGAAGACGATAATCTTATACTTCCCGGTCTCGTTGTAGTCCTCATAGAGGGCAAGAAACTCGTTGACTCTCAGATATGGAAACATACTGCCGATGCCATACAAGAAAACGTATGGACGACGGTATTGGTCCTTGATGGTGATATGGTCGATGATACGCCTGTGAATGTACTGTACAAACTCTGGAGAATGAGCATTACGAGCAAGTGTGTCCTGGGTGTTCTGTGCCTTGGACGGATCGTTTTGCTCTTTCTCCAACAGGTATTTCAGCATGGACGGATGACGCAGGAACTTCTTCTGGTTGAGAAAATTGCAAAACTCCTCAAACAGATTCAGCGTAAGCACATCCACATAGTTGATAGGGCGAATGAGATTCGCCTTAAACTCCTGTATCTGCCGACGGATGTCATACTCCTCCTCTGCCGGATATTGGTAGATGAAGAAGTTATAGAACAGGTCGCCGTTCTCCGTGTCTTGGAAGCCAGAGCTGTTCAGTTTATCATCAAGTTCTTTAATCGTCATATTACATAGATCTCTTTATGTTTTCTATTTCGTATGGCTGCAGGAGGCAGGCTTCCAAAAACCATGGTTCTCCCTTCGCCAAGTAGTAGTCGTAATTGTTGCAGGCCAGGGAATGAAGACGGTTCTCATTGGTCAGCATTCCTACCTTCCTGAGGATGGTGAGGTATGCACTTGCAACTTTACCCTTAGTGGAGTCACTCCATGAATCAACAAACTCGTCTTTGGCAGAGATTTCATTGAACTCCATCATAAGGTCTTCCTTGGCTAAGCTCTTCGAAATACTATTCCACTTGCGCATGGTTACATTCACATGGAAGTCGAAACATATCTTGTATGTTTTGAGAATCACATAAAACAGGGCGACAACCTTGTCGCTATCACTCATTCCAATGAAATTAGTCCAAAAGGAAAGTGAGACGGCTTGGTACCTGCGCCTTATCTCCGTGATAACTTTCTTTCGGGAAGTCTCGGCATTGATATGCAGCACATTATTGTTCACCTTTTCTTCTTGGAGCAGTTCCTCGCTGTGCTCGGCTTGGAGTAAAGGCAACAAGATGAGAGTTTCATTAAAAAGAAATCCCCCACCAGTTAAGGCTGCAGTATATGGACTTTTACTTTTTCCAATCATTGTACCATCCTGTTTTACCATTCTATTCCATTCGTATCAGTTCATTCACATTAACTTCAAGACATTTGGCTATTTCTATAAGATTTTCCAAATTTGGTTGTGCGGCATTTGTACACCATTTGGAAATCGTAGCTTGACCTTTCCCTAATTCTTCAGCCAACCATTTGTTGCTTTTCCCTTTCTCGGCCAAAACAACTTTAATTCGATTTAGAGCTTTATTTTCAGCCATTACTGTTTTATTTCAGAGTATTCATGTTACAAAGATATAGCTTTTATGTGAGAAAGTTTCCTAAAGCGACAAATATTTTCCAGTTCTAAGAATTATTTTCTACTTTAAAGCATAATTCTTGACTTTTAAGACATAAAAAAGGTTCATCCGAAAAATCGAGTGATAGGTTTTGTTCATAGTTGTTTCCCTTGCAGCAACCCTTGGTCAGCATGGGCCTCGAAGAGGCGATGTCCCCGCGAAGCTGTTCCATTACATGGCACTCTTTCTCGCCATGGCATAACTTGAGCAAGCTCAGTTCTGCTCATGGCTTACCGAAAGAGTTGTTACTTGTTGTAAAAGTTGTTCAAGTTGTCTTCTATGTGTCCACGTCGATTCATTCCATTTTCCGGAAGAGCCTAATTGTTGAACATCAGAAATGCAAATATTGTCTTCTAAAACATCAACTTTAAGATGCTTGCACGAAAAGAGACGAGGAAGCAACAGCAATGGTTTCACACAACATTATGAACGCAGAAAGGCTCCATAAAGCGGCATGTTGGAGATATTCTCTTGTTGACGATAAGGCAACATAGAATAACGGATGGCAGATATGTCAGGGTGCGCCTTAAGATAGTTATGCAATGAGGTGGCTTTGATGCTTGTACCGCCTTTTACTTCTATAGGCAATAATGCCCCGTCACGCTGAACAAGGAAATCCATTTCCATACGAGAAGTATCAGAACTGTAATAATAGATGTGGGTAATACCCGATGCAAGCAACTGCTGAAGAACATACTGTTCAGTGAACGCTCCTTTATACTCCGTGAATACGTTATCTCCAAGCAACACATCCTTTGCTGCGGTATCAGCCATAGCTCCCATCAGTCCACAATCGCACAGATACAACTTGAATGCCGACAAGTCTTCATAAAACTTCAACGGCAACTCAGGCTTTGTCACCTTGGTTATTTTATAAACCAAACCGGCATCCACTAACCACTGTATGGCTAACTCAAATTCCTTGGCTCTGCCACCCTTCTTCAATACCCCATAGACAAACTTCTTATTCTCTTTCGAAAGCTGACCGAGTATGGACTGCCATACCATATCTATGCGAGGCACCTCCTGTGCAGGAGCATGCTTGGAGAAGTCGCTTGCATAATTGGAGAGAATTTCGTTCTGAATAGTGCGCACTTGGCTGAGCAATTTGTTTTCCACATACATCTTCACAACTTCAGGCATTCCGCCCACGTAATAGTATTGACGCAAATAGTCTTTTAGTTTTTCGTGGAACGCATTCATCAATGCATAATCCTTGCTGTGCATCAGCTTGAGCAGCCGGTCCTCTCCCATAGCCATAAGAAATTCTTCAAAATCCATAGGGAATAGACGCATTGTCTGAACCTTGCCTACGGGAAATGACACACCTGCATGCAGGGCAACCCCCAACAGCGAACCAGCCACCACAATATGATACTCTGGAGCATCTTCGCAGAAATACTTCAAAGCTTCCAACGCCTGTGGAAATGCTTGCACCTCATCCAAGAATATAAGGGTTTTGCCAGGGACTATATCCACGCCAGTCAAAGCACTTAACCCTCGAATGATTCTCGCCGTATCGAAGTCGCCTTCATAGATGGCTTGCAGGTTATCATTCCTATCGCAACTTACATAAGCAAGATTATCAAACTCTGCTTGACCGAATTCTTTAAGAATATAAGTCTTTCCACATTGTCTTACTCCGTTTAATATCAACGGCTTATGATGCTCTTGATGCTTCCATTCCACAAGCTTAGCATATATCTTTCTCTTCATATCTTTACACGTTTATACACATGAAATAGTCAGATTATCACACTTTTCGACACATGACAACATCGAGAGTTTACACTTTCTGACACATGACGTCAATGCAAAGCTACACTTTTCGACACATACAGCCAAATAAACATTGAGCATAAAGTGGGATATTAAGATATTTTAAAACAAGAAGAACTATTATAATCGATGTAGCGAATGTTGACGATGAAAGAACGGTGAATGCGCTTGCACCTATCATCGTGGCATATTCTTCTGTGATCGACTCAACTCTCGGTCTAAGGTGTAGATCGTTCGGCTGTCGGAGGCGTGTGCAAAGCCTAATCATGTATTCTTCGGATGACCCCCAAAAAGACCGAAAGTAACCGGAGTAACCGTCATGTAAAAAACTGTGTTTCTCGGGGAGAAATTTTGCAACCTCGGGAGGAAACAAACTTTCTGCCAATTGATTGTTGATTCTCAATGCTGTACTGCGATGATATTCTATTCCAAAGATATTCCATTCCATGACAGTGATACTTTAGTAAAAAATATCTGAAACAGATAGCTCTCAATGTGTTGTTTGCGGAAAAATGCATACCTTTGCAGGTGAAGGCAATGGGCGCTTCTTTTATGCAATTGACAGTAACCAATAACAGAACAATATGGAAACGGTAAAGTTAAGCAATGGTGTGGAAATGCCACAGGTGGGATATGGTGTTTATCAGGTGGAGCCTGAGGAATGTGAGGCTCTGGTGGTGGATGCCATCAATGTGGGCTATCGGATGATCGATACGGCTCAGGCTTATCTCAATGAGGAGGCTGTGGGCAGTGGGTGGAGAAAGAGTGGCGTAAGCCGTGATGATCTATTCCTGGTTTCAAAGGTGTGGCCTTCCAATTATGGCGAGGGCCAGACCATGAAAAGCATCGACGAGAGTCTGCGCAAGCTGCAGACGGACCACATCGACCTCATGCTTCTTCACCAGCCTTATTGCGACCGCTATGGAGCCTATCGTGACTTGGAGAAGGCCTATAAGGCCGGCAAGCTCCGTGCCATCGGCGTGAGCAACTTCTTCCCTGACCATTTGGTTGACCTTGCCTCCAACATGGAGATTGCACCGATGGTTAATCAGATGGAGACGCATGTCTTCGACCAGCAGCGCGAGACTCGCAGATTTATGGACGAGTTGGGTACGCGTCTCATGGCATGGGCTCCTTTGGCAGAGGGTGCCAACGGACTGTTCTCCAATCCGACCCTTACACAGATCGGAGAGAAGCACGGCAAGACGGCGGCGCAAGTGGCGCTGCGCTGGTTGTTGCAGAACGACGTGATCATCATCCCGAAGACCGTCCATAAGGAACGGATGCAGGAGAATCTGAATCTGTTTGATTTCGAACTCGACGCTGACGACATGCAGGCTATCGCCACCCTCGACACGGGCCATAGCCTCTTCCTCGACCATCATGACGGGGAGGTGACCAAGCAGTTTATGGAGTGGCGAGCTGTGGTGAAGCCTACAGAATAAACAGGAGAAGACTTAGATCTCATGGCGAGGCATGTCGTCGATGAGGTCTTTGAAGAGGGTGTTTTGACGCAGGATGGCCTCATTGCCTGTGATGATCAGTTGTTTTCTGGCCCGCGTTAGGGCGACGTTGAGTTTGCGGTCAATCACTTTGCCGTCCTCCACAAAGCAGTTGCTGGTGAGGAAGTCGAGCTGGTAGCGGTTCTGGACGGTGAAGGAGTAGATGATAATGTCGCGCTGAGACCCCTGGTATCGCTCCACGGTATCGATGCTGATGGGGATGAGGCTGGGAATGTCCAGATGATTGATTTCTTGCCGTATCATCGCTATCTGATTGCGGTAAGGCACGATGACACCGACGGTTTTGGACGGGTCGAAACTCGTGCCGGAGAGCGTGTGGATCGTCTTGAGCAGTTGTGCCACGATACGTGCCTCCTCCGTATTTACTTTCTCGCTCACTCCCGCCTGCCTACAGTTTTTGGATGGGAAGAAGAGACGGCGGTTTTCCATGAGCAGACGGCCCAGGGGCGACAAGGTCTGCTGAACGGAGGAGGGCACGGATGGGTAGATGGTGTCCTCCAACTGGTGGGGCAGCGGGACGCAGAGAAGGTCTTCGCGCTCGTAAAACCGACGGTTGGGGAAGTCGGCTATCTCTGGATGCATGCGCCCTTGGCGACGTAGGATGCCGATGAAATCGGTTCTTTTGGCTGCTCGTTCCGTATTGATAAGCCGTTCGAAGAGCGAGTGGCGGCAGTCGGTAAGCTGGATGTCCTGGAGGATGGGCTCCTCTACGACTGATTCGGCGGCATCCTGCTGCACGACAGCAGGCAACTGTTTGTGGTCGCCAATCAGCACAAACTTGTCGATGCAGCAGCGTCCGTTGCAGTGAGCTCCGAGGATGCCCATGAGGTTGGGTTCGAGGATCTGGCTTGCCTCATCGACGATCGCCACATCGAAGTGCTTCACCTGGAAGAGGAAGGGGCGGGCCGCAAGGGTGCTCGTCGTAGCCACGACGAGGGAGGTCTGGTCGATGATCGCCTTGATAGCCGACAGGGTAGGCCGCGCCGTCAGTCGCTCGCTCAGTAGGTGGGACTGGTACCGTGGGTCGCAGCTGTAGGCGCTACCCAAACGGATGAAGTCGATGTTGTTGTCCACAAGCATGCCGCAGATCTCGTCCACGGCGCGGTGGGTGTAGGAGAGCAACAACCCATTGCCACCAGTAGGCCTCTCGGGAGTGGGCAGCAGGATCAGTTCGCGCACCAGATACTGAAGCGCCATCGAGGTCTTGCCCGTACCAGGAGGACCTACAAGTAGGAAGTAGTCCTGCGCCTGCTTCGCTTTTTCCACGATTTCATCGTAGTTTTTATTGTAGCTTTGGGATAATCGCAGGGTTTTGTCTGTCATGGGAGGTCGCTTTGCGAGTAGTACGTCGCGGCGTGCCTCAGGTGCCGTGACAAAGGTGTAGAGCCCGCCCATCGCCGAGGTTGATCCGATGTCGCTGCCCGCATGCTCAAGGCAGTACCACCGCTTGTCGTCATCTACTTGGAGGATATGTGGGTTCTGTTGTCCGTCGTTGAGATGGACGACGAGCTGGGTGGGTGTGATCTCCTGGAGCGTACCCTTGTGGAGTATGCTACGCCTCACGTCTGGAGCCTTGTCTTGGTCGTAGGCGTAGAGATAGACCATGTCTCCCCGTCGAAAGTTAGGCAGGAAGTCGTCCTCTTGTTTGGGGATAAGAAGCGTGAGGGTGTCGTAGCCTCCTGTGCCATCCGATTTTTTGTCAACGATGCGCAGACGGGTAAAGATATTGCCTGTCTCCCGCTTCATGCTTAGTGGCATGTTCCATAGGTCGGCACCTGCCGAACCCACACCCTCCTGTGCGCCAACCTTGGCGACGATCTGCTCCCGCATCACAAAGCGCATCATACGGCAGAAATAGGCTCTTTCGAGCGGTTTCATCGTTTGTAGCGGCGTAGTAACGGCCTCGATCTGAGGTTGTAGGTATGCATGGAAGAAGTAGTCGTCGAGGTGCTCCGTGTTGAGCGTAGAGACGTGGAGGTGGGGGAGAATGCGCTCCAGTCCGTGGAATGCCATCCAATACTCCAAGGCGACCACTTGGTTGCGATACTTCAGTGCTTCGCGTAGGAGCTTTCTTAGCGGCTCCACTTGCATCAGACCGTCGGGCAGCGGGTATTTTGAGTAAAGCAGATAGATATCGGCATGTTTTGGGCTGAGACCGAAATTGTAGCTCAAGACGCCGAAGTAGAGCAACACCTGTACATAGTGTTTCTCTACATGAAGCGAACCATAGCGGTTGTGCGTGTGGCGCTTGAGGAAGTAGTTTTGTCCCGATTTCTGCTCCACAAGTAGTCGCAGGTCGGTCGTCATGAGGTCGACGCGTCCCTGGATGCCCAATTTCTCGCAGATGAAACTCGGTTCGAGGATAGCCTTCTCCTTATTATATCTGCCAAAGAGTTCGGCAACGACCGCCTGTATGTTGTTCACTTGCGACTCGGCAAGCTTTTTAAACTCGCTGGGGTCGAAGTCGGGGCAGCAGGCGTACTCGATAGCCTTCTCGCGGAAATTGCGTTGCAGCGTGTCGGCGAAACGGTATTGGGCATGGTTGATAAGGTCGTCGAGGGCACTCCCAGCGAAGTTACCGAGCAAGATGTGTTTACTGTTCTGCCGTTCTTTCAGCCGATGGAGCGTGAAGAGCAAAGGGTGGTGGCCGTAGTCCTCGAAGCAGGAGGCGATGGCGGAGATGTCCAGCAGATAGTCGGGTTCGACGATGATGAGGCCCGGGATCAAGCGCTCATCCTCCCGATGGCAGTCGAGGAGGTTGAGCGTCATGCCCTCCTGTAGAATGCGGGTGAGATAGGAAAAGTCGATGTAGTCGGGCGTGTGGCGGTAGTCGATCGTCACCACCTCTTCGTCACAGTCTTGGTTGACAACGGTGGCGTGGATGGTCTCGTCGTCGAACGACCGCACCACGCAGCGGAGGTAGGTGTAGCTGCTGATGGGGCTGCCCTGGGTCACTCTTCCCGTAGCGGGAATGCGCCCGACCAACGAGGCTGGGACAGGAGTTTGGAATACGGCGGAGACAAACAACGCCAGTGCACGGCAGTCGTAGCCCAGGTCCTCTGGTGAGAGGGGCTCGTCGCTATTGCTATGACGGCGCATTTGCTGGATGGCGAGCACGTCTTGTGCTGCCATGTGACGATCGCGGCAGAGATAGTCCACCTGCGAACTAAGGTTGCCGAAGGCATGTCGCGTATGGCGAAGACCCTCGTGACAACAAAGTACGAGGGTATCGTGCAGGATGTGGTTCGCCACGCCCTGCGCTTCCGTTGCCAGGGCTTCCTCTATCCGTTGGTATAGGTCTTGCGCCGTAATATATTCCATGTGGTCTTCTATCGTCTCAACATTGCTTGACGGATCCCTATTGTCCTCCCAGTCGGTCGAAGAAGACAATGATGTCCTCCCAGGTCTTCAGCTCGTCGCTGCCGAAGCGCAGGGAAGTACCGATGAAATCGGGCGTTTCGGACGAGGAAATGAGGTAGTCGCCATAGAGGAGCTGCAGGTCGTTGGCAAAGATGACGCGATTCCAGGCTGGTGCACTGAAGACGCGCTCGATCCAAGCCTGCTGCGATGCCAGTTGGTCGGGATGGCAGGTGGGAGCCGGTACGACAAAGTGGACATTGTAGTGCTCCAGCAGTTGTTCGTAGGCTTTGTGGAGACTCGATCTTGGTTGGCCGTAGGCGTCGGCCAGCGTGTCCCAGTGGATGAGCACGGTGGGGCGGTTGCGCCCGGTCTGTCGGTCATCGATCCGGCGGACGATGGGGATGATATAGTGGTAGATGGCTTTCTCCACCAGGCGGTGTTCGCCGTGGAAGTGGATGGCCTGTGGGTAGTGCTGGAGGAAGAGGTCGTAGGTGTGGACGATGGGGTCTTCGTCGCCGAAGAGGCCAAAGACGCGCTGCTGCTCTTCGGTGGTGACTTGCGAGAAGCAGTGCTCCGTCATCTCACGATACTCCTTGACCAGCGCCTTGGTGACGATGATCTCCTGTACGCCGTCTTGACGAGGATTTTGAAATGTCTGTTTCCCCATCATCTGATGCTCGCTCATCGTAGCCCCCATCTCGAAGGCGGGATTGACGCAGATACGGTCGAAACCGTAGAGCATCTCCGTGTACATGCCTCCCATGGAGGTGCCAATGATCAGGTCGGGACGTTCGCTCTCCACAGTCTCCTTGAGCAGGGCCATTGCCTCTGCAGGATGGACGGGGAGGTCGGGTGCCAGGACCGTGGCACGGGGCATGAACTGTCGCAGCACGTCGGCAGTGTGGGTGGATCCTGCGGAGAGGAAGCCGTGGACATAGAGGATCTTTTTCCCTTCCATCAGGGAGGGGTAGCTTTTGGGAAGATATGAGTCCATAGTTGTTGAGGAAGTTAGGATAATGCTTTTTGTATGTCGTCGAGGGAGTCGGCCACGATGAAGTGGGAACGCCAGCTTCCGCGCATGAGTCCGCGCTGCTGAAGGTCGTCCAGCAGGGTGGTCAGCGCGTCCCAGCAACCATTGATATTAAAGAGGATGACGGGGCGCCCATGGTAGCCGATGGTCTTGGAGGCCGCCACGGTGAAGATCTCGTCGAGCGTGCCGATGCCACCGGGCAGGGCGATGAAGGCATCGGCCTGGTCCATGAGCAGCGACTTGCGGTCGGAAAGGTCGTCGCACGGTATTTCGACGTCGAGGTGACGGGATCGTCGTCCGCCCTGCTCGACGATGGACGGGATGACACCGATCGTTCGCCCGCCCTGGTCTTTGACGGCACGGGCCACACACTCCATCAGTCCAGAATCACATCCGCCGAAGACAAGGGTGTGGCCTTCGCGGGCCATCCATTCACCCAACTGAGTCGTCAAACGGAAGTATTCCGGATCGATCTCGTCGTTGGCGGAGCAGAAAACAGCAATCTTCATAGATATCTATGTTTTGGTTTAACTGTGGCAAAAGTACTACTTTTCCCCGACATTCTTGCATGATTTGTCGGAAATGATGGGTGGAAAAGTCCTTTCGGCTACGAAACGCCCTTCCATAGGGCGCACGAAGAAAGAAGCGGGGAAAACCTTTCTTGTGAATATCTTGTGAAAAAAAACCGCAGTCTTTACTTGAATGTGAAAAATTTTCCATACCTTTGCCCTTGGTTAAGGAGAACGAAACATCTCAATCATAATTTAAAAACCATGGATTTATTAAAGCAAATTGTTGCTCGCGCCCAATCCGACAAACAGCGCATCGTGCTGCCGGAGGCCGAGGAGGAACGCACGTTGAAGGCTGCTGACCGTGCATTGCAGGACGGACTGGCCGACATTATCTTGATCGGCAATCCGGAGAACATCCGCAAGGAAGCCGAGGAGTGGGGACTGAAGAATATCGACAAGGCTACTATTGTCGATCCGAAGAACAATCCCCGCTGTGAGGAGTATGCCGAGAAGCTTGCCGAGCTGCGCAAGAAGAAGGGCATGACCATCGAGCAGGCCCGCAAGCTGGTGACGGAGAACAACCTCTATCTGGGCTGCATGATCATCAAGACCGAGGGGGCCGACGGCCAGATCTCGGGTGCGTTGTCAACCACGGGAGAGACTTTGCGTCCCGCCCTGCAGATCATCAAGTGTGCACCGGGCATCTCTTGCGTCAGTGGAGCCATGCTCCTGCTCACCCACGAGAAGGCAATGGGCAACGATGGTGTGATCGTGATGGGCGACGTCGCTGTCACGCCGAATCCTACCGCCGATCAGCTTGCGCAGGTCGCTTACACGACGGCGCAGACGGCACATAGCGTGGCGGGCATGACCGAGCCGTATATCGCCATGCTGAGCTACTCCACGAAGGGCAGCGCCAAGGATGCTATCAACAAGGAGACGGGCAAGAGCGTCTATGTGATCGACAAGGTGAAGGACGCCGTGAGCATCGCCCACGAGAAGTATCCTGAGCTCCATGTCGATGGTGAGCTCCAGGCCGACGCAGCCCTCGTGCCCGCCGTGGCTACGAAGAAGGCGCCGGGAAGCTCGGTGGCTGGCAAGGCCAACGTGCTCGTTGTGCCCAACCTCGAGGTGGGCAACATCGGCTACAAGCTCGTGCAGCGTCTGGGTGGTGCCGTGGCTATCGGCCCGATCCTCCAGGGTATCGCACGTCCGGTCAACGACCTCAGCCGTGGCTGCTCGGTAGATGACATCTACTATATGGTGGCCATCACCGCCTGCCAGGCGCAGGACGCCAAGAAGGCTTAAAGTACAAGAACGCAACGAACTAATCAATTAGCGAACATGAAAATATTGGTTCTCAACTGCGGTAGCAGTTCTATCAAGTACAAGTTCTACGACATGGACGGCGAGCGCGTCCTTGCCCAGGGTGGCGTAGAGCGTATCGGCCTCGACGAGGCTTTTATCAAGGTGAAGCTGGCCGATGGAAGCAAGAAGCAGATCATGGCCGACCTGCCGACCCATAAGGAGGGTGTGGCCCTGGTCTTCAAGTGTCTGCTCGATCCGGAGATCGGCGCCATCAAGGACCTCAACGAGATCGACGCTGTCGGCCACCGCGTGGTGCAGGGCGGCGACCTCTTCGAGAAGAGTTGCCTCGTCACGCCGGAGGTGGAGAAGGGCATTGAGAGCCTGATCGACCTCGCCCCGGTACACAACCTGGGCCACTTGCGTGGTATCCGTGCTGTCAACGCACTTATGCCGCACACGCCGCAGGTGACGGTCTTCGACAATGCTTTCCACAGCACGATGCCGCCCTACGCTTATCTCTATGCCATCCCGTATGACCTGTACGAGAAGTACCACGTGCGTCGCTACGGTTTCCATGGAACGAGCCACCGCTACGTCAGTCAGCGTGTCTGCGAGTTCCTGGGTGTGGACATCACGAAACAGCGCATTATCACCTGCCATATTGGCAACGGCGCCTCTGTCGCTGCCGTGAAGTATGGCAAGGTCATCGACACCTCTATGGGCCTGACCCCGCTGGCTGGTGTGATGATGGGTGGCCGCTCGGGTGACATCGATCCTTCTGCCGTGACTTACCTTATGGAGAAACTCGACATGAAGCCGCAGGAGATGGCCGACTGGCTCAACACGAAGTGTGGTGTGCTCGGCATCACGGGCATCAGCTCGGACATGCGCGAGGTGGAGCAGGCCGACTTCGAAGGCAACGAGCGTGCTCATCTGGCCCTGGAGATGTACAACTACCGTATCAAAAAGTACATTGGTGCTTACGCAGCAGCCATGAACGGTGTTGATATCATCGTCTGGACGGCTGGCGTGGGTGAGAACCAGGAGGGTGTACGCTGGGATTCCCTGCAGGACATGGAGTACCTGGGCGTGAAGATGGACAAGGAGCGCAACCACGTCCGTGGCAAGGAGCAGATTCTCTCTGCCGACGATTCCAAGGTGAAGGTGGTGATGATCCCGACCGACGAGGAGATCGTTATCGCTCGCGACACGATGGACATCGTGAAGGACTTGAAGAAGTAAGCCTCGTCCCATCGTATAGAAAAACGCGGTGTGCCAGGACGATAGTCTTGGTACACCGACAAAAAATCAAAATCCCCGCAAATGGATGATCCGTTTGCGGGGATTTTATTGATAGGATGGTTTAGTGCTTCTTGTGGGTCATGATGTCGAGGATCATCGTGTCGGTGGCCGACATCGCATCCTTGCCGATATGGGTGAGGTTGCGGACACACTGGTCGATATCCTCGTCGATGATGCCTTCTGCCGCCGTGACGTGGCGTCCCTCCATAGCCATCGTGGCCGAGAGGACGGCGACGGAGACACCGGAACTGATCTTCAGAGAGCAGCTGGGCTTGGCGCCGTCGCAAATCATACCCGTAAGGATGGCGATCATGTTCTTGGCAGCATAGCAGGCGCGCTCGTAGCTGCCTCCCATGAGATAGACAATGCCGCTGCTGGCGCCAATACTGGCTACCACGCATCCGCAGAGGGCCGAGAGCGGACCGAGGCTCTGCTTGATGTAGATGACTGTGAGGTGGCTCAGTGCGAGGGCGCGTACCAGCTCTTCGTCCGTGTTCTTGTTCTCCTGTGCGAAGACCACCACGGGATTGGTGGCGCAGATGCCCTGGTTGCCGCTGCCGCTATTGCTCATCACGGGCACCATCGCGCCACCCATGCGCGCGTCGCAGGCCAGGGCCGTCTTGGCGATGATGTGGGAGTAGATGGTGTCGCCGAAGATGCCGTGGCTCATCGGGCGCACGATGGTCTTACCGAGGCAGTGGCCGTAGTTGCCCTTGAGCGACTCTTCGGCAGCGTTGATGTTCAGGCGCTGGGCCTCACGGATGAAGTCCAGTTCCTCCAACGGCGACTCGGTGGCAAACTCCCATACCATCTGCATCGTCAGCTGCGGGGCTTGCGTGCCCTGCTCGCCGGTTGCGGCCACAGTCTTGTCGAGCAGCACCTCGCCGTCACGCTCCTCATGTGTGAAGTTGGTGTGGGTGTGCATGATGATGGCCTGTGCACGGTGGTCGCCAGCCGTGACCTCTACCTCGATGTAGAGTTTGTCGCAGCACTGGTTCTTCAGGCCGATCGTGATGTGGTCGCCCTTGATGTACTCCTTGCCTTCGGCCAGCGTCTCAGGGGTGAGGTCTTTGATGACCTCCAGTTTGTACTCCGACTTGCCAACGATGGCACCGAGGGCTATGGCGATGGGCAGTCCGATCATGCCCGTGCCAGGAATACCCACTCCCATGGCGTTTTTCAGCATATTGCCCGAGAGCAATACGTTGATCTTCTCGGGTCTCTGACCCAACAGTTCCGTGGCGCGTGCCACACAGAGGGCAACGGCCATCGGCTCGGTACAACCCACGGCGGGCACTACCTGCTCGTTCATGAGGCGTATGATAGCTTCGCGTCTTTCCTTTTCCAGCATTTTTATTTATTTTATAAGGTTTCGGCTCATTGTTGTTAGTGTGCTGCAAAGGTACATAATTCCCGTGGAAAAATGCACACAAAAGGTGGGGAAATATTTGTCTCGGCCTGAAAATGGAGTGATACACATTGCCGATGCTGACAAGAGACCCCATTCGTACGAAGGGCGAGGACTACGGGAAGGCCGGCACGTCGCTGTGGAAGTGCATGCGGCGGTGGAGGGTGGGGTGGTCAAACTCCAGGATTGTGGCGTGGAGACAAAGACGGCGTCCGGGCAGACCGTAGAGGGGGTCGCCGATGATGGGGGCGTGGAGCCCGTCGGCATGGGCGCAGTGGACGCGGAGCTGGTGGGTGCGTCCTGTGGTGGGGGTGAGGCGCAGCAGGGCGGCGCGGCTGCCATCGTCAAGGGTGACGATGCGCAGCACTTCGTAGAGCGAATGGGCTGGTTTGCCGTGGGCGAGATCAACGCGCATCCGTGGCAGGTCGAGGTAGTCGGGGGCCAGGGGCAGACTGATTTCGCCTTTCTTGCCCGCGTAGAGGTCCTCGGTGTATTGGCAGAGGGCGGTATATTCCTTGTGGGTTGTGCGGTGGGCAAACTGAGCTTGCAGGGCCTTCTGTGCTTCCAGGGTTCGTGCTACGACCATCAGGCCGCTGGTGAAGCAGTCCAGGCGGTGGACGGAGTAGGGGCCCTCCTTGCCTTTCCAGCGGTCGGAGAGCAGAGAGATGACGGAGGGGGCGTCGCCCTTGCCAGGCACGGAGAGGAGGCCAGTGGGCTTTTCGATGACGGCCAGTTGGTCGTCCTCATAGAGCACGCGCAACTGGAGGGAGGGGTGGGAGATGATGGGTTTCACCTCCGCGTCCAGTCCTTGCATCATCCACGTGAGGATGGGGCGGCAGCGCAGGTGGCATGCGGGGTAATACTGGCCGTGATGGCGCACCTCTTCTTTGGGGGAAGGACCCCACCAGAACATGGCGAGACTCCGTGGGTGCATCTGGTGGAGGTAGGCATACTGCAGGAGTTTGGGTTCGCAGCATTCACCTGCTCCCGAAGGGCAGCGTTCCACACGCCGCTGTGCCTTGGGGGAGAGGTGGGTGGCGTGCCATGCGTCGAAGATGGCGAGCAGGTCTTTTTCTTCTCCTCGGGCGTTGCGCATCCTAAACTGTGTGAAGAGCCATGCTTGCAGTTCTTCGCTCATCCGTTTGCGGTTCACACTCAGGTGATTCCGCTCCCGTTCGAAATAGCGTAGGTCGGCCTTCAGCTGTCGTAGCATCTCGTGGTGGTGCGCCTTCAGTCGTCGTATCTGTCCTTTGTGAAACTGGCTTTCGCGTATCATCGCTTCCCGTTCTTGCTCCGAGATGTGGGCCTCTTTGCGGCGCTGGTCGCGGAGGGCTTTGGCTACGTTGGCCCTTGCGCGCAGGTCGGCGAGCGTCGTCTCGTAGTCGTGCTCCAGTCTCGTCCGCTCTTGCAGCAGGTGCTGGTAGCGAGGATTGGCCAGTAGAGTAGCAAGCCGATGGCTGACCTGCACGATTTCCTCCTCGCGTCGCTTGAAGTAGCTGTCGGGGCGGAGGTAGTCGAAGACGGGAGGGACAAACTCGTCCAAAGGGAGCGCCCAGTCGGTCTGACCAGAAAAGGCCTGGAGGTAGCCCAACTGACCCTCATGCTCCACGAGCAGTACGCCTACCATTTTGCCTTCGGCAGGGTGGGCGGGCAACTGGCGCTGGACGACTTCTGCGGCGAGGAGGCATAGCGGGTCCGGGGTGTAGTGGAACGGGTCGTTCATCCGCCTTGGGGCTGGCAGCTGGGTGTCTAACGGGTGGAAATACATAGGATGCAGCGGTGGACAGTCTGGTGAATGATAGGGGTCAGAGATACTCCTCGCCTGTGCGGATGGCTATCTCGTTGACGTATTTGCGCACCAGTGCCGAGGAGTCTTCCTTCTTGCAGACGAGCAGCACGTTGCCCTTTTCGGCCACGATGAATCCCTCAAGGCCACCGAGGACGGCCAACTTGCCCTTCGAGAGTTTTACGACATTGTCTCGCGAATCGTCGAAGAGCACCTTGGAATCGATGACGACATTGCCTTCTGCGTCCTTCTCCCGCGCCTCATAGATGCCGTGCCAGGTACCTACGTCGGCCCAGCCAAATTGACAGCGGGCCACGCAGACGTGCTCGCTTTTCTCCAGGATGCCGTAGTCGATTGACAGGTTGGGGTAGGATCGGAAATGTTCTTGCATATAGGCGTTTTCCTCATCTATTGTCCAGTGGGGATAGATCTCGTCGAGGTGGCGCAGCACAGAGGGCATATATTGCTCCATGGTGGTGCGCAGGTAGCGTGCATTGGCGAGAAACAAACCAGTATTCCATAGCCATTCGCCGCTCTCCATAAACAGCTGGGCAAACTCGCGGTCGGGTTTCTCCGTGAAAGCTTTCACCTTATATACATCGGCGTAGCTCGTTGCCTCGCCCATCTGGATGTAGCCGTAGCCGGGTTCGGGGCGCGTGGGACTGATGCCGAGGGGCATCAGTACGTCGTTCTGGGCGGTGAATTCCAGTTTCTCGAGGATGCAGTCTTTGAAGGCTGCCTCGTTGAGGATAATCTGGTCGGCAGGTGTGATGGCGACGGAGGCATCTTCGTCGAGACGCAAGATGCGGTGGATAGCCCAAGCTACGCTCGGCGCGGTGTTTCTCTGCACGGGCTCTATGATGAGCTGGTCGTTGCCGACGTCTGGGAGCTGCTCGCGGACGAAGGTGGCATAGTGGTCGTTGGTCGTGATGAAGATGTGGTCTTGGGGCAGGATCTGCACAAACCGGTCGTAGGTCTGCTGCAGCAGCGTGCGGCCCGTACCGAAAAAGTCAAGGAATTGTTTCGGCTTGTCCTCGCGACTGGAGGGCCAAAGGCGCAGCCCGCGTCCTCCGGCGAGTATGATACAGTAGTTGTGGTTAGGTGTTCCCATCATTTGTTCAAGGTTTCTGTTGAGCACACGAAAGTACTAATTAATCTGCACATGAGCAAAATATTTAAGAATAATCAAAGAAAAATTTGTTTTCTTCAAATTAACTTCGTACCTTTGCACCCGCATTAAGCCCAGATGGCGGAATAGGTAGACGCGCTGGTCTCAAACACCAGTGGAGCAATCCATCCCGGTTCGAGCCCGGGTCTGGGTACCAAGGAAGCGGCTGATACTTTCGAGTATCAGCCGCTTTCTTGTTTTTTGAAGGTTTGAAACGTTGTCGGTGTGGCGTTGCTGACCTGCATTGCCGTAGCGACTTATACCTTGTGGATGAGTATTGCTTGGAGCGGAAAGATAGTTTGGATAGGGCGCCCTGTGAAACTATAGACAGAAGCAAACAAAGCTGTTATATGAAAGAAGGAGTAGTTTGTAACTTCCCCCAGGAGAGATCCCATGAAAGTTATAAACTACTCCAGATACGATTGATAGCGTCGTGCTTGTGCTGCTTGTTAGAACAATCCCCATTCGGCAAACTTCTCGAAGCCGCCGACTTGCTTGATGTATTGACGTGCTATCTCAACAATCTCTGCGTATGGTCTTCCGTCGATCTCTGTGTCGCCGATAGCACAAAACAGTTCTACGTTTTGTTTTGTCTGCTGGGCTTTCAAGAAGGCGTAAATGTTCACCGAGACATCGGCCTTTGATAGGTCCTTGCCTTGCACGCCACCGCCTGAGACTGATTGTGCCATGTCCGAACCCAGTTTGCGGTTGGTCGCACCAGCGTCCACGTCCGTGCCACCGCTCCAGTCTCCCAAAGGGTTGATGATGGCGGCGGGGTAGAGTGTTTTCAAATCCTCTGTCTTTGCATTGCTTTGGCAGATGATCAGTTTGCCATTGCCCAAGAAGTATTTGCCGTCGGAAGGGTAGCGCTCGTAAATGTCGTGGGCTATCTTGCTGAGCAGCCTCTCCTCGTCAGTCAGTGGCACGCCCTTGAAAATGCCATTGTCACCGCAACGGATTTCGTCGTCTTGATTGTGGGCGAGGATAGGGTCTTGCGCTACCATGACAAGCGAGACCTTCAGGTCCTCGCGCTTGGTGATGCGGCTGACGATGGCCTCTGTCTCAGTCTGCGAGATGTCCACACTGCTCTCGATGATGATGTTTGCTACGCCATGGCCGAGCAACACCTCGACGGCAATCTTCGGGTTCTCCACCTTGGAGTAGGCAAGGTCCACAATAGCCCCTGCGATACGGTCTGCCACCTTGTCCGGATGGCACGGATTCACTTTTTCAATCATTGCTTAATATTTAAATTTCATTCTTTTTATTCATATATCTTTCCATCTCGTTGTAACTTATACCTTTTGGGAGAAATTGATTGATGAGCTCATGTTTTTTCTTGCTAACCTTAAACTCTAGATCTTTTGTTTGCTTATTCAACGGCGTTAGTGTCCGTTGATAAGTGAGGTTATCCATGCAGCCGCTTTTCAGTTCAGCCCTCAATGTCCGTTTACGAACCTTGATAGAGTTGATTTGAGTCTCACACTCCTCTCTAAGGGATTGAAAAGTAGAAAAAGCCTCACAAACCTCTGCTTCCTTGTACTTCATAAAAGTATCAACATACATAGAGTGCCATTTGTCGGACTCTTTGGTTAGTCGCTCTATTCTCTTTTTCAATTTGTTTATCTCAGACTGCATAAAGCGTACCTTGATTTCGACAGAATAGTTCCAACTTTCATTATCTTCAGCGTGCAAGATCTCAAGCACATGCTCAAGCGTATAAGCTTGATAAATGTGCTTTGCCTCGTCATAACGCGTGTTGATAGCTGTGAATGGTCGCCAATAGTTTATGAATGGAGACATTTGCGTATGCTCAACCCTGCCGTCCTCATAGACCTCAGCACAGCGGTTTGCTCCACTCAACGGACTGCCCGCAAGATGAAAGACGAGGCTTCGATGGCCATCCTCGCCTGTTCGCAATGCAATAGGACATTCATTCCACCATTCCAAGTATATGCCCAATGTGGGGGCATTAAAGCCGGACGTACCTATATAAGCAAGTCCATTTTGCACGGCAACAGGAGCAAGAAACATCCTACTGTCACGCATGATACGCTCTTGATGTGCCAACAAATAAAAAGCGTTGTCCGTGAAGAGTTTCTTCTGTCGTTCCTTTTCTTCAGTGGTACTTGGTTGTGGCTTACATGGCTTATTGCCTATACTCAGATACACGCCTGTTGTATCCAATTTCATTTGATCGGGTACAAAGTCGCTTTGATTTGATTCTTTTGGAAAGCACTCAAGTACAGCACCATTCATTAGGATAATGCTGTTTTGTGGATGTTCCGTAAAAGTTTTTGTTACTTGTGACATAACTTTTTAATTTAATGATTATTACTGAATCCTTAAACTCGTATCGTTTTTACCACCGTGGCTATGTCTGCTCGGTTGGTTCGGCATCTAAGCTGTCTCTTGATACTTATTCAAAAAGTAAAAGAACTACTCCCCGTTTTGGACGGGTGAGTGCAAAGGTATAGACTTATTATGAGAAAAGTGAAAACACAGTGCTAAGAATGGTTAATCGAGATTTGTTTGGATTTTGACAAAATAACAGGTGTGTTACATGGCTTGTGTCGTGTGAGGGTGAGACTCAATGCGATTCTGAGATGGCAGCGATTTCCTCTTTTAAAGGCTGATGATAGGCTAAATGGTAATAAAAAAGGTTTATTTGCGTATAAATCACTTGTGAGATTCAAAAAGAAAAGCTATATTTGCAGCATGGAATCTTGATTCCTTATGAACATTTAAAGCAAAGACATTATGGCAAAGAAAAATGAGATTTATAAATGTGAGAAAAGCGGACTGATGGTCGAGGTTTTGCAGGATGCCGAGGGTACGCCCATGTGCTGTGGCGAGCCGATGAAGCTGTTGCGAGAGAATACGACCGACGGTGCGAAGGAAAAGCATGTGCCTGTGGTAGAGAAGATCGAAGGTGGCTATCGTGTCACGGTGGGCTCTGTGGAGCACCCCATGACGGACGCTCACTATATCCAGTGGATAGAGCTCGTAACCCCGACGGGAGTGCTTCGTCACAATCTTACCCCGCAGGATAAGCCCGTGGCTGAGTTTAAGACCGATGCCACGGAGGTGGAGGCACGCGAGTATTGCAATCTCCACGGGCTTTGGAAGGGATAGGTCCCCTGTTAGAAGAGAACTTTTTTCATAGGTGTTTGGCTTTCTGCCCCATAGAAAGCGTTTTGTGGTTAATGCCCGGATGGAATGACAACGAGGATTTCCATCCGGTTTTCCATGTATTGCCACCCCAACTATATATAGATAATGAGTCGTTTTTTTGTATTATTCCTTCTCCTCTTCTCGCTTGCGGCCCAAGCGCAGCGCGAGGAAGACAAGTATGCCGAGGTGAGTTGGCCCACACCTAATATAGCGCCGGACACCATCAATGAACTTCAGGGCATTGTCCTGCACCATACCGCCGTACCTACCGTGCTGCGGTCTTTGATGACGCTGACAGACAAGCGACGAGGGGTCGGTGCGCATTGCGTCATAGACACCGACGGCACGCGCTATATTCTCTGTCCCCCTACCGCCGTCACCTTCCATGCCGGTCTGTCTTGTCTCCATGGGCGAGAGTCGTGCAATTACTTCACTGTCGGTGTCGAGTTTCAAGGTAATACTTTGCGGGCGCCATTGACGGAAGAGCAGGTGGAGAGCGGCATCGAGTATCTATTGCCCATAATCCGTCAGTATCACATTCCGCTTTCTAACATAGTTACCCACGAGATGGTGCGGACGGCCTACAAGGAGCGTCATCCCGAGGTGAGGTGCTATGGCAAGGTGGATATCACCCCGGTGGAATATCACCGATTCATGGCAGCCTTGGAGAAACGTTTAACCCAGGAGGAAGCGGCGGAAAAGGCTCGCAAGGCAAAGGCAAGGCCTTGGAAGAAGATGCTTGAGTCTTTCAGCCTTAAAGCAGGAGCTACGACTCGTTAGAGAATAGATGGGGAGGGTGGCTTGTCAGAGATTCCGAGAAATAGTTGGTCAAGTCACCCCAAGCCTAACCGATTGTTTGATCCAAGATTTCTGTTTTATCGGGTGATCCCAAATTCCTCTCGTCTTGAGGTCGGGGAATAAAAAACGAAGCAACTCATGAGAGCTGCTTCGTTTTATAAGGTCGGGATGAGGCGACTCGAACGCCCGACCCCTACGTCCCGAACGTAGTGCGCTACCAACTGCGCTACATCCCGATTGCTGTTAAGCGGGTGCAAAGGTACAATGTTTTTCTGAAATAGCGCAAACTTTTGACGATTATTTTTCGTTTTGACCGTTTTGTTTGGCTATAGAGCTGGATTGATGGCAGTATTGTTGGCCTAACGAGGGTGGAATGCGGTGGTAATCATCCGTGGTCCACGTTTCCCATCCATTTTTTGATGCGCTTACTGATGGCTTTGCGAATCACCTGGAAGTTGCCGCAGCGCAGGTTCAGCCACAGTTCCTCGAAGGATCTGCCCACCTTCACCCACGGGTGTCCCCAGGCGTTGGCGCGGTAATAGCGGTCTTTGTATCCCGTGTTCTCTATCACATAGCGCGGGTGGCGCAACGGAAACTGTAGTTCGTGGGGCTTCAGCGTAAAGATACGACGCAGTCCGCGTGGTGTGGTCTCCAGCCCGCCCACGAAATGGGTGGAGTCGGCTGACAGACCTATGTTCGTTATCTGGTTTTTCTGGGGCATGATAGCCATCTGGGAGTGAAGGAGTTGAGAAGCCCAGAAAATGCTCTCGTAGTGCTCCTTGCCTGAGGCACGGTGGGCGTAGCACATCGGCAGAAAGTCTTCGCGGACGCCTCTTGTCTTGCATAGCGTGCGCAGTTTGGCTACTGTCTCCTCGTCGTCGAGGAAGCCGTAGTCGCCCTCCCATTGGTCCACGACGCGGCGCCAGGAGGCCCAGCCCGAGATGCAGAAGGCGGAGGTGAAGAAATAGGAGGCGGAGACATCGGGCGTCACCTCGTCGATGTTCATGCCCGAGATCATTCCTATACGGTTGTCGTGCTCGTAGCGGTCAAGCATCTCCTTGCAGAAGGGGAAGAAGGACTGTGCCGGGAGGTCGTCGTCCTCCAGCACGATACACTTGTCGACGATGGAGAACGCCCACTTCTGCGACAGATACTCCGAGGGGTCACACCCCTGGTTGTGGTCGCAATAATGGCGATAGACCTCGCATTCCCAATCGATCTGGTCGTCGGCACAGATGGCCCGGCAGGCGGCAATGCCCTCCTTGTCGCGCTCGTTGCCCTCCCTCGCGCCGTCTTGGTAGAGGAATAGCTTTGAGGGACGAGCCTTGCGCACTTGCTCAAACACCTTGCCGAAAAGGTCTGCGCGACTAAAAAACAGCATCAGTACCGCCACGTCGATATTGGACGGATGCTTCTTCTGATTCTCCATATTCTGATTTACTGGGTGATAACATTGCAAAAGTACGACAATATTTTCGATTGACCAAAGGAAAAGGGGATGCAGGTCGATAAAAAGCCAAAAAAGAAAAAGCAGATTGCACATCTGCCCTTGCGGGACGTGCAATCTGCTTATCATCTGGTAGGGCTTTCGCCCTTCGTAGCATTACATTACTTCACAACAATCTTCTTGCCGTTGACGATGTAGAGGCCCTTCGGCAGACGGTTCATCTGCTGCAAGGTAGCCACGCGACGGCCCTGGAGGTCGAAGACGGGAGCGTTGACATCCTCCTGCTCGCTCTTCACACCCTCTACCCCCGTCAGGCTCAGCTGCGGAACGGCGATGATGTCGCTGGCGATGCTGTTGGTGTCGCCCTTGCGAGCCACGACGCTGTAGCTATAGAGGATAGAGTTGTCGAGACCAGAGAAGGTGTAGTAGGTCTTGCTGGCGTCGAGCGTCACCGTGTTCATCGGATTGTTGATCTCGTAGTTGTAGGTGAGGCTTACGTCATCGATCAGCACGTAGCCCTGCGGCACACGGACGCTGATGCGAACGCTGTCGGCATCGTTGAGCTTGAAGCTCTCTGTAGCCTTGTTGCCAGCCTCCGGCTGCAGGGTGTCGCCCACCAAGGTCCACTTGCCATTGACACACTCATCGACGAAGATCTTGCAAGCAGCGTTGCTTGAGCGGCGCCAGAACTTCAGATTCTTCACCTTCTTGCCCTTCACGCACATCGTAAGGTACATGCCATCGACGTTCATACGGAGAGAAGGCTTAGCCTCGCCATAGTAGGAACCGCTGGTAGTAGTAGCGCTGGTGGTCCAGCCCTCGGGGAGGTTCTTCACGCCCTCGTCGAAGCCGAAGGTGTAGTCGGCCTCACCGTCCATAGAACGCTGGTAGAGCGTGACGTCATACTGCTGAGCGTCCTTGACGGCATCCCAGCTGGCGGTGAAGGAGTCGTCGGTGATGCCAAAGGCGGCTTTGGCGTTGACCTTGCGCTCGTCGAAGTTGAGCTCGCTGGTGGTGAAATTCACCTTGACGCTGTCAGAGACATAGTCGGCCAGGGCAGCCTGTACCACAGCCGTGTACTCCGTCTGCGGCTCCAGACCGTCAAACTCGATCTCGTTGCCCTCGGTAGAGAAGCTCTCCAGAGCCTTGCCATTCTGCATCAGCGTGACGTTGTAGCTCTTGGCATACTTCACGCTGGTCCAAGTAGCCTTGGCGGAGCGGCCTCTGATGTCGCTGATGCTGATCTGCGGGTTGTCGAGCTTGTAGCTGCTGCCTGAGAGCAGGAAGCGAGCGTCGCCGCCCTCCGTCTCATCGACATAGGCGAAGCCGAACACGTTACGGTCGTACCAGCCGTTGAAGTTGAAGGAAGTCACCTCGCTGGTGCCAGGGAAGGAGTCGCCGCCGTCGCCATTCACCGTAGAACGGCGGTCAGCCTCGACGATATCTACGCGCGGGTGGCTCGGGTCGTTGTTGACGTTATTGGCAGTCCAGACGGCCTGGTCCTCATCCAAGTGCCACACCAGGATGCCGTGGCCAGGGATATACTGGTCCCAACCCTTCTGCTGGCGGTTCTCGATGATGAAGTACTCATAGTTCTTGTTCGGGATGCTGACGCGGAAGGCAGCATTCTTGTCCTCCAGCGGAGTTACCGTGACGAAGGTGTCTGTGGTGGCGTTGAGCTCCGTGAGCTTGAGCCAATCCAGAGAGTAGCGCTCAAAGGCGGTGAAGGTGGCGGGGCAGTTCTGGTCGCCATTGTAGGAACCAGCACACATCACGTCCCATGCTCCCGGTGTGTTGGACGCAGCAGCATTCATCGTATTGTAGTGGTCGGCGAGACCGAGGACGTGGCCAAACTCATGGACGAACGTACCGATACCCACCGGCTTGTTGGATTGACCGTTGATCTCCTGAGAGGTGGCGTAGCGGTCGATCTTCACGTTGCCCAACTGGATGTCTGCACCGATGGTGGAGAGGTTCCAGCTGTGCGGCCAGATGGTGTTGGGCTTGTTGGAGTCGGCCTGGCCGTAGCCAGCATAGATGACATAGACGTTATCGACCACGCCGTCACCGTCGGTGTCATACGGAGAGAGGTCCACACCCTGCTGATACAGGAGCTTGCAGGCCTCCTGGACCATCTTGTATGCGTTCTCCGTACCCTCTTTGCCAGCATAGCTCTGATAGGTGCCCGATACCTGGATAGGACCGTAGCAGTCGATGTCCGGGTCGTAGTTCTGGCCTGATCCCTCGTAGTAGTAGTCGTGGACAGAACCGTGGGAACCGTTCTCGTTGAAACCCTTCTCGTGGAAGAAGCGGTCGTAGTATGCTTTCGGGTCGCTCATGGAGAACTTGCAGTTGGAGTATTCCACGAGGATGTTGAGCACCTTCTGCTTGCCAGTCGTCGGCACGTCGCTGATTTTCACACGCTTCGGGCCGTTGGCATTGGACTTCTTGGCAGCGACGCTCTGAAGGGCGTTGACCTTGGCGGCTGAGAACTGCTTCTCGGCGAGCTGCATCATGACCTCCTTGTCGAGCTTTTGCAGGTAAGCCTTGGCGCGTGCGTCGCGCTGGCCCACCGGCATGGCAACGATGTTGCTGCTGACCAACCCCTGCTCCGTAAGCTCGGCATACTCGTAGTTGTTGGTAGCAAAATTGTACTTCAGCGGATAACCATCCTCGGTCACCGTCATGTGGTAGTGCTCGTCGCCCAGCTTCTGAATGGTAATCATGGTACCATCAGCCTGCTTCGCAACCATCTTGCCCGGCAGTGCGGGCACGGCCATCAACTGTCCTGCACAGAACAGAGAGAGCGCAATTGTGAAAAGTTTCTTTTTAAGGTTCAGCATAATTTATTGAACAAAACAAATTCTTATAGTTGTTTCCCGTCGGCAAAGTTAGTCATTTTCAGTGAAATTGCCGCCATGACAAAAGCTAAAAAACACTATTTTCCGAAATTCATAAATACTATGCCCGTTTTTGCATCAGCTTCTGGTAGCATAGCCAAATCTCCGCATTGAAAGCATTGTCTGTCCAACATGAAAGAACCGCCACATTTTCTGTGGCGGTTCTTCATCGTTAGTTATGTTCCATGAAAAAAATTGAGAGAATTGAAACTTCACAGCCTCGCTTTTTGTTTTACTTTGATTTATTTATGATATAGCATTGAAAATTCTGTTTTACTCTACCGAATCATCGTCGAGGAAGCCAGCGGGTCCTTGCCGATAGAGTCGGTCTTGGTGGTGTCGGCCTTGGCCACGGACGGACCCTTGTGAGCCTTGTTGTAGCCTGCCATCACCACCTCGGGAGAGGTGCCGTCCGTTGGTTCGAAGGCTATCTGGGCGGCGTTGCCCAGCGTGAGGATGATGGCTACGACCGCTGCAGCCTTGAAGAGCGGCATGAGGCGCTGGCGCATCGTGATGACAATGGGCTTGACGGGCTTCTGCTCATCGACCATGGCAAGCATGCGCTCGTCGAAACTTTCGTCGAGCACTTCCTGCTTCGTCTCTTCGCGCTGGGCGACAAAGAGGTCGCGGTAGGCCAGCAACGCCACAGGCACGTCCTCCTGAGAGAAGAACGAACGCAAGATCTCCTCCTCTTGGAGGGTCGTCTCGCAGCGCCAATAGCGCTCCAGTAGTTGCTCTATATACTTATAGTCCATATTGGTCCAATTGCTCAAATTTTGTTTTGACGGCCTGGCGCGCACGAAAGATGTTCACCTTGACCTGACTCTCGCTGATGCCCATCACCTCGGCCACTTCCTTGTAGCTTTTCCCCTCGAAGTCGCGCAGCTGGATACAGGAGCGTTGCTTCTCCGGCAGGGTGTCGATGATCTGCCTGACGAGGCGGACGCGGTTGCTTTGGTCCGCCTGCTCGAAAGGATTGTGCTGGTCAGCAGTCTGAGGAGTCACTCCTGCATCGTCGAGCGAGGCGTCATGGCGGCCTTTCCGCTTGGTGAAGTCGATTGAGAGATTGCGACAGACGGACAGGGCGAAAGCCTCCATGGAGTCTATCGCATCCCATTCCGCACGCTTGTCCCAGACTCGCATCAATGTCTCTTGCACGACATCCTCCGCTTCCTCGCGATTCGTCGTTATGCGAAGGGCAAGCCTGAAGAGTACGTTCTTCAGCGGAAGCACATCGTTCCGAAAACTGACTTCTTTCATTTCCTTTCTATAACCAAGACGATTATATGGCGTGTTTGTTACGGGTGTTAACCTCTCTTAACTTTTTCTTTTCTCCTTTTCTTATAATATGCAGATGATGAGCCTAACCAATAGGAAGCAGGCAAGGGGTGTCAAAGAAAACTAAATAACGACTCTCAGTTTACTTCGTTCCGATTTTATTCCATACCTTTGCACCCATAGCTTATTATCTTATAATGAAGATTCACAAGAATGAGTATGAGGGATAAAGAAACGAGTATAAAGTTTGCCATCCTTGTCTTATTGCAATTGGTTGTCGTCCAGCTGCGGGCACAGATCACGGGACAGGTCCTCGATGCCGAGGACGGCTACCCTGTGCCCTACGCCAATGTGGGCTATGAGGGAACGAACCACCATGTCCAGAGCGACGCCGACGGCCACTTCACCATCGAGCACCGTCCGGGACATGTGCTGGTGGCCAGTAGCGTCGGCTACAAGGCGGAGAAGGTGAAGGTGAGGGATAACACCTCGGTGCTGACCATCAAGATCAAGTCGGAGACGACCAACATGGCGGAAGTGGAAGTGCGCGGAAGGCGCAAGCGCTACAACCGCAAGGAGAATCCAGCCGTGGCCTTGATGCGTCGCGTTATCGAGGCCAAGAAACTCTCGGACCTGGAGAACCATCCCTTCTACCAGTTTACGAAGTATCAGAAGATCACGCTGGCCCGCAACGATATCGATACGACGAAGCTGACTCCAGGCAAATGGTATAGCGAGGGCGTGGAGAAGTCGGACTACAATGGGAAGTACGTTCTGCCACTGACGATGAGCGAGGTGGTGACCCACCACCTCTATAGCAAAGCCCCCAGAAAGGTGCGCGACATGATCGTGGGACAGCACTCTCAGGGTCTCAACAAGCTCCTGCAGACGGGTGAGATGATCAACACCATGCTCAAGGAGGTCTTCACGGACGTGAACCTCTATGACGACCACATCCGCCTCATGCAGTATCCCTTCCCAAGTCCTATCGGCCGCACGGCCATCAGTTTCTACCATTTCTATATACAGGACACGGTGCAGGTGGCGGGCGACAGTTGCTATCACCTCCGTTTCTATCCCGCCAACCAGCAGGACTTCGGTTTCACTGGCGACCTCTACGTCCTCAAGGACTCCACGCTCCACGTGAAGCAATGTGTGCTCAATATTCCCAAGAAGAGCGATGTCAACTGGGTGAAATCCATGCGCATCGAGCAGCAGTTCTCGCAGTTGGACAACGGCGAATGGGTGCTGACCCATGATGACATGTGGGCGGAGATGAGTTTTCCGGCCTTGCTTCCCAACGCCTTGGTGACACGCACGACCCGTCTCGCCGAATATAAGTTTGACGACATTCCGCGATCACTGCTCCGTGGTAAGGCCCGTACCATCGAGGAGGCCAACGCCCGCATCCGCGACGAGGAGTTCTGGCAGCGGGAGCGCCCTGTCGAACTGACCAAGAGCGAGCAGAACATCGACGGACTGGTCGATCGCATTCGTCGCTCCAAGGGTTTTGGCGTCATCATGGTGGGCGTCAAGGCGTTTGCCGAAAACTTCATCGAAACGAGTCCCACGGGAGAGAAGAGTAAGGTGGATATTGGTCCGGTCAATACCATCATTTCCCACAACTTCGTGGATGGCTACCGCTTCCGCGGGTCGGCCCGAACGATGGCGGCCCTCAATCCCCACCTCTTCTGGAAGGGCTATGGTGCTTATGGTACGCGATCCAACCGCTGGTATTATGGTTCGGAGGTGACTTACGCCTTCAACAAAAAGGAAAACTCGCCCTTCGAATATCCGATGCGCAATCTCGTTTTCTCCTCGGAGCGGGATGTGATGTCGCCTTCGGACAAATACCTGGTCAACAACAAGGACAACGTCTTCATGTCCTTCCGCACGCAGGACGTGCGCCAGATGTACTTCTACGACCGTCAGCAGCTCTCCTTTGTCTATGAGTCCGACTGGGGACTGAGCGTCAACGCTGGGGTGAAGACGGAGAGCAACGAGGTGGCTGGAGAACTCCATTTCCAGCCCGTCAATGGCGCTCCCGAGGTCTTCAAGATTCGCACCACCGAACTATCGGCTGGCATCCGCTTCTGTCCGGGACAGACCTTTGTCAATACGAAGCAGCATCGCTGGCCCGTCAATCTTGACCATCCCGACCTCTCGCTGACCCATACGATGGGTGTGAACGGCGTGCTTGGAGGACAGTATCAGCTCAATCTGACCGAACTCAAACTCTATAAGCGCCAATGGTTGGGATCCTGGGGATTCGTCGATTTCCACGCCAATGCAGCCGTGCAATGGAACAAAGTGCCGTTTCCGTTGCTCATCATGCCACCCGCCAATATGACCTTCATGGACAACGAGGTGACTTTCAATCTGATGAACAACATGGAATTTCTCACCGACCGCCAGCTGTTTGTCAGTGCGTCGTGGGACATGAATGGCAAGTTGCTCAACCGCCTGCCACTCCTGAAGAAACTCAAGTGGCGCGAATACTTCTCTGTGAAGGCGATGTGGGGCGATCTGACCAGCAAGAACAACCCGCTCCTGCATCACGGCGACCCGATGTTGTTCCGCCTGCCCGAAGGATCCCGCGTCATCGACAAGACACCCTACTGGGAGGTGGAGGCTGGTGTCCACAATATTTTCAATATCTTTGGCGTGACCTATGTTCGCCGCATGAGTTATCGCAACTATGACAACATCGACCGTTGGGGCATTCGTTTGCTCTTCAACCTGACTTTTTAGGTCCTCTTCCTTTTGGCCAGTTTCTTTGGCCAAGTGTGGCGGAAAATCAATAAGACCTGTTCCAAAATCGAATGTGATTTTAGAACAGGTCTTATTCGTCGTTTGCTTGGTATGCGCTATGCCCTGACGCCTATTCTAAATAGGTGTAGCCGTAGAGACCGTTGCGGTAGTTGGAGAGGAAGTTCTTGCCCTCCTCCAGCGAAATCTTGCCCGTGCGCACACTCTTCGTCACCCATTGCTCCAGGTGGCGCACGAGTTTCTTCGGGTCGTACTGCACGTAGTCGAGCACCTCCTCGACGGTCTCGCCCTCAAACACCTGGTCGATGCGATATTTGCCGTCCTTGACGGAGATATGGACGGCATTGGTGTCGCCGAATAGGTTGTGGAGGTCACCGAGAATCTCTTGGTAGGCACCGACAAGGAAGACACCGAGATAGTAGGGCTCCTTGGATCGCAGGCTATGGACCGGCAACACGTGAGAGACGTGGTTGTAGGTCACGAAGTTGGCGATCTTGCCGTCGCTATCGCAGGTGATGTCCTGGATGGTACACTTGCGGGTAGGACGCTCGTTGAGACGCTGGATCGGGATGATCGGGAAGAGCTGGTCAATGGCCCAGCTATCTGGCAGCGACTGAAAGAGTGAGAAGTTGCAGAAATACTTATCGGCCAACAGCTTGTCGATGTTACGCAACTCGTCGGGTACATGCTTCATCTGCTTGGCGAGTGTGTTGACCTCGTGGCAGACGCTCCAGTACATGCTCTCGATCTCGGCGCGCGTCTTCAGATCTACCAGGCCGTGGGAGAACAATTCCAGTGCCTCCTCGCGTATCTGTTCCGCGTCGTGCCAGTCTTCCAGCATCGTGCGTGGGTTGAGGTTGTCCCAGATCTCATAGAGGTCCTTGACGAGTTTGTGGTCGCTCTCCTTGGCCTCAAACTCTTCCGGCATCTCGGGCAGCGAGGCCGTCTCCAGCACGTCGATGACGAGTACGCTATGATGGGCAGAGAGGTTGCGTCCGCTTTCGGTGATGAGGTTGGGGTGGGGGATGCCATATTTGTCGGCAGTCTGGACAAACGTGTCCACGCAGTCGTTGACATACTCCTGGATGCTGTAGTTGATGGAACTCTCGCTATTGGAGGATCGTGTGCCGTCGTAATCGACGCCCAGACCGCCTCCGCAATCCACGAAATCTACGTCGTAGCCCATCTTGCGGAGGTTGGCGTAGAACTCCGCAGCCTCGTTGAGGGCAGTCTGTATGCGGCGGATCTTCGTGATCTGTGATCCGATATGGAAATGGATGAGGCGCAAGCAGTCCTGCAAGCCCGCTTTCTCGAGTTTCTCGAGTGCGGCGAGCACCTCCGAGGCCGTCAGTCCAAACTTCGACATGTCGCCACCACTCTCCGCCCATTTGCCCGAACCACTGCTGGCGAGTTTGATGCGTATACCGATATTGGGGCGCACCTTCATGCGGCGTGCCACCTGGGCGATGGTGTCAATCTCGTTGAGCTTCTCGACGACGATGAAGATACGCTTCCCCATCTTCTGCGCCAGCAGCGCCAGCTCGATGTAGCTTTGGTCCTTGTAGCCATTGCATACGATCAGCGAGTCGCTTTGGCACTGGACGGCGATGACGGCGTGCAATTCGGGTTTGGAACCCGCCTCCAGACCAAGGTTGAACTTCCGGCCGTGAGAGATAATCTCCTCGACGACGGGCTGCATCTGGTTTACCTTGATCGGGTAGATGATGAAGTTTTCGCCCTTAAACCCATAGTCCTCGCGGGCACGGTCGAAACATTTGGCAGTCTCCTCGATACGGTTGTCGAGAATGTCGGGAAAACGCAGCAGCACCGGCGGAGTGACTCCGCGCAGCGCCAGTTCCTCCATCACATCGTGGAGATCCACCTGTTGCGTCTTGTCCTTCTCGGGCGTGACATAGACGTTGCCCCGCTCGTTCACACTGAAGTAGGGAGTTCCCCATCCATTGATGTTGTACAGTTCCTTTGCGTCCTCAATTGTCCACTTCTTCATTTCAGCTTTGGTCTCTCTTCTACTGGCTAATAATATGATTGATAAATTGTCTTGATGCTTCTTGTTTGTCCGCTGCCTCTCGTCCTCTCTGCTATGGGTCTATCCCAAGCATCTTGCGCAGGTCGGCGACGGTGCTCTCTATCTTTTCGTAGTTGTCGAGCAGCGACACGTCGAAGGTGTATTTGGCCTTGTTGTAAAAAGGCTCGCGCTCCGCCAGTTGGCGGTGGATAAACTCCCGCACCTCTTCCGTCGTCTTGTTGAGCAGCAGTGGGCGTACGACGCGTCCCATCTTCAGATGGCCGTAGAGCACGTCGGGCTCTGCCTTGAGATAGACGGTGGCTCCCTGGCGGTTGAGGTAGTCCATGTTGTCCAAGAAGCAAGGAGCGCCACCTCCACAGGAGATGACGACGTCCTCAAACTCGGCGACCTCATGGAGCATGTTGTGCTCCACCTTTCGGAATCCTTCCTCGCCCCGCTCGTCAAAGAGCTGCTTGGCCGTCCGTCTCATCCGCGACTCTATGTACCAGTCGAGGTCATAGAACGTCTGGCCCAGACTGAGGGCCAGTTGGCGTCCGATGGTGGTCTTGCCTGCCCCCATGTAGCCGATGAAGATGATGCGGCGTCCTCCCCACGACGCTATCAGCGCGTCGCTGGGTACGAAGGGCGTGTCGGGTGTCTTGATCTTGGGTCTCACGATCGCTTCTTCCGGACCTTGGCCTTGGGCTCAGGGGCATTGTTGACGATTTCCATACACTGCTCCAGCGTCAGGTCCGTGGCCGTCTCTCGCTGGTTCTTGGGAATGCGGTAGTTCTTGCCCTTGTATGCGATGTACGGTCCCCAATGACCATTGAGGATTTCCAGGTCGTCGTCAAACTTCTTCAGGTGCTTCTCCTCCTCCTGCTTGCGCTTCTTGGCGATGAGGACGATGGCGTCCTGGAGCGTGATGGAGAGCGGGTCCGTGCCCTTGGGGATGCTGACGTACTTGCCCTCGTGGCGCACATAGGGGCCGAAGCGTCCTGTGCCCACTGTCACCTCTGATCCCTCGAATGTGCCCAGCGGGCGCGGGAGCTTGAAGAGTTCGAGCGCCTCGTCGAGCGTGATGGTGCTGATCGACTTGTCTGCTGGCAGCTGGGCGAAGCGCGGTTTCTCCTCGTCGCCTGCCGTGCCTATCTGTACCACGGGACCGTAGCGACCGATCTTGACCGAAACGGGCTTGCCCGACTGCGGGTCCTCGCCCAGCTGGCGCTCGCCCACACGGTGCTCATTGCGTTCGTTCATCACTTTCTCAATCTCGGGTTCCAGTTGGGCATAGAACGTGCGCATGTCCTCGCGCCACTGGTCCTTGCCCTCGGCGATCTTGTCAAACTGCTGTTCTACGCGCGCTGTGAAATTGTAATCCATGATGTCGGGGAAGTTCTGCAGGAGAAACTCCGTCACCACTGTGCCCACGTCCGTGGGAATCAGTTTGCCCTTGTCGGCTCCCGCCATTTCCGTCTTCTGCTCCGAGGCGATCTCGTCGTCCTTGAGCGTATCGATGCGGTAGATGCGCTCTTGGCCCTTGCGGTCGCCCTTCTCCACATACTCGCGCTGCTGGATGGTGGAGATAGTCGGTGCGTAGGTGGAAGGACGGCCGATGCCCAGTTCCTCCATCTTGCGCACCAGGCTGGCCTCGGTGTAGCGAGCTGGAGCCAGCGAGAATCGCTCTGTGGAGGTGATCTCGCGTCGCTGCAGTTCGTCGCCGTCCTTTACGGGCGGCAATATGTTGGTGGTGTGGTCGGCAGACTCGTCGTCTGACGACTCACGATATACTTTCATGAAACCATCGAAGATCGTCACCTCGCCCTGGGCCACGAAGTGGTGGCCCTCCACACAGTTCTGCGCCTCATCCGTAGCTGGCAGGATGTCGATGTTGACCGTTGTCTTCTCCAGTTCTGCGTCAGCCATCTGCGAGGCCAGCGTGCGCTTCCACACCAGTTCGTAGAGGCGGCGCTCCTGCTGGGTGCCCTCGATGGTCTTGTTGCTCATATAGGTTGGTCGGATGGCCTCGTGGGCCTCCTGCGCACCCTTGGAGTGGGTGTGGAACTGTCTTGGCTTGCTATAGTCCTCGCCATAGATCCCCACGATCTCTTCCTTGCTCGTGTTGATGGCCAGCGAGGAGAGGTTGACGCTGTCCGTACGCATGTAGGTGATGTTACCCGCCTCGTAGAGACGCTGGGCCACCATCATGGTCTGCGAGACCGAGAAGCCGAGTTTGCGGGCTGCCTCCTGCTGGAGGGTGGAGGTGGTGAACGGAGGGGCAGGGGAGCGCTTCACGGGATGCTTGGCTACGGCAGAGACGCGGAAGCGTGCTCCTCGGCAAGCCTCCAGGAAGGCCAGGGCCTCCTCGTGGGTGGCGAAACGATGATTGAGTTCCGCTTTCACCTCTACCGGCTTGCTTTCGGCATCGGTCAGCGTGAAGAGGGCGTTGATGCGATAGAACGGTTCGCTCTTGAAAGCCTTCACCTCGCGTTCGCGCTCCACGATGAGTCGGAGTGCGACGCTTTGTACGCGACCTGCGGAGAGCGACGGTTTCACCTTGCGCCAGAGCACCGGTGAGAGTCCGAAGCCCACCAGACGGTCGAGCACGCGGCGAGCCTGCTGCGCGTTGACAAGGTTCATGTCCAAATGGCGTGGCGTCTCGATGGCGTGGACGATGGCCGGTTTGGTAATCTCGTGAAACACGATACGGTTGGTCTGCTTCTCGTCCAGTCCCAGCACCTCGCACAGGTGCCACGAGATGGCTTCTCCCTCGCGGTCTTCATCGGATGCGAGCCACACCATCTTCGCGTCGCGGGCGCTGCGTCGAAGTTCTGTTACCAACGGTTTCTTCTCCTCCGGTATTTCATAACAAGGCTCAAATGTGTCCAGGTCGATACTCAGTTCTTTCTTTTTCAAATCGCGAATATGACCATAGGACGACATCACCTTGAAGTCTTTGCCTAAGAACTTCTCAATGGTTTTCGCCTTAGCGGGACTCTCCACTATCACCAAATTATCTTGCATTGGGCTTCTCTATATTTTTTCTTTGGGGTGCAAAATTAGGAAAACTTTCCGTTACACCTTATATATAAGGAGGAATTTTATTTTTTTTAATAAGAATGAAACTACTCGGCTGCTTCCTGCGGGCTTTCCACCCCCGTGGAACGCGCCTCTGCGTCCTTCGCCTGCGGGCGCAAAAAAGACTCATCCCCATCCCGTCATGCTGCCATGATCGGATGGGGACAAGCCATGATGTATCCTTTCGGCCGCCCGTGCCCCTTGCGGAGCATGGGCAGTCCGATAGATGTTTGCTTGATTACTCAGCGGAGAGCGAGTAGCGACGGTAGTCGCAGACAGCCAGCGTCTTGCTCTGGGCCTGGAGCCACTGGGCGACGTTCAGCTTGTCGCCATCGCCAAACTGGAACTCCTGATCGACCAAGCAGCTCTCCTTGAAGAACTTGTTCAGACGACCCTTGGCGATGTTCTGTACCATCTGCTCCGGCAGGTTGGCAGCCTTCTCGGCACCTACCTTGGCGCGGATCTCGCGAGCCTTCTCAGCATCCTCGGGAGTGAGCCAGCCCTTCTTGATGTTGGACTCGATGTGGTCCTCGCTATCGACGAGGTTCGGGTTGACGCCAGCCTTCTTGATAGCGTTGACAACGGCCTTCTCTACCTGCTCCTCCTTGGTCTTCTCGATGGCGACCTTGAGCTCCTCGTCCTTCACGCTCTGGGGCACGGAGGCCTCGTCGAGTGCGATAGGCTTCATGGCAGCGACCTGCATGGCCACCTTGTGACCGGCATCCTCGTTGCTCTCAGAGAGGCGTACGATGGTGGCGAGCATGTGGCGGTTCATGTGGTCATAGACATAGAGGTTGTCACCCTCGAGGAAGTTGTAGCCATCGATCTCCATCTTCTCGCCGGTGATACCAGAACGCTGCTGCACAGCGGTCACGGCATCGTCACCATTGGCGAGCTTCAGAGTCTTCACCTCGTCGAGCGTCTTGCAGCGGTTCTCCACAGCCTGGTCGAGGATCTCCTGTACCATGGCGATGAAGTCCTGTCCGTTGGCCACGAAGTCGGTCTCACACTTCACGGCCACCATGGCAGCGAAGTCGTCCACCTTCTTCACGAGCAGACATCCGTTGGAGGTCTCGCGGTCAGAACGCTTGGCAGCGATAGCCAATCCGCGCTCGCGGAGCAAGTCCTTAGCCTTGTCGAAGTCGCCTTCGGCCTCGACGAGTGATTTCTTCACGTCACCAAGTCCGGCACCCGTCATGGTGCGCAGCTTCTTGATGTCGTCCATTGTTGGTTTATAAGCCATAACTTTCTATTCCTTTCGTTAAATTGTATGGTTCTGTCAATCGATTTGCTGGAAGGTTCCGATTACTCGGCCTTTGCCTCCTCAGCCTGCTCCGTAGCGGGAGCGTCGTCACGGCGAGCGCGGCGAGCGTTGCGGCGCGGACGTGCCTCTGCGGCCTCCTCAGCCTGCTCGGCAGCAGCCTTCTCGTCAGCCTTCTCAGCCTTGCGCTCCTCGAGACCCTCTGCGATGGCACCGCAGACGGCAGAGAGGATCACCTCGACGCTGTCCTTGGCATCGTCGTTGGCCGGGATGATGAAATCGACGTTGCGCGGGTCGGAGTTGGTATCGACGATGGCGAACACGGGGATGCCAAGGCGCTTAGCCTCCTTCACGGCGATGTGCTCCTTCATCACGTCGATGACGAAGAGTGCGCTCGGAAGGCGGGTCATGTCGGCGATGGAGCCGAGGTTCTTCTCCAGCTTGGCGCGCTGGCGGCTTACCTGCAGCAGCTCGCGCTTGGAGAGGTTGTCGAAGGTACCGTCAGACATGAGCTTGTCGATGTTGGTCATCTTCTTGACAGCCTTGCGGATGGTGGGGAAGTTGGTGAGCATACCACCAGCCCAACGCTCGCTCACGAAGGGCATGTTGACGGAAGCGGCCTTCTCAGCCACGATTTCCTTGGCCTGTTTTTTAGTAGCGACAAAGAGGATCTTCTTGCCCTGCTTTGCAATACCCTTCAATGCCTCGGCAGCGTCGTCGATCTTGGCGACAGTCTTGTGGAGGTCAATGATGTGGATGCCATTGCGCTCCATATAGATATACGGCTTCATGGCAGGGTTCCACTTGCGGTGGAGGTGGCCAAAGTGGCAGCCGGCCTCCAGTAACTGGTCAAAACTTGTTCTTGACATGTTGTTGTTTCTTCTTTTGTTTGTTTACGTTCTTTTTAATTCTCTTGTCCAGAATCAACCTGCAAGTAGTCGATATGCCGACACATCGGGTCTTGCCGGTTTAGATACTAAACTGATCTCCCTCCAGCGATTAGCGCTTGCTGAACTGGAAGTGAGCACGAGCCTTGGGCTGACCCGGCTTCTTGCGCTCGACGGCACGGCTGTCGCGCGTGAGGAATCCGGCGTCCTTGAGCTGCTTCTTGTCCTCGGCGTTGACCTTGACGAGCGCACGGGCGATGGCGAGGCGCAGGGCCTGGCTCTGACCGGTGAAACCACCACCGTCGAGGTTGGCCTTGATGTCATACTGTCCCTCCACACCGAGCAGCTGCAGCGGCTGCTTCACAACGTACTGGAGGATGGCAGAGGGGAAGAACTCGTTGAGCTCCTTCTTGTTGATGGTAATCTTGCCGGTACCCTCCGACAGATATACGCGGGCCACGGCACTCTTGCGGCGGCCAATTGCATTAATAAGTTCCATTACTTACTATGTTAGGGGATTATTTATACTGGTTAATATCAATAGCCTTGGGCTTCTGAGCCTCATGGCCCTGAAGGTCAGCACCCTCGATGACGACGAGGTTGTCCATCAGCGAACGGCCCAGCGGACCCTTCGGCAGCATGCCCTTGACGGCGTGGCGCAGCATCTTGTCGATACCGTTGGCGCGCTTGCGGAGCTCCTCGGGCGTGTTGAAACGCTGACCACCGGGATAGCCAGTATAACGGGTATAGACCTTATCCGTCTCCTTCTTGCCGGTGAAGACCACCTTCTCGGAGTTGATAATGATCACGTTGTCACCACAGTCGGCGTGCGGTGTGAAGTTGGGCTTGTACTTACCACGAAGCAACTTAGCCACTTTTGAGCAGAGGCGGCCGACAACCTGGTCGGTAGCATCGACAACCACCCACTCCTTTTTCGCTGTTTCCTTATTTGCGGAAATAGTCTTGTAACTTAAAGTGTCCATAAAGATTTTTTGATAACTACTAAAAAACGTCTTTTAAATTGATTTGATATAGCGGAAACCTCACGGCGCCTCCAGTCTAAAAGAGACCATCCAGCATTATTCCCGCTGCGACTGCCCGACAGATTCCCTAACCATCGTGTCCGGCCAAAGGCACGACTATTAACACTATCCGGCGCGGCAACTTCTAAGCAAGCTGCCAAAGTCAGGGTGCAAAGTTACATATTTTATATGGCAGCGCCACGGGGCGGATGGGTGTGGCCTGCATTTTTACGAATATTTAACGTCCGGCTCTCGCTCTGCCCCTCCGCGTTTGCCTTCTTCGTGGAGTTTGTTGGCAGGTTTCGAGGAAACCTTGTCGATGGTAGCTTATGTCGGAGGATGATCCTAACTTACCCTGCGCCTTGGTCGTAAGGAGGGTGGCCTTGACGCGCAAAGCGGGGCTGGAGCAATCCTTGCGGCTTAACGTTTAACGTTTTTGTTTTCGACTTTGCGTCTTCAGCTTGATGATCCCGTCATTTTGTCTTTTCACTCTTGTGGTAGATCAATTCGTTTGCCCCTTTCTTGTGTAAAACGATAAATAGCCTTACCTTTGCAGGCTGTTGGCGTGGCGACCCGCAGCGGACGCCCGAAAGCCAAGGCAAGTATCAGCAAGACCAATGGCAAGCAGTTTAAAGGAAAAGACGGCGCGCGGCCTGCTCTGGGGCGCGATAGACAATGGCGGAATGCAGCTCATAGGACTCATCTTCGGAATCATCCTGGGCCGCCTTCTCACGCCGGGCGACTATGGCATGATCGCCATGATCACCATCTTCAGCGTCATCGCCAATGCTCTCCAGGAGTCGGGACTGGGCCGCGCCATCGTCAACCTCGACCAGCCCACGGACCGCGAGTGCAACAGCGTCTTCTGGTTCAACATCGCCGTGGCGGCCTCCTGCTATCTCCTCTTCTTCTTCCTGGCCCCGCTCATCGCCCGCTACTACCACGAGCCGCGGCTGACCGCCCTCTGCCGCTACGCCTTCCTGTCGTTTGTGCTCTCGGCCCCGGGTGTGGTGCAGTCGGCCCTGATGCAGAAGCGGTTGCTGGTGAAGCAGCGCACGAAGGCCAATATCGCCGCCGTGCTCACCTCCTCGGTGATCGGATCCCTCATGGCGTGGCAGGGCTTCGGCTACTGGGCCCTGGCCACGCAGACCAACACCTACATCCTCCTCAACACCATCTTCTACTGGCGCATCGCCGGATGGCGCCCGTCGCTGAGCTTCGACCCCGAGCCCGTCCGACGCATGTTTCGGTTCAGTTGCAAGATCCTGGCCTCGACCATCATCTTCCAGATCAACAACAACGTGCTCAACATCCTGCTGGGCCACTATTTCTCTGCCCGTGCCACGGGCTACTACAACCAGGCCTACCAGTGGAACTCGAAGGTCATCTATCTCTTGCAGGGCATGCTCGGTGCCGTCTCCCAACCCGTGATGGTCGATCTGCGCAACAATCCCTCGCGCCAGCTCGCTGCCCTCCGCAAGTTGGTGCGCTTCACGGCCTTCCTCTCCTTCCCCCTCGTGCTCGGTTTCGGTCTGGTCTCCCGCGAGTTTATCCTCATCACGCTCACGGAGAAATGGCTCCAGAGTGCGTCCTACCTCGAAATACTCTGCATTGGCGGCGCCTTCCTGCCCATCTCCACCCTGCTCTCCGACTTCATCATCAGCCAGGGCCGCTCGGGCGTCTATCTCGGAAGCACCGTCACGCTGGGCCTGCTCCAGATCGTCTCCATGGTCGTGCTCTATCCCCTCGGCATCCGCACGATGATCGTGGGCGCCGTCACCATCAATATCGTCTGGACCTTTGTCTGGCTCCTGCTCGGAGGCCGCCTCATCGGCTATCGCCTGACGCTCTTCCTGCGCGACATCATCCCCTTCGGCGTGGCCGCAGCTGCCGTCATGGCCGCCACGGGATGGGTCACCTCCCCGCTTGCCAATCCCTGGCTGCTGCTCCTCTCGCGCATTGCCCTGGCTGCCGTGCTCTACTATGCCGTCATGCGCCTGGCCGGCGCTGAGATCCTGCGGGAATGTATGGGCTTCCTCCTGCGTAGGAAGTCGAAGAACGCCCCTGCCGAGGAGTCCTCCACTATAGCCGACAAAGCGTAGCAGAACAAAAAACAAGAAGCAAAAGAAGAAGAAAGGAAGTCAAGATGAATAAGCCAACCGTTTCCATCATCCTCTGCACCTACAATGGCGCACGGTTTATTCGAGAGCAACTCGACTCGATCGTCGCCCAGACCTATCCCCTGCTGGAGGTCATTATCCAAGACGACGGATCGACCGACGACACGGTCGCCATCTGCAATGAGTATGCGGCCCGCTTTCCTTATATAAAGGTAAGGAGGAATGAGCACAACCTCGGCTTCAACCTCAACTTCAAGTCGGCGGCCATGCGGGCCCAGGGCGATTTCGTGGCCATCAGCGACCAGGACGACGTATGGATGGCGGACAAGATAGAGACCCTCGTCGCTCATATCGGCGACCACGACATCTGCTTCTCCACCCACCTGCGCGGCCGGACGCCCGAGGACAGCCACACGGTCTCTCCGCAGTATAGCCTGGAGGCCCTGCTCTTTGGCGGTTTTGCGGGCCACACGATGCTGCTCCGCCGCGACTTCATCCAGACCGAGGAGTACTGGATAGACCATATCCACTACGACTGGAGCCTCGCTCTCTGTGCCCAGCTCCACCGTGGCATCGTCCGTGTCGATCGCCCGCTCAACTGGCACCGGCAGCATGAGGCTTCGGCCTGCGCCGTGGAGAACCAGACCCTCGGCGGCGGCACCGTGGGCAAGGCCACATGGCAACCCTACGCCTATGGCTGGGCCAACTACCACCGCCTGCAGCAGAAGCCCCATTGGCGCACCCTCTACCAATATATCTACGACCACACCACCGCGCCCCAATATCGCCTGGCCCACCAGATGTGCCGCTCGATGCTCAGCAGCAGTCCCCTGGCCTTGCTGCGCCTCTGCCTGATCTGCCTGCGCCACCGTCAGACGATCTATTACCACCAGAATCTCCACGGACTCAGAGGTTGCATCCGCGGCTTCTTCTACCCCTTCATCTTCGCCTACGGCAACGTGCAGTACGACTTGGAGTAAGGGCGGGGAAAAAGCGTTTCCGCTGCCTTGGAGCGATTTTATGTCTCATTTATTTGCGCAATCCTAATTTTTATATTACTTTTGCGGTCGATTGGTCAGATCTCTTACAGATTACCCAGACGACGAAACATAACTTAAATAATAACTATATGAGACAAACGAAGACTCCCCACTCCTGCGGCCACAGGGTCGCCCGCCTTGCCACCCTTGTCATGCTCCTTGGTTTCCTTGGTGCGCTGCAGAGCAAGGCACAGACGGCCTACGCCCTCTACAACGACAGCACGCTGACGTTCTACTACGACGAGAACCAGCCCGACAGCAACTACTTCGACATGAGCTTCCATACCGACCCGGCCTACGGCAAGGTGCCCTCCTGGTATGAGCTCTGCGATTCCGTCGATACCATCGTCTTCGACGACAGTTTCGCCGACTACCGCCCGACCGACTGCACGGCCTGGTTCTGTGGCTACTATCTGCTCAAGAATATCGACGGTATGGAGAATCTCCACACCGATAGCGTCAAGAGTATGAACAACATGTTCTGCGCTTGCTCCAACCTCTACAACGTCGATCTCTCCCATTTCAATACCGAGAACGTCGAGGACATGAGCCGCATGTTCTATTTCAGTACGGGCTTCTCCACGCTCGACCTCTCCTATTTCAATACGAAGAACGTCAAGGACATGAGCGAGATGTTCTACTGGAGCTACTACCTCGGCACCATCTTCGCCAGCGAGACCTTTACGGTCGAGTCGGTGGAGAATAGCACGGATATGTTCACGGGCTGCACGGCGCTGGAGGGAGCGATCCTCTACGATCCCGTCCGCACTTCCGCCCGCTACGCCAACTACGTCGATGGCTATTTCACCTACAAGGATCCCACGGTCATCGCCCCTGCTACCCGCACCGCCCAGGACGAGCCCATCGTCCGCTACGACCTGCAGGGCAGCCGTCTCACTGCTCCCCAGCGAGGTATCAACATCGTGAAGCAGGGCAACAAGACCACCAAGGTGATCGTGAAATAACGAATACTTTCGATAGACAATACCCGCCCTTCGGGGCGGGACCCATCATCGGGACGACAGGGACGAAGCCAGACAAAAGGCCACCTGCCGTCCCGATGATGGCGTTGATAGGGAGGAATCTGGGAGAATCATAGGCCCCGAGGGGCTTATCTCGTGGAAAGATTTGCCCGAACGGAGTTTTTTTCCTAACTTTGCCCAAAACAATCCGTTAAGAAATATATGAACATCGCACTATTGACTGCCGGCGGTGTCGGCAACCGCATGGGACAGGACATTCCCAAGCAGTTCATGACCATAGACAATATCCCCGTCATCATCTATACGATGCGGGCCTTCCAGCAGCATCCGCAGATCGACGCCCTCGCGGTGGTCTGCCTCAAGGGCTGGGAGGTGATGCTGCAGGCCTACGCCAACCAGTTCAACATCACCAAACTGCAGTGGATCTTCGAGGGAGGCGACAGCAATCAGCACTCCATCCGCAACGGACTCCAGGGTCTGCGTGACGCAGGCTGCAAGGACGACGACATCGTGCTCGTCCACGACGGCGTGCGCCCCTTGGTCTCGGAGCGTATCATCAGCGAGAACATCGACCTCTGCCAGCGCTATGGCTACGCCGTGACGGGCATGACCTGCAAGGAGGCCATCATGGAGAAGGTCGGCGACTGCGTGGAGAATATCACCATCCCCCGCGAGCGCCTCGTACGCACGCAGACCCCCCACACCTATCATCTTGGCGACCTGCTGCGGGCCCACGACGAGGCGGAGGAGAAGCACGTGGAGAACACGGTGGCTTCGTGTACGCTGATGGCAGCCCTCGGCGTGGAGGACCAGCACCTGGTCATCGGGTCGGAAAAGAACGGACTGAAACTCACGCAGACGGAGGACGTCGAGCTCTTCAAGGCCCTCATCCACACATCGAAGGAAGCATGGCTGAAGTGAGTCTCTACGAGCAGGACCTCCTGCGGGCAGCCTCGCAGGACCTGCCCTGGCATCTGCTCGACGGCAAGAACGTCCTCGTGACGGGAGCGACGGGACTGATAGGCGGTGCCGTCGCCGACGTGCTGATGGCAGCGCCCACCTCGTGTCGCGTCTTTGCCTCGGGTCGCAACCAGCAGCGGGCGGAGAAGCGTTTTGCCCGCTACGCACAGTCCGACCGGTTCCGTTTCCTCCCGATGGACCTCACGCAGCCGCTGGAAGGCGACAGCGACTTCCACTTCGTCATCGATGCGGCAGGCGGCGCGGCTCCCCGTCTCTACAAGGAAGACCCTGTCGGCGTGATGCGGTCCAACCTCAATGGCGTGGACCATCTCTTCCAGTATGGCGTCCGCCACGCGCTCCAGCGCTTCCTCTATGTCTCCTCGGGCGAGGTCTATGGCGAGGGCGACGGCCGTCCCTTCACGGAGGACTATAGTGGCTATGTCAATCCGCTGGAGGTGCGATCCTGCTATCCCTCGGCCAAGCGGGCGACGGAGACGCTATGTGCCTGCTATGGCGCCCAGTACCATGTCGAGGTTGTCGTCGCGCGTCCCTCCCACGTCTATGGACCGGGCTTCACGGAGTCGGACAACCGCGTCTATGCGCAGTTCATCCGCAATGTGGAGCGTGGCGAGGACATCGTCCTCAAGAGCAAGGGCGAGGCCTTCCGCTCCTGGACCTATGTGGTCGATTGTGCGACGGCCCTCCTCCATATCCTCCTCTTGGGTAAGGACGGCGAAGCCTACAATGTCGCCGACGAACAGTCCAATATCACCATCCGACAACTGGCAGAACTCACGGCAGGAATGGCTGGACGCCAAGTCGTCTTCGACATTCCCGACGATGCGACCCATGGTGTCACCACGCCCATCACCAAGGCGGTCTTCGACACCCGCCGCCTTCAGTCGCTTGGATGGCAGTCCCTGTGGCACATCGAGGAGGGGCTCCGCCATACTGTAGACCAACGGTGATGTTTTTTCTAGTTCGTCCGTGTTTTGGAGTGGCGCTTGAAGTCGAGGCGTAGCAAGGTACAATACATGAGTTTTTTGTATAAGTTCTATGCCTCGATGTCTGCAAATCGTCGGCAACCTGCTGACGATTTGAAGTTGTTATTTGTGATTGCACGGGTTCATCATAGTCGTATCATATCAAGATGCAAGGGTGATATGAGTAAAGACAATGTGGTGGCGAAATATGCCTTGGATTCATACAAGGAGCCAATGGGCATATCAGAAAACCAACTCTCCAAGCTCTTCCCTAAAGACTTTAAGTCTTCCATGCCGACTATTGAGGAATTGGAAAAGGGACTGAAAGATAGTATTGATTAATAATGAACCAATGCCGTAAATTTACATAAAATATAAATGGAAACGTTAAAGAATCTTCTCGGTGTAGCAGTATATGTCATGCTCAGTTGTGTGACGGTGTCTATCATCTTCGGTGGTGTGCGCAATATCTACTATGCGTGGAATACGCGAAAATGGAAGAATATCGCCTTTACTTTTGTCGTCTTCATTGCATCCATTGCGTTTTTAGTTTGGGGGGATATGTTTCAAATTTTAGGGGACACCTGCCGTTTCTTCTATAAGCTTTGTCAATAGATGGCTCCTTGCTGACATAGTATGTAAGGGGAAACGGCTGAAAGACTTAAAGTTACAGTTTGCTCCCGTCATAAATGTCGGGAGCAAGACTACGCAACTGGGTCTGTTCAATTTTCGCTCGTTCCTTAATATCGGAATGCTGTTGGCTGAGAGTGAAAAGGCAAAGGCTTTGCGCAGTGCCATCTTGGATATAGTAATAGCAACAATCAACGAGAAGACAGGCGGCGGAACAAAGTATATCAATCGACAGGATGTGAACTACATACCAGCCGCAATTACAGAAGAAAACTACCGTAAGAATCTTACTTCGGCTATGAGCCAGTGTGTAGCAGGACATAAGACATACAAGTATTCTCAAGTGACTGATTACATATACAAGGCTGTGTTTAAGGAAAATGCTAAAGAATATCGTAAAGTTCTTAGCCTTGACACCAAAGACAACGTTCGACACACACTTTATGTAGAGGTGCTGCTTGTCATATCCTCATTTGAGAATGGGGTGGGTGCTGCCATACAGCAAAGATTCAAAGAAAATGGCGGTAGATTGTTGTCTATGGAAGAAGTGAAGGCAATTGTTAATGATTCTGAAATATAAGTTACAGATAAAGCGTTGCAAGAATGTCCGTTAAGAATGAATAGAATTTTCTTATTTCTTGAGACCTTGTATTCGCGTATATTTGATGTGTTAAAAGCATGCGCAACTAATTGCTGTTCAGATACTTGAAAAAAGAGTTAACTCGATGTGTTGCAGAATGAATACATCTGTACTCAAATAATTTCTCGAACAAGAAACCCTTTTCGAGAAGTTTATTTATGCCTATGGTGTAAAAAATATGATTTTTTTGCCATTCTAAAAATAATGTGTAATTTTGCAAACGATTTGACTGGCCGTACATTTTTTAATGCGACACAAATGTTGCGGCTGGTTGTTTGAAACTAAAAACTAGTAAAGTGTCGCGGATTTTTTATTATTATGAGGAATTTATTTTTTGTAATTTGCGCTCTGGCCCTCACGGGGTTTGCCGTCTCCTGCCAAAGCGAAGAAGAAACGACTCGCTCAAAAGATGAGGCCGCAGTCGAGTTTATCAACACCTACAATTCCACTGCTGAAGATGTTTTGGGTATTGGTGTGCGGCCTGGAGACAAATCCAAATCTCCACGTAAAGCGATTCCGACAAAAGCGGACAGTATGCAAACCGTGTATGTGAAGCCGTCAACAGGCACAGGAAATGCAGGTTCATTGCAGCCTTTCACTGGAACAACAATAAACGAATTCACAGATTATTTAAGTTGGGCAGATGCCACTGTGTCTATCTTCAACGACGGGACTGCCGTGGATTCTGTTGCTATTTCCGTTAACGAAGCCAAACAAAAGCTTGCTCCAATGGTGGCCAAAAGCCGTGCATATTTATTGCGTAACGGAATGACAAATGCGGACATTGATGAAATGCTGAGAGAAAATAATGTGGATGAAACAGAATTGGTACCTTTGGTGTTGGCCATGATGGAGTATGATGGCAGCTTGTACACTGGTATGGCACCTTTTTGTGCACCCAAAACAGGTGGTAAGGATTACAATCAATCATCAAAACCTGATTGGAAGAAAATAGGAAACTGTGCTTTGGAAGCTTTGGGTTTTAATATCGGTACTCAAATTATTACTTCAGCTTGTAACTCGTGGTCAAAAGCTGTGATAATGAAGGCGTTTAAGACCATAGCAAAGAAATCTTGTGGTCCAGTTGGTGTTGTTCTTACCGTTGGCGCTTCGCCAATTGTATGGGCTGGATACATATATCCCTCTTTGATTAATAGGCTAATTGCAATTAACTATGGAAACAATAAAGATAGTTTTCAGTGTGCTTGTTTATGTCTTCCTCAGTGGTGCTTTGGTGTTTGCCATCTTCGGTGGTTTGCGCAACATCTACAACGCGTGGAAGACGCACCGATGGAAGAATGTCGTCTTTACTGTTGTCGTCTTCATCGCCACTATTGCGTTTTTTGTTTGGGCGGATTTCTTTCAAATTTTAGGGGACACCTGCCGTTTCTTCTATAAGCTTTGTCAATAGATGGCTCCAGCTGATCCAAACTGACCACCGCAATATATATAAAATGTATGTTGCGGTGGCCTATTCCTTGTTGAATTCGTCCGAACTTGGTGTTACCTATTGGGTTGCGTCGCGAAAAGATAACAAATGGATATGTTGAAAACTGAACAGAGATAACCCAAGCAGCTCTTTCTACATTTTGTTATTTGTTTCTTTATAAACCATTTTAAAGCGTTGATTGTTGGAAGAACGCCATTTTTCTCGTCTTTTTTTTAATTCAACCATCTGTAAACCTTTTAAAAAACAGGCAAAGACGAGGTGCTTTGCTTTTTTTAACGATTTTCTTTTGGAACATATATGTAAAAAACCTATGGGTCAAGCTGGCTGCATCCAACTTGTTCAATGCCAAAGAGAAGGGCTACTCGGAGTATAATGGCGTTTACACCTCTCACTGGGTGGACAATCGGCAGCCCAGCATCAGCCTGACCATCTCCTACTCTTTCAACCCGGCAAAATCAAAATACAAGGGAAAGACGGCTGGAGAAGACGAGTTGCGCCGCCTGTGACAATTGATAACGCTACCCCTTGATACCTTCCTCGCCACGACAAAACCTGGGCTTGCCCTGGGATGTCGTGGCGAGGATTGGTTTAGACGCGGCTTGTGGGACGTCCAGTCCCACAAGCCGCAGTGGTGAAATACTCCTGACTATAATTTGAATTTGCCCTCATGGTCGCGCAAGATGTCGTTGTCGAGATCTATCTTACGCTTGCTGTTCTTTCTGATTGTCCAGCGGAACAAAACCCATGGGGAGAACGTATTGCTCTTCGTGTAGGCGACACTCCTGTAGTCGCCCGTGCTCACGGTGGTCTTGCTCCTCGGATTGCCAATGAAGCTCGTACAGCCTACAGACAACAGGATGTCGGGAGTGAAACTGTAGGAGAGCATGAGGGTGCTAGTCGGATTGTAGTTTTTCGTCCGTGCATATTCCGAGACGATGTAGTTTTGGTAACTGAAGTTAGCCCGCGCCTCCAGTTTGCCCCACTTCTTGCTCACAAGCAGCAGGCCCCGGAAATATTTCTTCGCTCCTGCGCTCGTATAGTAGCTCACATGGTGGGCCATGTCCATCAAGACCGTACATCCCAATACGCGCCACAGCAAGTTGCCTTTCAGCTGCAGCGAGCGGAAGCGTCCCTGGTTCTGATACGTCGTCAGCAGCACTCCATTGTCCGCTGCCAAGCGCACCGACTCGATGAGGTCGCTCGATACACCATAGGAAACGCCTGCGCCGCAACTCATGCTACCCTTGTAATAAGATGTGTTCCAAGAGAAAACGTGCGACTTGGAAGGCAGGAGAAACGGATTGCCACGACTGATAAGCAGCGTGTCGGCAGACGTGTTGTATGGGGAGAGCATAGCCACGGAAGGGGCCGTGTTGCTGTAAGTGTAGCCCAAATGCATACTGAGCGTGTTGGTGATATTATAGTGGAGGCCAAGATCGAAACGTGGTCTGAAATAATGATGGTCTATACTGTCTGACCTCATCGCCATATACTCCATGCCAGCCGTCACGTCGTAGGTCAGTTTCCGTGACAACATCCCCGTGTAGCCTGCAAAGACAAACTCGTTGAGGCGATGGTGGCCAAAGAGGTAGGTCGCCAAACCGTTGTTCTCTATTCGGTCATACGCATACTCGGTCTCGTTGCCCAGCTCCAGGCTTCCTCCGTCGTCGAATTCTTTGGAGTAGCTCAGTGTCAATGATCCTTTGTGGTGCCTACTGATATATTGCTGGAGGTTGGTGCCTCCCAGCCCTTGTGTCTCCTCCTCCAGGCTGTTGGTGTTGTCGGCTCGGTTGTCCGTATAGACGGCATACAGCTCCAACTCCTCGTCCTCTGAGAAAAGATGCTTATAGTAAGCCGTCGCCGAAAAAAGATGAGAGCGATAGACGGAAGCGTTGTCGCGCACGAGGCCCTGCGCGTTCTGCTCGCCGAGAGAGAAACTGCTACTGTTCTCTTTGCTTGTATTGCCCTGGACGTATGCGGCAAAATAATCCTTTGCCGTCATGCGCCACTTCCCCATCAACGAGAAGTCATAATCGGTACTTTTGCTTCGTGTCTCGCCTGCATAGTGCTTGGTGAGGCCGGGCGTGACAAGGCTATAGGCGTTTTCTTGCCGACTGTGCTCCGTGCTGATAGAGGCGTCGCCGTAGAGCGAGACGGTACTGTTGCCAATCTCAAAGGTCGGCATGGCAAAATAGGATTTGGCGGGATAGTCGGCTCGTGTGGATAGTTGCGTATAAGTGTAGAGCGAAGTGTCCTTCAGTTTGATGTTGACGACGCGCTTCACCCCCTGGCGCATATACTTAGCACTCACCACGTCAATGATTTCCACCGACTTGTTGCGGGCGGGGTCTATGGGGCTCACGCCAGAGTTCACCCGCATGCCATCGACAAGTATCAGCATCGACTGACCGTCTGCAGAACGCACAGTTTCGTTCACAGGGTCGCTATAGAGCAAGGGTATTTCTTGCAAGGCGACAAAGGGGTTGCCACACTCCTTCGCCTTCTTCGTCAGGTAGAACACATGCCCCTTGGACGTGGCACGACTGCTGCTACCCATGACGACCACGCTATCCAGCTCCACGCTCTTCGTCATGAGGATAAAGTTCAGGTTGGCGTCGCGGTCTATCACGACCGAATCCTCGTCCGAAGAATAGCCGACGCAACTTGCCACCACCTGGTAGCTGCCTCGTGGCACGTCTCCGATGCGGTATTCTCCTTTGGCATTCGATTGTGCCAATCCCGCCAGCTCACCGTCTTGATACAGACATAGTTGCGCACCCTGGATGGACGTTCCCGTCTCGTCCGTCACCTGCCCAATCAGACTGTATTGTGCGAAGGAGGAAAAGGGCAGCAGTAGCATGGCCAATAACGCTAGGTTCCTTTTCATATTTTCATGCTTTTATTGTTCATACACTTTTTGAGCAACTTGGATACATTTTACATTGCTTGCATTTATCTTTTGTTAAATCATACCCTAGTGTCGTAATTTTCTCATTCCATACAATTGCTCCTGTTTCTGTGTCAAGATGTCCGTAGGAATTCCGATTGGAAAAATCATAAACTTTTTTGTTTCCATACTCAATCTGTTAATAAAACTCCCTCCCTTAAAATAGAGAAAGCTATTAGGTTTCTACTTATTTTTTAACTCAACTGCAAATGTAGGATATTCCTTGAAAAAATCATAACGCCTCTCCCAGAAAACTACATCGTTTATGCATATTTAACTATTTGTGTCTTTCACTGCGTCCGCAGAAACTCTATACTCCTTGTGTGCTTAACTGTTTTTCCTACGGGCAAAAGCCAAGATTTCAATGTTTTTTATAGTATGAAACAAAAAAGACCAAAAGGGACGTTTGTGTGAAAAAATAAGTATTTTTGCTTTTCCTAGGTGATAATACAAACGTCAATTTAGGCAAAGTAAAGAAAGATAGAGAATAAAAGTGTTTTAACCCAAAGCTTCTCCCAATGTGGATACTAAGGACGATAGTTGATAAAACCCCAGTACCGCCTTGGTGTTGCTTAGCTGGTACTGGAGTTTCATTCGGCTGGTACTGGAGTTTCACTTGGCTTCCATCGCAGTACCACTCGTGTGGGATGGTGCATGGACCTAATTGATGGTTTTGCTTGCTTTCTATATGCTATATCGTTCCTATTATATATAGGAAAAGAGGAATACCCTATATGGTATATAGGCTCTCACGACAACGCTATCCTGTGCCCCCTCAAGACAGGGCCACATAGACCGCATGGCTCTCACGCTTCTCGGGAGGCGGGAGCTTCATGTAGTCGCCGTAGAGGTCTGTCAGATAGGCGTCGTAGTCGTGGGGAGCAGGAAACTCCACGCCCTCGAACGTGATCTTTCCCAAAGGCTTGATGCTTGCCTTGTCGAAGGAGACGCCGCGCCCGTTGAGGATGGGAATGTCGCTGTAGCGACCTTTGGGGGCGAGACGGCAGACCAGTTTCCACAGTCCGCTGCAGACCATCAGTTTGGCTCCAAACCAGAAAAACTCGGCAAAGGACCGCAGGGAGTAGGTGTGGCTATGGTGGAGGATGGCATTGCTTTTGGAGATGCCCTTCGTCAGCCGCTTGATCCATTTGCGGGAGATGTTGGGATAGTCCTCCATCGGGAATATATCGACGAAGATACCCTTGGCGTAGGGTAGGGCGAAGCTGTCGCCGGGTTCGATATAGAGCGAGTTCAGATCGCGTATCTTCACGATCGGCTCTTTGCTTCCAGGATCCGTTCTCGGCGACTGTAGGAAGAGATGGGGCGGCAGTTCCTTGGGCGCGACCTCCTCGAAGCGACGCTCGTCCTCCACGGACATGGCGATGTCGATGTCGTCGTCCCAGGGAATGAATCCCTGGTGGCGCACCGCGCCAAGCAGCGATCCGCCGTCCAGCCAGTATTCGATATGGTGCTTCTGGCAGATGCGGTCGATCTCCTTCAGTATCTCCAACTGGCGCAGCTGGCAGGCGCGGAGGTTCTGTCGGATGTTCTCCTTGAGATATTTCTGATATTTTTCCATTCCTTTGTTCTTATTTGAGTAGGTAATCGACGAGCAGGCTGCCGTTGTACACGAGCAGATAGACCGTCAGGAGCATGATGACGATGCGCAGCGGTTGTTGCAGGCGAGGCTGGACGCGCCGCAGCAGCATGGCGATGGCGATGGGGATGATAAACATCCAGTGGGCCGACATGATATAGACCTCGTTCAGGCCGAAGCCCAGCACGACATGGAGCAGCAGATCGCAGCCAAACCATGATAGCAACAGGAGCATCAGTCGGGTGCGGAGTCCACAGAGGATGCCGCCCACGAAGAGCAGCACCACGAGCGCCTCCACGCCATACTGCCACCAGTAGTCGTAGCCGACGATGGCGGGCCGATCCACGCTATAGTCTTTCAAGAGTTCTTTCTGATGAAACTGTAGTCCCTCGCCGAAGAGGTTCTCGACGATGGCAGGTCCGCGCGAGGCCGTGATGTTGGTCTGCTGCAGCAGGAAGTTGTCGGCGATGGGCTTTCCCCTTCGTGCCTTCATCTCCTTGTCGTGGGCCGCCAGTTTCGCCTTAAGCGTGCTGTCCTTTTGCATCTTCTTGGCCAGCACCGCCTTGCCCCGTGCGTCCACGGGTTTGATGATGGTCTCGTTCTGCCAGTAGCCTGCTCCCACGAAGAGAAGCGCGGGTACGATGACCACCGCCAGCACCGTCATGGGGCGGAAGATCCGTTTGCCCCGGACAAAGAGCGAGGCCAGCCACGACTTGGCAATGTTGCTCAGCGTCGTGCCTCCCGTGAGGGTGGCGAGCAGCGACACCAGCCAGAGTGGTTGCGGACGCGGCGACGTGGCAAGCCAGAGCGTCAGCAGCAGGAGGAGGAGCGAGAGACAGAAATGGTCGGGAACGATCATCGTCAGCATCACCATGGCGAAGGAGAAGAACAGCGTGGTGATCCAATGGGCGTCGGCACGCCCCACGCCTACGCGGTCGCGCAGGATGCGGTAGAGGAAGATGAGGGAATAGACGCCTGCGAAGATTGTCAGTGCCGAGACGAGGAAGACCGCCGAGTTGTGTCCGGTCAGCGGACGCAGTGCCTGGTTGGCCCAATAGAGGGGGTAGAGGAGGATGGCAAAGAGCGGGTGGCGCAGCATGTCGTAATAGATGCGCGTGCAGGAGACGAAGATGTAGCTGTAGTTGTCGAAGCCAGAGAGGTGCATGTGGTTGTAGAATACACTCCAGAATCCCAACTTCCCTCCTTTGAAAAAGGAAGCGGGATAATAGGCCCACAGCAGTGCGTGAAGCCCCAGTAGCACCACGAAGGAGGACAGGGCGAGCCAGCGCTCCTCCCGTCTGATCTTAAATAGATTTTGCATCGGACTTCCCTTTTATCTGTTCTACCATTCTTTTTGCTCTCTTCTTGTTAATGTTCCTTTTGTTACTCGCTTCTTTTTTACGCTCTTCTTGATTGCGAGTGCAAAATTACTCATTTATTCTGAAAGCGGGCAAGTTATCCCGAAAATGTTTGGCCATTCCGTTGATTATGAGTACCTTTGCAGCCCAAAAGCGGAACGAGACCATCCAGGCGGGTTCTTCAGTGGGTTCATAATGGTGGATGGGCGGCATTCCGTAGGATAATAAAATCAACTCACAGCACATTGAAGACATTTGAAGAATTGGGCGTTTCTGAACCGATCAGAAAGGCCATTGAGGAGTTGGGCTTCGTACAGCCGATGCCCGTCCAGGAGGAAGTAATCCCTTATCTTTTAGGCAACCGCAACGACGTCATCGCCCTCGCCCAGACGGGTACGGGCAAGACGGCAGCTTTCGGCATTCCCCTGCTCCAACGTATTGACACCGACAGCAAGGAGACGCAGGCCATCGTGCTCTCGCCGACCCGCGAGCTCTGTCTCCAGATCGCCGACGATCTCAACGCCTTCGCGCGCTATATCCCCCATGTCCATATCGTCCCCGTCTATGGTGGCGCAAGTATCGAGGCACAGATTCGTTCGCTACGTCATGGCACACAGATCATCGTGGCTACCCCGGGCCGTCTCATCGACTTGATGCATCGGGGCAAGGCGCGCCTCGACAACGCCCGCAACGTGGTGTTTGATGAGGCTGACGAGATGCTCAACATGGGATTTCAAGACTCCATCACCGAGATTCTCGAAGGCATTCCCGAGGAGCGCAATACGCTGCTCTTCTCGGCCACGATGAGCCGTGAGGTGGAGCGTGTGGCCAAGGGCTACCTCCACGACTACAAGGAGATCGTGGTCGGCAGTCGCAATGAGGGTGCGGAGAATGTGAACCATGTCTATTACATGGTCAACGCGAAGGACAAATACCTGGCCCTGAAGCGCATCGTGGACTTCTATCCGAAGATCTACGCCATCGTCTTCTGCCGCACGAAGCGCGAGACGCAGGAGATAGCCGACAAGCTGATACGCGATGGCTACAATGCGGAGTCGCTCCACGGCGACCTCTCGCAGCCGCAGCGCGACCTGACGATGCAGAAGTTTCGCAGCCACCTCACCCAGATACTCGTGGCGACGGATGTGGCCGCGCGTGGTCTCGACGTCGATGACCTGACGCACGTCATCAACTACGGACTGCCCTCCGATATCGAGAGTTACACCCACCGCAGTGGCCGTACGGGCCGTGCGGGCAAGAAGGGTACGAGCATTTCCATCATCCACAGTCGCGAGCGCTCCAAGATTCGGTCTATCGAGATGGAGATCGGCAAGGCCTTTGAGGATGGAACCCTCCCCACGCCGGAGGAGATCTGCAAGAAGCAGCTCTACAAGCAGATGGACGCCATCCTCAAGACGGATGTGGACGACGACCTGATCGCTCCCTATATGGAGGATATCAAGCGCCAGTTTGAATATATTGATAAGGAGGACATCATCAAGAAGATGGTCACCGTGACGTTTGGCCGTTTCCTCGACTACTACAAAGACGCCCCCGAGATCGAGAAGCCCAATGTGAAGGGTGCCCGCAAGGAGCGCAACGGCGAGGCCAAGGCCAAGCGAAGCAAGGGCGGGAAACCCGAGGCAGGCTATGCGCGCCTCTTCATCAATCTCGGAAAGATGGATGGTTTCTATCCTGGCGAGGTGATGCAGTTTGTCAACAAGCACGTCCATGGACGCCAGGAGGTGGGCCATATCGACCTCTTGGCGCGCCAGAGCTATATTGAGGTGCCGCAGGAGGATGCCGCGATGGTGATGAAGGCCCTCGACGGATCGGTCTATAAGGGCCGCAAGGTGCGTTGCAACGATGCCAACGAGGGGCGTCCGCAGCGCGAGGACCGCAAGGAGGCACCGCGCCGCACGTCTCGTCCGGGCAAGTCCACATGGGGCGATCGTGGAGACCAAGGCCGTCGTCCGGGCCGTTACGACCGCGAGAGACCGTCGCGCCGTGCTGCCAGTGTGCCGATGTACAACGACCAGTCCACGAAGCGCCACTATAAGAAAGACGACTGGAAGATGCTTATGAATGGCAATGCCGGTGGTAAGTTGCGTGGCGACGAACCCGACTTTAGCGAGGAAGGATGGGCCAGACGCTATCCGAAGAAGCGCTAAGGCGTCGTAGTGGACCGCATCAGCGAATGATGCTTTAGTATAGAAAAAGACAAGTGGCCATAAGACCGTCCTGTTGTGGATGGTTTCATGGCCACTTGGTTTGTAGGCGCTTGTTGGCTGCGGGCTATTTCTTTTCCAGTTCCTGAAGACTCTCCATCTTCTTCGTCTCAAGAAATTCGTAGATGCCGCAGAGGTGCTCGCGTACGCGGCCGTGGCCAAACTCATACACCTTGCTTACCAAGCCGTCGAGGAAGTCGCGGTCGTGGCTCACCACGATGAGCGTGCCGTCGAAGTCCTGCAGTGCTTGCTTCAGCACGTCTTTGGTACGGAGGTCGAGGTGGTTGGTGGGCTCGTCGAGGATCAGCAGGTTGACAGGTTCCAGCAGAAGCTTGAGGATAGCCAGACGGGTGCGCTCGCCACCGGAGAGCACCTTCACCTTCTTCGTGGAGTCCTCTCCACCAAACATAAAGGCGCCCAGAAGATTGCGTATCTTGTTGCGCACCTCGCCCTTGGCCACGTCGTCTATGGTTTGGAAGACCGTTAGCTCGCCGTCGAGCAGCGAGGCTTGGTTTTGGGCGAAATAGCCGATCTGCACGTTGTGGCCGAGTTGTAGATGGCCTTCGTTTTGCAGTTGGCCCATGATACACTTCACGAGGGTCGATTTGCCCTCGCCATTGCGACCCACAAAAGCGATCTTGTCGCCTCGCTCCACGGTGAGGTTCACACCGCTGAAGATGGTTTTGCCGTCGAACGCCATCGCCACGTCGCTCATCTGCACAGGGTAGCTGCCACTGCGTGGACTGGGCGGAAACTTCAGGCGGAGGTGGCTCGTGTCCTCCTCGTCCACCTCGATGAGTTCGAGCTTTTCGAGCATTTTTACCCGGCTCTGCACCTGGAAGGTCTTCGAATAGGTGCCCTTGAAGCGTTCTATGAAGTCCTTGGTCTCAGCGATCATCTTCTGCTGCTCCTCATATTGCTTCATCTGTTGCTCACGGCGCTCCTTGCGCAGTTCGAGATAGTGGCTGTAGGAGGCCTTGTAGTCGTAGATGCGTCCCATGGTCACCTCGATGGTGCGCGTGGTGATCTTATCGACAAACTTGCGGTCGTGGCTGATGACGACCACGGCTTTGGCGCTGTTGCAGATGAAGTCTTCCAGCCAGCCGATAGACTCGATGTCGAGGTGGTTGGTCGGCTCGTCGAGGAGGAGCACGTCGGGCGACTTCAGGAGGAGTTTCGCCAGTTCGATGCGCATGCGCCAGCCTCCCGAAAACTCGCTTGTCGGTCGGTTGAAGTCCTTGCGCTCGAACCCCAGGCCGAGGAGTGTCTTCTCCACGTCTTCCTCGAAGTGGGTCATGTCAATGGCGTAAAACTTCTCCGAGAGGGTAGATACCTGCTCGATGAGTTGCATGTATTCGTCGCTCTCGTAGTCGGTGCGCGTGCTGAGCTCGTTGTTGATGCGGTCTATCTCTGCCTGGATCTTGTGGAGGTGGGCAAAGGCCTGGCACGTCTCCTCAAACACGGTGCGTCCGTCTTCCGTCATCAGATGCTGAGGCAGGTAGGCAATGACGCAATCCTTCGGAGCGGTGATGGATCCACGCGTGGCCGTGCGGACGCCTGCTATGATCTTGAGCAGCGTACTCTTACCTGCTCCATTTTTGCCCATGAGGGCGATGCGGTCCTTCTCATTGATCTGGAAGGAAATGTCTTTGAACAAGGTGGTGCCGCCAAACTCGACGGTCAGTCCATCTACTGTGATCATGTCGGATTCTTGATATTTCTTTTGCTTTTAGTTTTTTCCTCCCATTATCTTTCTCAGTACAAACCAGGCGTGCATGGCCACGGTGGAGAGGAGGCCGTAGTGGCGGCGCATGACTTCAAACCGTTCGCGGAGTGACGCTTTGTGGTGAAGGGTGGTCTGTCCTTCCTCCATATAGCGTGTCGTGACGGCAGGGATGGGAACGAGCAACTGTCCTCTTTCTGCCGCTTTCTTCATGATGCGGATGCACCAGTCCACGTCGGCCGAATAGCGGAAGTGGGTGTCGTAGGGAGTCTCGCGGGCTATGTCGAGGCGCGCGTAGAACGACTGGTGGCAAACCAACATCCCGTGGCGAAACGATCGCCACGTCAGTTTGCCCGTCGGGTGCAGCCTTCTATGTCGCAAGAAGCGGCCTTCCCCATCCACGATGTCGGTGTCGCCATAGAGCACGGCAGGCATTTGTCCGTCTGCTGCCGTCTCTGCTGCGTGTGCCGCCATTGCCAAGGTTTTGGGAAGGGCGAAGATGTCGCCTGCGTTCATATAGACGATGTAGTCGCCCGTGGCCAGTCGCAAGCCCTTGTTCATCGCGTCATAGAGCCCCTTGTCCGGTTCCGACAGGATGCGGACCTCATGTCCGTTGTCAGCCTGGTCAGACTGCTCCTTGTACTTTTCGGCCATGGCTACCGTCTCGTCTTTCGACGCTCCGTCCACGATGATGTGCTCCACTCCCTTGTAGGTCTGGCGCGCCACGCTGTCGAGGGTGCGTTGCAGCACGGGGGCTGCGTTGTAGGTGATGGTGATAACGGAGAAAACTACACTCATAATCCACACTTTTTGTAGGCCAAAGCCTGATTATATACTTCTATATAGCGCATGGCGACCGACCGCTGGGAGTACTCCCTGCGCACCTTCTCGATGGCTGCTTGGCTCAGGGCGGAGTAGTAGGCCTCGCTCATCACCCAGTGGATGCCCCTGGCCAAGTCTTCCGCGTCACGGTATTGCGCCACATAGCCGTTTTGCCGATGATCTATCATCTCGGGAATGCCGCCCACCTTGAAGCCCACGCAAGGCACGCCACATGCCATCGACTCCATGATGGTGTTGGGAAGGTTTTCGTCGAGTGACGGAATCACGAAAAGGTCGGCTGCGTTATAGACTTCCACGATCTTCTCTTCGTCGCTCACATACCCTAAGGGAAAGGAGGGAAGCGACAAGCGGCCCACCACCTCGTCGGCATGGCCGCCAAGGATGGCGATGACGGTGTCCTCCTGCATGGAAGGATATTGCTTTGTGAGTAGCGCAATGGCCTCCGCAAAATAGGCGATGCCCTTGCGCTCCAGCGTCACGCGTTGTGAGACAAGGAGGATGACGCGCTTGTCCGTGGGCAGTCCGCAGCGCCTTCGTGCTTCGGACTTGTCCATTTTCTTGTAGCGTTGCGTGTCGATGGGGTTCGGGATGCAGGCCACGCTCAGCCCTTTCAGCAGACCGCTCTGTTTGGCTTGTGCGCCCAACCATTTGCTGCAAGCCACAAAGTGGATGTTGCTCCCTTCGTAGAGTGCCTTCTTCCTATTGAAGATGCGTGCCGCCAGGTCCTTGCCGTTTTGTGGCTGGGGCAGATATTTGCAGCGGTGGCAGCCTCCCATATAGGCCCTGCAGCCGAGGGTGACGTGGCAGATGCCCGTGGCAGGCCATAGATCGTGCAGGGTCCAGACGACGGGTTTGCCACTGCGGAGTATCTTTCGTATCGAGGACAGCGAGAGCATGCCTTGGTTGATCCATTCCAGTTGGATGACATCAGCCTCTCGAAATGCCGGCAGGGTGGTGATGTCCGTACCCGCATTGGCCAAGTCCAGCTCGAACAGATGGTCTCGCTGGAAATGCAGATGCCAGAAGACACACCACCGTTCCCACAGAAAATGGATGCGTTGGCGTAGCTTCCCTGGCATTTCCACGACCGTCGGGTCGTCTGTCTCCTTGTGGGCTACCAACATTCTGGCTTTCAGTCCATTGTTGCTGAGTGCGTCTTTCAGTCGCCGTGAGGCTACCGCTGCGCCCCCTGCCCGTTCGCTGGTGTTGATAATCAGTACCTTCATGCTTTATCCCGATTTTGAGCAACAAAGGTAATGCAAAAGAATGGAACAGCCAAGGCTGAACGTATAAAAATAACTGTTTGCGAGCACATAGGATTGATATAAATCAAGTATTTGAATAATGGACTTTTTTTTAGGCCTTTTTTGTTGGTGGAAATCGCAGAACATCGTACCTTTGCATTGTCAAAAGGTTAATAGATTGTTTAGGTTAGTAGTAATAGATTTAGGTTTTTAGTTATTTTATTAAGGTAAAAGTTTAACAGATTCATTTGGGATGACAAAGGAAGCCGCGAGGATTCCTTGTAATCGAAGGATTTTTAGTTAAACATACGTTACTAAGTACACGCCAGGGCTTGCGAAAGTCTTGGCGTTTCGCATGTATATACCTCTTGATTTTTCCATCCTCTTGGTTTTTCACGGGTCCCCGATCTATTCGGATCACTGTGTCTTTTGTTGTCAAGTCGGAGAAAAGAAAGCCGGCCCGATTAGCCATTTCTGACTAATCGGGCCGGCCGATATGTTTGTGCCTTTACCTTTCGAGGAAGGAGCGAGGTGCTCCCTTTCTCAAGGCGTCAAGGCGACAGTGTGCTTACTTCACGACAACCTTCTCCACCTTGTTGCCCTGCTTGACGATGTAGAGGCCAGCGGGGAGCGACTTGGTGCTGTTGCCAACGAGTGCGCCAGAGGTGCTATAGACCTCCACCTTGCCATTGGCAGCGTTGGTGTTGCCAACGGTGCTGATGCCGTCCGGGTCTGCAGAAGCAGAGTTGGACGGAGCAGCGTTGCCGACATTGTACAGGGCGACTACGTGATACTTGTCCTGCTCGGTACCCTCTGCATCAACGAAGCTGAGGTCGGTCGTCTTGTTGGCGATCAGCGAAGTGTTGCGATAGACGTTGTAACCAACGATCTGGAGCGGAGCGCTCTCGTAGGTCACGTCATCGACCATGAAGCCAGCAGGCTCGAAGCCAGTCGGGTTCACAGGCACCGTAGAGGTGTGGACGATAGAGAAGTACTTGGCACCCTCGGGCAGATCGACCGTGTGCTTAGCCCAGTTCACGTTGTCAGAAGCCTTCTCGCTATAGATCTTCGTGAAGTGGTTGGAAGCCTTGTCCGTCGTAGAGTAGGCGACATAGAAGTCCTCGGCGCCATAGTTGGCGTTGTCACACTGCGGAGCCTTGACGTAGAACGTGATGGTCTGAGCCTTGCCAGAGAGCTCCGGAGAGATGAGCCAGTCGTTGTTGCCGTTGGCAGCGCTACCGAGGTTACCGAAGCTCAGCAGAGCCTGGTCGCCCGTGCGGCCACCGAAGAGCACCTTGAACTGTGCGGTCAGGTCCTCGCTCATACCGTGAGTCGTACCGTCGCAGTTGAAGACCGTGTAAGCATACGGAGTACCGTTGCCCGGGAAGGAAATGCCACCGAAGACGTTCGTGCGCTCGCCGTCAGCATCGAAGAGTGTCCAGGGGTTGATGTCGTCCGTGAGGAACTGTGCGTAGGTGTCGAAGCTCTCCGTGATCGTCAGTTTGTCCACGGCGGGAGCAGACCAAGTCAGCTCGATACCGTTGTTGGCCTTGGCAGCCTTGAGGTCGTTGACGCCAGGATAGGGAGCGGTCACCACCTTGACGGTGCTCTTCTCAGAGATGTTGTTCTCCTGGTTCTCGTCGTCGGCCCACTCAGCCTCGCCCCAAACCTGGAAGTTCTCGCTGTAGAAAGGCACGGTGTAAGAGAGCACATAGTCCTTGGAGTCGCCCGGAGCGATCGTGCCACTCTCGGTCGTCATCGTCTTGCCGTCGCTCGTGTGGAGCTTCACGCTGAAGCCCTCGGCGTTCTCCAGACCCACGTTGCGGACGTGGATGGTCACGTCGGCGTTCTCACCACCCTGTACGTGGAGCGGAGCAGAGATCGTCGTCACGACATTGTAGTCGATAGCGTCGTTGATGTTGACATCATCGACCATGATGTTCTCGCCGTCAGAGATAGCGTGGATGATCACGCGGCCATAGCCGTTCTCCTTCTTGAAGTCCTCGTCAGAGCAATCTACGTTGACGGTTCTCCAACCCGGCATACCCTCCAAGGTGCTGTAGTCAACCTCGGCAGCCAGCTTCTGCTTCTGACCGTTCACGTCGAGATAGACCTGGAGCTTGCTCTTGCTGCCCGGATAAGCATAGTACTGGAAGGACAGGCGAGCGTTCGTTGCCTTACCCATAGCCATCTTCGGACCGAAGATAGAAGCCTCGTCGCCACCCTTGGCCGGGGTGAACATCAGAGAACCCTCGTCATCGTCGGCAGACTGGCTGGAAATCTTGAAGTGGTTCTTCGTGTCGTTGTAGCTGGCAGACCAGGGACCGTTCTCCCATTTGCCGTAGGGCCATGACTCAGAGAACGGGAAGTCGTACGGCGTACCGTAGAAGAACGGATCGGCGAAGGCCGTACCACCGAGATGCTCCTCGTCGAAGTAGGCCACGACCTGGTAGATCTTATGGCTTTGTGAGCCCGTGAGAGGAATGTCGTTGAAAGTGTATTCCGTGTCAGTCAAGCCCTCGACGATCGGCGTCTGGTAGATACCCTCGAAGATGGCATACTTCACGTTGGAAGCATCGATATAGCCGCCGTTTGCACCCTTGATGACAGGTTCCCACGTCAGCTTGATCGTACCGTCGAGGTTGTCATAGACGTTCACCTTGGCCGACGTGCCCGGATACTCCTCGCCACCGACGTAGATGGAAGCCTCGGCCTTGGCAGAACGAAGGTCGCCTGCGCTGGTGTAGACCGTGTAGGTGTGGTTGCCCGTGGTCACGTTGTCGTCCGTCCACTCAATCTTCTGGCCCGGAGTCGGGTTGGAGATGGTCTGGATGGGCAGGGCGCCATTGTCACGATAGATGGTGGCGCTGGTGAGCGAAGTCAGGTCGCGGTCCGTGATGTCCTTGGTCGGAGCGGTGAACTCCACCTTCACCTTCTGTGCGCCGCTCTCATCGGCGGTGAGCTTCAGGTCGGAGACAGCCACCGGTGTGCCAGCCGTATTGGCGGTCACGCTGACCTTCACCTGATGGAGCATGAGGTAGCCCGGCTGGTCGCTGACAGCGTGGAAGCCGATGCGGTAGTTGCCAGAGACAGTCGGCGTGAAGACAGCCTTCACGACGGTGGCACCACCCGAGAGCGTCAGACCCGTGATGGGCGTGGTAGGCACAATCTCAGTATAAGTCGTGGGATCGTCGCCCGTACCGAAGGCTACAGCCATGCGCTGGCCCGTACCGTTGAAGGCGCCACAGAAGGCACCCGTCTCGAGGGTGTATGCCGTACCAGCCGTCAGCGTAAGGGGAGGAGAGACGAGCCAGTCGTCAGCCGTCACGGTAGCGTTGGAACCATCGTACGTGGGCATACCTGTGCCCAGGTCGTCCCATGTGTGGTTGTCGTTGTTGTTGTCCTCGACAGTCCACACGTCATTCTTGAGCAGGCTGGTCAGGGATGCCCAGCTCTCACTGTAAGAGTTGCTCTCCGTCACGGTGAATGGCGAGCCCGTGGAAGCGGTCTGCGCCAAAGCCGCAGTCGGAAGGCCTGCTACTGCGAGCAAGCTACCGAAGAGCCATGATGATAATCTTTTCTTCATAAATTGTATTCTGATAGTTTTGGAAGTAATCTATAATGTAATTTGGTCAGTTCTTCCAAGGCGATCAGACTGCCTTGGTAGAACTGGCGGAAAAATCCGTGTGTAGAGAATGCGCTTTACTTGTTGATGCGCTTCGTACCGTTCTGGATCACTACGCCCTTGTAGTCCTTGTTGACACGCTGGCCAGCCATGTTGTACATCGGGGCATCAGCATCCTTCTTCTCCACCTTGGCGCTGTTGATAGCAGCCGTGGCGTCGCCCTGCACGATGGTGATCGGACGGGTAGAGACTACACCCTTGCCATGGATGAGCACGGTGCAGCTGCGGCCCTCGCAGTCGGCGGGAAGCGGATCGCAAGTGAAGGAGATGACGGTCAGGCCAGCATAGCTGTAGCCCTCCTGGTCAACGGTGTAGCCCTTCACCCAGTCGGCCAAGCCAGAGAGGGTGTACTCCTCCTTCTTGTTGTCGCCGTACCAGCTGCCGTTCACTTGGGCTACGGCACCCTCGAAGGTCTGGTCGGGAGAAGCGGTCGTGACACCGTGCTTGCCATCCTTGTCCATCTGGACGAGACCGTAGTCGAGAGAATCGGTCTCTGAGATATCGACGAAGCCGTTGGCGAAGTCGAACTTACCCGTGAAGGAAACGCTCATGGCGATGCGGTTGTTGCCATAGATGTTGGCGGTAGTCTCCTTACCATCGGCAGAGATGATGCAGAGAGCCGGATCCAGCACGTCATTGTAATAAGGAATCTCCGCGCCCTTCAGACCCAGATCGACACCCTCCTGGTCGAAACCGCGAACGACGACAGCAAACTCTTCGTCGATCAGCATGCCACCTTCCTCGATGGGGAAGACAGCAGCCCACTGATGGAAGACGTTACCATCCTCGTCCTCGACGTCCTCCTGGGCCTCGAGGTCGGAAGCCTTACACTTCATCTCGGCGAGCACCTCGCTTCCGGGCTTCTTTCTGCCCTCGGCGGTCGTCTCGACATTGGTGATCATCAGCGTCAGCTCCGTGCCCTCGGGCAGCGGGTTGTCGCTCTTGGAGATGGCGGGCAGGAAGACGTCGCTGATCCACAACGGAGCAGCCGGCTTCTCCAGCACCTGCTGTACGCCACAGACGGTGTAGGCGCCGCTGGAGACGGTGCCAGAACCGAAGAGGTAGCCGTTGTCCATGCCACCGAGGCTATAGGCGTTAACCTTGTCGTCGGTGAACTGGAGAGCGCGCTCGAACGACTCGTTCTCGTTCTGCGTGCCGCTCTTCATGCGCGGGTACCAATACATAACAGCAGGGAGATCCTGATCCAGCGGACCCCAGTGGTAGTTCTCCTCAGAGAGAACGAAGCTATCCTTGGCGCAAACGAGCGTGGGGAGAGCGTCAGCACCATTGAAGCGGCAAGTCACATAGAAGTTGCCGTCATTGTCGGTAGAGTAGAAACGGCCCTGCTTGCCCGTGCGGTCGAAAGAGTTGCAGTTGCCCATCATATCATAGACGTTCTGATGCCAGAAGGTCTGCGTACCCGGTGCGGCAACAGGCACAAACTTCACCTCGTAGTTGCCCGGGGTGTAGAGGTAGCTCGTACCAAACATTTGACCGTTCTTCGGTGTGGCTTCAAAAGGAAGGCCAGCGGGCTTGAGATAATAGACAGACTTTTGGTCAGCCTTGTTGGGCTGGGCGCCTACGCGAACTGCCTTTCCCTGAGGAAATGCAGTCGAAGCTACGGCTGCAATGGCAGCGGTAAAGAGTAACTTTTTTACCATACGTTGTTTGAATTTAGATTTTACTTGATTATTTCTGGTGGCAAAATTAGGAATAAAAAAAAAAATAGAAGAGGAAACAAGCTTTCTGAATATACAGAATTGCGTGAAAAAGAAATTATTTCTTGCCACGTCGTAAAATAGAAAATGGAGAATAGAGAGTGGCCTTGAGTGCTTTCTGATTGAATGCTTGTCATAAAAATTCGGATTACTGAAAAAGACGTTGAAGGTCCGTATTCTGCCTGTTTTATGCACTTTTTTTTACGCAAAATCATCCCTCCTTTCCGTGTTTAAGTAAAAATAACACGCGCCCCCTCGATATCTAATAAATAATGAGTAAATTTGCAAATGATACCCTGTCTGTGGCCGTGAAAGGCCGATAAGGCAGGAAAAAGTGGCAGCGTAGGCCTATGGCCTCTCCGGTGTCGCCTACGTCTCATTGAAAAAGCCTTTATGATAACAACATACCTCCAACGGATCGTCACGCTTGTCGTCTGCTCGATGGCGCTTGCATCGATTGCCTGCGCGCGTAGCACCCAGGCGGCTTCGTCGCCTGCCAAGGGATCTACTGTCAAGGCGGCCCGGTCGGCCCAGCCTAAGACGGTTCATGTGCCCGCCCATTTGGCCAAGCGGACGGATGCCGAACTGGCTACCTTGGGCGACCAGTTGCTTGACAAGAATCTTCTCGATAGTGCACTGCTGTGCTTCGAGGTGGCCAATGCGCGCGAGGCCGACGGCGACCGTGTCCTCTATGCCCACACCCTCCACCACGCCGGCCTTATCTATTACCGCCAGGGTATCTATGGCAAGGCGATGGAGCGCTACATGAGCAGTCTGCAGATCTGCGAGGAGGACAACTTGGAGCGGGAACTCTCCACACTTTACAAGAATATAGGCAATGTCTATAGCATGTTCCACGACTTCGACCAGAGTTCCGCGCTCTACAAAAAGTCGCTGGCCCTGGCCCGCAAGTTCAAGGACTATGCGCTGGAGAACATGGCCCTCAACAACCTTATTTTTGCCTATACCGACAAGACGCCCCTCTCGCAATATCGCCGATGGCAGCAGGAGATGCTCGTCCTTCCCGAGAAGCGCGTCCGCTACGACTACGACGTCTTCATGACCGAGGCCCAGGTTCTCATCTACGAGCGTCAGCCCCGCAAGGCCATTGCCGTGCTCCGCAAGGCCGTCGATTACTGCCTGAAGCACCATCTTCAGCCCATCAGCCTTGCTTCTTCCTATGGCACGATGTCGGCCATCTTTCTTCAGCTCGGCCAGCGCGACTCGGCCCTGGTCTATGAGTTGCGCAACCAGCAGATAGCCAAGGAGACGGGCAACACCGCCCTCCTCATCACCACCCTTCGATCGCTCTCCGACATCTATGAGCCGGTGGACAAGAATCTCGCGCTGACCTATAAGCAGCAGTATCTGATGCTCTCCGATAGTGTGTATAATCTCAATGAGTTCAACTCCTTCCGCAATGCGCTCTACTTCCACGAGATGAACACGAAGTCGAAGGCCATCGACAAACTCTCGATAGAGAATCTGACGCAGTCGCTCACCATCACCTCGCAGCGCAACGCCCTTGTGTTGCTCATCATCTTCCTGGTCGTCTTCCTGGTGATTTTTGTCGTCATTGCCCGCCAGAAGCACCTCCTCTCGAAGTCCAACCAGGTGCTCTTCGACAAGAGCCAGGAAGACATCATCACTAAGAACGCCTATGTGCAGTCCATCCAGTCCATGAAGGCGAAGATCCAAGAACTTCAGCAGCAGGCTGAGGGAGAGAAGGAAGACGCCCCAGTGGTCGAGCAGGAGGAGAAAGTCCCTGAAGGGGAAGTGGTGCAGACACATGACGCACTGCCGAAAGACGATGAAATCGAAAAAACGACCTCCCGTTTGCCCGAAAAGTTGCGCAACGAGCTCCTCAATACCATCCTTCAGGTGATGGAGACCACTGAGGCTTATTGCGACAGCGACTTCGGCATCGAGAAGTTGGCAACGATGGTCGGCTCCAACTCGCGCTATGTCTCGCAGGTCATCAACGACGTGTATAAGGAGAACTTCCGTACCTTCCTCAACTCCTACCGTGTGAAGAAGGCCATGACACGCATGAACGACGAGAAGGGCTACGGCCACTACACGATACGCGCCATCGCTGAGAGTGTCGGCTACAAGTCGCAGGCCAACTTCATCAATGTCTTCACGAAGATGACAGGTATCAAGCCTTCTACTTACCAGAAGATGTCGGCGGAGCGAAGAAATGCTCCGAAGCGCATCTCAGACGATGAAAGCGAGGAATATAAGGCCAAACATCATCAAGCGTAATCCTTGATGAGGGTCTTATTAGAAAAGGTCTGGACGCACCATTGCTCCAGACCTTTTTCTCAATTCGCCGATATTCTGTGTGGATATCGGCTCTCTACAGACGATGGTTTCGGCCTTTTTTCTTCTTCTGCCTTTTTTCTTTCTGCTGCTTCTCTCAGCCTTTGTTCGTCAAATAGCGAGGTTAAAGCTCGTTTTTAGTTACTATTTTCCGAATCAGTAACGGTTCTTCTACTTTTAGCGTTGGATGGTTAGAGGCTTTTGCGTAACTTTGCAGTCGGAACATTAGCCATATTTATAACTTATCAAATACATCTATTATGAGGAAAGAATTACTTTTATCAGCCGCTCTTGGCATGGGATTCCTCGCTGTTCCGACGATTTCCAATGCTCAGCAGCTCGCTTCGCGTGTCAGCAATGCCACCAAGGCACCCACTTCCCAGCGCATAACTACTCCTACAGCCAAGGCTCAGGGCGCCCTCCGTGCCGAGGCCTTGAATCCTGCCGATTACGGACAGGTTGTGGAGATTCTCGGCGAGGACTTCTCGCTGATGACTACCGGTAGCGTAGGCAACCCCGACAAGGATACCGAACTTTGGTATGTCCGTGAGGATGGCAACGCCTGGATGACGATGCGCGATGGCTACACCCACCAGTCCGGCTGGGGTGGTGGCTACATCTATCCTGCTGGCGGCACCGTCGCCATTGCCAATCCCGACGAGCCGGGCCATCTCAACACCTGCATGATGGACCTCAGCGGCAACGACCAGATTGCCTTCGTCCAGTTTGATATGCGTACCGACGATGGTCAGCCCGACCAGACCGTCATCGTAGAGGGAGCCGAGACCTTCAACATGGCTCCGTCATGGCGTGTCCTTGGCGGTTCGCAGATCGATGGCATCAGCAGCGAGTGGAAGACCTACACCTTGATGTTCCAGAATGCTGGCGCCTACAGTATGTTCAATATCTTCCACCCGCAGATGATGCAAGGTGAGGTTCTTGGCAACATCTATGTGGACAACTTCCGCGTCTATCAGGTCAATCCGTATGTCAAGATGCCGACGCTCTATGGCCATTCCTATTATACGGGCGAGAGCTTCAACGTCAGCTGGAGCAAGGTAGAGAATGCCGACCACTACCTCCTCAATGTCTATTGGGTCGATGAGACCAACGGCAACGCCAAGATGTATGCCGCCGAGAATCAGTCGGTCAACGACACGACCTTCACGGTCAATGGCATCATCTCGGGCAAGAACTACTACTATGTCGTCCAGTCCGTCGATGCAGCCGGCCACAAGTCTTTCGAGCCGACCCCGAAGCTCATCTGTGATCTCGAGGCCCCGAAGGATCTCACCGCTACCGATATCAACCAGGACAACGGCACGTTCACCGCTTCTTGGGAGGCGGCTCCTTCCGCTGAGCGCTACAACTACTGGGCTTACTGCGACCGCAAGGCCACGCAGGACGGCCCGATGCGCCTCACGGACGAGGACTTCACGGGTGTGAAGTGTCCTGATGGCACCCTCGGCGAGGGCTGGGGCTACTCCATGACCGAGGCAGAGTGGAAGGAGACCTCTGTCACCAACCCGTCCTACTTCTCTATGGACAACTACGTCATCCAGCCGATCAACCAGGGTGGTTGGGTTGCCAAGAACGGTTTCCCCTTGGCCGACGGTTGCATCAAGGTCGATGGTTATCAGTATGTCTATAATAACAGCGACGCTGGTCTGATCTCTCCGGAGCTTGACCTCTCCAAGAATGGTGGCAAGATCACCATCAACGTCGATCTCTGGGGTGATACCGAGACCATCCAGTACGAGGATGGCTCTAAGGTCGATTACACCGCACAGTGTGCTGTTGCCCTCTTCAACTGGGATCCCGCCAAGAACGACTTCACCCAGGCTGAGCTCATTTACGTCAAGGACCTCAACTCCTCTTGGCAGAACCGCACCATCGAGTTGACGAAGGGTACGGATCGTTCTATCATCGGTCTCTATTGCGTCGGTTCTCCTGCCAACCTCTTCTTCGACAACTTGAAGATCGACCAGGACTACAAGGCAGGTGAGACGTTTGTCGATCCGATTGTCTATCATCGCTGGTGGGAGGGAACTTCCGTGGATGTTCAGATTCCTATCCGTGGCAACTTGGGCAACATCACCCACCGCGTGACCGCCATCAAGGGCAATCCCGAGACGGGTGCCATCGTGGAGAGCTTGCCTTCCGATACCGAGTTTGTCGGTCGCTATGAGAGCACGGACGTGAAGTCTGTCAACCTCCTCAGCAAGGCCAATGTCCGCGTGGAGGGCCAGACGATTGTAGTCAACGGTAATGGCCTTGTCCAGGTCTATACCCTCGACGGCGCACTCGTCGCCAAGGCAGAGGCCAACGGCCAGGCTCGTATCACGGTTCCCTCTGGCGCCTACATCGTCAAGACGAACAACGAAAGTGTGAAAGTGGTTTTCTAATTAGACGATAGAAGGGAGAGGGCTGCCCGCCCCGTGCTGGCGCCCTCTTTTCTTCCTCCATTTGTGCAGGTCTCCTGAAGAGGGAGTCCTGCGCTTTCACTTGATAGTCAACTAATCTTTAAAATACAATACGAACAATGAAGAAAACCTTTATGGCTTTGGCCCTGACACTTCTTCCCTTTGGCATGGCTTCCGCCCAGGTGCGGATGCTCGTGGTTCCGAAGGATGGTGGTGAGGTCAAGAGCTTCAATCTCGACGACATTCGCCATATTGACTTCCTTGGCGAAGGCAATACGTTCTCCGTCGAGTGCGCCACCGACCGCTGGTCTTTCGACTTCGACAAGGTGCGCTGCCTCAAGTTTGATGGTCTCGTCAACGACATTGCGACCGCCACCAAAAAGGAGAGCGACATCAATATTAGTTATAAGGAGGGGCGGATTTTCGTGAGCGGCATGGGCGATGCGGTGACGCACGCTGTGATTTTTGACCTGAATGGATGCAGCCGCGTCAATCTGCCCCATTTTGATGGTCAGCCCATCGATGTGAGTGGACTGCCCAAGGGCGCGTATATCCTCCGTATCGGCGGCAAGGCGTTTAAGTTCTTGCGATAACCCGGCCTGTTCCATCCCAACCATCATCACTACCTCCCCCCAGAGGAGGAAAGCTTCCACGAGGCACCTCCGCTGGAAAGGACCAATCAGAAAGCAAAAGAAAACAAAAACAGAAATGAAGAAAATATTTGCAACCCTCCTGCTCGCGCTGACCACCATGGCCGCTTCTGCGCAGGACAACCCCAACCGTCTCATCATCCAGCCGAAGCAGGGCAATCCCTCCGGCTATCTCGTTGAGCGCCTCGACAGTGTCTATTTCACGAAGATCAATGGTCGTGTGGCCGCCGATATCAACCTCCAGGGCTATACCACAGGTACCACGGGCGATACGCTCCGCCTGGCCGTCACCAAGACTCCGGAGTGCCAGGCTTACCGCATTGCGTGTGTGCCGGCCTCTATGGCCAATGCCCTCACTTCCGACGCCGTCGTGGCCCAGTACTTTGACCTCTATGTCGGTGGCGACAAGTTTACCGAGGACTTCACCAATGCGGTGATGACCAATATGGGCATTGAGTTCAAGCCCAACTCCGACTATAGCGTCATCACCATGGGCTACGACAAGTACGGCATCGCCTGTGCTTCCTCTCGTGTCGATTTCACGACGCCTGCTGCCAACATCATTGGCAATCCTACCGTCACCTACAAGGTGCTGGAGGCCAACTACGAGGACTTCACCATCGACTTCCAGCCCAACGAGGACTGCCTCGGCTTCTATGCCTGTGCCTTCGAGAAGGGTACGGCCAAGGCTCAGTATGAGCAGTGGGGCGCCATGATGGGCTTCGCCAACATGGGCGACATGATCAAGCAGTGGGGTGGCACGATGTTTGCCGATCGTGAGACCCACACTTGGAAGCAGATGACGCCAGGCACCGACTACGAGGTCTATGTCCTTCCGATCGATGAGAACCAAAACTATGGCACGATGGTCATCGTGCCCGTCACGACCAAGAAGTATGGTGGTGCGGGCCAGGCTACGGTCACGATCACGCTGGGTGAGTTTGGTAGCCAGGAAGGCAAGTGCTACCAGTATGTCACCTACACGCCCAACGACCAGGCTTCCTTCATGCGCGACATGATCATCGACAAGGCCGTCTTCCAGTCTTCCGCCGACTGGGGTATGGGTAGCGAGGAGAAGATCCTCGAGTATCTCAAGGACGACCATGATGGTGCTGACCCCAATTGGAACCGCTATGGCGTGGATGTGGCCCAGTGGGGTGTTGATCCCAACAAGGAGTATATCGCTTATGCCATCGCTCAGAACATCAATGGCGAGTGGGGTCCGCTGTCCAAGCTCGAGTTTACTACCGGTTCTGCCAAGGTGGCTCCTGCCAAGACGTTCACTGTTGCCAAGCGTCTGAATGGTGTCAGCAAGAAGGACAACGTCTTCGTTCCTGGCAAGGCTCCCAAGTTGCAGAAGACCACCAAGCGTGGCCTCACCCTTGTAGGAGAGTAATCCCTACCAGCCTCTTTGCCTACTCTGACCCATCTGGCTGGGTTTCCACCAGCCGATAGGGTTTATCCATAGCGGCATCCGACGACGACCATCTGTCTTCTTCGGGTGTCGCTTTTTCGTTCTATAACCTGCGCTGCCGATGGCGGCAAACAACAGAAAATGGCTTTTAGGAGCCCTTGAAACGGTTAAATATATATAAAATTAATCCATCCTCAGTTTGCTCTATTTGTCCTTTGGACTATTTTCCTTATATTTGCAGCCTCAGAGTCCCCTCCTACTAAGGAAGCAATAAGTTCTGAAAAGGGTGGGGAAGCCGAGAGAGACAGAGGCGGTGACGCGCCTCCACACCTGGATTATTAAGACAGAAATAAGAATATTAACTTTAGTGTAACTATGATGAAGAAGACTTTCATGGCATTGGCCTTGACGCTGCTTCCCTTTGGCATGGCCTCCGCACAGGTGCGGATGCTCGTGGTCCCGAAGGATGGCACGGCGCCCAAGAGCTTCAACCTCGATGACATTCGCCGTATCGACTTCCTTGGCGAAGCCAACACGTTCTCTATCGCATGCGCCACCGACCGTTGGTCCTACGAGTTTGACAAGGTGCGCTGCCTCAAGTTTGATGGCCTCGTCAATGACATTGCCACAGCCACCAAGCAGGAGTCTGCGGTCAGTATCGCCTACAGAGAAGGGCAGATCTTCGTGAGCGGCTTGGGCAATGCTCAGGCTAACGCCACGATTTACGACCTCAATGGATGCAGCCGCCTCAGTCTGCCCCACTATGATGGTCAGCCCATCGACGTGAGCGCACTGCCCAAGGGTGCCTATATCCTCCGCGTGGGCGACAAAGCATTTAAATTCTTGAGATAACCATCCCTTCCGCCTCTTTCCAACTTCGGGACCAGGCGGGTCCAAAACATAATACCTAACCAAAGAAACAATGAAGAAATTCTTTACTACCCTTGCTCTCGCGCTGCTCACGCTGGCAGCTTCCGCACAGGAGAATCCCAACCGTGTCATCGTGAAGCAGAAGTACAAGGCCCCCGTCGGCTACCTCGCCGAGCGCATCGACAGCATCTATTTCACCAAGTTGGAAGGCCGCGTCGCTGCCGACGTCAAGTTTCTGAGCTTCTCCAAGGGCAACCTTACCGATACCATCCACCTCGCTGTCACGAAGACTCCCGAGTGTAAGTCATACAAGATCGCCTGCATGCCCGCCGGCCAGGCCAACTCCTTTGCCAGCGATGCTGCCCTGGAACAATACTTCGACCAGCTCGAAGACTGCCCGACCTTCACCGACGATTTCACCAACGCCACGCTCACGGGTCTGGACATGGAGTTCCAGTCCAATGGCACCTATAGCCTCGTCACCTTGGGCTACGACAAGTACGGCATCGCCTGCGCCTCGTCGCGTGCCGACTTCACCACCCCCAACTCCGACTTGGTGGGCGACCCGAAAGTCCTCTACACCGTCGTGGAGGTGAAGCCCGACAACTTCACCATCTGGTTCCAGCCCAACGGCGACTGCTATGGCTACTACCTCTGCGCCTTCAAGGCCGGTACCGCCGAGGAGCTCTTCGAGAAGTGGAGCAAGGAGGAGGGCTTTGTCAACCTCCAGGATATGATTAAGTCTTGGGGTAGCGATAAGTACACCGACACGCAGATGTACAAGTGGTCTGGTATGGAACCGGGCACCGACTATGAGGTCTATGTCCTTCCCGTTGATGTCAACGAGGCTGACGCTCCCTTCCAGATCATCCCCGTCACCACCACGGAGAGCGGTGGCGAAGGCGAGGCCACGGTCACCATCAAGCTCGGCGACTTTGGCGAGGTCGGTGGCAACTACTTCCAGTATGTATGGTTCACGCCCAACGATGAGGCTACCCTGATGCGCGACTTGGTACTTGCCAAGAACGATGTCATGACCCAGGACTATTGGGGTAAGGGCGATCTCGAGTTTATCAAGGAGTACCTCAAGAACGACGAGATGCCCGACTACTGGAACCGTTATGGTGAGGACTACTCTCAGTGGGGCGTCTATGCCAATACCGACTACTATGCCTTTGCCATCGCACAGAATGCCAAGGGCGAGTGGGGTCCCCTTGCCACACTGGAGTTCCGCACGCCGGCCTCTGCTCCTGGCGCAGCACCTGCCAAGCCTGGCAGACCGTGTGTGCGTCTGGACAAGGTGGTCAATATGCACAGCTATTTCGAGCCGGGCAAGGCCCCCAATGTTATGCCGAAGAGCAGAAAGTCTCGTGTCTCCCTCGTAGAAGAGTAATCACTCCCTTGTAAGAGAAACCGTATAGCGGCATCGGGCAAAGGCGCAAGCCTTGGCCGGGTGCCGCTTCCTTTTTCCTTATTATATATACGTATATAGATGAAAATGTATATAACATCTATTTTTATCTTATAGGAACGACCTAAAAGTGTTATTTTGCGAAAAATGAGAAAATAAGTAGCCTATTATTTTTGTTTTTCATTTATTTTGCTTATTTTTGCATCACGGCTTTGGTTCTTATGGAGAATTATACATTCTTTATGGTGAGCGAGGCCGACGGCGGCAAGTCCTCGTGGGTGCGCAGCCATAGAAACCGACGTAGCATAAGTCGCTGGGTGCAACACTTCCCAAGCCGACCTTGACGCAGCCCCTTGGGGCACCTTCCCATTCACGGGTTGAATAGACGAAGTTATTATCTTTTTTACATTATTATTATTAACCGGGATGAGGCCAACGGCTTCTTTTCCCCACCTAAGGAAAAAGTAGCTTACACGGACGAATCCCACAAAGAAAATCATTTATGAACAAAGCATTACGATTTGTTTGGTTGTCTTTGTTGACATTGTTCTGCGGAGTAGCCTCCGCGGGGACAGTGGTCTTCGACCCGGCGACCGATGTGAGTAGTGGAACGTCTTTGACAAAGGATGGAATCACGATTACGATGACATCCGGGACCAGTTCGTTTGCAGCGACCGACTACAACGGCACGCTATCTTATGCCTTTAAGCAGAAAACGTACTTCGAGTTTACGACCGGGGAGTCTGTCAAGATCAATTCCGTTTCCTTTGAGTACCAGTCTGCTGGCGGCTATATTTACGACCGCAATAACAATACGAACAGTACTGAGTTTGAAGGCGGAAAGACCTATACGGTCAAAGGTGAGGGAGCCTCCTCATTGTTGTTCTCCGTCTTTTCAGGCCCCATGTACTTCTCCAAGATCACCGTAGAATGTACGGGTGGTGACGAGCCGGGTGGTGGCGAGGTAGGTACGACCTACTCCATCGACGACTTGATGACCGGTGCTACCGATGTGGCTTCCGCTACGCTGAAGTTCACCGATGCACAGGTGGTCTATGGTGACGGCACCAACTATATCGTTCGCGAGGGTGGCAAGGCCATCGACCTGATGGGCACCTCCCTCTCTCTCGAAAAGGGCGCTACGCTCAATGGTACGGTGACGATGAACGTCACTTACAAGAATGGTTTCTTGAAGGCAGAGGATGTCGCTGGTGTCACCAACGGCAACAATCTGACGCAGACCAACGCCACGGGCGAGAATGTCCCCGTGACGGCTACCATCGATCAGTTGGCCTCCAACTACAAGGGCGACTTGGTTCTGCTGAGCCAGGTCAATATCTTAAATGACTCCTATGGCGATTTGGGACAAGGTGCTGCCTACTATGCACGCACAGGTTTCACGAATTTCGCTACGCTTACCAACATAGCTGACTTCTTTGACAAGGTGAGCTCCGACCAGGATGCCACCTACGACATCGTTGCTTGGTATAACGAGCCGGGCGCTGGTGCCATCAAGGCTAAGTTGCAGATTGTGGAGTTCCTTGGTGGCGAGGTGGCTAAGCCCGCCGCGCCGGTCATCAGTGGCAACCAGAACTTCACGGGTAGCACCGAGGTGACGATCACAGCCGAGGAAGGCGCTGCCATCTTCTATACCACCGACGGCACCGTGCCGACGAACTGGGATCCCGCCTATACTGCCCCGTTCACCATCACTGAGACAACGACGGTGAAGGCAGTGGCCCGCGTGAATGACATCTATAGCGATGTCGCTGAGATGACGTTCACCAAGGAGGAAAGTGGCGTGACGGGCTCTACCATCGCCGATCTGGCCACAACTGCTAAGAGCCAGGACAACGTGACGCTTGTGCTCAACAACGCCAAGGTCGTCTATGCCAAGGACAACAACTACATCCTTCGCGAGGATGGCAAGGCTATTGACCTGCTCAACACCTCTCTCTCGCTGACGCAGGGAACGACGGTGAGCGGCCATGTCCAGGTTAATGTCACCTACACCTCAGGCATCCTCTCTACTTCTGATATCGAGGGTGTGACCACGGATGCCAACCTGACCGCAACGGGCGTGGCTGGCGACATGGATCCCATCGCTTGCACGGTTGGTCAGGTGAAGAATTATCCTGGCGACCTTGTCTATGTCGAGAATCAGGAGGTTTGGAATTACGGCACGACTTGGTACTTCTATGAAGGCGCAAGTTGGACTTCCGTCTATCTCACCAATGCGGCTGACTTCAACATGGTAGCCAACAAGTACTACAACGCTACTCTTTGGTACAAAGAAGTCTCTTATTATGGTGACGTCAATGCGACCATCGTCTCTTGCGAGCGCAACGTCACCTCTCTCAATGCGCCGTTTATTGATGGTACGGAGACCTTCTCCGACAATACGACGGTGACAATCACGGCTGACAATGTCGCTACGATCTACTACACGCTCGACGGTACAGATCCTACGACCGCCTCTACGGTCTATACTGAGCCGTTCACGCTCAGCGAGTCGGCTACGGTGAAGGCTATCGCAGCCTACAAGTCGATTGTCTCTCCTGTTGCCTCCAAGGTGTTCAACAAGGTGGATGCCAATGCGCCGATGACGATCGAGCAGCTTGCTTCTTTCAAGAGCAGCTTCGATCAGGTCACGCTCTCTCTCAACAACGCACTCGTCGTCTATGGCGAGGATGGTAGCTACATCCTCCGCGAGAACGACCGCGCTATTGACGTCCTCAACACGACGCTGCCGCTGACCATCGGCGCTACCGTCTCTGGTACGGTGAAGCTCAAGGTCAACTACGCAGCTGCTCCTGGCAGCTACGCCGCCTACCCGGGTCTTCTGACCACGGCCGACCTTGCCGACGTGACCAACGCCGACAACCTGACCGTCACGCCGGGTGCCACCACCGATCCCAGTCCGCTGGCCATCGACCTGGCGCAGATCCCCAACTATCCTGGCGACTTGCTCAAGGTAACGGATGCCACTGGATGGAACTATGATATCCCGGCGTTCTACAGCTATAGCCCGTTTGTGGAGTTCTTCCTCACCAATGGTGCCGACTATGGTGTCGTCAACTATGGCCACTACAACGCCACGGTTTGGTACAACGACGTCTCCAACAACCGCCTTCAGGGCAAGATCATCAAGTGCAGTAAGGTCATCACTTCTCTCGATGCTCCGCAGATCAGCGGTACGGACAACCGCACCGACTTCGACGAGAGCACCGAGGTGACGATCACGACCGAGGAGGGTGCCAGCATCTACTACACGCTCGACGGTACGGATCCCACGAAGGAATCTACGCTCTACACCGCACCCTTCACCATCACCAACAGCTGCACGGTGAAGGCCATCGCTACCTACAATGCCATCGTTTCTCCGGTAGGCTCCGTAGAGTTTACGAAGAACGACTACTCGGGCACCAACACGATCTCCGACCTCATCGTCTATGGCGAGAGCAAGGATAGCGTTGTCGTCCACTTCGAGAATGCCAAGGTGGTCTATAGCGAGCAGGGTGACCTGGGCTACCACTACATCATCCGCGACGATGGATTGGCCATCGACCTGATGAACATCACCAAGTTCACTCTCCCGGTGGGTGCTTACAACCTGAAGGGCACCATGGCGCTGAAGGTCACTTACCAGAAGGGCTTGCTGATCGCCGAGGAGCTTGAGAGCACCAACTCTGGCAATATCTCCTTCGTATGGCCGGAGTCCTACGATATGGATCCGATCGAGATCGATCTCATCGACGTGAAGCTCCACAAGGGCGACCTGCTCAACCTCAAGAATGCTGAGATCTGGAGCTACAGAGGCACGACGAGCATCTACACCAACACGCCGAGCTACATCGAGCTGAAGGTGACCAATGCTGAGGACTTCGACCTCGAGAGTGGTTTCTATAACCTCACGATCTGGTACAACGATGCTTCTTCCGACTACTATGCAGGCAAGGTGAAGGTCATCAAGGCCGAGCGTGTTGATAAGCGTCCGGATGCTCCGGTGATCCTCGGCGAGGAGGAGTTTGTGGGCAAGACCACCGTCTCTATCGCTGCTACCGAGGGCCTGAATGTCTATTACACCCTCGACGGTACCGATCCTACCCGTCAGTCTACGGTCTATACCGAACCGTTCGCGATCACCGAGACCACGACGGTCAAGGCTGTCACCGCTTATCTCGACGACTACTCTGACATCGTCACCAAGACCTTCACGAAGGTCGGCGACTTCGAGACCAAGACCATTGCACAGCTCTTCGAGGGCCAGCAGGCTGTCGAGAATGTGACGATCAGTCTCAACAATGCCAAGGTGGTTTACACCGAGAAGCATGACGATGGCACGAAGGTGGCCATCCTCCGCGAGAATGGTCAGGCACTCGACGTCATCTCTGGCGTGCTCGACCTCCCGTTGGGTTCTACCGTCACCGGTACGTTCTTCGCCAGTGTCGATTTCAACGGTGGTATCTTCACTACCCGCGACGTACAGGGCGAGACCAACAGCTATGAGCTCGAATACACCATGCCGAGCGACGAGGGCTACAACGATCCGATCGAGACGACCGTGGCCGATGTCCACCTCTATCCCGGCGACCTCGTTAGCATCAAGGGTCTTCAGGTGCTGGGCCAGGATGGTCAGTACTATGGATTCACGGAGGACTACAGCTTCGTCAACCTCACCGACAATGATGAGTTGGCCAACACCGTCTCCGGTCAGAAGTACACCGTCCTCGGATGGTTCAACGCTCCGGGTACCGGCTTCGCCGATGGCAACGCTTCTCTGAAGGCTGTCAAGCTCACCGCTGATGATGTTACGAAGTATCACAACCAGACGATTGCTGAGCTCAACGTCCGCAGAGACCGCGAGGACAACATCCGTCTCGTGCTCGACAATGCGAAGGTGGTCTATGTACGCGCCAATCCTTACTACGGAACGAAGGATATCGCTCTCCGTCAGGATGGCAAGGCTGTCGTACTCTACAACTCTACGCTGCCGCTCGAACTCAACAGCACCGTCTCTGGTACTGTGAAGCTCGACTTCTATGCTCTCGCTGGCATCCCGCAGCTGCGTGAGATCGATGGTGGTGTCACGACTGCCGACAGTCTGAATATCACGGCTGGCGCTTCTCAGGAGGTTGATCCTGTCGAGGCTACCATGGCCGACTACGACGAGCACAGAGCCGACGTCATCGTCCTGCGCGATGTGAAGATTGTCTATGGCTCTCAGGCTGCCTACGCTATCGAGAAGGATGGTCAGAAGATCGCCTTCAAGAACGAGAACGAGGATGTCGATGTCGATGCTCTCGTCAGCAACGACAACCTCTACGACGTCGTACTGTGGTACAACGGCTACATCAATGAGGCTCCCGAGATGGAGTTTGTCAAGGCTGTCAAGGTCACTGACGTGGGCATCTATGGTGTGGAAGGCAACTTCGGTAAGGATGGCAACACCTACAACCTCCAGGGTGTGAAGGTGGGCGAGAACTACCGTGGTGTCGTCATCCGCGACGGCAAGAAGTTTACCAAGAAGTAAGTAAACATCTCTCTATAACAAAAGGGTGGGGAACTGATCCCCACCCTTTTTCATGCCTGTCCTCGCTACCCTTGATGCGAGGCGCCTTCCCCTTGACGGTTATAGTATCTATTGGGTTATAGCTCTTCCTTCAACTCATTGTATAGGTCCACAGGGCCTAAGTGCCAGTATTGGGTCTTCTCTGTTGACAACTTCTTGTAGAGTTTTGAATGATAGATGCGATGAAGGCTCTCCTGCAGCGTAAAACCATAGTCCTCGTGGAGATATTCCACCAGCCAGCTTATTTTTCCTGGCAAAAGCAGATGGAGGTTGTTTTGGCTTATCTGAAACATATTATTTCTCTATTTTAATTGATTCTATGAAATGTAGCGCAGTCAGTGCTTTTTTTTCTGATTTCAATAAATTCGTCAATCTCGGCTATTAACCATTGCCGTCCTTGTGTGTGAAGCGGCTCAAAGCATTCGCTAAGATAGTCTGTCACTCCATATTCGGAGAATAAGTCAAGCACTCGGTCTCCTGTCAGTCCCTTGACTGCTCCGTATTCTTCTATGCAGAATGAAACGAAGAGGGCTATGTCTTTGTCTTTTTTACTCATCAGAGTTCTCCTTATGTGTTGTTTGCATTTTTGAGATACAAAAATAATAAATTATTGCGATAGTCTGTTATGTAAAGGTATCTTTTTGGTATTTTTAAGGTCGTTTAAGCGTGGAGAAAGCAACTCGCCATTCCCCTTGACGCACCGCATTAGAAATGGAACGACTTGGTTCACACGTGAAGACAAACCTTTGCTTGCGTCCCGAACGCATCCCGAAGGCATCCCGAACGAAAGAAGGACTCAGAACTCCTCCATTTGGGAGCGCTTGTCTTCTCTATTTTTAGCTTCCATTGGGTAGGGGAGGGTGCTGCGGCTATCCTTCCATGGATAGTGATCCACTTCGGCGCAAAATGCAAATGAGCCTACTTGTGTGTTATGAATATTCTCTTTTTATTTGGAAAAGAGTGCGGTTATTGTAAAAATGCATCTAAAATATGAATTTCTATTAGAAATATTTTTCTATTTCCATATTTTTACGTATCTTTGCAATTGTCTTCGTTCCCGCTAATAGGTAATGGTGCCTTAAGCGGATTGCGAAAAACTGCTATGCTTTCGTACTGGGGAAACGAACAATGGCAGGAAAAATGGATTGAAACCAAGAGGTGTCCAATATCTGAGTACCCACTAAAGGATGGTTGGACGAAATTATTTATTATTAACCAGGGACGAAGTCAGTTGCTTCGATGTTCTCCTGATCGAGATGAGTAGTGGTTGGCCCTGTTCCGCAAACCCAAACGATTATGAACAAAGCATTACGATTTGTGTGGTTGTCTTTGTTGACCCTAATCTGCGGAGTAGCTTCCGCGGGCACAGTAGTCTTTGATCCCACCGTTGACACTGGGGGGGTAAGTCTATCACAAAGAATGGCATCACGTTAGCCATTACATCAGGCTCTAGTACTCTCACGCCAACTGTGGTTGAGGGTAAAACATGCTTCCAAATCAAGGGCAGACATAAAATTTCAACGGATGGGGTAACGGCAGGAAATATCCTCTCCATTACCTTTGAATATGTTGGTAACAGTTTTTTCAACTCCTATGACAATGTGACCTTTAGTAAACCAGCCGAAGGAGTAGCCGTGTTTACGGCTAACGACCAAACAAATGGACTTCCTTCTGTTATAAATGGATCTGCTAGTTACTATACTAACATTACGAAAATCATCGTTGAATACATAGGCGAAGATACTCCCGATGACGGTAGCATTACGATAGCCAAGTTGCTATCGGGAGGCAAGGATGTGGACGCAGCCAAGATAAGGTTCACTAATGCGCAGGTTGTCTATAAAGAGGACAATGCAGGAAGCTATAATTATATCGTACGCGAGGATGGCAAGGCTATTGACTTGATGAACACCTCGCTGAGCCTTGATTTGGGCGCCACGCTCAATGGTACGGTTGTCATGGATGTAGCCTACAATGGCGGCATCATGCAGACCACGGATATTGCAGAAACAAATAGCAACGATCTCACCCCGACGGGGTCTTCTATAGATTATCTACCCATTACCACTACATTGAACAATCTCAGCAATAACAAGGGAGACCTTGTGAAGCTGGAAAAGGTGGAGATTTATGATGATACGAAAGGTGACTTAGGTTTAGGTAGTGTTCATCTGCTTAAATCGGGATATACGTATGCCCTAATCTCCAACTATGATGAGATTGCCGATCAGATAACCGACGCCAATGGCCAATACTTTGTTACCGCTTGGTACAACGGGGCCCAAGGAGCGATTGCTTCCGTCAAGGTGGTAGCTGTCCAGCAAGCGCTGGGTGCTCCCGTCATCACGGCAGCAGAGCCGACCTTTACTGAGAACACGACGGTGACGATTACCGCTGCCGACGGTGCCACTATCTACTATACCACCGATGGTACTACGCCTACCGTTGGCGGCGCTACGACACAAGTCTATACCGTTCCGTTCACTATCAACAAAACGACTACTATCAAGGCGATAGCCGTGAAGGACGGTGTGAGCAGTGACGTTTCTGAGAATACTTTTGTCGGCCCCAAGACGATTGCTGATATTTACGCGACGGCAGCCACTCAAGAGGACGTGTTGCTCTATCTGAATAATGCACAAGTGGTCTATGCCTAAGACAACAACTACATTCTCCGTGAGGATGGTCGTGCTCTTGACATATTGAATACCAGCCTTGAATTGAAGCAAGGTCAGTTTGTGACGGGTCCTGTGAAGTTGAATATTAGCTATACTTATGGTATATATAACACTTGGGATGTTTATGGTGAGACTAATGCTGACAAGTTGACCATCACGGGAGCTGAGTCTGCTGATCCGATACCCGTGCTCTGTGCTACGCTTGGAGAGGTGAAAAACCATCCAGGTGATTTGGTAAGAGTGGAGAATCTGTGTTGGTGGTATAGTTATTTTTATACATATGCAAATTATGTATACGACTATTTGTATCTCTCCAATGCCTCAGGCTTTGGTTTGACTGATAATAAGTATTATGATGTAACGGTATGGTATAATCAGGTTTACAATGGTCAACCAAGGGGCGAGGCTATTTCAGTTGAACCTGTCATAACCTACCTTGATTCCCCCATCATCACAGGTGACGAAAAATTTGTGGAGTCCACTACGTTGACCATCACTCATCCTGAGGCTGTTGTTACGATTAAATATACGTTGGATGGTACGAATCCTTTGAACACCACTTCTACGGTTTACACCTACACGAAGCCGCTTACATTGTCAGAGTCGGCTACGGTGTGTGCTGTGGCTACTTACAAGAATGTAACGTCAGACATCGCTACGAAGACTTTCACCAAGATCAGCCTCACCGATCCTTTGACGATTGCTGAGCTTGCTCTGCTCAAAACGAGCATCGACAATGCGACTGTTAGTCTGGTGAATGCGCAGGTGGTCTATACCGAAACAACTGAAGGAAAGCATAGCTATATCCTCCGCGAGGATGGTAAGGCACTTGACATTTTGAACAGTAGCCTTGCGCTGACACAGGGTAAGACCTATGCCGGCAACCTGAAGCTGAAGGTGACCTATATCGATGGCATCCTTACTGCTTCTGATATTGAGGGTGAAACCAATGCCGACAACATGACATCGACGGGTGAGGAGTCTGCTGAGCCGCTCCCAATCGCTTGTGATATTACGCAGGCAAAGAACTATTTGGGCGATTTAGTGACGTTGTCGAATGTACAATTGGTTCTTGACGCAACAAGTGGGGATCGTTTCAACTATTATTCTTGGTATGATTATACGGATTATAATGTGTATATTTCTAATGCTGCGGACTTCGGCCTTAAAAACTCCCGCTATTATACCGCCAAATTGTGGCTTGATGGTGTAAAGGTTACGGATCCGTTGGGTAAGATAATTGATGCCTATCCTTCGCAGCTCGATGCTCCTACGATCAATGGCGAAGAGGCGTTCGCTTCGAGTGTTCAGGTAGAGATAGTCTCTGACGAGGCAGTCGCTGAAATCTATTACACGACTGATGGTACGGATCCCTCGAAGGAGTCCACGCGCTACACCGCCCCATTCACCATCACCAACAGCTGTACGGTGAAAGCCATTGCCACTTACAGAAATGTGGTCTCAAGTATTGCTGCCAAGGCATTTACAAAGTATGATCCTTATGCTGAGAAGACCATAGCAGATCTTGCGGATGCCAAGGAGAATGTTCCCATGGTAACTGTCCGTTTAGAGAATGCCAAGGTGGTCTATGGTGAGGGCAAGAGTTATATCCTCCGTGAGAATATCAACGGTAAAGATTATGCCCTTGACGTGCTGAGCACAGAGTTGCCGCTGACCGTAGGCGCAACGGTGTCGGGTACGGTAATGCTCAAAATCGGCTTCAAGCCCAACGTAGGCCATAACAATGGCGTGCTGAGTACGTCAGATGTTGCTGAAACCAATGCCGACAACTTGACTATTGTACCAGGTGCCAATACGTTGCCTAGTCCGATAATGCTGGATGCAAGTAACTTCTCCAATGTCTATAACTACCCAGGAGATATTTTGGATCTGAGTGGAGTATATGGTTGGAATTATGTTTCTTTCCGTCAGCTTTGGATTGGAAATGTTGAGGTAAATCTTACCAATGGCGAGGATTATGACATCTCCAACAGTGTTGTATATAATAATGTGTTGATTTGGTACAACGATGTCTATACCGACCAAACTCGTCCTTTGGCGAAGATTGTAGGCAAGAAGGAGAATTATGACTATACCTTGACTGCAGCAGGATGGGGTGCGATCATCATCCCGTTCGACTGCGAGAAGCCCGAGGGTCTGACTATCTATGAGTGCACCAGCGTGAATGACGGTAAGTTGGTAGTCGAAGAGGTCAACTCCTTCAAGGCTAACACACCGTATCTTCTGAAGGGACCGAAGGATGTTGAAACGATCTATCCTCTTGAGGGCTATGCCGCCAAGCATGAAGACAAATATGAGAAGGGTGTGATGGTAGGTGTCTATAGCTGGCAGGAGCCTCCCGCAGACTCGTATGTCCTCCAGAATCAAGATGAAGGATTGGCCTTCTACCGTCACCTTGCTGGTAACGGAGTGGAAGTAGGTCCTAACCGTTGCTACATCAAGCCGCAGAGTGGAGAGCTCAAGAGCATCCAGTTCCCGGATGATGAGACGAATGGTGTAGCCTATGCCAACGCAACCGACTCTACGCTCGTCGATGTCTATACGACGGCGGGTGTCAAGGTGAAGCATCAGGTGGAGATGGGCAAGGCCCTTAACGACCTGCCTGCTGGCCTCTATATCATCAACAATAAGAAAATCGTCAAAAAGTAAACTACTATGGATAAGCGTAAATATATGAGGCCTACAAGTGAGGCCGTCACGGTGAAGAGTTCGCTGTCTCTTTTGGCTGGAAGTTTGCCAGGGCTGAGCGGAACAAAATATGACGAGAACGGAAAACCCGTTCTTATTGGACGAAAGCGAAACGATATAGCAAGGGAAGTCGATCCCTGGAGCTGGGAATGCGTCCTTTGGGATCAAGAAGCCAATGATGCCGAGGACGAGTAGTCCTTTGGCATTGAACGCATAAACTAAGAACTGGTGTCTGTCATACAAGCAGTATGGGCAGGCACCATTTTCCTTTCTGACGTGTCGATTACAGATGACAATGTAGAGTTAAGTTTGTACGCTATTTTGACAAATCAGAACCTGTGTCTCTTGGCTGCTGGCAGAGATAGGAAATAGCAACTTTTGGGCGGATAAAGCTGGAGGAAAGGCATGAGGAAAGGCTGCAATGAAGACTTTTGGCCTGGGATGGGCTTTGTTAAATGGATACGAAGGAATAGTTAATGTGGCGTTAATTCATGCTAATCGGCTTGCATTCGGCTGGACGGAAGGTTATCTTTGTATAGTGGCTGCACCAGGGCAAATGGTGAGCCAGGCTTCTTGTCATGAACGGCAGGGAGCGACGAGTGATTAAAATGTAAAATATAATCAAAAGAAACGATGGTAAAAAGGTTAAAGATCTTGTCAATCTCTTCGGTTGGGAATCGGAAAAGACCGTTCTCGTATCGGTCTCGTATCGGTCTCGTATCAATCCCGTATCAATCCCGTATTGATCCCGTATCGATCCCGTATCGTTCTCCTATCGTTCTCCTATCATTCTCGCTTCCGGAAGCGGAAACAATACGGAAACAATACGTAAGCGATGTGGGTTTGATACGAGGTCGATAGGAGGAGCAAGGAAGGAACAAGGGAGAAACGTCCCCGTTGGCGTCAAATAACGTGTCGATAGATAGGTATATAAAAACATTCGCCACGATTCTTGCGTGTCATAGGTGAGCAAATGTTAAAAATCACCATGCGTCTTTATTATTATCCTTGAAAATTACCAAGACTGGGAATTTTATGTTACCTTTGCACAGTAAAAGCATTTCACCTAAATGAAGATAACTTTCAAAGATGAAGCGTTGTCCGAACTGTATGAAACTGGTAAAACGAAGGATCGCAAATACAAGCAATTGTGCAAAAATAAAAGACTCGTAGATGGTTATATTCGAGCAGTTGGAGTGATGTATAGAACGGCGACGACACAGGAGTTGCGTCAATACAGTTTCCTGCATTACGAGAAACTGGCTCATGATCCAAGAAGTTCGATCAGAATCGTCAATGGCATGGTTGAGCGCCTGTTGTTTACAGAAACGGATGACGGAATAGAAGTAGAATTAATAGAAATAGACAGTACCCATTATGGCAACAAAAAGTAACAGATTAGTTCCAGCAAGGGCTATCCATCCGGGAGAAGTCTTGCGCGAGGAGTTGCTGGAACGAGGTATTAAGCAAAAAGATTTTGCCCGAACCATTGGCGTCCAACCCACGCATCTCAATGAGTTTATTAAGGGCAAACGCAATCTTAATGAAGGCCTGGCTATCAAATTGGAAAAAGCACTTGGTATTTCTTACACAAACTGGATGAGTCTACACGCTGGCTATCTATATGATTGTAAGGCCATAGAAGAGAAAAAGAATGAAGAGCTGAAGGCCTTAGACTTTGAGAACGCATGTAGTGATATGTTTAACCTGAAGGCTTTGTACAAAAGGTTGGATATGTCATTGATGCCATGCGTGGACCGTGTAGCGCAACTCAAGGGCATGTTGTCTTTCGACTTGCTTTCTGCTGAACACCTACGGCTGCAAGTGGCTGGTTTGTACAAACACAGTGAGAAGGTGCAAATAGATGAAAAGAACATGCTGACATGGTTGATACTCAATAAAATCGAGATAGATAAAACTCCAGGGTTGCGGACCAAATACAATGAAGGGGATGCGAAGAAGGCTGCATGTGATCTTTCAGAATTGGCCAACCGAGGGTGTTTGTCTGTTGGTGCCATAAAAGAACTTCTTAATCGTTATGGTATCCAGTATATCCATGTCGAAAATATAGATAAAACACCTATAGACGCTTTCTCGACCATCGTCAATGAGCATCCTGTTATCACCGTGACCTATCGCTATAATGATATGGATAAATTGGCCTTTGATATATTGCACGAGCTCTGTCATATCGATAGGCATTTTGGTAGCGACCAAACAGCTTTTATTTCTATTGATGGTTTATACTCCAATGACCCAAGAGAAAGAGAAGCTAATGAGTTTGCGCGCCAAATGTTGATCCCAGATAAGGTGTGGAATGAAATGATGAGCGTTGGTTGTAATAGCTTGTCGCCTTATAAGATAGCGAAGACGATAGCACAAGCCGCAGGGTCAAGGGGCATTAGTCCTTCAATAGCCGTGGCGCGATATAAACACGATACGAAATGGTATAATACATCATCATATAGGTCACCAAAGATTTTTTGAAATCAACTATTGAAATTATAATTTGTCCGCTTCAATACATCTATGTAGCGGATTTTTTGTACTTTTGCATTCAGATAACAAAATACCAAGCATGAATATGGAAAAGAATTTCAAGCGCACTACGGTGACTGCGGCCCTGCCTTACGCCAATGGCGGCGTGCATATCGGCCATTTGGCAGGCGTCTATGTGCCGGCAGACACCTATGTCCGCTATCTCAGACTGAAGAAAAAGGATGTGGTCTTCATCGGTGGAAGTGATGAGCACGGCGTGCCCGTCACGATTCGTGCCCGCAAGGAGGGTATCACCGTCCAGGAGGTCGTCGATCGCTATCATAACCTTATCAAGGACTCGTTTGAGAAGTTCGGTATCTCGTTTGACATCTATAGTCGCACGACCAGCTCCATCCACAATAAGTTTGCCTCCGACTTCTTCCGCAAGCTCTATGACGACGGCAAGCTGGAGGAGATCACCGAGGAGCAGTATTGCGACGAGGTGACGGGTGAGTTTCTGACCGACCGCAACATCGTCGGCACCTGCCCCCGCTGTGGTGCCGAGGGCGCCTACGGCGACCAGTGTGAGAAGTGTGGCGCCACGCTCTCTCCCGAGGAACTCATCAACCCGACCAACAAGAACAATCCCGGTCACGGGCTGGTGAAGCGACCCACGAAAAACTGGTATTTGCCGCTCAACCAATATCAGCAATGGCTGAAGGAGTGGATCCTCAATGGCCACAAGGAGTGGCGCTCCAACGTCTATGGACAGTGTAAGTCGTGGCTCGACATGGACCTGCAGCCCCGCGCCATGACACGTGACCTTGACTGGGGTATTCCCGTGCCCGTGGAGGGTGCCGAGGGTAAGGTGCTCTACGTATGGTTTGACGCCCCCATCGGCTATATCTCCAACACCAAGGAGCTTTGCGACGCCGACCCCGCGCGCTGGGGGTCGTGGGAGAAATGGTGGCAAGACCCGGAGACGCGCCTCGTCCACTTCATCGGCAAGGACAATATCGTCTTCCACTGCCTCATCTTCCCCACCATGCTCAAGGCCCACGGAGGCTATATCCTGCCCGACAACGTGCCCTCCAACGAGTTTCTCAACTTGGAGAACGACAAGATCTCCACGTCGCGCAACTGGGCCGTCTGGCTCCATGAGTATCTGGTCGATTTCCCGGGCAAGCAGGATGTGTTGCGCTATGTGCTCACGGCCAATGCCCCCGAGACGAAGGACAACAACTTCACGTGGAAGGACTTCCAGGAGCGCAACAACTCGGAGCTGGTGGCTATCTATGGCAACTTCGTCAATCGCGCCCTGCAGCTCACGAAGAAATACTGGAATGGCGTGGTGCCCACACCAGGCGACCTCCTCGATGTCGATTGCAAGGCCGTGGAGGAGTTTAAGGACGTGAAGGACAAGATGGAGCAGCTCCTCGACGGATTCCACTTCCGTGAGGCGCAGAAGGAGGCAATGAACCTCGCCCGCATCGGCAACCGCTACATCACGGAGTGTGAGCCGTGGAAGGTGTGGAAGACGGATCCCGACCGTGTGAAGACGGTGCTCTATATCTCGCTGCAGCTCGTTGCCAACCTCAGTATCGCCTTTGAGCCCTTCCTGCCGTTCTCCAGCAAGGACCTGCGCGCAATGCTCCGTCTCGACAGTTTCGACTGGAAGGATCTGGGCAGCACGGAACTGCTGAAGCCGGGCCATCAGTTGGCCGAGCCGCACCTGCTCTTCGAGAAGATCGAGGACGAGGTCATCCAGAAGCAACTCGACAAGCTCGCTGCCACGAAGAAGGCCAACGAGGCCGAGAAGGCTGCTGCCGACTACAAGGCGGCACCGATCAAGCCGAACGTCGATTTCAGCGAGTGGGAGAAGCTCGACATCCGTGTGGGTCACGTCAAGGACTGCCACCCGGTGAAGAAAAGCAACAAGCTCCTGCAGTTTACCATCGACGACGGATCGGGTACGGACCGCACCATCCTCTCGGGTATCGCCAAGTACTATAAGCCCGAGGAGCTGATCGGCAAGGACGTGCTCTTCATCGCCAACCTCGCTCCCCGCAAAATGATGGGCATCGAGAGTTGTGGCATGATCCTCTCTGCCCTCGACTTCGATGGAAGCCTCGCCGTCACCTCCCTCCTGCGTGGGGTGAAGCCCGGCAGCCAGGTGGGATAAGATAATAGCAAACCATCTATCGCCCCATACGACAAAGGCCATCGTAACAGACCTTTGTGGTATGGGGCGTTTGTTGGTTAGCCCGGAACCGAGAAATAGGGCGGCGCTGTCAATACTGTCTGCAGATTAAGGAAAACAATCAAAGCAAGAAATAAGATTGTTTTCGGTAAGGTGAACCCTAAATATGGAATGAACTTCTTTTTTATGGGCTCGGATAAAAAAAAGCTTGCAAATTTTGTGAATATTCGCTTAAATTATAAACTTTGCAGCCGAGGACAATCTATATACATTCAACTAAGATTCAGAAAACAGTATCTAAAGGAATTGTATGTTGATGACAAAGCTCATGACAAGCGGCATCGTTGTCAACCTTCATAGTCAAGATTCATCGCAAGATCATAGAATTGATGGTGAGTCAAGAAGGGGTTCTAGGACTAGCAAAATAATGACTGCTGTATTATGAGTATTTTCGTGGTAACAAAGATGGTCTTTTGTCGATAAGAGTAAATGACCAATATAAACAGATCTTGAGGAGTTTGTCAAAGATAAGAATATAACTTCTTCTGCGATATAACCCCGTAAAGTTATCAATATAAATCAAAACAAGGAGGAAAAAATGGTAAAAAACAAGGGAGCAATAGCCAATGAACTTAAGCCGTTTGAGCCAACGCACCCAGGTGAAGTCCTAAAGGACGAGATAGATTGTCGTGGGATATCCCAAAGGCAACTAGCTCACGAAATCGGCGTGTCCAGTTCTTTACTCAACGAAGTGTTGAACGGCGAAAGAGCCTTGAACACGCAATTGGCTCTTCTGTTGTCCGCAGCACTCGATATAGATGCGGAACCCCTGCTAAGATTGCAAGCTAAATATGACATGCTGACCGGCCATAAAACACCATCGTTCATCCAACGTCTTAATATTTATTCGTCTTAAAATTATGAAAAAAATCAATTACTTTCTGGTCTTCTTGTTTGTGATTATCGCATCGCTGAAGGCCAACGCCTTCAACATTACTGTTAATGTTGATGATGCGTCTAGAGTTACAGTGTATTTGGGCTCGTCCAAGCTGGCATTGTCGAATGGAGACAATGCGTTCGATGTGAAGACCGGCGACCGTCTCTACTTCTCCGCTAACACAGGCTATGTGTTGAAGTCGGTGATGAACGGTAGCACGGCCGAAACCATCAGCTCGCTGACGAGCTGCATAATCGGTCTCGACGAGGCCACCCATACAGACGCAAAATGGGTAGTGACAACCAGTCCGCTCGATGACGTGCGTACGGCAACGTGCAAGGTAATAGTGGACGATGCCTCCAAAGTGACCCTCGGACTGTCGGGAACATATACTACGGTTGCCCTCGTGACAGGCGAGAACAATGTGAAATTCGTTCCTGATGTGGAATCTCCGTTTGCCATTTCTGCCAAGGAGTCTTCCGCAACTCTCTACAGTGTGAAGAAGAACTCCGAGCCTGTCTCGCCGTCGTATGGCACCTATAGAGTAGATGTGGCAGACGGCGACATCATCGAGATCCAGGCTAACTTCCCGGATGAGGACTACAGCGTGAAGTTCAATCTCAGCGAGAAGGCAGCGGGCTTTATAACCAAAGTCCAGGTGAACGGCACAGAAGTGGACAATTACATGGACGACAGCTTCACGGTGAAGGCTGGTTCGCAGGTTGACGTGGAGGGCAATACAAACGATTACACGCTTGAATCCTTCAAGGTGAATGGTAGCAGCGTGGATTTCTACGGTAGCTGCAGCTTCATGGTAACAGGGCCTACCACGGTGGACATAGTGGCACGCAAGTTAGGCAATCTCAGTGCGATATTGGACATCGATGACGCATCTCATGTGGAAGTATATAAAGGCTATTCCTATTACGGTAACAACGTAGAGGTGGTAACGGGTAAAAACACCATCGAGGTGCCCGAGTCTGCACCGATCATCGCCGTAAAGGCAAAGGATGGTTATGCACTCGTGAGCGTGAGCGACGGAACGACAGACTACGTGGACCGGGACGGCAACAGCGAGGTGAACGTGAAAGTGACAGACGGCATGATGGTGACAGTGAAAACCACAGAACTAGTTCGCGACAAGACTGTGATGATCTATGTTGACGATGCTGAAAGGCCATCGAAAATTTTCCTAAAGCGTAAGGACTATACCATGATAGACCTGGCTACGGGCTATACTTCGGTGGCGTACTATGCTGGCGACCTTCCGCTGACTGCTGCTTTTTATGGCGTGACAAGCATGTACCTCTACAAAAACGACGAACTCGTTTCGCCCGATTATGATGGCTCAACCACCTATACATTGACCCCAGAGGACATGGACGTGTTGAAGGTGTTCTTCACCAAAACACCTTCAAATGTGATGACAAATATCAAGGTGACAGGCAATGCCGAGGAACTGGTTGTACTGAAAGACCGAATCGTACCTGTAACGGATTTCTCACAGTCGATCATGGCACTCGAAGACACAGAAATCTCGTTTAGAGCGAGCGGTGCATCAAAGATCAAATCGCTCAAATACGGTATGAATGCCGTTGAACCACAGGAGGACGGTACATACCGTGTGGTGCTCACAGTTGATAGCGACATCAATGTGGAAGTGGGCGTAGCCTCGGGCATCGAGAACGTGATGCCTTCAGACGAGGAGGCAAATGACGTTTATACGATGGACGGTATTTTGGTAATGAAGAATGCCTCGCGCAGTCAGATTGACGGATTGGCAAAGGGCATGTATATCATCAATGGCAAGAAATTGATACGTTGAAAAGAAAAAGAATATGAAAAGACAGATTTTTTTTGCGGGACTAGCATTGTGCTCCCTCGCCTTGGGCGCACATGCCATATCCCCTGACGATGCGCAGGTGTGTGTCGTCATGAAGGACTGGAGTACGAAGAACTACAAGATCAGTGATCTGAAGAGAATCGTATTCCATGAGTCAGAATTAGGCATCATCGACCGTAGTGACAATGAGACCAAGTCGGCATATTCCGATGTGCGGAAGCTGTGGTTCATCGCGGACCCAACTGGAGTTAAGAGCGCCACGGCGAAGCACCTCACTGTGGCATACAGAGACGGGGTCATCTATGTGGACGGTTGGACGGAAGGTAAAACCGACGTGATTTTTTATGATCTAAGTGGAAATATGCATGGCAGGATCAGCGCATGGAATGGCGGACAGATAAACGTCAGCCACCTGCCCAAAGGCATGTATATTCTGAAAATCAAGGGCTATTCAATGAAATTCATCGTAAAATAAAAACAAGGAAAAGAAATGAAAATACGTTATTATATCATTGTGTTTATCGCATTGTTCATGTGCAACACGGCAGTTTTTGCGCAGGAGCGCAATCCGAACAGAATGGTCTTCCACAAGGGCGATAAGATTCTGAAGACCTATTCAGTGGGCGAGCTTGACGACATCACCTTCGACTATGTGGAGAACAAGGAAGTGGAAATATCTATATTGAATGTGGGTAACAATAGCTGCAAGGTGAAGTTTACTATGCCGGACAACTGCATGTCATATCTTGTTGGAGCGATACCGGCCGATTCCAATGAGGACCTTGTGGAATATATCCAAAAAAATGCTTCGGGGAACTTTACGGAGAGCACAGAATTTGAGTTCAACAACCTGAAGTCGGGAGTTGATTATTATATTATGGCGTTGCCATTCGATAAGTATGGATTGTCCACTGTGCTTTCAAAGCAGATGGTGAAGACCAGTTCGCTTGAATACAAGAATGAAACGTCGAATTTCTTCGATGTGGATTATTGGGGAGACTATGCCTCTCTTGGCTATCAGAACTTCGTAATCCGTCTGGGTGATTGTCCGCACGATGGCATCAACCCGAGAGGTAACGGCAAGATCTATAGCTTCAGCATACACTGCAAAACAGCCGACGGCACAACCGAACCGATGCCTCTGCCTGGTACCTATACATATTATATTGATGGAAATCCCACTGACATGACAATGGATGGCCAGTGTGAGTTGGATAAGTATTCCAACTACCAGTCAGAGACCAACTATACAGGTGAGGGCATGAAGTTCAACCAGGCTACTCTTACGATAGAGAAGAATGCAGACGGTACTTACAAGGTGATAGCTAAGATACAATTGCAGAACAACGAGTGTGTAGCCGTAACATATACCGGAGTTTGCAGCGTATATAGGGACAAAACATTCAAGGGTTATACCGGACCAAACCTTGACAGAGATCTCGAGTTCACTTGCGATTATGCCTCTCCATACGACCTTGACGGTGTCTGTTTCGAAATAATGGATGGCGGCAATCCTTATGCAGAGGGAGCTTCATGGTACAAGCGCAACCGCATCATGATTTTCATGGAAGATGATGGTCATGGCAAACCGCGCGTGGGTACATTCCCTGTGACAGAAGATGGCGCAAACGGCACTGTGGCTAAGGGCTACTATAAGATTATGGGTGCTGGAGTATATGGCCAGGTAGGTACATGTTACCAGTATTTGGACAATCCAGCTGTTATGGCAACATTTGGCTTCGTGTCGAGCGGTTCTATCACAATCAGCAAGGATGAGGCGACAGGAGATTATACAATCTCTACAGACTTCGTTACAGACAAGGGCAAGTCTATCAAGGCCACATACACTGGTCCGTTCATCAGCAATGGAAAGGCTGCACCACGCAAGCAGCGTGAGGCTCGTATCAGTCCACTCAACAAATAGAACCCCGTTGGGACACAGACAATACCGACCGACAGTTTATAGTTAGAACGTATTAATAGCGATATGGTAATTAGAATCTCATCCTGTGATCAAGGGTGAGATTCTTTTGTTAGTATGCTCGGCACGAGTATTGTCTAACGGGTGCAAGTCCCAAGTAAGCCCTAATAGCGGAAATTACATAGCCAAAGGCAAGGGTGTCCATCGTGAGTTGGAATCTGAAAGAAACCGGCGGCAAATGCCTTTTATGATTAGCATTTACCTCCTACCCGATTGTTTCCAATACGGCCTGCTGAATTAGGAAAACAACTAGAACAACTTTTACAACAAGTGACAACGCTTCGCGGGGATTGCCTCTTCGAGGCCCAAGCAGACCAAAGGTTGCTTGTAGCGAAACAACAATATACAACGCTTTGCCAGGACAATCAGCAGGAATAGATATAGCCCTGACTATAACACAACTTCATGTGTCATTACAAATATCGGATGAACCAAAAACCAAGGAGGTAGTGCGGCTGCTACTCCCCGCCGATGGTGAGCGTCTGGTCGCAATAGTCCGTGACGGCCATTCTGTGGGTGACGAAGATGATGGTCTTGTCCGAGTCTTTGAGGACGTTGGCCAGGAGCTGTCGCTCCGTTTCGGGGTCGAGGGCCGAGGTAGCCTCGTCGAAGAGCATGATGCTACGGTTGCGGAGCAAGGCACGGGCGATGGCGATGCGCTGCGCCTGTCCTTCGCTTAGTCCGCCACCCTGTTCGGTGCACGCTGTGTTGAGGCCGTCGGGCAGGTCGAAGACGAAGTCGGCACAAGCCTTGCGTAGCGCCTCCACCATCTCCTCGTCCGTGGCATTGAGTTTGCCCAGGCGCAGGTTGTCGCGTATGGATCCGCTCAGCAGCGTGTTGCCCTGTGGTACATAGGCCAGGTTGCAGCGTGTGCGGGGCGAGAGCGGGTGGGCCGATTGGCCGTCATAGAGTTCGATACACCCATCCTTGGGCGAGAGCAGGGCGAGCAGCAGGCGGACGAGCGTTGTCTTGCCCGCTCCCGTCGGACCGAGGATGGCCGTGCAAGATCCCGGGCGGAAGTCGAAGGACAGGTGGTCGATGACATTCTCCGTGCCGTCGTCGTAGCAATAGGTTGCCTCCCGGAGGCGGATGCCACAGGGGGAATCCATCCACAGAGGAGCTCCCTGCTCCTCCGTTGGGTCCTCCTCCAGTTCCATCAGTCGCTCTGCTGCCGTCATTACGCCCACGAAAGCCGGGACGAGACGCGTCAGCTGGCGGGCAGGCGACTGGATGCGTGCCACCAGTTGTAGGAAAGCCGTCATGCCACCAAAGGTCAGCGATCCCGCCGACATGCGTATGGCAGCCCAGGCGAAGGCCACCAGGTAGCAGAGGGAGAAGCCCAAGTTGAGGATGAGATTGGAGAGGACGGAGAACTTCGTGCGGCGCACGACATTCTGCCGCAGCTTGCGCTGCTCGTCCTCCAGTCTATCGACCGCATGGTCGGTGTCTTCAAGCGTCTTGATGAGCGTCTGGTGCTGGATGGTCTCCTGCAGGACGCTCTGCACGACCGAGTCGCTCTTGCGCACCTCGCGTGTCAGTCGGCGCATCCGCCGCATGTAGATTTTGCTGAAGAGAGCGAAGAGCGGAATAGCCAGGACGATGATGATCGCCAGTCGCCAGTCCATCTGTAGCAGGTAGAAGAACGCACCACAGAAGAGCAGTACCTTGCTGAGCGTGTCGGGGATGGTCTCGGTGAGAAACGACACCACCTGGGCCACATCTGTCTCCAGGCGGTTGAGTACGTCGCCAGAGTGGCGCCGCGCCTTGCCGCGCCAGGTGGAACGCAGGATGCGGTCGAGCATCTGCTGCTGCATGCGGTTCTGCGCGCGAATGCCCAGCAGGTTGCGCACCCAGACCGAGGCGATGCTCAGCGCAAACCCCATCAGGACGAAAGATGCCATCACGGCCACCGACGCGAGGATGCTGCCCTCGGCGGCATGAGAGGCCACGTCGATGGCGTGCTGAATGGCCCATACCGACCCGAGTGATACCGCCACGTCGCCCAGTCCGATGAGGGCGTTGAAGAGTGCCTGCCGGCGGTTTCCACGCCAGGCATGCCAAAGCCACCGGGCGATCATCGTCGCCGGATACTGACGGTTGGCCTCTTGCAGCTTGCCGCCGGAGAGTCGGTCGAGGACTCTCGCTATTTTCCCCGTTATACTCATGGTGCTATCGGATATGTGATTTTTGCGCCCCCTGCTTTATTGTCTTGGGTCAGCCCCCCACATCAGTTTTTCGCGTAGGGTACTGAAGTAGGTGATATCCCCCCGCACGACCATCTTCGCCTCGTAGGGCGCGCGGCGGATGGTCATCACCGTCCCCTCGTGGAGTTTGGTCGCCTCACCATCGATGGCGATCATGAAGTTGTGGCTCCGGCTCTTCACCTCCAGGCGTATCTCGCTGGTGTCTGGGAGCACGATGGGGCGTGTGCTCATGCTGTGGGGAGCCACTGGCGTGAGTGTCAGTACCTTCGACTGTGGCACGACGATCGGTCCGCCATTGCTCAGCGAGTAGGCCGTGGATCCTGTCGGCGTGCTCACGACGAGGCCGTCGGCCTGGTAGGTGTTGAGATACTGCCCGTCCACGGTGGCGCGGACCGTGATCATCGCGGCAAAATCGCGCTTGAAGAGCGAGATGTCGTTGAGCGCATAGGGATAGATGCCGAGCGGCTCCCCCTCCGTCTCGATGCCGATGACTGACCGCGAGTCGATGCGATAGCGCCCCTGGTAGATGTCCTCCACGGCCGTGGCAAACTCCTCGGGCAGCACGCTGGCCAGGAAGCCGAGCCGCCCCATGTTGATGCCGAGCATCGGGATCTGCTTCTCGCCGACACGACACGCCGCCTTGAGCACCGTGCCGTCACCACCCAGGGAGAGGGCGAAGTCGGCCTCGAAGTCGCGGCCATCGATCAGCTCGTCGATATCCAGCCGGTAGCGGAGGATCTTCGAGAGTTGCCGGGCGAACTGCCGCTCCATCAAAATCTTGGCCCCATGCTGGCGCAGGACGCTCAGTATCGAACCGATGCGGGCGGTGTCGCGCGCCTTGTAAGTGTTGCCAAAAATGGCAAAACGTAGCCTTTGCTCCGTCATAATTGGTCGATTAATCATTCTTTTCGCTGCTTTTATACGCCGTTTCAAAAGGTTTTCGTATATTTGCAGTTGGAAATTTTCCGCAAAAATAATTATTTTAAACGAGAAACAAGACTTTAAAGCAGAATATTATGGCAAAAGTGTATGAATTTCTGGCCGACGGCTTTGAGGAGATCGAGGCGCTGGCGCCTGTAGATGTCCTTCGCAGGGGTGGTGTGGAGACTGTGACGGTGAGCATCATGGGCCGTCGCGAGGTCGTTTCCGCCCATGGTGTGACGGTCGTCGCTGACCTGATGATCGAAGAGGCTGGCGACTTCTCGGATGCTGACATGCTCCTGCTCCCTGGCGGAATGCCCGGCAGCACCAACCTGCGTGACCACCAAGGGGTGATAGCGGCCCTTCAGCGTCAAGCACAGGCCGGGAAGCGCGTCGGAGCCATCTGTGCCGCTCCCCTTGTGCTGGCCCATGCCGGCCTGTTGCATGGTCGCCGTGCCACGATCTATCCCGGCATGGCTGCCCACCTCGGCGACGCTATCTACGAGGAGAAGTTGGTCGTGGAGGACGGATTGATCACCACGGCTGAGGGACCTGCCGCCGTGCTGCCCTATAGCTATCGTCTCGTCTCCTACTTCCGTGGCGATGAGGCTGCGCAGAGCATTGCCAAGGGAATGGTGTATGACCGTTTGCTTCGCGAGGGATGAAACGCTATGTCGTGATCGTGGCTGGTGGTAAGGGCACGCGTATGGGGGCGGACGTGCCCAAGCAGTTTCTGCCCATCAGCGGACGCCCCGTCCTCATGCGGACGCTGGAGCGTTTTCATGAGTTTGATCCTGAGATGCATCTTGTTGTCGTCCTCCCTGCCGATCAGCAGGACTACTGGCGGGCGCTGTGCGAACGCTATCATTTTGACTTGCCCCATGCCTTGGCCACGGGGGGTGCCACCCGTTTCGACTCTTCGCGCTATGGACTGGCTCTGATCCCCGACGACGAGGCCGCCCTGGTAGCCGTCCATGATGGCGCGCGCCCCTTTGTCTCTACCGAGACGATCGGCCGCTGCTTTGCCAAGGCAGAGGAGGTGGGAGGTGCCGTCCCCGTCCTTCCCGTCACGGACACGCTCCGTCGCAGAACAGAAGGGGAGGGGAGCGAGACCGTAGATCGGAGTCGCTACTTTCGTGTGCAGACCCCGCAGGTCTTCGACGTGCGCCTCCTGAAGGAAGCCTATGCCCAACCCTACCGTCCGGAATATACCGACGACGCCAGCGTCTATGAGTATTCGGGCGCGCATCGGGTGGCCCTCGTCGAAGGCAATGTCGAGAACGTCAAGCTCACCACGCCTTTCGACCTGCTGGTGGGCGAGACTTTGGCCCATGAGGCATCGGCTGAGTAGCCATGCCGCATGGGATAACCTATTAAGATAAAAGAAACAATGAGTCTACTCGAACAAGACATCATGTACCTCCCCGGGGTTGGGCCGCGTCGCAAGGACCTGCTCAACAACGAACTGGGTGTGGCTACCTATGGTGACTTGCTGGAGTATTTTCCTTATAAGTATGTCGATCGGACGAAGATCTATCGCATCTCCGAACTCACGGGCGACATGCCCTTCGTCCAGATCAAAGGCCATATCCTTAGTTTTGAGAGCCACGAACTGTCGCCGAGGAAGAAACGGCTCGTAGCCCATTTCACGGACGGGACGACCATCTGCGACTTGGTGTGGTTCAACGGGGTGTCGTATGCTGCCAAGACCTATCTAATAGGTAAGGAGTATGTCGTCTTTGGCAAACCGGGGGTCTATAACGGGCGCATCCAGTTTACGCATCCCGACCTCGACGATGCCTCGCAGTTGCAACTCAACGATATGGGGATGCAGCCCTACTATGTCACTACCGAACGCATGAAGAAGGCAGGGGTGACGAGCCGGAGCGTGGAGAAACTCACCAAGACCCTGATCGGAAAGTTGTCCCAACCGCTACCCGAGACGCTGCCACCCTATATCACGGGACCGCTGCACCTTATCTCCCGCGATGAGGCCCTGCGCAAGATCCACTATCCCAAGACCGTGGAGGACACCCAGCGGGCACGCCTCCGACTGAAGTTTGAGGAACTCTTCTACGTCCAGCTCAATATCCTCCGCTATGCTTCCGATCACCGCCGCAAGTATCGGGGCTATGTCTTCGGAAAGATTGGCGACCGCTTCAATGGCTTCTATGCCCACCACCTGCCCTTTGCGCTGACCAATGCGCAGAAGCGGGTGATGCACGAGATACGCGAGGACGTGCGGTCGGGACGCCAGATGAACCGCCTCCTGCAGGGAGACGTGGGGTCGGGCAAGACGCTGGTGGCGCTGATGGCCATGCTGATAGCCTTGGACAACGGATTCCAGGCCTGCATCATGGCGCCGACGGAGATCCTGGCCGAGCAGCATCTGCAGACCATCCAGGCGTTTCTGCAGGGGATGGAGGTGCGCTGTGAGCTACTGACGGGTATCGTCAAGGGAAAGCAGCGCAAGGCCGTACTGGAGGGTCTGGCCGATGGGAGTGTGGATATCCTCGTGGGTACGCATGCTGTCATCGAGGAGACGGTGCAGTTTCATCGCCTGGGCCTTGCCGTCGTTGACGAGCAGCATCGCTTTGGTGTGGCGCAGCGGGCGAAGTTGTGGGCGAAGAGCAGCAATCCGCCTCATATCCTCGTGATGACGGCCACGCCGATACCGCGCACGCTGGCCATGACGATCTATGGAGACCTCGACGTGAGCGTCATCGACGAGCTGCCGCCGGGACGCAAGCCCATCGTCACCCTACATAAATATGACAACCAGCTCACCTCGCTCTACCAAGGGATCCGCAAACAGATCCAGCAGGGACGCCAGGCCTATATCGTCTTCCCCGTCATCAAGGAGAGCGAGAAGAAGGACCTGAAGGACTTGGAGAGTGGTTTCGAGGCGCTGAAGGAGGTGTTTCCAGACCTTCGGCTGAGTAGGGTGCACGGCAAAATGAAGTCGAAGGAAAAAGAGGAGGAGATGCGACGCTTCGTTAGTGGTGAGACGCAGATCCTGGTGGCCACTACCGTGATAGAGGTGGGGGTCAACGTGCCCAACGCTTCGGTGATGGTGATCCTCGACGCCCAACGCTTCGGCCTCTCCCAGCTCCATCAGCTCCGCGGGCGCGTGGGACGAGGCGCAAAGCAAAGTTTTTGCATCTTGGTGACGAAGTATGAGCTCTCGCGCGAGACGCGGAAGCGCATCGACATCATGTGTGAGACCAACGACGGATTTGAGATAGCGGAGGCCGACCTCAAACTGCGTGGTCCGGGCGACCTGGAGGGAACGCAGCAGAGTGGCATGGCCTTCGACCTGAAGATAGCTGATATCGCGCGGGATGGGCAACTGGTGCAGATGGCGCGGGAACAGGCGCAAAAGATCATTGATGCCGACCCCACCTGTGACCGGCCAGAATATACCATGCTGTGGGAAAGGTTGCGGGCGCTGAGGAAGACCAACGTCAACTGGGCGGCTATTTCGTGATCCCTTTTCAAGGGGAGTAGGGGTGGAAAAAGAATGTTTTTTAGAATATTAAAAACTGTTCATGACCTACTTTTGACTGTTAAAAACTTCATAAAATCGGTTTCCGCCGTAACCTTTTTGAAATCTTTTTGTTACCTTTGCAATCGTGCTTTTGAGTTTTAGAGAAGGCATTTCTCGCCTTCCCTTGTCTTTTTGGAATAGAACTTCGTCTTTTCCTTGCACAATCATTACAGAATAATGACAAAAATAGAAAATGAGTTTTAGAAAGATAGTACAGACATTCGCAATAGCAACAGTCATGGCATTCTCCTGCCATAACGCATCGGCTCAAGACCTGCTTGCTCGTCAAGCACCCGTCGATCGCCGTGCGGCAAGTGTTGACACAATGGTTTTCAACCGTTTGAGAATGAAAGAGAATGCACAGATGCCAGCAAGCGACTTGTACGACACGTGGAGCAACTCCCGCGTACATGTCTCTGGTGTCCTCCCCGATGAATACCGTATCGATCTCCGAGGCTTCCACATGCCGACGCCCAGTCGTGTCGTCACCAGTAATTTTGGTCGCCGTTGGGGTCGCGCTCACCAAGGTCTTGATATCAAAGTCTATATCGGCGACACCATCCGTGCCGCATGGTCGGGCAAGGTGCGCGTTGTGAAGTATGACGCCCGCGGCTATGGCAAATATGTCGTGATCCGTCACCCGAATGGTCTGGAGACCTACTACGGCCACATGTCGAAGCAGCTCGTCAGCGCCAACGAATATGTCAAGGCTGGTCAGCCTATCGGCCTGGGTGGCAACACGGGACGTTCCACGGGTTCTCACCTCCACTTTGAGACCCGCCTTTGCGGACACGCCTTGAATCCCGCACTTTTCTTCGACTTCCCCAACCAGGATATCACGGGCGACTTCTACGCCTATCATAAGAGCAATGCCGCCAGCGAGTCGGCTCGCGCTACTGCACTCCGTGGTACGGCCTCCAGCCGTGGTTATAGCCGCGAGAACATCCAGGGTGATGGCAAGGGCGCCAGCTACAACAGCCGCCGTGGGGTAGAGGCAGAGCGCCAGTCTGCCCATGAGACCTCCTCCAGGGAAACGCGTCAGGCCCGTCCTGCCGCTACGGGAGAGATCCAGTATCACAAGGTACAGCGTGGCGAGACGCTTCAGTCGATTGCCACGGCTTGCGGAACGAGCGTTGAGCTGATCTGTAAACTCAACGGCATCGGTCCCTACACCCGCGTAAGTCCAGGCGACCTGCTGAAGTATCAGGCCAACTGATACGTCCCTGATCTCACCATGATCTAATCTCTAATAGAATCTTCCTTGCGGGCCTGCTGGCAAAAGACCGCTTTTGATAGCCCTGCAAGTTTCACGAATAGCACATCCCCTTCTCTTTGATATCTGTAAAGAGAGGGGGATGTGTCTTTTTTTATGGTTCGTCCGAAATGAAATGGTGGTTTGTTGGTGTTGTTTTCAATAGGACCGGCTGAATTGGAAAAACAACCAAAACGCCCAATACAACATATTACAACGCTATCCTTGCGCGTACCTTTCTATTATATGTTTTTCCTTTATGACTATTCTTCGGCTTTGCCATCGGTCTTATCCTCGGCCTTATCCTCGGTCTTGTCTGCGACCTTGTCCTCGGCCTTTTCTACCGCCTTGTCCTCGCTTTTGCTCTCGGCTTCAACCTCCACTTTTTCTTCGATATTTTCCTCCACCTTCTCTTCGATATTTTCCGATGCATTTTCTTCTGCCGTGGCCTTTGGGCGGTTGAGGCGCATGCGGATCATCTCTTGGGTTGCGGCGATCTGATTGGTGGCATGGCGGTATGCGCTCCGGATCTGGTAGTTATAGACCAGGCAGGTGGTGAGCATATAGAAGACCACTTGTGCCCACAGGGCGTTATACTCCACCTGGATGTCCTGGATGGTTGCCCCCATCGCGTTCATGCGGACGAAGCCGCGTATGCCGAAGGTGGAGGGAATGAGCCAGCCGATCGTCTGCCATGCGCCAGGAATGCCCTCCTTGGGCCAGCTGACGCCACTGAGGAAGAGGAAGGGAACGGAGGTGAAGACCACCAGTAGCATGATGTTCTCCCTGTAGCGGACCACACACGAGATGGTCATGCCAAAGAAGATCGTGGCGAGCAGGAAGGGGACGATGAACGCCAGGTAGTCGGAGAAATGGAGCAACTGCGTGAGGTGGAACATCCTGGGCACGCCCAGCAGGACGTAGCAGGCGAGCACCATGTAGATCATGAAGTAGCACATCGACTTGCCACAGACGATACGGAAGATGCCGTTGTAGTGGCGGCTGACGGGCACGAGGTCGCGGTAGCGGTTGTTCTCTCGTGCCGTACCGGCAGAGAGCCCGATGCCCAGCAGGAGTGTTTGCTGGAGGATCAGGACGAGCACGCCCGGCAATAGGAAGTTGCCATAGCCCCCTGTGGGGTTGAAGATCTGTACCGCATCACAGACCAAGGGCTCGGTATTGATCTCCTCGTCACGTTCCGTAGTGCTCATCGACTTGGGCTTCTGTATCTCGCTATTGATCTCTGTCGCCACGGTCTGGGCAGTTTGATAGATGGCCTTGTAGGTCAGCATCATGCTCATGTCGCAATAGACACTCAGGTGTGACTGTTCGCCACGCCCTATCTTCTGTTCGAAGTCGGAGGGGATGTAGAGCACACCATTGGCAGCCTCCTTGCCAATGAGGTCATGTGCTTCCTGCAGGTTGTTGCAGTAGTAGGCCACGCGCACGTCGGGTGAGGCATCGACCCGTCGGAGCAGTTCGCGGGAGAGCTGCGAGTGGGAGTTGTCCACGACGGCTACGGGCACATCGTGTACCCTTTCGTTGTTGTAGATCCACGAGTAGAGGATCGGATAGCCCAAGGGGACGAGGATGAAGAAGATGAGGACGCCTTCGTCCTTGAAGGTGTTCTTCATCTCCAGCCACCAGATATAGCAGGTGTCATGGATGGATTCGGACATCGCATGGAGGATTCCTTTGATTCTTTTCATGCCTTTAGGGTATGTAAACGTATTCGAGCATGGCCTTCTTCGTGCGGTACATCGTCAGCAACGGGAGCAGGGCGAACAGCACCAGGGCCGCTATGTGGACGTAGCCGTCGGCGAGCGGGAAGCCCTTGAAGATGTTGAGCTGGTAGATCATCCAGTAGTGGCGAAGCGGGAAGAGGTAGGAGAGACCCTGTATGATGGGGTCCATGGCGGCGACGGGGAAGGTGGCGCCGCAGACGCTCACCCCGAGCACGCCCCAAAGCGAACTGATACTCATCGACATGCGCAGGGAGGGCATCAGTCCGAAGATGAAGATGCCGAAGCCTTCGCTCGCCAACACCATCAGGAGCGTGAGCAGCAGGATGGAGGACAGGCCGCCAGGGTGGGGGAAGTCGAGATGGCCGAAAATATAGATCATATAGCCGAGGAAGACCGTGGTGAAGATCAGAAACTGTGGGAGAAACTTTCCCGCCAGGGCCACGACGATATTATAACCCGAGAGGCGCATCCAGTCTCGCCCCCGCCCGAACTTCAATTCCGTACCGATGGAATAGACGGTAATGAGGAATATGAAGATGCCAAAGATGCCCGGCACCATGATGCTGGAGAGGTAGATGTTGTAGTTGGACCACGGATTGCCGGTCATGTGGAGGTCGATGGTGATGGGCTGCAGAAAACTCATGATCTCCTCGCCCGACTTGCCCAGCATCTGGAGTTTCGCCTGGCCTATCGAGGCAGCCCCGAGGGCCGTGATCGTCTTGAGGTCGCGAAAGACCAGGTTGCCCGGAAGCATTATGGCCGCACTATAATAGAACGAGACGTGCGGCTGCTTGGAGGCCAGCAAGTCGGCTGTCATGCCGTCGGGAAAGAGGATGAAACCATAGATCTCGCCCCGTTGGATGGCCTTGCGCGCGTCCGCGACGCTGGGGTAGTAGTCCTTGACCTGGGTCGTCTGGAAACTGTTGAGGCGGCGCACCATGGCCCTTGTCACCTCCGACCGGTCTTGGTCCACGACACCCACGGGCAACTTTGCAGGTTGCCCCTCGTCGAGGATGGAGGTGAAAAAAAACGTCACCACGATAGGGAACACCACCATGCAGAACAGGTAGATCGGATTGCGGGCTATCTGTCCGCATTCCCGTGCCGCTACGCGCAGCGTCCGCATCAGTATCTCGCCCGGTTTCATGCTTGCTTGCGATATGGAGTAATGGTCGTTATGCTTCTATATTTTGTTATGTGTCGGGGAAGGATCCTGTGTCGAGGAAGAATCCTATGCCGGATGCCTTCGGGATGCCTACGGGAAGGCTATCGCTTGAGGATGATGGACATGCCCGGACGCAGACCGTCGATCTTCGTCTCGGGGCGCGCCTTCACCTCGAAGGTCTTCAGGTCATACTGTCCCGTGGTCTTGGTGGCCTTCCATACGGCATAGGACCCCTGGTCCTTGATGGCATAGACCCGCATCTTGATCTGCTTGTCGAAGGCAGGGACGTAGGCAGAGAATGTGTCGCCGACCTTGAGACCCTTCAGCTGGTCCTCGCGCACGTTGAAGGTGCCCCACATGTCGTCCATCATCTCGACGCTCATGATGGGACTGCCCAGGCCGACCAGTTCGCCTACCTTCGGATAGATGGTCGATACCTCGCCATCGTGGGTGGCTATCTGTACCGTCTCGCGCAGCACGGACTTCACGACCTTCACAGCCTCCTTGGCAGCCTGCGCCTGTTGGCGTGCCGCCCGTTTCGACTCGTCGCGCGCACCCTCCTTGGCCAGTTCCCATTGTGCCTTGGTGGCAACACATTGTGCCTCGGCCACCTGCAAGGCCGCCTGTGCCTCGTCGCGCTTCTGGGCCGATACCACGCCCTCGTTGTAGAGCCTGTTCAGACGGCCATAGGTCTTCTCGGCCACCTCCTTGGCCGCCACGGCCTGTTGGTAGATCTGGTAGGCGCTCTCCACGGTCTGGCTACGGGTGGGCGCGGAGGTGAGGTCGCTCAGGGCCGTCGTGGCATTGGCCGTGGCCTGCGCTACCTTCTCCTGGGCGTCGATCTCGGGGATCTCGAGGATGGCGAGTGTGTCGCCCTTCTTGACATGGTCGCCCTCCTTCACTTTCAGATCGACGATGCGGCCCGGCAACTTGCAGGCCACGCGGTATTCGCTGACCTCTATCGATCCCTGGATGACCTCGGGGTCTTCTTTGAAAAGGAAGTAGCCCACGAGGCCCACGATGATGACGACGGTCGTGAAGCCCAGGATGGCGAGCAGGATGTTGTTATGCTGTGATTTTGCTGACATGATAGTATATATGAGCTGTTAAAATGATTATTTGCCGATTGTTCCCATCGCCTTGTGGAGCGAGGTCTGTGCCAGTCGCACGTCGATCTCCGCGTCCAGATGCTGTGTCTGTGCCATAAGCCATGCCGTCTGTGCGCGTTGCACGTCCGTGACGGTCATCACCCCCTCCTTGAATCCCAGGTTGGCACAACGCAGGTTCTCCTCCGCGGCTGCGAGGTTCTTGCGCGACTTCTCCAGTTTGAGTGTTGCCTCCTTCAGTTGGAAGCGACTTTGCTCCACCTGGAGGTTGATCTTGCTGCGCAGGTCGCTCAACTCCAAGTTGGCGATGGTCGTCATGGTCTTGGCCGAACGGGTGCGATACTTGCTCTCTCCCCAGTTCCAGATGGGCACCTGCATGACGATACCGATATTCCATACGCCCGCAAACTTCTGCTCAAAGCCGTTGAAGACATTCGGATTGGAGACGAGGTAGCCACCCGTGAGGGCGATGTGGGGTTTGTAGAGCGACTGGATGAGGCGCGTGTTGAGTTCGGTCATATCGACCAGGTTGGTCAGCATCCTCACCTCGGGGCGTGCGCTGAAGGTAGTGTCTGTGGCATAGGCCCCCATGCTCATGCGGTCGGGCATGGCCTGGGAGACGCCCTCGTCGGCTAGACGGAGCTCGCCATTGAGCGGGAGGCCACAGAGTTCGCAGAGTGCCATCTTCACCAGGGCCACACCATCCCGTGCGCGTGTCAGCTCGAGGTCTGCCGTGTTGACCGCCACATCGACCTTCAGTCCGTCGGATCGTGTGGCCACGCCCTCTTGGATCATCTTCTGCACGTCCTGCTGGAGCTGCTCCACCAGCGACTTGTACTGTTCTGCCAGCCGCTCCTTGTTCTTGAGCGAAACGGCCATCCAGTAGGCGTTGTCGACGGCGTAGAGCACGGTCTGGCGCTTGTTCTCCAAATTGTTGTGTGCCAGTTCTTCCCCCTTGGCAGCCAAATCGTTGGCCGTCTTGATGGCTCCACCCATATAGACGGGCTGCGTCACCATGATGGCTCCCGTGTACATGTTCTTGTTATTGGTTCGGAACGCGTCGCGAACGGCCTGCCCGATATTGTTCAAGGCCTCCGTGGCGGGCGTGCCGGCTCCCGAGAGCATGTTGCCAAGTCGCTGGGCCACTTCCGGGCTGATGATGCCCTGCTGGGCCCACTCGGAGATGTTGGCCGACAGGTTGTTGCTGAGTTGCCCGATCGAGTTGTTGCCCAAGTTGCTGAGGCTCGACTTCTGCTCGCTATTGAGGAGGGACACCTCCTTGCTGAAATGCGTATAGCCCGCCAGTCCACCCACGCGGGGCAGGTATTTGGTCTTGGCCACGTTGTGGGCTTCTTCGGCCACTTCGATGGCAAGGCTCGACACTTTCAGTTGCCGATTGTTCTGCAAAGCCAGTTCGCGGCACCTTTCCAGCGAGAGAACGCCTTGTGCATACGAGCCAACCATACCGAAAAAGCAGCATGCCGTGATAAGAAATTTCTTCATAGAACTATAATGACCTGTCGTTATAACAGTTGCAAAAGTAAGTTTTTTCACCCAAAAGAGGGTATAAAAATAGATTACATTTCCTTTAAAATATAAAAATAGGAGAGAGATGAGGAAAAAACGGACAATAGATTTCCGCCAAGTCCTTTCCTCCCTTCCTATGGAATCCTATTCGACAGGGTAGAAATGGAACTGATGGTCTTCGAGGCGCATCTCCGCCAGTCCATAGCGCACGAAGCGGGCCAGCAGGGTGATGCTGGCGCGTCGGTTGACCTGCGAGAGGCGCACTAGGCGGTTGAGCGTTTCGCCAGGGTGTTCGGCCAGGGCGCGCATCATCTGCTGGGCTGTCTCGCCATACTCCATCTGGTTGGAGGCCCGTTGCTCCTGCTGCCACATCTCCAGGTGGACAGGAGAGGCGGCAATGTTCTCATCCTTGATGCGGACGTAGGCGTGAGGGGTGCCTTCCTCGTCGATAGCTTTGATGGGCTTGCGCTGGGCCGGAGGGATGGTGGCGATGACGACCGAGCGGCCCTCGACATGCAACGTGTCGAAGCGGATGGCACTCTCGGGCGTGCAATACTTGAATGCGGCTGCGTGCATCATGAAGATCTCCTCCTCGCTCTTCACGCCACTAATATGGCCGTCGTCGCGCACGCCAATGAGCAGGCGTCCACCACGGGTGTTGGCGAAGGCCGAGACCGATCGCGCCAACTTGGCCGCCTCCTGTATCTTGTATTTGAAGTCCTGCTGGTCGTGCTCGCCTTCTTCGATGAGCTTGCGCAGGTATTGCTCGTCTGTCATCCTTTGATTCCTTAGTTGGTTTGGGCGTGCAAAGGTAGTCAATTCCACCCAAACGGCCAAACGGAGGATGGGCGAACTGCCGCCTTGCCGAGGGGTGATCAGCCTTTTTAAGCGGTTGCTTTGTGAGAATGCGGAAAATTCTTCGTACCTTTGCCCAAAAATAACGACAATATGCAACTGTATCCCAAATTGATTACCGATGCCCTGGAGAAAGTGATCTACCCGGGCACGAAGAAAAATCTCGTCGAGAGCGAAATGCTGGCCGACAGCATCCGCATCGATGGCAACAAAGTGAGTTTCACGTTGATATTCCCCCGCGATACCGACCCGTTCATGCAATCGACCATCAAGGCTGCCGAGGCTCAGATCCACTACTCCATTGGCGAGGAGGTGGAGGTGACGATCCATACGGAGTTTCGCTCCGCCAAGCGTCCCGAGCCGGGCAAGATGCTGCCCCAGGTGAAGAATGTCATTGCCGTCAGTTCGGGCAAGGGTGGCGTTGGCAAGAGCACGGTCTCTGTCAACCTCGCCATCTCCCTGGCCAAGTTGGGCTACAAGGTGGGTATCCTCGATACCGATATCTTTGGCCCCAGCCTGCCCAAGATGTTTGGCGTGGAGGGCGCTCCTATCTATAGTGTGGAGAAGGACGGTCGCCAGCTCATCGAGCCCCTGGAGAAATATGGAGTCAAATTGCTCTCCATCGGTTTCTTCGTCAATCCCGAGACGGCTACGCTCTGGCGTGGTGGCATGGCCTCCAATGCCTTGAAGCAGCTCATTGCTGATGCCGACTGGGGTGAGCTCGACTATTTCGTGCTCGATACGCCACCGGGCACCTCCGACATCCATCTCACCCTCCTTCAGTCGCTTGCCATCACGGGCGCCATCATCGTCTCGACCCCGCAGAAGGTGGCTCTCGCCGACGCACGCAAGGGTATTGACATGTACCTCAACGACAAGGTGAACGTCCCCATCCTTGGTCTGGTGGAGAACATGGCATGGTTTACGCCGAAGGAGTTGCCCGAGAACAAGTACTTCCTCTTTGGCAAGGACGGCTGCAAGAATTTGGCCAAGGAGATGGAACTGCCTTTGCTGGCCCAGATCCCTATCGTGCAGGGTATCTGTGAGAGTGGCGACGAGGGAGAGCCTGCCGCGGTCAATACCGAGTCGATTGTGGCCCAGTCCTTCCTCTGTCTGGCGCAGAGTGTCGTGACGGTAGTCAATCGTCGCAACGCCCGTCTGCCGAAGACGAAGATCGTCGAGGTCAACAACAAGTAGGGGAGGGAGTTTCCCCCTACTTCCCACCCCTGCTTCTTGGGCCAAGCCGTGGTGTTTGTGCCTTGGGCTATAAGTCGTGGTGATTGTGCCTTGGGCTATAAGCCGTGGTGTTTGCGCTTTTGGCTTATTAAAAACAATGGCGCCTATGTCTTATCAATTCAATAAATAAGGAAAGGAGAAAAGATGATTCACATAGCCAATCCGATTTACGACTCTGTCTTCAAGTATCTGATGGAAGACGAGCGCGTGGCGCGTACCATTCTCTCTGCCTTGCTCAAGAAGGAGGTGGTCAGCGTGGAGATGCGTCGCAACGAGTATGCCAATGTCGGTCGCAGGGACATCTCCATGTTTCGCATCGACTTTGGCGCGAAGGTGCGCGAGGCCGATGGTCGTGTCCACCTCGTCCTGATCGAGTTGCAGAAGACGTGGCTTCCCACGGAGACGCTCCGCTTCCGTCAGTATCTTGGTGCGCAATACAGCAACCAAGAAAATATGCTCAAAGAGGACCTTGCTCCCTCTCGCTATGCCATTCCTATGGTGGCGGTCTATCTCTTGGGCCATCTGGTGGGCAATATCACGGAGCCTGTCCTCTATGTGAAGCACAAGGCCTACAACTACGAAGGCCATGAGGTGACGGAGGGCATGCCCGATCCGTTTGTGGAGAGCCTGACCCACGACAGCATCATTGTGCAGATTCCCCGCCTCCATGGCCGCATCAACAACCGGCTGGACCGCGTGCTGAGTGTCTTCGACCAGACGCAGAAGGAAAAAGGCAATCCCCGCATGATCCGTCTGGACGAGACGCTCTATGCCGACGATAGCGACATGCGCCACATCCTCCATCGCCTTACCTCCGCCTCTACTGACGAGAATTTGAGGCGCGACATGGAGGTGGAGGACGAGTTTCTCTCGGTCGTCGAGGAGTATGACACGACCATCATGAAGCAGCAGGAGGAGCTCAAGACGATGGGTCATCAGTTGGCGGCTCAGGGTAGCCAGCTGGAGAAGGCAAACCGACAACTGCTGGAGCAAAGCGATAGGCTGCAAGAGCAGAATGATAAGCTGCAAGAGCAAAAGGATAAACTTCGCGCCACGGCACGTCTGTTGCGCGAAAGCGGGATGAACGTGCAGGCCATAGCCGAGGCCACGGGCTTGAGCAGCGAGGAAATAGAAAAGATCTGATGAGGCTTTGCTATAGATAGCAGGTTATGCTAAAGCAGGTTATGCAAAAGCTGGCAACGCTAAAGCAGGCAATGTAAGTGCTGGCAATCTAAGATTGACAACTATCGCTTGAGCTAAAAGTGCGCGAGGAATGCGTTCCGAAGCCAACGGAAAGTTTTTCTCGCGCATTTTCTTTAATCCTTAATTTATGCAACCCGTTGCGCAAAAACGAGGCGATTTCATCCCGTCTCAGAAACGTCCCTAAAAAAGAAAAAGCGTAATTTTGAATCGAAATAACTGACCCAAGTAATGAATATACGATTCAGCGTAGAATACCGGACTGAGTACGGGCAGGAGCTGATGCTCCATCTTTCGGAGGCTGGAAGCGGTGGTCTGAAGACTGCCGTAGAATATCGGATGCACACAGATGATGGCCAAACGTGGCATTGTGACATCCAGAAAGACTGGCCTTTGGGTACCGTTCTCTCCTATTATTATAGTGTGGAGCGTGGCGGCGCTACCGAGCGCCAGGAGTGGTTGGTGGTACCCCATCGTCTGGAACTGACGGCAGGTGGCACCAGCTACCGAGTCTATGACCATTGGAACGACCTTCCCGAGGATTCGTTCCTCTATTCCTCTGCCGTGAGCGACTGCCTCATGGAGGCCCGCCTGTCGGTCCCACCTGTGACCCGCTTTGTGCGGACCGTCCGCATCAGGGTGCGTGCTCCCCAGCTCCGCAAAGGCCAACGGCTTTATGTCGTCGGCCAGCAGCCCGCCCTGGGCCAATGGAAGATGGATCGTGCCGTCCCCATGACCGAGCATGCCGTGGGCGAGTGGATGGCCGATATCGATGTGTCACGCCTCTATGGCAGCCAGATGGAACTGAAGTTTGTTGCCGTGGAAGGCAACGACTTCAGCAAGAGCCTCTGGGAGTCGGGCGACAACCGTACCGTCACGTTGCCCTTGATGAGCGATGGCGAGGTGGTGGTCTATGACCTCACGGAAGTCTTCCTCCCCCTCGCTCCGCTTCGCGTGGCCGGCACGCTCGTCCCCGTCTTCTCCCTGCGCAGCAAGAGCAGTTTTGGCGTGGGCGATTTTGGCGACCTGAAGAAGATGATCGACTGGGTGGCCCTCACCCGCCAGCGCGTCTTGCAGGTGCTCCCCATCAACGATACTACCCAGACCCACACCTGGACCGACTCCTATCCTTATAGCTGCATCTCCATCTTCGCCATCCATCCACAGTACGTGGACCTGTCCGCCCTGCCCCAGTTGGCCGACAAGAAGGCGCGCATCGCCTACGAGCAGTTGCGTAGCGAACTCAACGACCTGCCGCAGATCGACTATGAGCGCGTACAGGAGGCCAAGACGGGCTACCTCCGCCTGTTGTTCGCCCAGGACGGGGAGCGCGTGATGGCAACCAAGGCCTATCGGCAGTTCTTCCAGGAGAACGAGCGTTGGCTCGTGCCCTACGCCCAGTATTGCAGCCTCCGCGACCGCTACGGATCTGCCGACTTCTCTACCTGGCCCGCCCATCACCAATGGGACGAGCACGATCGCAAGTCGCTCTCCACGCCCGGCACGAAAGCCTATGGCGAGGTGGCGTTCTTCTACTACGTCCAGTACCTCCTCTTCTCCCAGATGTCGGAGGCCCACGCCTATGCGCGCCAGAAGAACGTGATCCTCAAGGGCGATATCCCCATTGGCGTCAGCCGCTATGGTTGTGACGTTTGGATGGAGCCCCGCTACTTCAACCTCAACGGCCAGGCTGGTGCGCCCCCCGACGACTTCTCCGTCAATGGACAAAACTGGGGACTCCCCACCTACAACTGGGAGGAGATGCTCCGCGACGGATACCAATGGTGGGTGCGTCGCTTCCAGAGCATGGCCAGTTTCTTCGACGCCTACCGTATCGACCACGTGCTCGGTTTCTTCCGTATCTGGGAGATTCCCATCCACTCCGTCCACGGTCTGCTCGGACAGTTTCAGCCCGCCCTGGCCCTGACGCGCGAGGAGATCGAGGGCTATGGCCTCCATTGGCAGGAGGAACTCTTCACCACGCCCTTCATCACCGACTGGGTCCTCGACCGGGTGTTCCATGAGAAGGCCGCCTTCGTCCGCGACCATTTCCTGGAGCGCAAGACCGACTATTATTATCGGATGAAGGAAGCCTTCGACACCCAACGCAAGGTGGAAGCCTTCTTTGCCACCCTTGCTGCCGACGACGGCCAGCGTCGCGACTTCTTTGGCAAGGAGACGACCGTGCAGGACGCAGAAAACCTGCGCGACGGCCTCTATGCCCTGATCAGCGACGTGCTCTTCGTCCGCGACCATCGCGACCCCAACCGCTTCCATCCGCGCATCTGTGTGCAGCTCGACTTCGTCTATGAGAGCTTGTACGATAGCGACAAGGCCCTCTTCAACCGCCTCTACGACGACTACTTCTACCGTCGCAACAACCAGTACTGGTATGGCGAGGCCATGCGCAAGTTGCCCCGCCTCGTGGAGGCCACGCGGATGCTGGTCTGTGCTGAAGACCTGGGCATGGTGCCCTCCTGTGTGCCTTGGGTGCTCGACGCCCTGCGCATCCTCTCGCTCGAAGTGCAGAGCATGCCGAAGGACCCGGCCGACGAGTTTGGCCATACCGATCGTTTCCCCCATCGCTCCGTTTGCACCTTCTCCTCCCACGACATGCCCACGCTTCGCCAATGGTGGGACGAGGACTGGGACCGCACCCAGCACTATTACCAGACCATGCTCCATCGCCCAGGTGGCGCTCCCCATCCCCTCCCCGGATGGTTGGCCCGCGACGTGGTCGGCAGCCAGTTGGCCTCCCCCTCCATGCTTTGCGTCCTGAGTATCCAGGACTGGATGGCCGTAGATGAGAAGTTGCGTCTGGCTGATGCCAATGCCGAGCACATCAACATCCCGTCCAATCCCCACCACTACTGGCGCTACCGCATGCACGTCGCTATCGAGGACCTGATGCACAACCAGGACTTTAATGCCAACATGCGGGAGATGGTCGCTGAGTCGGGCCGCGACGCCTTGTAAGGCTTGCTGTCCCAAGGATGCCGGCCTGGGCGTGCCTATATGGATCGACCAGGCCGACCTCCCAACCTCATGACCTCCCGACCTCATGAAGCCCAGGCTGAGTTTTTTAAAAGGTAAAAACTGAACGCAAAGCCATTGAGAGACTTCAAGGCTATTGAGAATTTTCAAGGCTATTGAGAATTTTCATGGCCCCTTGAGAATTTTCATGGCCCCTTGAGACTTTAAGGTAAAAACTGAACTAAAGAAAATACTTTTTTAAGGTAAAAAATACTGTATCAGAATAATAAGAATGAAGACAACACTCCTATTTTCCGCCCTGCTGCTGCCCCTTTCGGTAGCCGCACAGACGGTCTCCTCGCCCAATGGGGCCATCAGCGTTTCCTTCTCGCTGGCTGATGGAGGCAGGCCGACCTACGAGATGACCTACAAGGGACGTCCCGTCGTCAAGCCTTCCCACCTCGGACTGGAGCTCGCCAAGGACAAGCACGCCACCAAGGGCTTCGCCGAGACGAGCCTCATGGACGGTTTCACCGAGTCCCATTCGGAGGTCTCCTCCTTCGACGAGACCTGGAAGCCCGTCTGGGGCGAGACGGCCACTATCCGCAACCACTACAACGAACTCCTCGTCAGTCTCTCCCAGGACCACACAGGACGCCAGATGAACATCCGCTTCCGCGTCTATGACGACGGCATGGGCCTCCGCTATGAGTTTCCCCAGCAGGACAGTCTCGTCTATTTCATCGTCAAGGAAGAGCACACGCAGTTTGCCATGACTGGCGACCATACCGCCTGGTGGCTGCCTGGCGACTACGACACGCAGGAGCAGGAGACCCAGGAGAGCCGCCTCTCCGAGATCCGCGCCCGTTTCCATGATGCCGTCAACTGGTCCAACTCTTCCGTGGCCAACTTCTCCGAGACGGGAGTACAGACCTCCCTGCAGATGAAGTCGCAGGACGGCCTGTATATCAACATCCACGAGGCCGCCCTGGTCAACTATCCCGCCATGCACCTCAACCTCGACGACAAGCACATGGTCTTCGAGTCGTGGCTCACCCCCGACGCTACGGGCAACAAGGCCTATGTGCAGGTGCCCTTCAACACGCCCTGGCGTACGGTCATGGTCAGCGACGACGCCCGCGACATGCTTTCCTCCAACCTGATCCTCAACCTCAACGAGCCCTGCAAGATCGAGGACACGTCCTGGATCCACTCCACGAAGTATTGTGGCGTGTGGTGGGAGATGATCGTCGGCAAGAGCTCGTGGAACTATACCGACGACCTGCCCAGCGTCGATATCTACAAGGTGGACTGGAAGCACGTCCGTCCCAACGGACGCCATGCGGCCAATACGGAGAACGTGAAGCGTTATATCGACTTCGCGGCCAAGAACGGCCTGCAGGAGGTGCTCGTCGAGGGCTGGAACATCGGCTGGGAGGACTGGGCCAATCGTTGGAAGTGGGACGTCTTCGACTTCGTCACGCCCTATCCCGACTTCGACATCCAGTATCTCAACGAGTACGCCCACTCCAAGGGCGTGAAGCTCATGATGCACCACGAGACCAGTTCGAGCACGATCAACTATGAGCGCCATCTCGAGGATGCCCTCAATCTGATGAACCGCTACGGCTATGATGCCGTCAAGACGGGCTATGTGGGCGATATCATCCCCCGTGGCGACTTCCATTTCAGCCAGTCGATGGTCAACCACTACCAGTATGTCGTCGAGCAGGCTGCCAAGCACCATGTGATGGTCAACGGCCACGAGGCCGTGCGCCCCACGGGTCTGTGTCGCACCTGGCCCAACCTCGTGGGCAACGAGAGCGCCCGTGGCACCGAGTATGAGGCTTTTGGCGGAAGTGCTCCCTCTCATACCGTCATCCTGCCCTTCACGCGTCTGCAGGGTGGTCCGATGGACTACACCCCGGGCATCCTCGAGACACAACTCAGCACCTGGAGCGACAACCCGAGTTGGGTGCGTACCACGCTCTGCGGTCAGCTCGCGCTCTATCTGACGATGTACAGTCCGCTCCAGATGGCTGCCGACCTCCCCGAGAACTACGAGAAGTATGACGACGCCTTCCAGTTTATCCGCGACGTGGCGACCGACTGGGACGACAGCCGATACCTTGAGGCCGAGCCCGCCCGCTACATTACCGTGGCGCGCAAGGCCAAGGGCACGGACCGTTGGTTCATTGGCGGCAAGTGCAACGAGGACGGCCACCAGTCCGACCTCCGTCTCGACTTCCTCGACAAGGGCAAGAAATACGTCTGCACGGTCTATGCCGACGCCAAGGATGCCGACTACGAGAAGAACCCCAAGGCCTACACCATCACCCGTCGCACGGTGAAGCAGGGCGACCGTCTTCGTCTGAAGATGGCCCCGGGTGGTGGCTTTGCCGTCTCGCTCTTCCCCGTTGCCAAGTAGTCGGCCTCGGACCGAAGTGGGCTGGTGCAGGCACCAATACCCGGCTCCTTGCCCACTTGTTTTTGATTTCAGCATAAGATTTTCGACTTTGCTACGTTATAAATAGTAATGATGGGTCTTGCCTGGCCGTCTCGTGGCACACGCCAAAGGATGCCCCGGGTCTCGGCCGGGCAGGAGTCCATCCTAACAAAGTTACCAGCAAGCGTATGATGAGAAAGTTGATGATGGCCGGTTGTATGGCCCTGTTGCTCTCCTCGCAGCCCCTGAAGGCGCAGGAGACGTTTCGCGAGATGCAATATTCTCCCCAAAGTACGGTGTTCACCCTCAATGCCCCGTCCCGTCCCACGCTCCGCCTCTACCGTGCCGGTCGTGGCGGCAAGCAGTATAAGAAGATGAAGATGAAGCAGGTGGGCGACAACCGTTGGTCCATCGAGGTCAAGGGCGACCTGAAGGGCGTCTTCTACACCTTCGACATCGGTCGGGGCGAGACCCCGGGCGTCTTCGCCAAGGCCGTCTCCTGCAATGGCGGGCGGGCTGCCGTGGTCGATATGCGCGACACCAACCCCGCGGGCTGGGAGAACGACCGACGGCTGACGACGAAGAGTATGGCCGACCTTGTGCTCTACGAGCTCCACCATCGCGACTTCTCCATCGACCCCTCCTCAGGACTGGTCAACAAGGGCAAGTTTCTCGCCCTGACGGAAAAGAAGGCCATCGCCCATCTCAAGGCCTTGGGCGTCAATGCCGTCCACATCCTGCCTTCCTACGACTTCGCCTCTATCGACGAGGCCAAGTACGACACGCCCCAATACAACTGGGGCTACGATCCGCTCAACTACAACGTGCCCGAAGGCAGCTACTCCTTTGATGCCGAGTTGCCCACGCGTCGCATCCTGGAGTTCAAGCAGATGGTGCAGGCCCTCCACCAGGCAGGCATCCGCGTGGTCCTCGACGTGGTCTATAACCACACCTTCAGCCTGGAGGGCAGCAACTTCGACCGCACCTTCCCCAAGGCCTACTACCGCTACCGTCCCGACGGCACCCCCTCCGACGGCTCGGGCTGCGGCAACGAGACGGCCTCGGAGAAGCCCCTGATGCGGGAGTTTATGATCGAGAGCATGAAGTATTGGGCCCAGGAGTATCACATCGACGGTTTCCGTGTCGATCTCATGGGTTGCCACGACATCGAGACGATGAACCTCCTGCGCCAGCAGTTGCAGCAGGTTGACCCCTCCATCTTCATCTATGGTGAGGGATGGAGCGCGGGATCCTGCGCCATCGACCCCAGCCGCCTTGCCACCAAGGCCCACATCCGCCAGATGCCGGGCATAGCCGCCTTTAGCGACGAGCTCCGCGACGCCCTCCGCGGTCCCTTCGATCACGACGACCAGGGTGCCTTCCTGGCGGGCTTGCCCGGTTTCGAGGAGAGTATCAAGGCGGGCATCGTCGGTCTCGTGGCCCATCCGCAGGTCGATTACAGCAAGGTCAACTACACCAAGGAGCCGTGGGCCAACGAACCGACCCAGATGATCGCCTACGTCAGTTGCCACGACGACCTCTGTCTGACCGACCGCCTCCGTGCCTCCGTGCCCGAGACGAAGTTTGACGAGGAGGCCCTCATCCGCCTCGACCTGTTGGCCCAGACGGCCGTCCTCACCTCCCAGGGCGTGCCCTTCCTGCTCAGCGGCGAGGAGATGCTGCGCACCAAGCAGGGCGTGCACAACTCCTTCAAGTCGCCCGACGAGATCAACCACCTCGACTGGAACAACCTCCAGCGCTATCCCCAGGTCTTCGACTACTACAAGGGCCTGATCCATCTCCGCCTGTCCCATCCGGCCTTCCGCCTGGGCAGCGCCGACCTGGTACGCAAGCACCTGGAGTTTCTCCCCACCCAGGACTGCCTCGTGGCCTTCCGACTGAAGAACCATGCCGGAGGCGACGCGTGGAACAATATCTACGTCATCCTCAATAGCAGTCCCGACTTCCAGACCGTCCAGATACCCGAGGGCGACTACACGATCGTCGTGGCCAACGGACAGGCCGACGAGGCCGGGCTGGGCGACATGCAGGGAGGAGAGGTCATGATTGACGGCCAGTCGGCCCTGATTCTGCACGATTGATTCTGAACGATTGATTCTGCACGATGTATGCAGCAAGACGCATAGGGGGTTGGGAGTGTGTCGCCATGGGCCATGCTTTTCCAACCCCTTTCCTTTTACAATAGCTCACACATTCATCTCACTTATTTATTTTTATCTCTTAGAAATTTATGAAAAGAACCATCACCCTCCTCCTTCTCTTCTTCGCGCTCCTCTCCGTCAGCGCGAAGGTGAAGATCACCCGCATCGACCCCACCGACTGGTATGTGGGGATGAAAGATCCCACGCTCCAGCTCATGGTCTATGGCGAGGGCATACGCGACGCCGAGGTCTCGACCGACTACCCCCATGCGCGTATCGACTCCCTCGTGCGCCTCGACTCGCCCAACTATCTGCTCGTCTATATGAATCTCGAGGGCGCTCAGCCTGGCGAGATGCGCCTTCAGTTTAAGCTCAACGGCAGCAAGCTGACGGAGCGCTACGTGCTCCACGCCCGCGCCAAGGCTGCCGAGGACCACAAGGGCTTCTCTCAGGCTGACGTGCTCTATCTCCTCATGCCCGACCGCTTTGCCAATGGCGACACGGGCAATGATGTCGTCAAGGGCATGCGCGACGGCCTCTGCGACCGCTCGCAGCCCTCTCTGCGCCACGGAGGCGACCTTGCGGGCATCTCCCGCCACCTCGACTACTTCACCGACCTGGGCGTCACGGCCCTGTGGTTCACGCCCATCCTCGAAAACGACGCGCCCTCCTTCGAGCAGAAGGCGAGTTCCTACCACGGCTATGCCACGACCGACTACTACCGCGTCGATCCGCGCTTTGGCACTAATGCCGACTATTGCGCCTTGATCCGCGACTGCCACGAGCGCGGACTGAAGGTCGTCATGGACATGATCTTCAACCATTGCAGCAGTTACCATCCCTGGCAGCAGGACAGCCCGTCCCGCGACTGGTTCAACCATCCCGGCTATGGTCTCCAGACCAGCTATAAGCTCACGCCCGTCCTCGACCCCTACGCCGCCGACATCGACCGCGAGGAGACCACCGACGGATGGTTTGTCGCCTCCATGCCCGACCTCAACCAGCGCAACCCCCACGTCATGCGCTACCTCGTCCAGAACAGTATCTGGTGGATCGAGACGGCCTCCATCGACGGCATCCGCATGGACACCTATCCCTACGCCGACCGCAAGGCCATGGCGGCCTGGATGAAGGCCATCGACACGGAGTATCCCTACTTCAATAGCGTGGGCGAGACCTGGGTGACGGAGCCAGCCTATACCGCGGCCTGGCAGAAAGACTCGCGCCTCAGCACGGAGAACAGCTATCTCAAGACGGTCATGGACTTCGCCTTCTTCGACCGCCTCACGCTGGCTCGCGACGAGGAGACCGACGACTGGTGGAAGGGCTTCAATCGCATCTACAACGTCCTCTGCTACGACTATCTTTACGCCAATCCGTCGAGCGTGCTCGCCTTCATCGAAAACCACGACACCGACCGCTTCCTGGGCGAGGGACGCGACACCACGGCCCTCAAGCAGGCGCTCGCCCTGCTGCTGACGATGAACCGCATCCCGCAGCTCTACTATGGCACGGAGGTGCTCCTCAACGGCACCAAGCAGGTGACGGACGGCTATGTGCGTCGCGACTTCCCTGGCGGCTTCCCTGGCGACACCCACGACTGCTTCACGGCCTCGGGCCGCGATGATGCCGAGCAGGGGATGTTCTCCTGGCTGAGCCGCGTGCTCCATTGGCGTCAGGGCTGCGAGGCTGTCACGCAGGGCACGCAGAAGCAGTTCATCCCCTACAAGGGCGTCTATGTTCTCTGCCGTCAATGGAAGGGCAAGACCGTGATGACGGTCCTCAACGGGCGCCGCTCGGACAATGAACTCGACGTGCGTCGCTATGCCGAGGTCATCGGCAGCCATGCCACGGCCCAGGACGTGACGACGGGCGCCACCATCGACCTCACGCGCAACGTGCCCCTGACGGCTCGCCAGGCCCTGATCCTGACGTTTTGATAGCATCCATAGAGACTTGCCTCGGCCCTCAGGGTCGGGGCAAGTCGGTTCTATGTGGAATGATAATATAAAAAATTGGTTCTTATGACGAAAAGGATCTTTCTTCTGGCCCTCCTGCTGGGTGCTACGGTCGCCACCATGGCCCAGCGCTATGTCGGGGGCGATATCTCCTTGCTTTCCTCCTACGAGGCCAAGGGGGCAGAATACTACGACGAGGCGGGTGTGCCCATCGACGACCCCTTGGCCTTCTTCACCAGCAAGGGCATGAACGCCATGCGTCTTCGCCTCTTCGTCCAGCCCGCCCATGCCTCGGCAGAGGATAAGGGGCAGGGCGTGTGCCAAGACCTGGACTATATCGTGCCCCTGGCCAAGCGCGTCAAGCAGGCGGGCTTGCGTCTCCTGCTCGACTTCCACTATAGCGACTCCTGGGCCGACCCTGCCAAGCAATGGACGCCACGGGCATGGCAGGGCCTCGATGACGAGACTCTGGCCGACTCGCTGGCGCAATATACGCGCCGGGTGCTGCGCCGCCTGAAGGCCGAGGGGGCCACGCCCGACCTCATCCAGACGGGCAACGAGATCAGCTACGGCATGTTGTGGGGAGCGGCGTCGGAGGGCTACGCCAAGGCTTGCTATCCCGATGCGCCAAAGGCCAACTGGCAGCGCTTTGCCAGTCTGTTGAGGCGCGCCACGGAGGTCTGCAGAGAGGAGTGCCCCGAGGCGCGCATCATCCTCCATACTGAGCGCGTCTCGGTCTCGCAGCAGCAGGACAACGCCCACTATGCCGCGCTCTCCTATTTTGTGGCTCGCGCCAAGGAGTATCAGATCGACTACGACATCCTCGGACTGAGCTACTATCCCTACTTTCATGGTGCGCTCTCCGAACTCGAAGGGGCCATCCGTCTGCTGGAGTCGGAGGCCTCGGACAAGGAGGTGATGGTCGTCGAGACGGGCTATCCCTACGCCTGGGCCGTACCGGGCACCACCTATGACGCCACGTCCACATGGCCTTACTCGGCAGAGGGCCAACGCCAGTTTGTCGACGACTTGGTGACTATGCTGCGTCGCCACGAGGCCGTCACGGGCCTCTTCTGGTGGTTTATGGAGGCCAACGAGCGGGGTGTCAGCTCCTCCTCGCCTGTCACGGACCGTTGGTACAATGCCCCGCTCTTCGACAACCGCACGGGGTGCGCCACGCCTGCCCTCAGTCGCATGGCTACCTTCCTCTCCTCCTCTGCCGTGGATCGTGTGGCCTTCCGTCCTCGTGCCGCTCGCCCCGCTTTATGGTCTCCTGACGGCAAGCAGCTGGCTGGCAAGCACCCCCACGGGCTGGTCGTGGCGTCGGGCTGCAAGGTCGTCGTTCGACCGTAGAGGACCATCAGGGGAAGCTCCACCTGTCGGCAGGACGAGTATGGAAAACAACAAATACAACTTTTACAACAAGTTACAACCTACACGTGTCACAATCTTGCTGCAAGGTAAACAACATGATACAACTTTTTCGGTAAGCCATGAGCAGAACAGAGCTTGCTCAAATTATGCCATGGCGAGAAAAAGTGCCATGAAATGGAACAGCTTCGCTAGGACAATTGGCAAGAGATGTCCAAGGCGAAGCGTTGTAATTCGTTGTAAAAGTTGTTCAAGTTGTTTTCCCGATTCAGTAGGCCGTAATGGAAACAACACGGACGCCCCAATCAGTCCAAATATCGGATGAGCCATAAAAAGCACGCTCGTATTCTTTGGTTTTGTGAGGAAAATGTCGTAAGTTTGCAGGTGAACTCATCAAAACAAGACGTACAACGCATGAAAAAGTATCTCGATCCCAAGGCCGATTTGACCTTCAAGAAGATATTTGGCGAGCATGAGGATTTGCTCATCAGCTTGCTCAACGCCCTGCTGCCGCTCAAGGAAGACGAGCTGGTGGAGGAGGTGGAGTATCTCTCGCCCGAACTGGTTCCCGACAACTATGTGGGCAAGAATAGTATCGTGGACGTAAGGTGTAAAGACGTCATGGGACGTCAATTCCTGGTGGAGATGCAGATGCTTTGGACGCCAGCCTTCCAGCAGCGTGTGCTCTTCAATGCTTCCAAGGCCTTTGTCCGCCAGCTCGACAAGCGACGCAGGTACGAGTTGCTGCAGCCCGTCTATTCCCTCAATTTGGTCAACGAGGTGTTTATGAAGGACTACCCCGACGAGTTCATCCACAATTACAATATCGTCCACGATCTCCACGACGACAAGTTGATCAAGGGCCTCCATTTCACGTTTATCGAGCTGCCGAAGTTTAAGCCGCAGACTATCATGGAGAAAAAGATGGCCGTCTTGTGGCTTAAGTTTCTCACCCAGATCGACGAGGATACTACCGTCGTGCCTCAGGATCTGCTCGACAACCCCGAGACCAGCAAGGCGCTGGAGACCGTGGAGGAGGCAGCCATGACCAAAAGCGAACTGCTCGCCTACGACGACTTTTGGGACAAGGTGGGGGCTGAGCGCCTCCTCTTTATCGACTCCAACAAGATCAGTCGCGAGAAGGGCTTTGCCAAAGGTCGTGCCGTGGGACTCGAGGAAGGACGTCAGGAAGGACGTCAGGAGGGGCGCGAGGAAGCGCGGGCGGAGATGGTCCGTCTGATGTTTTCGAAAGGCATGTCGCTGGATCAGATAGCCTCCCTCACCGACCTTTCCCTGGAAGCCGTCAGAGCTCTGGCAGGAAAGAACGTAGAGAAGTAGAACAACCAAAGCAAAGAAAAGAGATGAAGATACTTGCTGTAGGCATGAATTATCTGGAGCACAACCTGGCGCTCCATGGCGCGGCCGTGAAGCCCGAGCGCCCAGTATTGTTTATGAAGTCCGACTCGGCTGTGCTGAAGAATGGCAAACCCTTCTTCATTCCCGAAGACATGGGGCGCATCGAGTATGAGACGGAGGTGGTGGTGCGCATCTGCCGTTTGGGCAAGTGCATCCCCCTGGAGTTTGCCCATCGCTACTACGACGCCTATACCGTGGGCATAGACCTCACGGCACGCGAACTGCAGAAGGAGCTCAAGGCTAAGGGGCAGCCGTGGGAGCTGGCCAAGGGCTTCGACGGGTCGGCCGTGCTCGGAGAATGGGTGGAGAAGGAGAAGTTTCTCGGCCCCCAGCGCCTCCACTTCCACCTCGACGTCAATGGCAAGACCGTCCAGACCGGTTGCACGGCCGATATGCTCTATACCATCGACGAGCTCATCAGCTATGCCTCCCGCTATTTCACGCTCAAGACGGGCGACCTCTTCTATACGGGTTGCCCCACAGGCTGCGGCCCTGTGGCCATCGACGACCACCTGGAGGGCTGGCTCGAAGACCGCAAGGTGCTCGACTTCCAATGTAAGTAGCGTGGCCTGTCCTCCCTTCGCCAGGTTCTTGTCCTTGCTTACCTTAGACTTTTGTCCTTGCTTACGCCAGGCTCTTGTCCTTGCTTATGTCAGGCTCTTGTCCTTGCTTACCTTAGGCTTTTGTCCTCCCTTGCGTCCCATTCCTGTCGCCCTGCCTCCAGCCTGCAGGGCTTCGGGATGGTCTCGGGATGGAATCGGGGTAGGAGAGTGGAAGGCATTTCTGCGGCAAGGGCCTTGGAGAGGAGAAGGGGCATAGGGGTTTCTTCCTCTGAGGCGAATCTTCCAATTCCAATTGTTCCAGTTATTCCAATTGTTCCAGTTGTTCCAATTGTTCCAGTTGTTCCAATTAAAAAATGCTACTGCTATCTTTCCCTATTTTCCTTATATAATATATAACTATATAATAATTAATTAGTTATAATATATATAGGGGGTGGACTGGAATTTCGCACTCGCTGAAAAATAAACTGGAACAACTGGAATAACTGGAACGAATCTGTTCTGTCATCTTCTAAAAGACTGATAGATAGACGGTTGGCTTGTTTTTGTTCGTTCCAGTTTGATGATCCCACTTCCCTTTATACGGCTTTTTGCCCTTTCGAATGCCCTCTTTTGGCATTTCCAACCCTCTGTTTTTTCTGGATCTCCTCCCTTGGCAGCATGCGACAAGTCAATCAAGCCTTCTTCCGCAAAATCTGCTTGCATCACTTTTCGCGTTTTCCGCACCCTTTTCCTCACGTTTTGCCCACGCCAAGCACATAAAAGGCCCTTTGCCTCCATTTTTGCGCACGTCATATCAAGGATTGTCCGGCAAAGGGGAAGGAAAGAAAACTTTTCCCCCTTTCGACCGTTATCTCTCTATATATAGTCAATCACTATAATTTCATTATGATAATCAAGATCAATACAGGTGTCTCAGAGGGGAAGGATGAGAGAACTATCAAGTGTACTAACAAACCGTCGTTTCTGAAGCTTGCCCATCGCCAAGTGAGGCAGATGGAAGGCATACGCTGTCCAAGTACGATCGGCAATTACAATACCGCCCTGCGATCGCTGGAGCGGTTTCTCACCATCTCGGGCAAGGCCGAGGCCACCCTTTCGCGCAAGCTCGTGGTGCGCTACGACCGCTGGCTGGACGAGGAGGGCGTGTCCCGCAACACCCGCTCCTGCTATCTACGGTCCCTCCGTGCCCTCTACAATAGGGTGGGAGGCGTACGACGCCGCCTTGACCTCTTTGCTGACGTCTTCACGGGCAATGCGCCCACTCCGAAGCGTGCCATCTCCGTGGCCGAGATCAGACGTGTGCGCTCCCTCGACGTTGGCGACGACTGGCAGCGCCAGCTCGCCCAGGACGTCTTTCTCTTTAGTCTCTATGCGATGGGCATGCCCTTCGTGGATATTGCCATGCTGCGCCAAAACGCCATTTCTGGGGGTAATTTGACCTATCGCAGACAGAAGACGGGCGAGCAGGTCTGCGTCCGCCTGGAGCCCTGTATGCGCAAGATCCTGCAGAGGTGGCGCGGGATGAATGGCGACCGCCTCTTCCCGCTCGTGCCCCACGATGCCAGGGGCAAGGAGGCCACGCGCCTCTATCGGGCCGCCCTGGGCCGCTACAACCGTCTGCTGCGCCAAATGGCAAGCCAGGCAGGCCTCCACAAGACGCTCAGTTCCTATGTCGCGCGCCATTCCTGGGCCACGCTGGCCTACGACAAGGGCGTCGCCATGCCCGACATCTCGGTGGCCATGGGCCACACCAATGCGCAGACCACAAAGATCTATATCGAACAAAAGAATCAGATGAGGGTGGCAAGGGCCAACAGAAAAGTGATTGGATTCATCAACGAAGACCGCTCCGTGGGCGCGGGAAAACGGCCCGCGCGGGCAAAACCTCTTGCGAAGAGGTGCGCCTCCACTACCCAGGAGACGTAAGCTTCGTACTTGTAAGCTTTGTAAAGGACGTTTAAGCCTTTGGTTGCTAACCGGGTGCAAAGTTACGACAAAAGAAATATCCTACCAAACTTTTTGCCAAAAAACACATCATACGAAGTAGTTTTTTACCTAAACAAGCACTTTTTCAACCCCTGTTATCCGTTGTGATACACCATTTTACACTCTTTGTCGCACCTCTTCGCAAGAGGTGGAAAAAGGAGGGTCATGCCGATAAAAAGCAAAGAACAACGCCTTGGGAAGATAGTTCCGTGGTGTATAAACAAGCAATGGAATAAATAAACTAAGTTGTAAATAAAAACATCATGCTATTATGAAAAGAAACGAAAGAATCTCGTCCTCTTGGGGATTCCTGGCCCAAGGGACCAAGGCGGCGCTGTGCTTGCTCGTCTTGATGTTGTCTGTGCAGACTGTGTTTGCGCAGAAAGGAAAAGAATCGGAGCAATTTATTGTTAATGGCTACACTTATGCGATTGACGAGGTAACTGGTACGGCAGTATTTACTGGTAACAAGTTTGATAAGTGTGGGTTGAAAGGAGAGGCGTTGAATGAAGTAAAATATTCCGACAGGAACCCCTATCCAGAAGTGATCGTGGTCCCAGACTATGTGTACTGCGAGTGCACAGGTAAGATGCTTCCCGTAACAAAGATTGGTAATGGCGCTTGTGAAGGAAGTGGTGGTAAGGCTTTTCGAAATACCAAAAGACTCATTATTGGTGATAATGTTACAGAAATCGGAGATAATTCATTTAAGGGCTTTGGAAAGAGAGATCCACTAGTCTATGATGGGCCTGCCGAGATTATTTTTGGAAAGCGTGTGGAACGAATCGGTCAATCGGCTTTTGACGGGTTTGGAGATGGAAATTTGAACGATCCAAAGGGTAATAAAAATACTGCCCAATTCAAGGTTTATATCCAAACCAATAAAAGACCTTACTCCAATATAGAGAAAGACGGATATAGACAGAAGCTGTTCGAAAAAGCAAAGGGTGTCACCTTCTATGTGAAGAATGAAGAGGTATATCAAACCTTTATTAATTTGCAGCCGGAAGATAAAGGCAAGGGGGAGGACAACAACTGGCTCAAATTCGCTGAGAATAGCGAATGGAACGTCAAGGGAAAGCGCCGTAATCACTATAACTATGGTGGTTTCGAAATCGTAAGTCTCAAAGCTGGTCAATGGCAAACGGCAGTCTTCCCCGAGGATATGGACCCTTCGCAGGTAGAAAGCAAATTTGGACAGGGCACGCTGCTGGCAGTAATGCAAGCTTGCACACCGAAAACGCTTAATGGAGAGAACATGAATTACCTCGTAACATTTATACCCACCAATGTTGTGAAGCCGAGAATACCTATGCTCATTAAGCCGGGTAGTAAGGAAGATGTTTACTATGTCGGCGAAAAGTCATACGGAGTGAGCGATTATGAGCAAAACCCTGTGGTGAAGGCGGTCGACAAGTGCAATAATATGACCATCCGAATGATTGGTATCTGCAATGATGATCATCTCCTTACGGACGGCCAGATCTATTTCCGCAACTATGGAGATGGCAGCATGAGATTCTTTATGTACAAAGAAGGCGACGGAGCGCGGGTGATGGTGAAGCGCGGCAAATGCATTTGGGAGATTGTAGATGGATGTGGCAATGTCGTGACGAACAAAGCACTTGACTACAAGATAGATGACGCTGCCACCGCCATCGAGGACGTCACCCGCAAGCCTGCAGCCCAGGACGGCCGTATCTATAGCCTCACGGGACAGTATGAGGGCACCTCGCTGGAGAACCTTCCCAAGGGCATTCACATCATGAACGGACGCAAGTTTGTGGTGAAATAAGACAGAAGCAAAACAGTTTTAACGTATTAAAGATTCATTAGGACAATGAAAAAGCAATATGTAAAGCCCGTAGTGACGGTCGTCAAGATGACGGAGAGCCATGCTATCATGGCTGGATCCGTGAAGTTGAATGGATTCATCGAGAATGACCCGACAACGGACCCAGATGACGACAGAATCAGTATCTACTGGGGCGGTACGCAGGCGAAAGATGCCGAAAAGAAAGAGAATGGCTTCTTGTGGGCAGACTAATCTCTCTCCACTTGTTTCTCAAGGTGTCGCTGCTGTGGCGCTCTGATCATGGTGCCACCGCCCCAACCCCACTTATTGTATAAATAAGTTCTCTCGCTGCGCGTGAGCGTAGCATTATTGATCACTTAGCCGCATTCTCATTGGGTAGAGGCCCGACGGAATGCGGCTTTTTTGCGTTTTCTGCCGATTCTCTGAGCCGATTATTTTGTCATGTGTGCTTTTATAGTTATCTTTGCACCATTATTTCCTAATTTACTCGACAGATTATGATTCTTTTTTTCAGGACAAGGTCGAAGAGCGTGATTGCCACGGAGGCAGATCACAAGCTTTCCAAAGAAGAGATAAGCGAACTTAGTTGGCTTTACGGCGATGCCGAGCCGGTAGATAATGATCAGCTGGAGGGATATTTCGTAGGTCCCCGGCGCGAGATGGTCACGCCGTGGAGCACCAACGCGGTAGAGATCACGCAGAACATGGCCCTGAAGGGAATCAGCCGCATAGAGGAGTATTTCCCCGTAGATACGCCCGAGGCCGACCACGACCCCATGCTCCAGCGCATGTATGACGGTCTGGACCAGCAGATCTTCACCATCGACCACGATCCCGAGCCCATCAAGCGCGTGGACGACCTCGAGAAGTTCAACGAGGAGGAGGGTCTCGCCCTCTCGCCCGAGGAGATTGCCTACCTCCACAAGATAGAGAAGGAAAACGGACGTCCGCTCACGGACAGCGAGATCTTCGGTTTCGCACAGATCAACTCCGAGCATTGCCGCCACAAGATCTTCGGAGGCACCTTCGTCATCGACGGCAAGGAGATGGAGTCGTCGCTCTTCAACATGATCAAGAAGACCACCCGCGAGAATCCGGGCAAGATCCTCTCCGCCTACAAGGACAACGTGGCCTTCGCCCAGGGACCCGTCATCGAGCAGTTTGCCCCGAAAAACCAATCTACGGCCGACTACTTCCGCGTGAAGCCCGTGGAGAGCGTCATCTCTCTCAAGGCCGAGACCCACAACTTCCCGACGACCGTAGAGCCCTTCAATGGTGCCGCCACGGGCACGGGTGGTGAGATTCGCGACCGTATGGGTGGTGGCGTAGGATCATGGCCCATCGCGGGCACGGCAGTCTATATGACGGCCTATCCCCGACTGAAGGGCGACGACGGCAAGGAGCCCGCCCTGCGCGACTGGGAGGACATCCTGCCCGTGCGCCAATGGCTCTACCAGACGCCTGAGCAGATCCTCATCAAGGCCTCCAATGGCGCCAGCGACTTCGGCAACAAGTTTGGCCAGCCCCTCATCACGGGATCCCTCCTCACCTTCGAGCACCAGGAGAATGACGAGAAATATGCCTACGACAAGGTGATCATGCTCGCCGGCGGCGTCGGCTACGGCACGAAGCGCGACTGCCTGAAGAAGGAGCCGCAGCCGGGCAACAAGGTCGTCGTGGTCGGTGGCGACAACTACCGCATCGGACTGGGTGGCGGATCGGTATCGTCGGTCGATACGGGTCGCTATAGCAATGGTATCGAGCTCAACGCCGTCCAGCGCGCCAACCCCGAGATGCAGAAGCGCGCCTACAACCTCGTGCGCGCCCTCGTGGAGGAAGACGACAACCCCGTGGTCTCCATCCACGACCATGGATCGGCAGGCCACCTCAACTGTCTCTCTGAGCTGGTGGAGGAGTGTGGCGGCCAGATAGACATGACCAAGCTGCCCATCGGCGACAAGACGCTGAGTGCCAAGGAGATCATCGCCAACGAGTCGCAGGAGCGCATGGGTCTTCTCATCGACGAGAAGCACCTGGCCCATGTGGCCAAGATTGCCGAGCGCGAGCGTGCCCCGATGTATGTGGTCGGCGAGACCACGGGCGACGCCCACTTCTCCTTCGTCCAGGGCGATGGCGTGAAGCCTTTCGATCTCGACGTGGCCCAGATGTTCGGCCACTCGCCCAAGACCATCATGCGCGACGAGAGCGTCGAGCGCCACTATGCCCCCGTAGCCTATGACGCGGCCCATCTCGAGGAATATCTCCGTCGCGTGCTACAGCTGGAGGCCGTGGCCTGCAAGGACTGGCTCACCAACAAGGTGGACCGTAGCGTGACGGGCAAGGTGGCCCGCCAGCAATGCCAGGGTCGCCTGCAGTTGCCGTTGAGCGACTGTGGCGTCGTGGCCCTCGACTATCGTGGCGAGAAGGGTATCGCCACGGCCCTCGGCCATGCGCCCCAGGCCGGACTGGCCTCGCCCGAGGCGGGCAGCGTGCTGAGTGTGGCCGAGTCGCTGACCAATATCGTCTGGGCACCGCTGGCCGACGGCATGGACTCCCTGAGCCTCTCGGCCAACTGGATGTGGCCCTGCCGCTCACAGAAGGGTGAGGACGCGCGCCTCTATCGTGCCGTCAAGGCTCTCTCCGACTTCTGCTGCGCCATCGGCGTGAATGTGCCGACCGGCAAGGACTCCCTGTCCCTGAGCCAGCAGTATCCCAATGGCGAGAAGATTATCTCTCCGGGCACGGTCATCGTGACAAGTGGTGGCGAGGTGAGCGACATCCGCAAGGTGGTCTCCCCCGTCCTCGTCAACGACAAAAACTCCCGACTCTATCATATCGACTTCTCCTTCTGCGAGCAGGAGCTGGGCGGCAGCGCCTTTGCCCAAAGCCTCAACAAGGTGGGCGACGACGTGCCGACGGTCAAGAATCCGCAGTACTTCTGCCAATGCTTCGAGGCCGTGCAGGAGCTCATCAACCGCGGCTGGATCCTCGCGGGCCACGATATCTCGGCTGGTGGTCTGATCACCACCTTGCTGGAGATGACGTTTGCCAATGTGGAGGGCGGTCTCCGCGTCAACCTCCACGACATCAAGGGCGACGACGTGGTGCGCAAGCTTTTCGCCGAGAACCCGGGTGTCGTCATCCAGGTGAGCGACGAGCATGCCGACGAGGTGCGCGACTTCCTGGAGGAGTGCTGCGTGGGTTATGCCCGCATCGCCCAGCCCACGCCCGAGCGTCGCGTGCTGAGCCTTAGCGATGGCGCCTTTAAGCAGGAACTGGATATCGACGGCCTGCGCGACGTCTGGTACGAGACCTCCTATCTCCTCGACCGCGACCAGAGCTTCAACGGCATGGCGAAGAAGCGCTACACCAACTACAAAAAGCAGCCCGTGGAGATGCAGTTCAACCCCGACTTCACGGGAACGCTCGCCCAGTATGGCCTCAATGCCGACCGCTGGCAGACCACGACCGATGCCGACCGTCAGGCTGCGCCCAAGGCGGCTATCATCCGTGAGAAGGGCACCAATGGCGAGCGCGAGATGGCCTACGCCCTCTACCTCGCAGGCTTCGAGGTGAAGGACGTGATGATGACCGACCTCATTAGTGGTCGCGAGACCCTGGAGGAGGTAAACATGATCGTCTTCTGTGGCGGATTCTCCAACTCCGACGTCCTGGGATCGGCCAAGGGATGGGCGGGTGCCTTCCTCTACAATCCCAAGGCCAAGGAGGCGCTCGACCGCTTCTATGCGCGCGAGGATACGCTCTCGCTGGGCATCTGCAACGGTTGCCAGTTGATGGCGGAGCTCAACCTCATCAACCCGGAGCATGAGCACCAGACCCATCTCTGCCACAACAACTCTAAGAAGTTTGAGAGCGCCTTCCTCTCGGTCACGATTCCCGAGAACGATAGCGTCATGTTCCACTCGCTCAGCGGCAACAAGCTGGGCATCTGGGTGGCCCACGGAGAGGGACGCTTCTATCTCCCCGAGCCCGAGGACCGCTACCATGTCGTGGCAAAATACAACTACGCTCAGTATCCTGGCAACCCCAACGGCTCCGACTACAACGTGGCGGGCATCTGCTCGGCCGACGGTCGTCACCTGGCCATGATGCCCCACCTGGAGCGTGCCATCTTCCCGTGGCAGCAGGGCTGGTATCCGCGCCATCGTCGTGCCGATGAGGTCACGCCTTGGATCGAGGCTTTCGTCAACGCACGCAAGTGGGTAGAGGAGGCTAAGAAGAAGTAGGATGGCGAGGCGGCCCCGCGTGCCGTCATCTCCATCTTCTGGCAAAATATATGTGGTTAGTCCAATCGGCCCTCTCGGGGGCGGGTTGGACTAATCAATTCTTTAACAAGAGGATATCAATTGGTCTGACAAGGGAATATCAGTTCTTCTAGCAAGCGATATCAATTCTTCTAACGAGCGGATATCAATTGATCTGACAAGTGATTATCTATACATCTAACAAGAGAGTATGAAATTTTACTGGGAGAGTTTCAAGACATTCTTCAAGATTGGCGCCTTCACCCTCGGGGGTGGCTATGCGATGATCCCGATCATCGAGTCGGAGGTGGTGGAGAAGCGCAAATGGATCGGCAAAGAGGAGTTTCTCGACCTCATCGCCATCGCGCAGAGCTGTCCGGGTGTCTTCGCCATCAACATCAGCGTCTTCATCGGCTACAAGCTCCGCAAGATACGGGGTGCGTTCTGCACGGCCCTCGGCACGGCCCTGCCCTCGTTTCTCATCATTCTGCTCATCGCCATGTTCTTCCATCGCTTCATGGAGGTGGGTTGGATCGCAGCCATGTTCCGAGGCATCCGTCCGGCCGTGGTGGCCCTGATAGCCGTCCCGACCTTCAACCTCGCCAAACGGGCGCGGATCGGGTTGGCCAACTGCTGGATACCGCTCATCTCGGCCCTGCTGATATGGAAACTGGGCGTCAATCCCGTCATGATCATCCTGGCGGCCGGCCTGGGTGGCTATGTCTATGGACGCTATGTCAAGCCCACGGAATAAAAATGCTCACGGAAAAATCGTAGAATTATGATCTTCTTACAACTCTTCCTCACGTTTTTCATCATAGGTCTCTTCGGATTTGGTGGCGGCTATGGCATGCTCTCGCTCATCCAGGCCGAGACGGTCGTGAAGCACCATTGGCTCTCCTCCTCGGAGTTTACCAATATCGTCGCCATCTCCCAGATGACGCCAGGCCCTATCGGTATCAACTCGGCCACCTACTGTGGCTATGCCGCGGCCCACAACGCGGGCTTCGAAGGGATGATGGCCGTGCTCGGTAGCGCCACGGCCACCTTTGCCCTCGTCCTGCCGAGTTTCATCCTGATGGTCCTCATCAGCCGCATGTTTATGAAGTATATGCGTACCCCAGCCGTCCAGAGCGTCTTCATGGGCCTTCGTCCTGCCGTCGTCGGCCTGCTGGCTGCCGCCACGCTCCTGCTTTGTGATGTGGAAAACTTCTCCTCGCCCGATATCAATCCCTGGCAGTTTGGCGTGAGCCTCTTCCTCTTCTTCGCCACCTTTATTGGTACGATGTGGATGAAGATCAACCCCATCCGTATGATCTGCTTTGCTGCCTTCGCGGGCCTCGTCCTGCTCTATTGACGTCGCCTTCTATCGAAGTCCTGCTCTGTAGAAGTCTCGCTCTCTTGAATTCCAGCTCTCTCGTCGTCCTGCTTTCTCGTCATCCTGCTCTCTCGAAGTCCCGCATGTTTCTTTAGAGATTTCCTTACACGAAAAGCGCCAAGGTTGTTTGCTTTTATTGAAAACAACCTTGGCGCTTTTTATTCGGATGACTTTCTACTGTTACTTCACCATGATCTTTTTGCCCTGGTGGAGATAGATGCCCCGTCTAAGGGGTGGCGTCACGCGCTGGCCCGAGAGCGTGTAGTAGTGGTCGTCGGAGAGGGTGGGGCGGTTGGTCGCCACGTCTTCGACGCCCATGGTCGTCGTCACGTCCTTGACCAGATATTTGCCGCCGCTCTTCTCGCTCGTCACCTCGAAAAAGGCGTCGTGCTGGATGTTGTTGATGTCCACGGTCTGTTGCTGGCCGGCATTGTCTGCCGTGCCGATACTGAATACAAAATTGATGTTGTCGTCTGCCGTGGTCATCGTGTAGCTCTTGCAGAACCATTTCTTGCCGCCCACGGTCTGGGTGGTCGTGACGTGGTCGCCCGGCCAGTCGGTTGTCGTGTGGGATCCGCCCCAGGAGTGGAAGTTGATGTAGCTGGTCCATGCCACGGCATCGCCATTGACATAGACCGTGATGTCGTAGGGCTGGAACTCGCGGATCTCATACTGGCGCGTGATGACTCCCCGCACCTTGCCATCGACCAGGAGACCCACCTTCAGGGTCGTCTTGCCCGTAGGTATCGTGAGGCTCGTGCCGCTCTTTGCCTTGGCGCTCTGTGGCGTCGGCTCGCTACCGTCGAGGGTATAGACGAGCTGGGCGTCCTTCGAGGCCGATACGGCCGTGAGGCGCGCCTGCTGGGCCCCGTCATGATAGCTGCCTGAGGGCAGGTCCGTCCAGGCGCTCTCCACGTCGGGCGAGAGATAGTAGGCGTAGTGGTGGCCGCTCAGCACCTTCACATAGAACGACTCGTCGGGATCGGCCATGCCGCTTCCCACCACGGCCAGCAGTTTTCCGCGCGTGCCCTGGGTCGTCACGCCATAGTAGGCTGCCGAGCTGCGGTAGCTGGCGAAGGTGCTCGTGCTCGTCACGCCCGCCAGATGGCGCGCGTCGATCATGGACTTGATCTCGCGTGTGTAGGCCTGCCAATGGGGGAGGAAGACGCAGGGCGTGCCCGGCATGGCGAGGAGATAGGCGTTGGCCGCGAGCGTGTCCTTGCGTATCGGGTCGTTCTGCTCGCTGGCGCTACGGTATTGTGTATCGTGGTTCTCCACAAACGTCACGGCATAGCGTCGGTATGCCTCGTCGCCCACCAAGGTCTTCGTATTGGCCAGCTTCGACCAGTCGCCACCATTGATGGCGTCGCGTACCGTATAGCGGAAGGGGAAGTCGAAGGCCGCGCTCTGCTTCTCTGTACTGTCTATCCATGCCTTCACCTTCGCGACGTTGCCGTCGAAATACTCGCCTACGGAATAGGCCACGTTGGCCGCGCGGTTGTAGTCGGCCACGTGCGACCCGCCAAAGCCCTTTACCATGTCGTAGCGAAAACCGCTATAGCCGAGGTCCTCCACGAGGTACTGCTCGTAGGCCTTGATCACCCGTTGCACGTTGGGACTTTGGTGGTCGAGGTCGCGCATGCCATCCCAGTCTTCGCCCTCGTCCTTGTGGCTGCCGAGCGAGATGCCCTGCCGTTGTGCTTCGGCTGCCGTCTTGCCTTGGTCGTCGTCGGACGTGATGTCGGATGACTGGAGTTGGTAGGTCGTGCCGCGATACTCCTCCTTGGGGAAGGAGAACCAGCCACTTGTGTTGTGGTGGTTGACCACCACGTCGGCCAGGACGCCCACCCCGTTTTGGTGCATGGCTCTGATCATCGACCGGAGTTCCGCCTCGCTACCAAAACTGGAGTTTTGGTCGAAGTAGTAATAGGGTGTGTAGCCCATCACGTTGTGCTCCTCCAGACACTTTCCGCTTTGGGGCACCCATAGCAGGGAAAAATACGACCCCGGTTCCGGGGCTTGCTTCTCCAGGTTCTTCCATTGGCTGTCGCTATAGGAGTCCCAGTAGAAGCCCTGTAGTATCACACCCTCATAGCCCGTCGGCCACCCTTGTGCAAGGGCCGGCGACGCCATGGCCGCACAAAATGCTGCCGTGAGTATCTTCTTCATCTTGTTCTTCTTCATATCGATCGTTGTTTTGATGGTGATTGTCTATTGTTTTTGCCTAAGCCTAAGCCTATGCTTCTGCTATTGCTTCTGTTTCTGTTTCTGCTTTTGTTTATGCTTCTGCAAAAATAAGCATTACCGTCCAATCCTGCACGTCCTGCTCTCGTTCGATCGCCTTTTGATTGGGCAATCGGTTGCGTTACGTCTTCTCGATATCCCATGATTGCTACATGAAGACATTGGCGTAGCAACCCATGGGAAAAGAAAGCGGGCACGAAAAAAGGAGCCCCCACGCGGGAGACTCCTTTCTTGAAGTTGGTTCATGATGAACCTTTGCAGTATAAAAAAGCAGGTCACTTCTTGGTAATCACGACATGGTTCTTGCCCTCGCAGGAGATGTAGAGCTTGAAGTCGTAGGTGCCAGCCTCGACATTGAGGTTGGTGCCATTGGTCTGGGTGAGGTTTTGGAAGTTGTTTCCGTCGCCATTGGCGCCACCCCAAGAGATGGCCCAATCGTGATTCATACGGAACTTCAGAGTGCCGGTCTTGGCTATCTTCACGTTGTTGGCCTCCCATGCGCCACTCTCCTTGTTGTAGGTGAGATCGACATCGCCAGCCCAGTCGTTGAAGTCGCCGATGATGGAGATGTAGTTCACTTTCTCCAGGCTATAGCTCATGGCCGAGAGATCGACGTTGATCTGGTAGAAGCCAGCACCAGCCTGGATGTTTTTTTCGCCATCCTGCACCAGTTGTCCGGCCTCGCCATTGGGATCCTGTCCCCAGTCGTTATCCCAGTTGTCGGCATTGGGCTTGAACTTGAACTCGCCATCGAGGTAGTAGTAGCCCTGGTACTTGCCGTCGAAGTTGCCGCCCCAGAGCGGGTTGGATGTTGCCCAGCTGCTCTCGTTGCCGATCTCATAGATATACTCGGCAAAGTTGAGATCCTCGATCTTGTAGCTATAGTTCATCATGTTGATGGTCATGCGATGGTAGCCAGCCTTCTCGATCTTGCCCGCCTTGGGCTGATTGGTCGTCAAGTTGCCTTCGGCTGCTACGTCGCCATCCGTCACGACACCCACGACGCCCTTCTCGCCCTCGGCCCAGAAGTCGCCTTCGTAGTTGGTCTTCGGGATGATCTTCCAGTACTGGTTGTCGCTCGTGGTCTTGAAGACGATCTGGAACTCGGGGTTGTCATAGACATTGCCGTCTCCCAGATGGGTGAAGGCCTGAGCGCCCTCCTTGGACCAGCCATCCGTAAACATGTCGCCGACCAGATAGTATGCCTCGTCGATAAACGGGGCCACGATGGTCACGTTGACGGTAGCCGATCCCGTGTTGAGGATGGTCACGCCATCAGGGGTGGCAGCAAAGCCACGCACGTCGAGGGCTACGCTACGGTCGCAGGGGCGCTTACCATAGAGGGTCTCGATGGCCGTCTTAAACTCGGTCGTGGCGACGAGTCCCTGCTCGTTGGCTTGCAAGATGATGGAGTTGGCCTTCTCGCCGTCGTTGACAGCCACGGTATAGTAGCTGCTGGCGGTCGTGTTGGTGGTCGTCACCTTGGGGACAAACAGCTGGACGCTGTCGGCCGTGAGCGTGCCGAAATTGATGGCAGGCGCGTTGCCGATGGCCAGTTTCACGTCTTTGGATGCCTCGGGGTCGCTATGCTGCGGATCGCTCCAGTCCTCATAGCTATCGGAAGCGCAGGAGGCGAGCGCCAGGGCGAATCCGAATATCAATATGCTCTTTTTCATTGTTCTGTCTTCTTTCGGTTATGGGTGGGGAGCATCTCGGGGGGAGACCCTCCCCACCATCTTCTTTATAAAAGATTACTCTTCCGTCTCGATGAAGTGGTACTGACCCGTGATGTCGTTGAACAGCACGCGATACTTGCCCGGCTTCACGGGGATGTTGTCGCCACTAGACGTGGCGTAGCCATAGGGGAAGCCGTTGCCACCCCAGTTGTTCGTCCAGTCGGGATCGGCCAGGAACTTAGCCTCCGTGCTTCCGCTTGTAGCGTCGAGATCGAAGTACCAGTCGTGGTTGACCGCACCATCAAAGGTGTTGACGGGCTGCATGGACGTGGTGGTGGCCCAGTCGTTGAATGCGCCGCTGATGAACATTGAGGCAAAGGTCTTCGGCGTCTGGTTGGCCACCTTCTCCATGGTGCAGGTACGCTTCACGGGGTCGAGGGTGATCTTGTAGTAGCCCGACTCGCTCACGGAGATATTGCCAGGGTCGTCGCCGCCATCGCGGAAGACGAGGCCTGCGCAGATCACGTCGATCGTGTTGGCCCAGTTGTCGCCGATGGTGTGGATGATCTTAAACTCGGCACCTGCGGGGAAGTAGCCCGTGTAAGTCAGCGTGCCGACACCCGTGGTCTTGTTATACTCCTGTCCCTCCTCTGTGTAGAGCGGCATGACAGAGGTGCCGACAGCACCCTTGTCGTTGGTCCAGGCACCATCACCAATGCAACCACCAATGAGATACCACACGTCGATGGCGGCATCCTTCAGCTTCATATAGTAGGGCAGCACCTTGATCTGGACTGCGTTGGAATAGATCGTGTCGCCAGCATAGGCAGCACGCACGCGTACATATACATCCTGGGATGCGGGCACGTTGTTGGGCTCGTAGCGGACAATCTCCTGCAGGGCCTTTGCCATCTCGTTGGCAGCTACGCTACCCTTGACGAGAGAGAACTCCGTGTCGAAGGTCTTGTAGTCGCCGACAGCCTGGTCGGTGGCATCCTTCTCGCCAGCCTGGATATCCTTCGTCCATCGGTTGGTGGGCGAAACCTGGATCTGATAGCTAGCCAGGGCGGGGAAGCCGTAGTCGGGCTGCGACCAGCTGAAGGCGAGCGACTCCGAGGTGGCCAGATCCACATTGGCCTGGGCGTAGGACGGGGTATTGAGGACGAAAGTCGTCGGCGTCTGTATCGTGGGGTTGTTGTCCCTGTCGTCGTCGCAGGCCGTGAGGAATGCGAGGGAGCAGAGCAGCAACGCGGTTGATTTGATTATATTTTTCATCGTTGATTGCTTTGTTTTGTTGCACAGAGCGGGCGTGGCTTCTTGGAAGTCGGTCCGCCCTGTGCGGTTGATGATCTATTAGTAACCAGGGTTCTGCGTGATGGCGCCTTTCACCTGGGCTGCCGGGATGGCGAAGATGTTGCGGTATGCATCAAAGTTGCGGCCCGCCTTGGCACCACCCTTGTAGCTCCAGTTGTAGTTGTTGTTGCCACCAAAGCGTCCGAAGCGGATGAGCGTCGGGCGGCGGAGACCCTCATAGTAGAACTCGCGGCTCCACTCGTCGCAGAGGTCGCTCAGAGAGTAGGCTGAGCGCTTCACGGCATGTGCGCGATCGCGAAGGGCGTTGACAGCATCCGTGCCTTCCTTCGTCGTGGTGCCGCCATTGAGACGGGCCGTGGCCTCGGCATAGGTCAGGTAGGCCTCGGCTACACGGAAGAGGAAGAAGTCGGTGTCGGGGTAGTTGTCGTTCTTGCCTACCGAGTTGTCGGTCTTGAAGTTGTTCCACTTAGCCACGGCAAAGCCAGCCTTGAAGCTGCTCAGATAGCCATCGCCATTGTCGAGCGTACGGTCCTTGCCGTCGAAGATGGCGCGGTCGTCGTTGGCGGCAGCAGGCATCTCCGTGCAGCTGACGTTGGGTGCGTCGCCATTGGGGAAGAACTTATTGATCAAGTCCGTGCGTGCGCGGTTGCCGCCCCAGGCCTGGCCCGTGCCGTTGGTGGCCTGCGGGTAGGTGCCTGTCACGTCGGCATGCATGTCGCCATCATAGGCGCCAGCCATCAGGAAGAGCGTGCCTGCCCACGACGTGGTCGTCACGCCATCCTGGCCGATGCGGAACACACCCTCGCGGGCTGCGCTCGTCTCGCCATTGTCGCCCATGAAGAGCATCTGGTAGGCGCTCCACTTGCCCACACCCGTGAGGTTGAGGTGGTAGTCAGACTTCATCACGCGCTGGGCGTAGTCGGCAGCCTTCTGCCATTGCGGAGTTCCCGTATAGACCTCGGCGTTGAGGTAGAGGCGGGAGAGCAGCATCCATACCGCAGCCTTGTCAGCACGGTAGTAGCCGGCGTCGCTGGAGGTCTTCGACTTGGCCTCGCTCATCTGCGGCTCTATCTCCAGCAGCTCCTTCTCCAGCCAGGCGTACATCTCGGCACGAGTGTAGCGCACGGGCTTTTCGAGCGTCGTGGCAAACGGTACGTTGCCGAAGGCGTCCATCAGGAAATAGTACTCCAGGGCGCGGAGGAAGCGTACCTCGGCCGTCTTGGTGGCGTCCTTGTCGCCACACTCGTTGATGTACTGGTTGCAGTAGGAGATACCCGTGGTCAGACGGGCGAAAAGGCCGTTGAGCATCGGGTGGCTGTCGTCGTATGTGTTGTAGCAGAACTCCCGGATGCCGGCGTCGCTCCAGTGGCAGATGGCCTCGTCGGTGGTCATCTCGTTGGAATTCCAAAGCTGGCGGATGAAGCCTGCGGTACCGCCATCGAGACCGTCGATGTCACATTGGTCGTCGCCCGTGCTATTGCCGGACATGGCCAAGTTGGCGTAGCACTTGTTGAAGAGTGCCGTCGGGTTGACCTGCGTGTTCATGTTCGGGTCGATGGGCTTGACGTCCAGGTCGCCCGTGCAGGAAGCCATGCCCAGAAGTGAGAGGGAGACGGCTGCTGCAGAAAGTAGGTTCTTTATATTCTTGTTCATGATGTTATTATCGCTAATGAGGGGTTAGAAGTTGAGGTTCAGACCAAGAATGACGGAGAACGGACGCGGATAGAGGTTGTCGTCGAAACCGTTGAACACCTCCGGGTCGATGCCGTCGTAGTTGGTGATGGTGAACACATTGGAAGCCGTGGCATAGGCGCGGCCTGAGAGACCATGCCATCCGCTGGTCTTGAAGAGGCTGGCGAAGCTATAGCCCAAGGTGATGTTGTCCAACTTCAGGAACGAGGCGTTGTGGATCCAACGGTCGGTGAGGTTGGAGGTGACATCGTCGGTCTGCCAGTCGTCGGCAACGGCCTGTGCGGTTTTGTTGCACATGAAGTTGCTGGAAGCCCAGAGGGCGTTCGGGCTGACATTCTTGAAGCCTTGGCTGATGTTGTCAAACACATAGTTGCCAATGTTGGCACGCAGAGTGAAGCCGAGGTCCCAGTTCTTGTACTCCAGGCGTGAGGACAGACCCATCGTGACGGGAGGCGTCGGCGACTTGTAGAAGTAGCGGTCCTCTTGGGAGATCTTGCCATCGCCATTGCGATCGACCATCGCACCCTCGATAGCCTTGCCGTTCTTGTCGTAGGCCTGCTGATAGACCCAGAAGGAGTTGGCGGGATTGCCCACAGCGTTATACTCCAGGTACTTGTCGGTACCGATCACGATACTCGTGTTAGGCACGGGGAGTCCGTCGGAGCTGGCACCCGTCAGGTCGTCGATGCGGTTTCTGTTGTAAGTGAAGTTGTAGTCGATGGTCCAGTACCAGTCTTTCGTCTGGATGGCCTTCCAAGACAACGTTACCTCCACACCCGTGTTGCTGAGCGTACCGATGTTCTGCCAAGCCTGGTTGCGGAAGGCTGAGAGAGCCTGTGTCGGAGCGTAGTTGAGCAGGTCGGTGGTCTTGCGGTAATACCAATCGACCGTACCCGTGAGGCGCTGGTCAAGGATACCCCAGTCCAAACCGATGTTGTACGTGGTCGTGGTCTCCCACTTCAGGTCAGGCGTATAGTTGTCCGGACGATTGAGCGTACCGTCGCCGTCTGCGGGGTAGTAGGCACCCGTGCCCTGGTTGCGCGTATAGGTCGGGATCCAGGCATAGTCGTTGTTCACGTCCTGCTGACCCGTCATACCCCATCCGAGGCGGAGCTTCAAGTCAGAGAGCCAAGAGATCTCCTTGAGCTTGTTCTCCTCGCTGGCCTTCCAAGCGAAGGCAAATGACGGGAACCATGCCCAGTGCTCCTTGAAGCGTGAGGATCCGTCGTCACGAACGGTTGCCGTGAGAAAGTAGCGGTCCATGAAGCTCCAGTTGGCACGACCGAAGAAGGAGACAAGGTAGTTCTCTGTCTTATAGGCCTTCATCGACGGATTGTAAATCTGTCCGGCCAGCGATCCCGTGATCTCGTTGCCGTTGGCATCGACGAGCGGCTTTCCATAGTGATCAACATAGGTGCCGGTCTTGGTGTTGCCCGCACCATAGATGCCCCAGTAGTTGTTGTCCGTGCCACGATAGAAGCGCTGATACTCATAACCACCCATGATGTCGATGTGGTGCTGGTGAGCGTCGTTGAAGTCGTGGTAGTACTGGGCGTAGGCCGAGAGCGAGAGGTTGCGCTTCACGATGCGCTCCCATCCATGGCTGCCGTAGTAGCTGTCGTTGTTGCTCTGGTAGGCCGGCGAGATGTCTGTATTCTGCTTACCGCTTGCGATATCGGCACCCAGCGTGGCGTGGAGGCGGAGATCCTCAAATCCATGTACCTTGTAGTCGAAGTCTGCGCTGCCGATAAACTCGCGGCTATGTGCGACGTCGTTCTTCTCGTTGAGCACGGAGAGCGGGTTGCGCGTAGCCAGCTCGTTGTAGGTGTACATCCAGTTGGGGTCGCTATAGTTGCCCGACTTCGGCCAGGCGAAGTAGCCGTGGAAGTTGTTCAGCGTCTGGTTGAGGTTGTCTCCGAAGAATTTTCTGTGATACTCGGAGGTGTAGCCATACGGGCTCTGGGTCGGGTCCATATTGACTGCCGCGCCCACGGCCGATCCGTCGGCATAGCGGTTCTTGGCGTACATGCCCTTGGCGTTGAGCGTGATGTTGAGGTGGTTGTTGAGGAGCGACGGGGTGAGGGTGACGGAAGCCGTGGCACGCTGGAAGCGTGAGGTCTTCAGGATACCCTGCTCGTCGGTGAAGCCTGCGCTCACACGATAGGGGAGAGCCTGGCCTACTGCGCCGCTGACCGTCAGGTTGTGGTCATGGCTGATGGACGTCTGATAGATCAGGTCCTGCCAGTCGGTGTCTGCCGTACCCAGGGCACGGTAGGGGTCGCTGTCCTCGCCCCACTTGCTGCGGATGAGGTCGCGGAATCCGGCTGCGTCGAGCACGTCGATGGTCTTCTTCTTCCAGCCGAGCGTCACGCTACCGTTGTACGATACCTTGACGTCGCCCGCGTGGCCCTTCTTTGTCGTGATGATGATGACACCATTGGAGCCGCGGCTACCATAGATGGCGGTGGCCGAAGCGTCTTTCAGCACGTTGAAGGACTCGATGTCCTGCGGGTTGATGACTGAGAGGATGTTGGCCATACCCTTCACGCCATTGTTGTCGATAGGCACGTTGTCGATGACGATCAACGGATCGTTGCTGGCGTTGAGGGACGAGCCGCCACGGATGCGGACGTTGGACTTGGCGCCCGGCGTACCACCCTCGCTGGTGATAGCCACACCGGCCACCTTACCCACGAGCAAGTCCTGGGCGTTGACCACCACACCCTTGTTCTTGCTGTCTGGTTTCAAGGCGGCGACAGATCCAGTCAGGTCCTTCTTCTTGACCACGCCGTAGCCGATGACGACCACCTCGTTGAGCGACTGGGCCGCGTCATCCTGCATGGTGATGACCATGTTGTCCTGCGCCGTCACTTGCTGCTTCTTGTAGCCGATGTAGGAGATGGTCAAGGTCTGTCCGGGTTGCACGCTGAGCGAGAAGTTACCGTCCAAGTCGGTCACGGTACCATTGCTCGTTCCGTTGATCAGCACGCTCGCGCCGATAATCGGCTCGCCGGAAGCATCTTTCACGGAGCCTTTCACCGTACTTTGGGCGAAAGCACCTACTGAGAGAGCTAAGCCCGCTGCTAGGGCCAGCATTCTCGCAGGGAATTTGGGTTTAACCTGCTTCATCTTTTTGCTTTTTTGTTAGTTATTTATAAATGTAATGATTGCCTTTAAAAATGACCTTCATACCCTCCGTGGGGAATTTCTACATGCAAAATTAGGATTTTGAGTGTTATTAAATACTATTTTTTACGAAAAATCGTTTGTTATATTGTGCAAAGGTTTGCATTAACAATCGTCAAGTTATGTCCTTGATAGAAATCAATAAATGATAGTATAATCGTATTTTTGCAACATAAAAACAGACAATAGTCCGCCATTACACTCAAAACATGAAAGATCAGCCCATACTGACGATGAAGGATATGGCCGAGGCCTTGGGAGTCTCAGTATCGACCATTTCCCGTGCGCTGAAGGATAATCCTCGCATCAGTCCTGAGAAGCGAGAGGCCATCCAAAGGTTTGCGCGCGAACATCATTTCTCTCCCAATCCGTTGGCAGAGTCGCTGCGCAAGAGCCGCACGGAGGCGCCCAAGCTCATCGGAGTCATCATCCCCGAGTTTGTCCACTACTATTTCGCCTCCGTTCTCACGGGTATCGAGGAGACGGCCTGGGAACGGGGCTACCGCATCCTGGTCGCCACGAGCAACGAGCGCTACGACCGCGAGGTAGAGATCTGCCAGTCCCTCTATGAGAACCGCGCCTGCGGCATCATCATCTCCCAGGCCAAGGACACGAAGTGCTATGACCACTTCACGGAACTCATGAACCATGGCATCCCCATGGTCTTCTACGACCGTATCTGTACGGGCGTGGACGCGTCGCGCGTGGTGGTAGACGACTACATGGGGGCGTTTACTGCCGTGACCCATCTGATCAAGACTGGCTGTCGTCGTATCGCCTACTATAGTTCGCCGATGAACCTGGAGATTTCCAAAAATCGCTATAACGGGTGGCATGACGCCTTGGTGCGCAACGGCTTGCCGGCTGGCGACGACCTGTTGTTCATGTGCGACAACCGCGAACAGGCGGAGTGTATCACCCCCGACGTCCTCTCCCGCGAGCAGATACCCGACGCGTTCTTCGCCACCAACGACGATACGGCCATCGGCATCCTCTATGCGGCCAAGCGGATGGGCTACCGTGTGCCCGAGGACTTGTCGATCTGCGGGTTCACCAATGGCGAGCGTGCCATCGCCTGCGATCCGATGCTCACGACCGTCGAGCAGCGAGGTCGGGCCGTGGGCGAGGAGGCTGCCCGCATCCTCATAGGACAGGTGGAGGGCACCATTCACAAGGACAAGGTCGAGCGACGTGTCATTCGTACCCGTCTCGTCCTGAGAGGCACAACACGATAGCCCTCCGCTCCCAACTAAAAAATAACATCAACCGACAACAATAACTGAAACATACATGAAACAGAAACCCGATTTGAGTTTTCGGAAGCTGTGGGATCTCAGCTTCGGATTCTTTGGCGTACAGATAGCCTACGCCCTGCAGAGCGCGAATATTGCGCGCATTTTTGCCACGCTTGGTGCCGATCCCCACTCGCTGAGCTATTTCTGGATACTCCCGCCCCTGATGGGCATCCTCGTCCAGCCTATCGTCGGATCTTGCAGCGACCGCACCTGGACGCGCTTTGGCCGTCGCATCCCCTATCTCTTTGTCGGCGCGGCCGTGGCGGTACTCGTCATGTGTCTCCTCCCCAATGCGGGCAGCTTCGGCATGGCGGTCTCCGCAGCCATGGTCTTCGGCCTCGTCACGTTGATGTTTCTCGACACGAGCATCAATATGGCCATGCAGCCGTTTAAGATGCTCGTCGGCGACATGGTCAACGAGAAGCAGAAGGCCCTAGCCTATAGCATACAGAGTTTTCTTTGCAATGCGGGATCGCTCGTCGGCTATGTCTTCCCGTTCTTCTTCACCGCCTTGGGCATTGCCAATACCGCGCCCTCGGGTGTCGTCCCCGATTCTGTGATCTGGTCGTTCTATATTGGTGCGGCTATCCTGATTCTCTGCGTCATCTATACTAGCGCGAGGGTCAAGGAGTGGTCACCCGCAGAGTATGCCGAGTACAACGGCACCAATAGTTCCGTGGAGCAGGAGGAGGCGGGCAAGGCCGACTGGCTGACGCTCCTGCGCCATGCGCCCGCCACGTTCTGGAAGGTCGGCCTCGTGCAGTTCTTCTGCTGGTTTGCCTTTATGTATATGTGGACCTACACCAACGGCACGGTAGCGGCCAACTGCTGGGGTGTTGATATGTTCTCTGCCGATGCTACCGCCACCTCGGGCTACCAGGAGGCAGGCAATTGGGTGGGAATGCTCTTTGCCGTTCAGGCGATCGGTTCGGTGGTATGGGCCATGGTGCTGCCGCAGATTCGTCGTCGCAAACTGGCCTATAGTCTGAGTTTGCTGCTGGGAGGCGTGGGCTTCGTGATGGCCGCCTTCGTGATGGACAAGTACCTGATGTTCGTGCCTTTCCTCCTGATCGGTTGTGCCTGGGCCGCCATGCTCGCCATGCCCTTCACCTTTGTCACCAACGCCCTCCAGGGCTACGGCCACATGGGAGCCTACCTCGGCCTCTTCAATGGCACGATCTGCGTGCCCCAGATTATTGCTGCCGCCCTTGGTGGTGTCATCCTTGCCCTCGTGGGTTCCGTCCAGGCCCACATGATGATCGTGGCGGGCATCGCCTTGGTCATTGGTGCCCTTGTTGTGGGCTGGATCAAGGACGCCTAATCGCCTAAGGCAGCATTGCCAGTTGTTCCCATACCCATACGAAAAAATCCCCACCTGCTTGGCAGAGCCTGCAGGTGGGGATTTCCTTAGTATGCTATATTGTAATCGACGATCGACTTGCCGACAAGTTGCTTACTCCTCCGGAGCCTTGTCGATGAGATCCATAAACTGGTCGAGCTTCGGCGTGATGATGATCTGCGTGCGGCGGTTGCGCTGCTTGCCCAGCTCCGTGTCGTTGCCAGCGAGCGGGTTCCACTCACCACGTCCACCAGCCGTGAGACGCTTCGGGTCAACACCGAAATGCTCCTGCAGGTAGAGAGCTACACTCGTGGCACGCAAGGCCGAGAGGTCCCAGTTGTTGCGGATGTTGCGCATCTTCTCGTTGGCCGTGTTGATGGGCACGTTGTCCGTATTACCCTCGATCAGCACGTCATAGTCTCTGTAGTCCATGATGATCTTGGCGATCTTGCTCAGCGTCTGCTCGGCGCGCTCGTTCACCTCGTAGCTACCGCTCTTGTAGAGCATGTTGTCAGCCAGCGAGATATAGACCACACCCTTGAGCACCTGCACATCGACCTCCTTCAGCTCCTCGCGAGACAGCGAGCGCGTCAGGTTGTTGGTCAGCACCATGTTGAGCGAGTCGCTCTTCGTCTTCACCTCCACGAGGTGGCGGATGTATTGGTTAGACTCGTTGATCTGATCGACGAGCTTCGAGATGTTCACGTTGTTCTTGTCCGCGTTGTTGAGGCTTCGGTCAAGACTTCCCTGCAGAGCAGCAGCACTTGCTTTGGCCTGTGCGAGCTGGTCCTCCAAGCTCTTGATGCGTGCGTTGTTGGCCGCGATGGTCTCCTTCGCACTCTGATACTCACTCGTCAGTTGACGATTCTCGTTCTGACAGTTCTCCAAATCCTTCTTGCTGGCACAACCCGACAGCACGAGGCAACCGATGGCCAGGGCAGAAAATAAAGTTCTCTTCTTCATAATTCTTATTGTCTTTTGTATTTATTCTTAATAATAGATGTTCTCTGACGAAGATGGCGGCGGGGCGTAATGAGAGTCTCACTCTCAAATTGCCGAGTGCAGCCTAACTTATGCAAAGTTAGTGCCAACGAGCGCAATGAGAATCTTGCTCTCAAATTGCCGAGTGCAGCCTAACTTATGCAAAGTTATGACTAAGACGATGAAAACCGCCAGTTGTTGCATCCATTTAAAGTAATTTAACCAAGCATTTTGCCTATTATTGAATCTTAACAAGGAATCTTTCGTAAATTTGTGGCATGAAAAAAATCCTATCCCTTTTCACCCTGTTGCTCACGACCTTGGCTTCGTGGGCCATAGACGACGGCGTCCCACATGCACTTGCCCAGCAGCGCAGCCGCGAAATCACGAATGTCAGTTATCTGCTTTGCCTCCACATCCCTGCCGAGCGAACGCAGAAGGTGACCGGCAAGGCTACGGTCCTTTTCCATTGGGCCGGCAAGGGCGACCTCGTCCTCGACTTCACAGGATCGCTCACGGGGCAGCCTTCCGTCAATGGGCGTAGCTTCCCGAAGGCGCGGGTGGAGCAGGAGCATATTGTCATCCCGAAACGTCTGCTTCGCAAGGGTGCCAACCGTGTTGAACTGGAGTTTGCGAGTAGCGACGCCTCCCTCAACCGCCACGACGACTATCTCTATACGCTCTTTGTCCCGGCCAATGCGCGTAGCGTCTTCCCCTGTTTCGACCAGCCCGACCTCAAGGCCCTTTTCTCGCTCCAGCTCACCCTCCCCGAGGGATGGGACTATGTCACGAGTGCCGATCCCAAGCATCCTATCCCCACCTACCTTTTCTCCTTTGCCGCGGGTAAGTTTCAGCGCAAGACGGCCACCATCGACGGCCGGACAATGAACGCACTCTATCGAGAGACCGATCCCGAGAAGGTGAAGCAACTCGACAAATGCTTTGCTGAGGCAGCATGGTCTATCCGCTGGCTGGAGAACTATACCGGCATTGCCTATCCCTTCTCCAAATACGACTTTGTCGTTCTCCCTGGCTATCAGTTTGGTGGCATGGAGCATCCTGGGGCGATACAGTTCAACGCCCGTACCATCTTCCTGGGTGCCCAGCCGACCGAGGACGACGAGTTGCGACGCTTCCAGCTCATCTCTCACGAGACGGCCCACATGTGGTTTGGCGATCTGGTGACGATGCGCTGGTTTGACGATGTGTGGACGAAGGAGGTCTTCGCCAACTTTATGGCCTCGAAGATGGCTGCCGACCAGTTTCCACATGTCAACCACGAGCTCAATTTCCTCAAGGACCACTATCCTCTTGCACTTTCCATCGACCGCACGGAGGGTACGCACCCCATCCAGCAGCAGCTCGACAATCTGAAGAATGCCGGCCTCCTCTACGGCCATATCATCTACCACAAAGCCCCCATTATGATGCAAAAACTCGAAGAGCGTATGGGAGCAGAGGCTTTGCGGCGAGGTCTGCGTAAGTATCTGTCCCGCTTCAGCTATGGCAACGCCACATGGGACGACCTCATCGACATCTTGGGCAAGGAGGCTCCCCAGGCGGGCATTGCCGACTTCGACCGCCAATGGGTGAAGCAGGCGGGCATCGCGCTCGATGCTTATGGCATCCAACTGCTCGCTGCGCCCCAGATCGCCAGTCTCCAGCAGCGTCTTTCTCAGGGAGGCATGAGCGAGGTGGATCGTTTCCGTGCGGCCATGACGCTCTATGAGAACTATCTCCATGGGCGGATAGCTGCCGATAGTCTTGTCCAGACGATGTTGCGGGCCGTGGAGCGGGAGGACAATCCCTTGGTGGCTACGTCGCTCGTCGGCTATGCCACGTCAGTCCTTCCCTATGCCTCCGACCGTGGGGTGGGGGAGTGCAAGCTCCTTGATCTTTCCCGCCACCACTCCCTGCGTGGCGTCCGTACCAGTTCGTTGCGCTATCTCTCCACCTCGGCACAGACAGAGGCAGTCCTTGACTCGATGTTCGTGGAGTGGCAGCAGGGCGACAATCCACTCCTGACAGTCAACGACTGGATGAGGGCGGCTTATCATCTGGCCCAGTACCTGCCATCCAAGCGCCAGGAGGTCTTGTCCCGCCAGCGTGCTCGCCTCGCTACCGACGATGCGCGGGCGGAGTTCGACTTTGTCTCGCGTGGCTGCGACACCACTCCTTCTGTACAGGATTCGCTCTTTGCCTCGTTGCTCCAGGTCGAGAATCGGCGCGTTGAGCCCTGGGCCGCGCAGCTCCTCTCGCTCCTCAACGACCCCATCAGCGAACCCCATAACAACCGCTTCCTTCTCCCTGCCCTCGATGTTTTGGAGGAGGTGCAGCACACCAGCGCCATCTTCTTCCCTGGCGACTGGCTGGCAGCGCTTCTCTCCCACCATCGGAGCGAGGAGGTGCGCGCCCTCGTCAGCGGCTGGATAACTCGCCACCCCGACTATCCCACGCCTTTGATGAACAAGGTCAAGCAGAACGCCTACCGCCTGATGTTGGGACGATAGGCATCGACTTGTCCCTGCCAATCCTTCGGGATAGTCTTGAGAAGCTTATGAGATGAGCTGTCTGCGTCAAGATCTTTCTATGGATGGTCTCGGCGTCAGTCTTTTTATCAATCGGACAAAAAAAAGGTTCATCCGACATTTCGAGTGACGCATGAAGTAGCTTAAAGTGTTAAGGATAATAAGAAAACAACCAAAATAACTTTTACAACATATTACAACCAATTTTTGTCTTTTCTGGACAATCAGATTGGCCAAGGCGAAGCGTTCCATTTCATGGCACTCTTTCTCGCCATGGCAAAAATCCGAGCGATCTCGGTTTTGCGCATGGCTTATCGAAAGAGTTGTATCATGTTGTTTCCCTTGTAGAAGGTTTGTTTGATGCGTAGCGTCTTTTGTCCCTGCGAAGCGTTGTTATACGTTGTACTTGTTGTTTTAGTTGTTTTCCCTCCTCATCAGGCAGCATCGAAACAACACAAACAACCCTATCACTCCATTTTCCGGATGAACCAAAAAAAATGCTAATGGTTTTGTTTCTTGCTTTTTTTTCGTATATTTGCACCAGTCTTTTCTTGCGGGCGTTGTACAACAGGCCGCGAAGAATACTACTCTGTCATGGTTGGAGAACCTAATATCTATTCGTGATACGAGTTATATATAATAATAGGAGTGATTTTGAAGTGATGAATACAATGAATCTTTTGAAGCGAGCAGCCTGTCTGTTCTCCCTCACGGGCCTTGCGCTCTCGGTCTCGGCCCAGTCGCGTTTTGCCGATGCCATGCGGAAGGCATACGCCAAGCCAGAGCGTATATACCAGTTTTATGTCCAGCATCAGCCGGATAGTATTTACAAGCAGGGGGAGGATGTCTTCTCGCCTTATCTCTCTTCCGATCAGTTCGCTGCCCAGCTTCGTGCGATGGAGGAACGGTTGGGAGATCCCGTTGAGGCTTCGATGTGGGAAATGCAGCAGATGGCGGGATGCGAGATTTATTCCCGCAAGATTACTTTCCCGCGCCATTCTGCTACTCTTAATGTTGTTTTCGACCCGTCGGGAAGTCTTTTGGGCTTTACCTTTACCGATGAGAAGGCGCTGCTTACCGAGGCGGAGTCGGCCCATCATATCTATGTTTCCGACACGATCCAATTGCCAGCCCGCCTCACTATGCCGTCGGCCGTGTCGGTCAAGGATCGGGTGCCGGTCGTTATCCTAGTCCACGGTAGCGGTCCTTCCAATATGGATGAGTCTATGGGCCCGAATGCTCCTTTCCGCGACTTGGCCGAGGGTTTATCGCGTCGTGGAGTCGCCGTCCTGCGCTATGACAAGCGTACCTTCGTCTGCCCGCAGTTCTTTGAGAATGCGAAGGAGGGATACACTTATGATGACGAGACGGTCGATGACGCCATTTCTGCCGTCCGCCTTGTGAAAGACTCTTTGGCCAAAGAAAAGGCGATCGATCCCTCCCGCATCTATATCGTCGGCCATAGCATGGGCGGCATGCTGGCTCCGCGTATCGCACAGAGGAGTGGTGAGGTGGCAGGTCTCGTCCTGCTTGCTGCTCCCACAGGCAAGTTGCGCCCGACGATGGAGCGCCAGCTCGCTTATCTTGGTCGCTCGGCAGAAGAGGCACGCCAGTTGACGGATCTTGCCTTGGCAGAGATTCCCGAAGTCTATCTCGATATGGATGCTCGCTATTCGGATACGGCCACAGCACAGAATCTGAATCTCCCGATGCTGATCCTTCAAGGCGAGCGCGACTATCAAGTGACGATGGACGATTATCGGACGTGGCGTGAGGCTGTGGGCAGCCGCCAGGGCGTGGTGATGAAGTCTTATCCTTCGCTCAACCATCTGTTCATGGCGGGCAAGGGAGGCAGTATGCCTGAGGAATACCAGACCCCGGGACATGTTGCCGAGGAGGTGATGGACGATATTGCCAACTTTGTCCTCTCGGGCAAATAAGATCCTTGCTTACCTTCCTGCGCGATCCTTACTTACCTTTGTGCGCGATCATTACTTAGGATGGATTTTTTCGTTCCTAAGCTTGCAAGATGCCAATCGTCTTGTTTGGGTCAATACTATTTGAGAGGGGCGGAAATCTGCCGCCCTCTCTCTGTGGACCGTGAAAGATTGTAAATGGAATACGAGAGGATTGTGAATGGTTGTGAATAGATTTGCATTCGCCTCCTCATTGCACTATCTATATTTTACGGTCGCGGATCATCTTCATCATGCAGCTTTTACCTACACGATGTTGACCTACCAATACGATGATGATTTCCTTGCCAAGATACCCTTCTATCTTGTCGATATAGGATTGACGAATGATAGTTGCCATATTGTTATCTTTTATAAGTGAATTTTGTTCTCGCTATGTCAGTTTTTGTCACATCCGGATAGTACTTTTGCAGCATGAAATGACAATAACTATATTTATTAAGGTATGAATGCAGGAAGAAATGGGGATAAGAGTCCTTAAAAAGTAAAATATAAGAGGAATCCAGGAGATTTCTTGTGAAAAAGTTTGGTGGTTCATCAGATTTTTACTAAATTTGCTATTGGATTAGTGACAGGGCAGGTGAAAGTCCTCGCTTGAAGTCGCTATGATGCAGAGAAACAAGATAATCTTGTGGACACGAGCAAGCTATTCAGTTCTGTAGGTTGAAATCTGGTAAATTGAAACGTAGAAAGAACGCGAATTTGTTTGAGCGAGTCTGCGCCATCATATGGTGTGGATTCCTCTTTCGAATTTTCTTTTCTACGGGTTTTACCAGAGCCTAACTTACAAGAGAGTGAAGAAAGAAGGGGTTCACGCCATTCTTTTTTCGCTTGTGAACCATTATGGACTTGTTTGGTTCGCAGATTTTACCCAACTTTGCAGAAGATTAGCTGCACTCGGCAATTTGAAAGCAAGCTTTCATTGCGCTCGTTTGCATAATCTTTGCCCCTTGAAAGTAAATGGTTTACTGCACTCGGCAATTTGAAAGCAAGCTTTCATTGCGCTCGTTTGCATGAACTTTGCAGTAAGATAAGCTGCATATCAGTATAAAAAGTAAATGATCTGCCGTTTCGGTTGAAAAGCAGGAGCAGCAATATGTAATAACCTAAAAACTCAATGCTTATGAGCAGAGTATTTCAAGTGAAGCCTAAGCGCCTCAAGCGCTCTAACGGCACCGTCCTCACTCCCGATATGGTAGTGACAGTAACGACCATGCAGCACACTGCCACCCCTTTTTACAATGGAGCCAAGGAGGTGCAAGAAGCCTACATGCGCATCTATGCTTTCGACTATAAGAAAGCATGCTGCAATCAGAATGATTTTGAATTTAAGAAGTTGGACTAAAAATATAATAATTTTATGGAAAAAATAAATCACTACGTTTCTTTAGTTAATCAGGCTTTTACTGTAGCTAAAGAAAGTTTCAACAATCCAGAGTCTTTGAAGAAAGCAGAGACTGATAAGGAAACATTGGTCAATAGTCTCGAAAAGGATTCTTTTATTAAGGTTCCTTTCGTTGGAGATTTCAATGCTGGTAAGAGTTCTTTGATAAACAGTATGTTGGGAGTTGATATCCTTCCTACTAATATACTGCCAGAGACCGCAGTGTCTTATGAGTTGTATTTTTCTTCAAATGAAAAGCTTGAAGTTTGGCTTGACGATAAGTTGGTGGAAACAGCTCCTATTTCGCAGCTTAAGTCATTGCAGTTGACCCCGAGAAATTTTGTCAAGTTGTATCTCAATAATCCTACTGTAAAGGAGTGGAACGACAGAAACATTGTTGTTGTTGATATGCCTGGAATTGATTCAGGTGTCGAGGCCCACAACAATGCTATCCTGCATTACGTACAGGATGGCACTTTCTTCGTGTTAGTTAGCGAAGCTGAAGGTGGAACATTACGAATGAGCACCCTTAGCTTCATAGAGGAAATCAAGAAGTATGGTGCACAGTTAGCTGTAGTTGTTTCCAAAATAGATAAAAAGCCAGAGCAAGAAGTACTGGATGTCAAGGCCAATGTAGAATCCGTTGCCAAGAGAATGTTGGGCGATTCAACTATAGTGGCTTCTGCATCAGCTGTTAACAAGGACTTCAACGGTGTTCTTGATATTTTGAGTTCTATTGATGCCGAGGAATTGATAGTAAGCAAGTATAAGGGACAGGTTGTTAACTTCATTGATTCATTCATTGTAGAATTGCAACTACAGATGAAGCTTATGCTTTCTGACAAGTCTGATTTCTCTGAAAAGATTGAGAGTCTAAGAAATGCACAGGCAAAGGCCGTGGAAGACTTGAAGAGAAAGGCTGATTCTGCTCAGTCAGTAGAGGGCTCTGCTGATGACATTCTTGACGATATCTCAGAGGCATTGAGAGAAAAAGCTGGATATATTGCCACTCTTCTGTATGGTCAGACAGATGGCAATGTCTTGAATCAGGAGATTCTTACCATCATACGCCCGGTTATTGTTAACTCGCTGAAACGTGAGATTACTGAGTATTCCGACGTTGTTGGTGGGGCTCTTCAGGAGTTTATGGTAAATGTGGATACTATCCTCAACGATAAGGACAACAAGATGCTGTCTGGAGCAGAGGAGATTATCGGCAACATGCTTGGCAAGGATATTCTTGAAGGTCTGTTAAAGAAGGGACTTGATCAGTTGGCTAAGAAACTTGTTGCTTACAAGGGTTTGGGAGAATTGGTTAAGATGTTGAGCAAGATTCTTGGTCCGCTTGTTACTATCCTCATCAATATCATTCCTGATATTATCCGTATGATCTTTGGAAAGAGCAAGGAGCAGAAGATAGAGGAGATCAAGATGAAATTTACTTCTGAGATTGTTTCAAAAATTATCGAGGCATTGCATCAACCTATCGAGAATATGATCAAGGAACAGCGTGCTGAGGTTTACAATAATGTTTCCGCTCTCATTGCGTCTGAGACACAAAAGTATAACGAGAACATCAATGCTATAAAGAACCAGCAGCAGGAAGAAGAGAAGGTGGTAGCTCAGAAGGTTGCTGCTCTGAATACTGTAGTGGAGAAGTTGAATGTGTTAAAAACTCAAATCTAATATAAGATGGGATTTGAAGGTATAAAAAGAAAAAGTGCAAGCATGGGCAAAAAGTCCATGTCTGCATTTTTGAAAGTCAATAAATATGAGAATCCACAGACAGTGTTGGATTTGATATCGCATATCTGTACCTCTGGTATGGATTTGTCTGTGCAAAATGAATTTATTCCATATCGTGATAAATATAGTAAACTTGAGGAGGATTATTCTAAAGTAAATACAAGAGAAGCCGAAAATGAGTTTGTTGATGGCTCTATAAGTGATCTGATTGAAAACTGCGAGCTTCCATACTCAGTTATGCCTATTTTTCTTGCCCATTCCAACTTTAGTGACGCTATAAATGTCGCAGTTGGTGGAGGTTATAGTTCTGGTAAATCTTCTTTCCTTAATAATATCACAGGAATTGGTGCCGTCCTTCCTACTGGTATAGAACCAGTGTCCGTGATTAATACCTATCTCTTTTTTTCTGATAAGGTAACAAAGTTGATGGTGTCTGGCAAGAATTGTAAAGGGCATGTCGTGAAACTTAATCGTGAGGTGTTGGATTGTATTCAACACTCTTCCAAGTCAAAGGTTTATGTCTCTTCTGTCTTAGACGAACTTTATATCAATATACCCGTTTCTAAAGAGCGTGAGTATTTAAAGGGTTTGGTGTTCATTGATACTCCTGGATATAATAATTCAGACAATGCCAATAAAGAGAATGGCAAGACGGACAGTGATACTGCTTCTGATGCTTGGAAAAATTCTGATGCTTTGTTTTGGTGTATAGATGCTGAAGCTGGAACTATTTCACAGCGTGATATAGAAGAGTTGGATAAGCAGATAGGCGATAAAGATAATTATCCTTTTGTTATTGTCTTTAATAAAATGGATAAGAAACCGAATGATGAGATTGTTAAAATCTTGAAGTCTGCTGAGAAGGTATGTAAATCCAAATTGAAGATACAACCAATAGACATTATTGGTTTTTCTTCAATAGGAGAAAGTGCCATATATTCGTTGAAGACAAAGAAAAAAGCAACTACAAGAGGTGGAGTGATGAAAGTCCTTGCTTCTATTCTCTACAAAATGAAGGATGGTTTCTCTAATACTTGTTCTGTTTCTTATTGGACAAATCAGCTCGCATCTTATTTTGATCAGGAGATTGAAACATGCGATGGAGTGCTTGCAAGTTTGGAAAATAAAAGAAAAGAACTGGCGAAAGAAAAGGCTGAAGCTTTCTCTAAATCAACAACTTCAAGTGAAGAGGAATTTTCATTTGTTAACGATCATTTGCCACTAGTTGAAGATGTACTCATTAAATCCTATGATGATATCGTTAATTCAAGAGATGGAATGGTCGATCTTTTCAATAGAGCAATGAAGGGATGGTCAAAAGCTTTGGACCGAGAAGACCAATGGGCTGAGAAAACCGGCTTCTTTAGTGATGCTTCAAATTTGCAAAGACAATCAAATAATGCCGTAAAAGAGTATAATAGAGTAATAACGGCTGCAGAGGAAAACTGTGATGAATTTCAATTTTGGAACACAGAATCACGTAAAAATGATTTGGACCTCATAAGAGAAGCTTATGAACATTATGATTCAGCTGATTCAGCTGATTCAGCTGATCAAGATTCTTTGGAAGAAGATTATGATAACACTGTTGCCTCCAAGAAGACGATTTCTATCTATAAGAGTTTTCTCCAAAAGAAGAAGCAAGAGATTGTTCGTGTATTTACCACGTGTTGCGAGAATGCAATAAAGAAGACTGAGAAGCGCTTGCGTGCACTGCAGAACATCAAAGAGGAAGAAGAAACTGATGTGTTCTCTGCTATTGCCAACGACAATATGAACAGATTCCTTGATTGTTTCTCAAATGGAGTAGATTTGACAAAGTGTAATAGTCAGGGTTATTCCCCATTGACATACGTTGCTAAGAATAGCAATAATGCAATGATGAAATTCTTGATTGACCACGAGGTTGACCTCTCTCTAAAAGATAAAAATGGTTATAACGCTTTGGAGACTGCTGCTATCTATCATTGTCAAGATATATGCGACCTCCTGATTCGTGCTGATAAAGGTTTGGTGGCAGAGTCGCAGTCGTTGACGAAGTTGGCTGCTAATGATCGATTTGAAAAGTGGATTTCTAATTTCTAATAAGTATGGCTATAAATATAGACAATTATAATGACGTATTTGGAAAGTTAACTAAAGCTGTTGATGTTGCAAGTGCGTCAGATAATGAAGAGATAAAGAAGATTTTCTCAAGGATAAAAGAGAAAGTTTGCGACATAAAGGAAGGTGGTGACCGCTTGAAACGTGACAACGAAATATTGAAAATAGGTGTCGTTGGTCAGGTGAAGGCAGGTAAGTCATCGTTCCTCAATTCGCTGTTGTTTGAAGGTGAGAATGTGTTGCCAAGGGCATCTACGCCGATGACAGCTGGCTTGACTGTGTTGGAATATGGCGAAAAGAATGTGTTCTCCGTTGAGTACTACACGGCTAAGGAATGGGAAAAGTTTGAGGACAAGGCCAAAGAATATGACGACTTCGTGAATAACGTGAAGTCGATGAATCCTGCGTTGACAGATGAAGAGGCTGCAAAGATGGCGAATATCCCAGATGAGCTGTCTGCTGCAAAAGAACTTATATCACGATGTACTCGTGTTGCCAAAGGCAAGGTGGGAAAAGCTTCTGAAGAGAATGACTTTACTGATATTAAGGATTTGCAGGATATACTTGAGAACTTTGTCGGCGCAGACGGACAGTTCACATCTGTAGTGAAGAGTCTTACTATTCATCTGAATGATGAGCGACTCAAAGGAATGAGAATCGTGGATACCCCGGGTGTAAACGACCCTGTGGTGTCTCGCGAGCATCGAACACGTGAGTTCTTGCGTGAATGTCATGGTGTGTTTTTCTTGAGCTTTGCTTCTCGCTTTTTTGACAGTACGGATGTGAATTTCCTTACCAATCGCATTGGTTCGCAGGGAATAGGTACTGTGGTGCTTATAGCAAGTAAATTTGACTCAGTGCTACAGGACTCTGGTTCAAAGTTTGAAGACGATTTGGAAAATGCAATAAGTGATTGTCAAAGACAACTAAGGGCCCAGTTCAGACGCAATCTTTCTGGCTCAGACTATAAAGGAGAGGAACCTCGTTTTACAATGAGTTCCGGTATCGGTTATTCTATTGCTAATAAAAAGCCGTCAGACTGGGACAGCATGGAGAGCCATGTTGTAAAGCAGATGAAGATATTCTATCCGAGTTTCTTCGCTTCTGATAGTGATATAAAGGCTACGTTCAATGAGCTTTCACAGATAGATGATATCAGAAAGGATTATCTTGATGGTGAGTTCGTGAAGAATCGTGATAAGATTATCTTAAGTAAGGTAAACAGCTATTTTGGCAATGCTACAAGCGAAATCAAAGCAATCTTAAGTGATGGCAAGGCCAATCTAAATGAACGTAACAATGCTCTTAGTAAGAAAGATATTTCTCAGATAAAATCAGTTCGTAATGCTACTCTAAAGGTAGTTAAAAAGATAGTGGACGATATAGAATCTTTGACAAACAAGACTGATGCTATGGCAGAGCAGGCAATGAAGGAGTGTTGGAATCGTTATCAGACCCCTTCTGTTAGAGTTCCCACTAAAGTAGAAGGTGTTACATTCGTACGACAGTCTACTTTTTGGGGTAGGGATAAGGATGTATCCTGCTCATACAAGAAAATAGACGAGCAGAAACTTGTTTCAGAGGCAGAAAGTCAGGTTCAAGTTGCGGCCGATAAATTGTCAACTGATTGGAATAATAAGTCTAGTGAACTTATGAATTCAATAAAAGATACTATCGGAAGCCTTATTGCGGAAGCTGAGCAAAAGGATTCGGAAGCTAAGTTTGATGCTGATGGCTTACGTCGTATCCTTGGTGAGGTTCTTGCCTCAATGAGCAACTCTACTGTTATGAATGTCAAGGATTTGACAAATAACGTCGTAGGACGTATTATGGATATTGCACAAGACTGCGATGTGTCTTTGGTCGTAGGTTCTGTTGATGAGACTACTGCAAAGAATAAAATCTCTTCAAGAGCAAGAAAAGCGCGTCATAAGGTTGAAGACGGTTTACGTAATCTGTTTGATCAGTTCAATACGGATATAAAGAAAGAACTTGACAAATCGAAGAATGAAGTTATAAAAATTTTTACAAGTCGTAAGGACGAGTTGATCACTAAGGCAAAAGTCTCTGTTAAGGGGTATCTTGACTCTCTTGAAAGTGAATTAAAGGACAAGGAAGCTCAGCTCGAGAATTATAAGAGAGCTATTGCCAGTATTAACGAAATAGAGAAAATATTATGAGCGTAAAAGAAAAATATATAGCAGCTCTGAATGACGAGCAAGCTAAAATGGTTTCGTATGTTAAGCAGATGACGGCGAAGGTCGCTTTTCCTGAGACTGCTGTAACTACAACCTATGTAAAGCCAGCTAAACACACTATTGTTTCGGCGGCTTGTTTAATAGGTGGTGCTATTACCATAGCAGCAGGTCTGTGTTTAGAGAAGAATGGCATTTCTACAGCCGGTGGAGTTGCTGTTGCTTGTGGTGCTGGATTGTGGGCTATAGATAGAAATAAAAAGCCTGTTGTACAGCGTGATGTTGCTTTTTATAAGGTCACAAGTCATTACTATAAGTCTCTTTCTGATATCTTTAAGTATGTGACAAATAGCTGGTCTGATTCATTAGTGGAATTGAAGAGTAAGTTGAAGGCAGAAATCATGCAGCAAAACATTTCTGAGGAAGAGAAGAACTCTGCAATTCAGTGTGTGTTGACTACTTCTGTCGTTGATTTGTCTATGGCTGATTTGTCTTCAAAGCTTGGCAAAATAGAGCATGATCATAATGAAGAAGGCTATAAGCGTTTTGTTTCTATCTTTGAGAAGAAATGTATAGAAGCAATAAATACTGCTTATGAAGAGCAGAAGGCTGTTTACGAACGACTGCAGTTTTAGTTGATATAAACTAAAATGCAGAATATAAGTATGTTTCTTTCATGCCCATTCACATGAAAGAAAAACTTGGAAAAATAAAATATAAATACGATGAATAGTATGGCTGATAATCAAAAAGTATATCAGGCAATCAAGACGATTGCTGATGAACTCTGCAAGGAGAACAAGACGTATCTTCGTGCAGATTTGGCTTTTGAGCTGAAGAAGTATGGTATTGCTTCCGATTCCTCGGAGGTGAGTAAGCTAGTATTTGATGCCTACAGATATTTCCATGATAATGGCAATATCGCCATTGCTTTTGTTTCAAATAATTCACGTACAACCCTTGTGGCTGAATACAAGTTGAATGACAGTCTGGAACAGGGCAACAAGGAGGAGGCTTTGAAGATAGCCGAGACGGAACTGGAGTTGTCTTCATCTGCTTTGGAGCAGTTGAAAGAGCAAGTGGAATTGAACCTTAACCTGGTTCTTGCTAAGGGAACGTCGAAGATGGCTGATATTGTCATGGGCACGAATGGCGTGAAAGATGTAAGAAGTAAGGCTTCCACCATGTTTGATAAATATACTAAGATGGTGGAGGCTTATCACTATGCAGAGGATAGCATTCGTGGAAACATCGAAGATTTTACCTCCTTGCGTAGTGATATCGGGACGGTTTATCGTGACTATGCCCTGAAACTTATCGATATCTATGGCGACTCCATCAAGATGGTTTCTCCAGACTTGTTCGATTTTAAAAGAATAGAGTGGCTGGATGTGGACGAGATGCTTAAGTATGTGGAGCTGGAATATAACAAGCTCACGGAAAAATGTGCAGCTTTGATTGGTGAGATTTCTGTTAGTTTCCGTACTTCTTTGCAGGGTTCTTTGCAGGCTTATAAGTCTTTGTCGAATGGCAACAAGTCCTTGGGCTTGGCGATGGCAGGATTGACGATGCTCGAACATTATATGGATGCTGGCGAACGCACCAATCGATTGAAATCGGACTTGTCTGTCTTCCAGATGAGCGTGAAGCATGACGCCACTCGCATCAAGGCTGATATGGGACGTTTGTTGGTGATCTGCAAGACGCTCAATGATGTGGTAATCCCGAAGGCGAATGTGTTCTTGCGTTATGGAGAAAAACTGTTGGCTTCTGACTTGAAGGCGACGCTTGATGCTTTGTATGCGGATGAGACTATTCGTCCATTGGAGGAGCAACGAAAATGTCTGCTTCAGCAGATGAAGGCGCTGGACATGGAAATGAACGATCATCTCCAGAACATCGATGTATATACTTCGCTGATTAATGACATCACTGCCACCTTGGAGTCTAAGCAGGGAAGCTATATGGAAGCGAAGGCGAAGAAGCCTTCCAAGCCTTTCTTCCTCGTCAACTGGATCACCTTGGGTATGGCCAACAAGAACTACTATCGTGACTTCGCGGAATGGAATGCAGTATGCTTCCCTCTTGTGAGAGAATACGAGAGCTATCAGGTAGATTTGAAGTTGGATAAGGAGGAATTGGAATCGCATCGTGAGGAACAAACCCGCATCAAAAATGAGTATGCCCAACTCTCCAATGAGCTGGATAAGGTTTCTAAGGAAATCAGGAGCAAGATAGTTTGCTCTGACGACTTGAAGCTGAAGATGCTGAAACATCTTCGTGATATGGTTGCCATGTTGAAACTCGGACGTGAAATCATGGAGAGCAAGATTGACGAGAAGTTGGTGCATACGGTAGATATTCCTGATTATAGGGAGGCTGCAAAACTTCCTGCTGATGTGGAGCAGAACCTTTCTCAGTTTACAGGGATGTTGGCAGACAATCTTCATGCCGACAAGGATATGGCTAAGAATTTGCTCGATGGAGTGGAAGCATACACGAAAGACCATAAGAAGATAGAGGGCAAGACCGCACAACAGAACAAACCTGCTGAGTATAGCGAGGAAGACTTGGCGCAGGTAACTGGTGCTATGGAACAATCCTTACAGAAAGGTATCGCTCTGTTTGATAGTTTCGCTAAGCTCAAAGCGCAGCAGCTCAGTGGTAGCTTGGCTTCGGCTGCATACGATAAGGAGTTGAAGAAACATGCAGATGAGTTTAAGCGTGAAATGGCTAAGATAGACAACAAGAGTGCTTATCTTCGTGAGGTGTTCAAGCGTATCAATCTGGCTGGTAGTGAGGAGGAGCGTAAGCAAGCTATGGAGTTGATGAGCGACTTGAGCGGTTACTCTCTCTCGGAACAGGAGTTCACGGAATTTATAAATGGTAAGAAACAAATAGAATTATAAGGTGTATGGAAAGTTCAAGAAGACAGCAGGCCCAGGCTGATTTGGGCATGGATTTCGCAAAAGAAGATCAAAAGCGAGAGGCGGCTCTTGCCAAAGAACAGGCGAGGGCTGATAAAAAAGCTGCAAAGCGTGAGAAGATGATGAATATGCCATCTTATCGTCTGATGGTAGGTACGGCGAAGTATATGGACAAGTGGTTCTTGGATCCTATCCTTGGCTTCATCCTTCCTGTCGGTATCGGTGATGCTTTGACGAGCGTGTTTGCATTCCCATTTATCTATTACAGTCTTTGCGTGGTTAAGTCGATTCCGCTGACTTTGGCTGTCATCTATAATATCTTGATGGATATGCTGATTGGTGCCATACCTTTCTATATAGGTGATGTGCTGGATGTATTCAAGCGTTCGTATGTAGAGAACCTGAGATTGGTTACCGGGTATATCGAGGATGATAAGGAGATTATCAATAAGGTGAATAAGAAGGCATTCTGGACGGCTGTGTTCATTGTTGTGCTTTGCTGGTTGATTTATGTGGTGATTTCATGGGCCATTAGTTTAGGAACTTGGGCTTATGATTGGATAGCTTCATTATTCTAAAATGAGTCGCTTATGTTGAGAGGTATCAAAACATTTGTCTGCAAAGACTGCGGACATAGATTTAAGGCGTTGGATATGGAGTGGAATGCTACTGCCGATTCTTATCCTGTGAAATGCCCGAAATGTGGTAGTATGAACACAAAATAACTATTTAGCAATGAAAGATATAAATGTCTTAAATGAGAAGTTCTTGACAGCTCAAGAACTTTGGAAAAAGAATGAGTTTGCGTCAGCCTTTGAGATGCTTGACGGAATGTACAAAGAATATTCGGCTATGGACTGGATAGAGGAGGGTGTTTCTACCGATGCTGATGCTAACGAACAGCAGCAGGCATTGCATTATATCTATAAAGATTTTTATGCTCACCATCTAATAAACTATTATTGCCAATTATTTACGGCTTTGGTTTCACTTTTGGACGAAGCGGCAAAGTACAAGAATAATATAACAAAAGCATACGCTCATGTTGATAGCATTCTTGCAGAATTAGAAAATTTGGAAAAAGTAGCCCCAAGTGAGTATTCTCACCATAAACTGTGGTTGGAACGTAGCGATTATAAGACTGTAAAGTCTATGCTATCTGATTGCTGTGGGCTTCCTCAATGTGGAATCTCGCAAGAAGATTATCAAGATTTTCTTTATACCTATAACCATCAACCAGATTTGCTTGATGATGAAGATACGGGTGAAGACGATGAAGATGATTATTTCGATATGGATAATGATTATGACGATATTGAAGACTACTTTGAAAAGAAGTCTTGGTGCAATATCCACTTTTATTGTTTAGGAGTAGTTAAAAGCTGTACTGTAGGAGGAAATATAAACTATCGCTCAATCATAGATAAACTTCAGCATGATATAGGGATAAGTCCTGAGGTGTGGCAGTTGAAGGATGATAGTGAATTCAAAGTCGTTAAGAAAATGGAGGCTTTAGTAACATCTAAGCTATGCAATTTTAATCCAACAATAGACATAGACCACAATATTTTGCCAACTTTGTTGGAACAGGTAGATAATTCCAATGCTCCACTTTCAATAGAAGTTGTTGCAACATTAAACTATAGAGAATTAGGTACTACTTGTATAGGTTATGTTGTCTCTGGTAAACTAACCGTTGGAGATAAGGTTAAGTTAAACTTTGCCTTAGGTAATGGGGAACATACTCCAAAACTTGATGATAATGATGTCCTTTCTGCTAAGGTGACATGGATTGAGACTAACGGAACAGAGCTCACAACAAAGGCGATAGCTAATCAGACCCTTAGTTTTGGCTTGGACATAGAAAGGTATTTGTTGCCTGAGACAATAAGCAGTGTGGAACATTATAAAGTTTAAAAGATGAATAGCAACATTTTCTTTCAACCCTTTGTTGGCAAGGATTATGCCAACGGGGGCTTGGTCGGTAAGCGAAGAATGATATTGGGCGAGAGTCATTATTGTGATGAGAGTTGTACGGATTGTGGCGACTGCCAGCTACATCGGGAGTGTATGAACTTTACGCAGCAGGTGCTTGGGGATTATCTCAATGAGAACAAGGAACGGCAGAACTGGATGCGGACTTTCCTGAAGTTTGAGCGTTCGTTAGTGGGTGAGGAGACAGATCAGACGATGAGGCTGAAGATCTGGAACTCGGTCATCTTCTTCAACTATCTGCAAGTGGCGATGGGTGGTCCTCGTGAGGCAGGCACTGGGGAGCAATATCGCCAAGCAGGCAAGGCTTTCTTTGAGGTTATCGAAAAGTATCAGCCGGAGTATGTCATCGTCTGGGGCAAGCGACTTTGGAACAATCTTCCTAATGTTGGCTGGCAAGATGGCGACGACATCGTAGTGGATGGTTATCCTGTTGCTACGGGTGCTTATCTTCTGAGTAATGGTAAGCAGGTGAAAGTGATGGCGGTAAACCATCCTTCCGTAGGCTACTCCTGGGACTATTGGCACAAGGTGATACAAAGATTTTTGAGATAATTTTCTTGCTTGCGCCACGATTTGACATACCTTACCTTTACCTTTGCAGTCGTAAACATAATTAATTAAACGATATTGCTATGGGATTTGTAGAAGTAAAGCCAAAAGAATGGTACATTGAACAGGCCAAAATTACTAAGGTATGGAGTAAAAAGCTTGAAGAAAATGAAACTTATATGCATGGAGCAGAAGATTTTGAACCTGTTTGTCCATACATCAATCCTCAATTCCGCTTTAAGACTAAATTCTTCAAAGTGGTTTGGATGGTCTTGGAGGAGCAGGCATTAAATACCTTAGGCTCTCATGTTGAAAAGGTTAGAAGTTGCTATGTGCTTGATAAGTACTGTGCGTTATTCGTAAAAGCGACTTCCGATGAGTTCCAAATATATTATTCTGAGAATACTTGTTTTGAAGATAGAGAGTTGCAATTCTGGATATTTGCACAATTTAAGGACTTTGTGGAGGCTGTTGCTCAAAAAGTATTGCCTTGTAGATTCCTTTATTTGGAAAACGAAAAGCAACTATTTGCTGAGACATTAACCTTGAATTGGGATTTTCGAGCCCTTGGCAGGTGTTGGTTTGATGGAAGCCGCATAAATTTATCTCCATATTTGATGATTTATCCATTGCCGTATATAGATATGGTCATTCTTCATGAGTTGGCGCATTTGAGGTATCCTCATCATAGGGCAACCTTTTGGAAATTCTTGTCTCAGCTATTAGGAGAAGATGCTAAGACTGCTACAAAAAACTGCTATATGATATTAGGAGACAGAAATAAGAGTTATCGTTACCTCATGGAAGGCTTTAGATGGGTTGATTCTTGTTTCAAGAAAAAACAGAAGAGACTTACCAAGATTTCTTCATAAGCATGATATAGTGATAAAACTGTCTTAAATAAAGTTCAATATATGGCACAGATTACAATCAATATCCAGACTATGGACTGGACAATGGGGGAAACCGTAGGCTTGCACTTGATGTTGCAGAAAGACAGCAAGGCAGGGATTGCATGGGGCGATGGAAAGGTACAGGTCGTGACAGGCAAAGAGGAACTGGAATCTGAGAAATTGGCTTGGGTTGAGGCTGGTCATTCCTATCCAGAGAAGGGCGTCAACTATACCATCACCATCTGTTCGGAAGAGGAGGATGCCATTATCGGATTTGATGGCTGTGGCATGTTCGAGGTGAAAACCTTGGATGTGATTCTCACGGAATGTCCTAGCTTGCGCATCCTGGGATATTCGGGGTATGGTGGGGAATTGCTCGACGTAAGCAAAAATCCTTTGTTGGAGTTCATAGACTTCAGCGAGATAAGAAACGAGAAGTTGGATTTCTCTGCCAATCCTCTCTTGGAGGAGTTGCATATTGATGGAGCCAAAGATTTGGTATTTTTGAATTTGAGCAAGAACGACAAGTTGCGTCGCTTGGACATTTTCATGTGACACAATCTTCAGCATCTCGCCCTGAGCAATCAGTCGCAGCTGAATGAGGTGGATTTCGCTCTCACTCATCTCCGTCCCAAGGACTTGGAGTATTTGGAGAAGACGTTGAAGCGAAACGCTCCCTACAAGATACGGGGAGGAAGTTTCGGCGATGATAAAATAATAGAAGTGTGTAATGGTAAAATAGTAGGGAAATATGAAGGAAGAATGGATGAAACTGATAGATGATGTAGAGAACGACCGTAGCTATAATGCTGATCCTAACTTCATTTTTTTTGACTTTATAAGAGAAAAAACTACGATAGAGGATAAGCGTGCCATCGTGCAAGAGGTGGAGCGTCGTATCAAGAAGGTGGTGAATCGGGAAGTGAACAATCCTGACTATTTCTTCAGAAACTTCAGTGAGTCGGAGCGAGAGCTCTTGGACGACTTGCTTGGGCTTCGTGAGGTGACGCTCGATGAGATGATGCTTCATCCTACTGCTGCCGAGGTGGAACGATTGAGCAAGTTGAACGACAAACTCTACAAGCTCACCTTGGAGTGTTTCGAGCAATGCCGTAACCTTTGGCTTACGCTCTATCGCTCGCCTTACAAGGTGGACGACCGTTTCTGCTACGACTTGGATAGTACGCTTCGATTCGAGTATGCTGACAAAGACTCGGTCTTGCATCTGGAGAATGATGACTATTACGGTTCCGACTTCGACTACATGATTCATCTGACTGATGAGTTGCTCAGTACAGGACATTGTAAGATGGATACCATCGTGAATGGTGCGTCTGCCAACTTTTTCGGCAACGAAGAGGATACGTTGAGAGAGTTGACTGATACCCTCGACGATGGCACGTCGTGGGCGGAAGGCTATCTGCACAACAAGGCGTACGACCATTTGTGTATCTGTTATGCGATGCATGCCTTGCATACTCACATGCCTTGGTGCTTGCCTGATATTCTCCGCATGGATGATTTCACTCTCAATGTGAAATTGAATTATGAGCGCAGCGTGTCAGAGCAGCGAGATATTCATTATCCTGATGTAAACGAGAATGACCCTCATTGGCCTGAGGGTGTGCCTTGTTTGGAAAGGTGAAAAATAAATTGTGATGCAATATTCTTGTAAATTTTCATTAGATATTTAGAGATTATGGACAATCGTGTAAAATTCTATAGTTGACTGATAGGCCTCTTGGATCGTAAGCATCTTACCTTTGAGGAGATTGCTAATGAGTGGCGTGATGCCAACGCTAATCAGGATGAGGATGAGCTGGACAAACGTACCTTTCATCGTTATCGTGAAAATATCCAGTCGCAGTTTGGCATTACTGTGGAATGCAACAAGAGCGATGGCTATCGGTATTATCTGAAGCGTGACCCCGTGGAAAATGACGATGGGACGGAATGGATGCTGAGTTCCCTGCGGCTGGCTTCGTTAGGTGATATGCTGAAGTTTCACAATAAGGTGATGCTCGATACGCCGCCATACAACACGGAATATCTGGATGATATTCTTGCAGCGATAGATAAGCAATATCTGCTGAAGTTTAAGTATGTTTCGGGTTTCGGAGCAGAGAGCGATATCGTGCTGCAACCGGCTTTCGTGAGATACTTCAAGCAACGATGGTACGTTGTGGGAGTGAAGAAACAACGTTCGGCGTCCGAAGGGAAAGCCAATTCAAGTGCAGAGGAAGATGTGAGGAAACTCGTTAGGGTTCCCACATAGGATGAAGGGTGAAAATGTGGATTGTTTTTTCTGTTAAAGAAGGAAATAAGACTATATATGAACAAGCTAATGATATGATGCAAACCGATCATGAATATATCGGCGAGTTATATGATTACTTTGATGCAGCGTTCCTGAAACTCTTCCTAAAGAATGGAGCCATCTGTGAAAGAGATGAATTTGAAACAAAGGTAAAGCAAAACGGAATGAGATGATATTCGGTAGAAGTTTAGTGCAAACTTATACTGGGTACAAAAATAAAAGGTTCCTTGATGGAGTTTGATAATCTCCAAAGGAACCTTTTTTTGTTTTATTTCAGTTCAAACGCCTTTTTGAGTTTCAGCTGATCGGAAGCATTTCCGACGAGCGCCTCAAACTTGCCTGCTTCTGCCTTCCAGGATGCAGCTGTTTCATCATAGAAGCTGAGTGCCTGCTTATTGATGGTGATGTTTACATCCTTGCTCTCTCCCGGCTGCAGGTAAACCTTCTGGAATCCCTTCAGCTCCTTGTAAGGGCGATCAACAGAAGCCTTTACATCATGGATATAGAGCTGGATGGTTTCTGCACCGGCACGTTTGCCAGTGTTCTTTACATTCACGGTAAAGGTGATAGAGTCATTCTGATTCATCAGATTCTTATCACTGCGAAGATTAGAGATGACAAACTGAGTGTAGCTCAATCCATGTCCAAAGGCGAATGCTGGCTTGATGTTTTTCTTGTCAGTCCAACGATAACCTACGTAGATGCCTTCCTTATACTCCTCATCAATGATGTTGCTCTCAGTCTTGGCTTCACCTTCCTTGCGCCAGGTGCCCGGATAGGTGTTTAATGCGTGGGCACCCACTTCCTGCAATGAGTTTACCCATGTGAATGGTAATTTGCCGCTAGGATTCTTGTCGCCGGTGAGGATAGAAGCCAGAGCTTCACCGCTTTCGCTACCGATATACCATCCCTGTACGATACCTGCTACCTTCTCTTTCCAAGGCATAGCCACAGCATTACCCGAGATATTCACATAGATGAAGTTCTTATTGGCTTTAGCCAATGCCTTTATGAGCTTGTCTTGAGCGTATGGCAATTCAAGCTGTTTGCGGTCGTGACCTTCGCAATCCTGATAATCGCTCTTGTTCAAGCCGCCAAACATCACCACGTAATCTGCATGTTTGGCCTTTTCTACGGCTTCGGCTATCAGCTCTGCCTCGCTGCGTTTGTCATCCAGATTCTGTCCGGTAGTTACTCCATTGTAATTTCCGCTTACATCGCCTACATAACCTCGGGCAAACTCCACTTCCACATTATCTTTTTCCAGTCGAGATTTTAATCCGTCGAGTGGCGAAATCTCCCGCTGTACCTTGAGAGAAGAGCTGCCTCCACCCACGGTCATCATCTTCACGGCATTTTCTCCTACTACCAAAACACGTTGTGCCTTCTGGGTATTGATAGGAAGCACATGGTTCTTGTTCTGGAGCAGTACGATGCCTTCTTCGGCAATCTGTCTGGCTGCTGCATAGTGGCTGTCAGAACAGAGGAAACCGTGAGGACGGTTCGGATTCATGGTGGTGCGATAGAATAGGCGCAATACGCGGTGCACCTTTTCATTCAATTCCTTGGTGGTGTATTTACCTTCCTGGATACCTTTTATATATGGTACGGCAAGGTAGTAATTATCGTAGGCATTGCTGGCACCCATGGTCAATCCGTTCGTCCATGTGCCGAACTCTATGTCGAGCCCGTTCTTCACGGCTTGGTCGGTATCGTGTGCGCCTCCCCAGTCGCTTACCACTACGCCGTCATATTTCCAGTCGCCCTTCAGAATCTTGTTCAGAGTCCACAGGTTATGGCAGTTGTGTTCGTTCTTGTAGAGATTGTATGCACCCATGATTCCCCAAGTCTTACCTTTCTCTACAGCAGCCTTGAAGGCTGGGAGATAGATTTCATGGAGGGCACGGTCGCTCACGATGACGTTTACCTGATGACGGTATTCCTCCTCGTTGTTGAGGCAGTAATGCTTTACGCAGGCTGATACTCCCTTAGACTGTAATCCTTGGATATAAGGTACAACCATAATGCTTGCCAGGTAAGGATCTTCACCCATATATTCGAAGTTGCGTCCGTTCAATGGGGTGCGATAGATGTTCACGCCAGGACCTAAGATCATGTCTTTTCCTCGATACAAAGCCTCTTCGCCTAATGATTCTCCATAGATTCTGCTCATCTGTGGGTTCCAGGATGCTGCCAGGCAGGTGAGGGCAGGGAAGGCAACGCAGGAGTCGTTGGTCTGACCAGCCTGCTCCCATTCGTCCCACAGTACATCAGGGCGAACACCATGAGGACCGTCATCTGTCCAGAAGTCAGGAAATCCCAAACGGGGAACTCCTGCAGAAGAAAACTTACTCTGTGCATGAATGATGCGAATCTTTTCTTGCAGCGTCATGCGGGCAATGGCATCGTCGATGCGTTGCTCTACTGGTTTGGTGTTGTCGAGGTAGACGGGCAACTTACCAGTTTGTTGTGCGCTGGAGGTGGCTATAGCCGCCATCGACAGTGCGCAGGATAGAATGAAGTGTTTCATGTTTCTTGTGAATATTATTTCTTATGAATATTAAATTGTTAGTTATGAAAGTGCGTATCTGTCATTTTGGATACAAAGTTACTAAATAATTAGACATAAACCGCGTTCTTGCAAAGAAAAAGTGGAAAAATATCATTGGTGATTTTTATAAGTACCTGATAAAGAGCGCTGTATGTTTATTCCATCCACTTTCAATGGTATGGAAGATTATGGAAACCTGTTGTAAATGAGTTTGTTATTGCGTTCTATGGTTGTCTTTCTATCTTGTCGATGTATGATTGACGAATAATAGTTGCCATATTTTTGTCTTTTATAATGGATATAAATCGGAACTATTCACTAAATGTGGTCATAAGTTACCACCCAGCGCGGCCTTAAGCTATCACCAACTCGGGCTATCAGCAACCCTCGGCAAGGTCGCGCTGAAGCCCCCTCCTAACTGCCCCTAAAAATGAATATAACTTCATCGGCCTACGAAGTTAACTTCATTGGCCTACGAAGTTATATTCATAGGGCTACGAAGTTAACTTCATTTTTTACCCCACTTTTGAGCCCAATCTGCGTGCGATTACTAAGTCAGTTCTCTTGCATGAGAAATCCACTTGTCCGCGTACCGTTTTCCATCCCGAACGGCTCCCGAGACCATCCCGAAGGATTGGCGCAGGCTTTTGGGCCTTCCCCGGAAAGGGTAGGCGAGGCTTTTTCCTCCGTCCGCCCCCTTTCTTTGCCCATCCTGCCCTTTCTTCTCGTCTTTCCGGCTCCTATATATAATAAGGAGAAAATAATTAAATGATAAAGGAACCGAAATCTCCCTATAATGACAGATGCAAACCGTCCGTTCCCTTACTACTGCTTTCCCCTTTTTCCTGCCATTCCCCCAAAAATACCCTCTTTTTACCCTTATTTTGTA